>Ga0136644_10003416_pt1 | contig 11894 bp, 11 predicted proteins | sample C_130820_EF_Meta_FD_94780 | JGI IMG/M metagenome (GOLD analysis project Ga0136644, IMG submission 94780) | Freshwater microbial communities from Lake Croche, Canada to study carbon cycling - C_130820_EF_MetaG (v2) (version 2) | ecosystem: Environmental > Aquatic > Freshwater > Lake | place...
ACTTGGCTATGTCAAGAAAACTAAAAAAAGGCTATTTCGTCAAAGGTCAGTTTGTTGCGGAGGGCAGCGCGCTGGACTTGGAATACAAGCGAGAGCTCAAAGGCACCGAAGACGCCACCCGCACCGACCTCAAGCGCGAAAGCACCGAATTGCAAAAACTCGGCGAAGATTTGCTCACCTTGCGCGCCGAACTGATGAACCGCTTGCAACTGCCCGACAAATTGGTCGAGGCCGTGGCCGAGGCCAAGCGCATCAGCAATTTCGAGGGTAAGCGCCGGCAAATGCAATTTATCGGCAAGCTGATGCGCAAGCTGGAGGCGCCGATGTTGGACGCAATTCGCGCGGCGTTGGTGGCGCAGCACACACCCTCAGCGCTGGAAACCCAGACGCTGCACCAGTCCGAAATGTGGCGCGATCGCCTGCTGGCCGATGACGACGCGCTAGGCCAATGGATTAACTTAAGCCCGCAAACCGACAGCCAGCAATTACGTGCGTTGATACGCCAAGCCCGCAAGGACGCCGTGCCTGAAAAGCCCGGCCTAGCACCGCGCCATGGCCGCCCTTACCGCGAAATTTTTCAACTGGTGCGCGCTCAACTCGCAGGCGAAAACGCTAGTGATGATGCGGCGATACCACCCACCAACCCCGGAACAGATGTATGAGCGATAGGGATAACGGCCCCGAGGCCGTGCGTATTGGATTGCTGTCCGTTAGCGACCGCGCCAGTGCCGGCGTGTACCAAGACTTGGGCTTGCCCGCACTCAAAGACTGGTTGCAAAGCGCGCTGCACAACCCCATTACTTTTGTAGAGCGCCTGATACCGGATGAAGAAGGCCTTATCAGCGCCGCGCTCATTGAGCTGGTGGACGCCGATTGCAGCCTGGTGCTGACCACCGGCGGCACCGGCCCGGCGCTGCGCGACGTAACGCCTGAAGCCACGCTGGCCGTGGCGCACAAGGTGATGCCCGGCTTTGGCGAGCAAATGCGCCAGATCAGCCTCAATTTTGTGCCCACCGCGATACTTTCGCGCCAGGTGGCGGTGATACGGGGCAAAAGCCTGATCATCAATTTGCCGGGCCAGCCCAAATCGATTGCGCAAACCCTTGAAGGCCTCAAAGACGACGGCGGCGCAGTGAAGGTGCTGGGTATTTTTGCAGCCGTGCCTTACTGCGTAGATTTGATTGGCGGGCCGTACATGGAAACCGTGGACAGTGTGTGCAAAGCATTTCGGCCTAAAACTGCGCAACGTCCGCTGCGCAATAGCGCTTAAGCAAAGCGCTAAGCGCTGTTTATTTGCCGACCAACTGCTTGAGGCGCTCAGCCTCAAAGCATTCGCCGCGCTCACCTTCGGGCATTTGCATTTGCTGCAGTTGGCAGATTTTTTCCAATGCCAACCACAAGCGGGCAATTTGCTGGTCTTGGGTGGAAGCGCTATCTATCAAGCCGCGCAAGGCCTGGCTGATTGGGTCGTCGTCATTGGTGATTCCGTAGGCGCTGAACTTGGGCTGCGCGCCTGCCACATCGGCACTTTCGCCGACCTTGCTTGGCAAGATGCGCGCAGGAATACCCACGGCTGTGGCCCCGGCCGGCACCGGCTTGATGACGACCGCGTTGCTGCCGATCTTGGCACCATCGCCCACTTCAAACCCGCCCAGCACTTTAGCCCCGGCGCTGACGACCACATCTTTACCTAGCGTCGGATGGCGCTTGGCGCCTTTGTACAGCGACGTACCACCCAAGGTTACGCCTTGGTAAATCGTGCAGCCATCGCCTATTTCGGCGGTCTCGCCCACCACCGTGCCCATGGCATGGTCAAAGAACACGCGCTCGCCAATGATCGCGCCTGGATGGATTTCTATGCCCGTAAAAAAGCGCGAGATATGGGAAGTGAAGCGTCCCAGCCATTTGAAACCATGCGTCCAGAACCAGTGCGCAGGACGGTGCAAGATGACGGCGTGCAGGCCGGGGTAGCAGGTGATGACCTCCCAGGTGCTGCGGGCAGCCGGGTCGCGGTCCAAAATGCATTGGATATCAGAGCGGATTCGAGAAAACATGGCGACTAGTCTAGCTTCCCCGCTTGCAACGCGCTGGCAGCGTCTGCAATGGCCTGTGCCTGAGCCTGCAGTTCGGCCTGTGCCTTGGTCTGTAGCTGCGCCGATTGCTGTACCACCGCTTTGGCTATGCCACGCAGAATATGGATTTCCTCCTGCGTCACCTTGGCGCGGTTGAACAACTGGTTCAGGCGCGGCATGAGTTTCTTTGGCGCTAGCGGGTCCAGGAAGCCCAGCGCCTCTAAAGATTCCTGCAAATGCGACAGCATGCCCGCCACCTGGGCCGCATCGGCCGGCGCGCCAGGCGGCGTGGCGCCGAGCAAGGGAAAACTACCCAAAGCCAAGCGCCATTCATACGCAATCACTTGCAAAGCCGCACCAATATTGAGTGAGCCAAATTGTGGATTGGTAGGAATACTGAGGCACGCATGGCAGCGGTACACGTCTTCGTTGCGCATGCCAAAGCGCTCGGAACCGAACAAAAATGCGATGCCCTCAGGGAGATTTTCCACCCGAAGGCTCGATGCGGCAGGCAGTGCACCTGGCTGTACTGGCAAACCATGTAAAGGCAGGGGTTCGAGCGCCCCAAGCGCGGCAGATTGGACTGAGCGCCCATCAGGCGCCTGCTTGGCTTGCACAAAGCCACCGTCCACCCAGCGGCTGAAATGCTCGCGCGGCGTTCGCGTAGGTGGCCCGAAGTCGCGCGGTGTCATAGCAGTGGCGCAGAGGTGGTCCATGCCATCGAGCGCTTCATCTAAGGTATCGACGATGCGCGCATGGGCCAGCACATCGAGCGCGCCACTAGCTCTTTGGATGGTTTCCTCGCGCCGCAGCACATTGGGCCAGCGGGGCGCCACAAGCACCAAATCGTCAAAACCCATGGTTTTCATGGCCCGCGCGGCTGCGCCTACATTGCCGGCATGGCTGGTCTGGATGAGTACAAAACGGGTGCGAACGGTCACGAGAAAGCGCCAACGGTAAAATCGCCCTATTGTCGCCGCCCCGGCGCCAGCTGCCGCCCGCATTGTTCGGGCGGGTCATCCCCGTTCTTCCCTCCAACATCCGATGTCACTTAATCTGCACCCCATGATGAATGTGGCCGTCAAGGCCGCCCGCGCTGCCGGGTCCATCATCAACCGCGCCGCCCTCGATATTGAGTCCGTGCGGGTGTCGCAAAAATTGGCCAATGACTTCGTGACCGAAGTGGACCATGCCTCCGAGCAAGCGATCATCGAAACCCTGCTGACTGCCTACCCCGGCCATGGCATTCGCGCGGAAGAATCGGGCTCCATCCACGGTGCCAAAGACTCAGAATTTGTCTGGATCATCGACCCGCTAGACGGCACCACCAATTTCATCCACGGCCTACCGATCTACTGCGTGAGCATTGCACTGTCGGTACGCGGCAAGATCGAGCAAGCTGTAGTTTATGACCCGACACGTAACGATTTATTCACCGCCACCAAAGGACGCGGCGCATTCCTTAATGACCGGCGACTGCGCGTTTCCAAACGCACCGAGCTCACCGGCTGCTTGATTTCGACCGGCTTTCCCTTCCGCCAAGGCGACGACTTTGAAGGCTACCTGGCCATGCTTAGCGAAGTGATGCAGCGCACCGCAGGCGTACGCCGCCCGGGCGCCGCAGCCCTAGACCTGGCCTATGTGGCCGCCGGCTATTGCGATGGATTTTTTGAACGCGGCCTGCAGCCTTGGGACATGGCCGCAGGCTCATTGCTGGTTACCGAAGCCGGTGGTCTGGTAGGTAACTTCACCGGCGAACCCGACTTCCTGGAACACCAGGAATGTCTGGCCGGCGCGCCCCGCATTTACGGGCAAATGGTGAGCATCTTGGGCAAATACAGCAAGTTTGCGGGCGCTGAAGATAAAGCGGTAGCGCGGGAGGCGGCTACCACTTTGTCCAAGCCCGCCAAGCGCCGCAGCTAAAAACTATTTATCAGGCTTGCGCCGGTCGCTGAAAAACGTTGCGGTGTCACCGGCCAAATTTACGCCACCAAGCCCTGCTTAAACCCCGCCATCACTTCCGCCACCGCCTCGCTACTCAAACGGTTGCCGTATTGCCCCACCACGCGCGCCGCAGCGCGGTTGCCTAATGCGGCAGACTGCACATAGCTGTAACCTTGCGTTACAGCGTAGAGGAATGCCCCGGCAAACATATCGCCCGCGCCATTGCTGTCTAGCGCCTTTACGGGCACGGCTGGCACTTCGGTGCGCTGGCCACCTTCGAGCACGATGCAGCCTTTGGCGCTACGGGTTAGGCAAACCACGCGGGCCAGTTTGCTAACTTGGGCGCACACGGCGTCCAGGTCTTGCGAGCCGCACCAGACCTGGGCTTCCTCTTCATTACAAAACAAATATTCCAAACGCCCTTGCTCTTCGGAAGCGCCCACCATGGCCTCTAGGCCAGGACGGCAGAAGTTGATCATGCTCATGTCGCTGAGGGTCAGCGCAAGCGCCGCACCCGCGCGGTGCGCGATCGCACGGCCTTGTAAGGCTGCTTCCACACCGGTTGGCGAGGCGGCCAGATAGCCTTCCATGTAATACACGCGTGAGCGTTCAATATCTTGCGGGTGTAGCGCGGTGTGGTCCAAGTCTGCGGTGGCACCTAAGAAGGTGCTCATGCTGCGCTCGGCATCGGGCGTGACCATGACCAGGCAGATACCCGTCTGGCCGTGCGGCGCGCGGGTGTGGCTGAGGTTGGTGGCCACGCCATGGCGGGCCAAGTCCTCGGTATAAAAAGCGCCCAATTCGTCTTCGGCCACGCGGCAGGAATAAAACGCTTTACCGCCAAATTGCGCTAACGCCACGATGGTATTGCCTGCCGAGCCACCACCAGTGCGGTGCGAGGGGACGCCGTGCATGTGCTGCAAAAGTTCAGCGCGGCGCGGCGCGTCAATCAGCGTCATGTGGCGCTTTGCTACGCCAGACTGCTGTAACAAAGCCTCGCTCACTTGGTACTCGGAATCAACCAAGGCATTGCCGATGGCGTAAACATCAAATTTTTTCATGGGGTTTCCAACAGAGCGCAGTGCGCGGTTTATGGTTCAGCTATTGTTCTACGAACGCACGTTCGACCACGAAGTCGCCAGGCTTGGTGGTATTGCCTTCGACAAAGCCGCGCGTCTCGAGCATGTGCTTGAGCTGGCGCAGCATCTCAGGGCTACCGCAGAGCATGACGCGGTCGGTCGAGGGGTCAAACTTAGGCATACCCAAATCGGTTTGCATCTTGCCGCTTTCCAGCAAGTCGGTGATGCGGCCTTGGTTGCGAAAGGGCTCGCGCGTCACGGTGGGGTAATAGAGCAACTGCGCGCTCACCATTTCGCCCAAAAACTCATGCGCGGGAAGGTCATGGCTAAGGTAATCGTGGTAGGCCAGTTCGGCAACTTCGCGCACACCATGCACCAGAATGACTTTTTCAAATCGCTCGTAGGTGGCAGGGTCGCGCACGATGCTCAGGTAGGGCGCAACGCCGGTACCGGTGCCGAATAGATAGAGGTTTTTGCCGGGCACTAAATAGTCGATGAGCAAAGTACCTGTCGGTTTTTTACCAACCACAATGGTGTCGCCCACCTGGATATGCTGCAGCTTGGAAGTGAGCGGTCCGTCCTGCACCTTGATGCTCAAAAACTCCAGATGGTCTTCGTAATTGGCACTCACGATGCTGTAAGCACGCAGCAGCGGTTTGCCGCCTTCGCCGCGCAAGCCAATCATGGTGAAGTGGCCGTTAGAGAAGCGCAAGGCCTCGTCGCGGGTGGTGGTGAAGCTGAAAAGGCGGTCGGTCCAGTGGTGGACGCTCAGAACCTTTTCTTCAAGAAATGCACTCATGGGGCTTTGTACTTTAGCAATAGAAGGTTGAAACCCGCGTGCGGGTAAACCGCCTAGTGTAAAACCTCAGCGCCGGCTCTCCAGCAAGGCTGGTTTTTCTGCCATGATAGAGCCCATGTCCATCCCCAGCGCCGCCGCACCGTCCTTGCTCATTGCCTGTTTGTGCGCCCAGTGGTGTGGTACCTGCCGCGACTACAGCCCGCTGTTCAAGCAATTGCAAGCCGAGTTCGACACACTTCGCTTTGTATGGGTTGATGTAGAGGACGAAGCCGACCTGGTGGATCCCATTGACGTGGAAGACTTCCCCACCCTCTTAATCGCGAGCGAAGGCCAGGCACGGTTCTTCGGAACGCTGACGCCGCACCCGGAAACGCTGCGACGCCTGGTCCAAGCTATGCTGGACAGCCCCGGCCCGGCGCACCCTGATGCTAGGGTGCAAGCCCTGGCGCAGCGCCTGCTTGCGCGCGCTTGAGCAAGGGTTGGATGATTTGCTGGGCCGCAGGCCCCATCCAATCGATGGCACCGCGAACGGTGCTACGCACCACGCCCTCAGAATCTATCAACACCGTGGACGGGAACACCCGCACACCCCATTGACGCGCTAGTGCTCCGTCGCGTCGTTCACCACGGGTAGTTGCAAGTGGGTCTGGGCCATAAATTGTTCCGCACTACTTGGCGCGTCTTTGAAGTTCACGGTAAGCACCGTGAGCTCCTGGGCACGGTTTGCGGCCAGGCGCTGCAAAGAGGGCATCTCTTGGCGGCAAGGTTCGCACCAGCTGGCCCAAAAATTAATCAAGACCGCACGGCCCCGCATATCCGCCAACACCCAGTTACGGCCTGGTTCCTGCCCACCGAGTTGTTTGGGCGCCGCCTGGTTGGCCGGCCAGGGCTGCACATCAAAGCCGGTTTCGGCGCGCAGCGGCCCGCGAGCGGGCATGGCGCAAACCGCAGCGCAAGCGGCCAGTAAGCGCCGCCGCTGCATGGCTTACAGCCTCTCGCCCACCCAGGCCTTGGCACTGGCGATAGCACTGTCCAGCTTGGAGGGGTCGGTACCCCCGGCCATGGCCATATCGGGCTTGCCGCCACCTTTACCGCCCACCTGCCCGGCCAGGTAATTGACCAGCTCACCGGCCTTGACTTTGCCCGTCATGTCCGCGCCCACACCGGCTACCAGTTGCACTTTGTCCCCTTCTACCGCGCCAAGCACGATGATGGCGCGGGGCAGTTTGTCACGCAGCTTTTGCAAGGTGTTGCGCAGGGCCGCTGCATCGGTACCTTCCATGCGTGCCGCCAAGAATGGCACGCCTTGGATGTCCTGCACCTGGCTGATTAAAGCCTCACCCTGAAAACCGGCCAGCTTGGCTTTGAGCGCCGCGATTTCTTTCTCAAGGGCCTTGGTATGGTCCACCGTGCTGGCGATACGCAAGCCTAGCTCGGCTACCGGCGTTTTCAGCGCCTGCGCGGCCTGGGCCACGGTGTCTTCCAAGTCTTGCAAATAGGCTAAAGCGCCTTCGCCCGTCACCGCTTCGATGCGGCGCACGCCCGAGGCAATGCCGCCTTCGGACACAATTTTGAATATGCCGATATCACCGGTGCGTCCCACGTGCGTGCCACCGCAGAGTTCGCGGGTGCTGCCAATGTCCAGCACGCGCACAATCTCGCCGTACTTCTCGCCAAACAACATTTGCGCGCCGGTTTTCTTGGCCGATTCAATGTCCATCAACTCGGCTTTGGTGGCGCTATTGGCCAGGATTTGGGCGTTCACTTTGGCCTCAATGGCGCGGATTTGCGCATCGGTAACTGGCGCGTTGTGCGCAAAGTCAAAACGCGTGCGCTCGGCATTGACCAGCGAGCCTTTTTGCTGCACATGGTCGCCCAGCACTTCGCGCAAGGCCTCGTGCATCAAGTGCGTGGCGCTGTGGTTGCGCATGGCAGCTGCACGCACTACGGCGTTGACCTGGGCTTGCACCGCGTCACCCACCTTCAAGCTGCCATGCGACACGCTGCCATGGTGGCCGAACACATCGGCCTTGATCTTTTGGGTATCCGCCACGGCAAACACACAGCTGGTGCTGCTGATGGTGCCCTCGTCCCCCACCTGGCCGCCGCTTTCGGCGTAAAAAGGCGTTGAGGCCAAGACCACGACGCCACTTTGTCCGGCTGCCAGTTCGCGCACTTCAGCACCGTCCAAGTACAGCGCAAGCACCGTGCTGCTTTGGCTTAAATGTTCATAGCCGACAAATTCATTGCCCGCGCCCACGTAGTCCAAGCCCCGGTCTTGCTTGAATTTGCCGGCCGCACGGGCTTGGGATTTTTGGCGTTCCATAGCGGCGTTGAAGCCTTCGGTATCCACTTCCAAACCGCGCTCGCGGCACACGTCAGCAGACAAGTCCAAGGGAAAACCGTAGGTGTCGTGCAACTTGAAGGCCACATCACCGGGCAAGACTTTCACCCCACCTGCCAAGGCCGTATCCAGAATCTGCATACCAGTTTCCAGCGTTTCATAAAAGCGCTCTTCCTCCAGCCGCAGGGCCTCGGTAATGCGCTTCTCTTCCGCCCGGATTTTTGGATAGGCATCTCCCATCAGGCGTACCAGGTCGGCCACCAGTTTGTGGAAAAAAGGGGCTTTCTGGCCTAGTTTGTAGCCATGGCGAATGGCGCGGCGCACGATACGGCGTTGCACATAGCCGCGCCCTTCGTTGCTGGGCAGCACGCCGTCGCTGACCAAAAACGCCGTGGCGCGGATGTGGTCGGCAATCACTTTGAGCGAGTTGTTTTGCAGATCGGCGCAGCCGGTTTCACGGGCAGCGGCTTTGATCAACTGATCAAAAATATCTATTTCGTAATTGCTGTGCACATGTTGCAAGATGGCCGCCAGGCGCTCCAGGCCCATGCCGGTATCCACGCAGGGCGCGGGCAGTTTGTTGAGACTGCCATCGGCCTGCATATCGAACTGCATGAACACATGGTTCCAGATTTCGATAAAGCGGTCGCCGTCTTCCTCCGCGCTGCCGGGAGGGCCGCCGGGGATGTGCGCGCCATGGTCGTAAAAAATCTCTGAGCAAGGGCCGCAGGGACCGGTATCGGCCATCATCCAAAAATTGTCAGAAGCGTATTTTTTACCCTTGTTGTCGCCGATGCGCACGATGCGGTCTGCGGGTAGGCCGATTTCTTTGTGCCAGATGTCATAGGCTTCGTCATCGTCAATATAGACGGTGACCATCAGGCGCTCGGGCGGTAGTTTGTACACCTGGGTCAGCAGTTCCCAACCCCATTTCAGGCTTTCACGTTTGAAATAGTCGCCAAAGCTCCAGTTACCTAGCATCTCGAAAAAAGTATGGTGGCGCGCGGTGTAACCCACATTTTCCAGGTCGTTGTGCTTGCCACCGGCCCGCAGACAGGCTTGCACTGAGGCGGCGCGCACATAAGAGCGCTTGTCCGTGCCTAAGAACACGTCTTTGAACTGCACCATGCCCGAGTTGGTAAACATCAGCGTCGGGTCATTGCCGGGCACCAAGGGACTGCTTTCCACCACCGCGTGGCCTTTGGAGGCAAAGAAGTCCAGGAAAGTCTTGCGGATGTCGGCGACGCTCATGACGCCCGGGTTGGCTGAAGAACTCATGTCAATGGTGCTCGGTACAAAATTAGAAAGGGAAACCGCCCTCGGCAGGCGCTGCGGGCAATACTCTCCATTATCGCCGCGCCTTGCAGTGCCAACATCGCGCGCATCTGCGCATCCCGCCTACAAGCTGCGTGTTGGTTTCAGTGAAGGCTTAGCGCCTACGCAAACTAGCCAAAATGCCGGAGGTCTGCACTGAAAAGGCAACTTTGTAGCTGTGCGCCATCGTATGATCCGGCTCAGCGCTTTTGCGCATTTTTTCATTCCAACTGCACCCCTTCTCTATGACGCCGCAAACCTCCCCGCTCAGCCAACTTAAAGATCCCACCTTGCTCAAAACCGATGCGTTGATCAACGGCCATTGGGTGGCTGGGCCCTCACGTTTTGACGTACTGGACCCTGCCACGGGTCACAAACTGGCGGATGTGGCCAACCTCGGGCCCGCTCAGGCCACGGAGGCGATCGCCGCCGCCGATGCCGCTTGGCCCGCCTGGCGCAGCAAGACGGGAAAGGAGCGCAGCATCATCTTGCGCAAATGGTTTGATTTGCTTATGGCCAACCAAGAAGACCTGGCGCGCATCATGACTGCGGAGCAAGGCAAGCCCTTTGCTGAAGCCAAGGGTGAAATCGCCTACGGCGCAAGCTTTGTGGAATGGTTTGCCGAAGAAGCGAAGCGTATCAATGGCGAGACGCTTCCGCAGTTTGACAACAACCGGCGCCTGTCGGTTATCAAGCAATCCATAGGTGTGTGCGCAGCCATAACACCCTGGAACTTCCCGCTTGCGATGATCACCCGCAAAGTGGCGCCGGCGCTGGCCGCGGGTTGCCCAGTAATCATCAAGCCAGCGGAGCTGACACCCCTAACGGCACTGGCGGCTGCCGAACTGGCGCTGCGCGTAGGTATTCCACCCGGAGTGCTCAATATGATTACCGCCGATGCCGACAACTCCGTTGCCGTGGGCAAAGTCATTTGCGCCAGCGACACGGTGCGCCACCTGAGCTTTACCGGCTCCACCGAAGTCGGTCGCATTCTGATAGCGCAGTGCGCACCGACCGTGAAAAAAATGTCGCTCGAGTTGGGTGGAAACGCACCCTTCATCGTCTTTGATGACGCCGACCTGGAATCCGCCGTGGACGGCGCCATGGCCAGCAAATACCGCAACGCAGGGCAGACCTGCGTGTGCGCCAACCGCTTTTATGTACAGGCCGGCGTGTACGACAGCTTTGTCGCCAAGTTCACCGCCAAGGTCAAGGCCATGAAGGTGGGCAATGGTTTTGAAGACGGTGTGGTGCAAGGCCCGCTGATAGAAGACGCCGCGGTAGCCAAAGTCACGCGCCATGTGGCCGACGCAGTTGCTAAAGGCGGCAAGGTGGAGACCGGTGGCAAGGCCTTGGGCGGTCAGTTCTTTGAGCCCACCGTTATTTCCGGTGCCAGCGCCGACATGCAATGCGCCACCGAAGAAACCTTCGGGCCATTTGCACCTATTTTCAAATTCGAGACCGAACAGCAAGCCGTCGATGCCGCCAACAAAACTGAATTCGGCCTGGCCAGCTATTTTTACAGCCGCGACATCGGCCGAATTTACCGGGTGGCCGAAGCCCTTGAGTACGGGATGGTTGGTATCAACGTCGGTATATTAGCCACCGAGCATGTGCCCTTTGGCGGAGTCAAGCAATCTGGCTTAGGCCGCGAAGGCTCGCATTTTGGTATCGACGACTACGTGGAAATTAAGTACCTGTGTATCGGTGACATTTTGAAATAAGCCGCCACTGGGCTAAACATTGCACTCTGCGCGAACGCCGAGCGCATCATGACTAACCTAGAAAGATCAGGCCTTCGTGTATGGCCAGGAGTTGGACTATGCTGCGATTAGCACTACTTTTCTTGCTGGCTACCAGCAACGCTTGGGCCGATTGGATTGCCATTGGCAAGTCCCCCGACTTCACCATGTATGTGGATCCGCAATCGATGCGGCGCAATGGCAATATTGCCAGCGCCTGGATCATGGGCGACTACGCAAAAACACAAAAAAAGCGCTTCCCGCCGCCTGTTTTGTGGGTTGAATTTGATTCCATCAAGGAGCTCAAGAATTTTGATTGCAGCAAAGGTATGCACCGCACAGAAAAGACCGTCATCATGTCGGGGAAATTCGGTAAAGGCGATCCACTGTATAGCTTCAGTTCGGTACCCGATTACTTTCCGGTTCCCAATGGCGAACTAGATATTGCCCAGTTCAATTACGTCTGTACCAACGCGCGCTAAGTCGGCCAGGGCCTCCGACCTGGCAATCTAAGCCGCTGCAACAGCTTGTAAGTCGCACTTAGCTGTTTGCAGCCTGCAGCAAGTCCCGCAATCCTTGCGCATTCTGCGGGCGTACTAC
>Ga0136644_10003417_pt1 | contig 11885 bp, 9 predicted proteins | sample C_130820_EF_Meta_FD_94780 | JGI IMG/M metagenome (GOLD analysis project Ga0136644, IMG submission 94780) | Freshwater microbial communities from Lake Croche, Canada to study carbon cycling - C_130820_EF_MetaG (v2) (version 2) | ecosystem: Environmental > Aquatic > Freshwater > Lake | place: Lake...
AAAGGAAACAGAAAAAAGTAGAAAAACAGAAAATGATTCAGCCTAATATCCAGCCTAGTATCCAGCCTAGTATCCAGCCTAGTATCCAGCCTAGTATCCAGCCAAATATCCAGCCTAGTATCCAGCCAATTTTTCAGCCAATTTTTCAGCCAAATATCAACTCAAATATTGTAGTACCAGAGTTCTCAGAAAACAGACAAGAATACATGCAACAATATAATATATATATGCAACAATATATTCAAGATTATGTTAATCAATATAATCAATATATGCAACAATATATTCATCATATGCTGAAAAATATGCAGCAACAAACTAATATGGATGAGAAAATATTATTGGATAAAAGTTTGAATAGTCTTTTGGATTATTCAATGGAAAATATTAATCCAAATATTAATGATTTGAAAGAAGGAAAAAAAATTACAGTTAATTTTCCTTGGATTTATAATAATATGGGTAAACTACCAACAGGTAAGGATATTTTAGCATCTGCTTTTTTAAGAAAAGATTGTGTGATGCCAAATATTGGTGTTTTCTATAAAAGACTCTATACAATAATTAATAAACATCATGATGTTACTGTAGTTTTTACTTTTACTGAAACACCAGCTGGAATAGTAGTTGGACTAAATAAGACATAAATTTTACTTTATAAATTATAAATATATATATATAAAACTTAATATATATATATTTATATAAATGTCATCATCTAATATAACTTTTTTAGAAAATAAGAAAAATACTAGTTTTGATCAAGAAAATATATTTGATTTTAAAAAAACAGATTTTAAAGAATTAGATATTAATATTTATACTTTAAAAATTACTTCTAAAAGTAGAAATGTTATTAAAGAGCCTAGTCCATTTTCTTTTGAAATTGGTTTTAATAATACAGAAAAAAATTCAGCAGTAATACCAAGTAAATTTGAAAATATAAGAAAAATTCAAATAGCTCAAATATTAATTCCAAGATTTATTCCACGTGATTATATTGGTGAGCCAGTTAATGGTGTAACACCAATTTTATTTTCAGCACATTCAATATCTTTGAGTTTTTATCCAGGTATAAATTTAAATAATACAACAATTAATGCATTAGATTCTAGTGGTAACCAATTTCAAATAGAAGTAATTGAATTAGTAGATTTAAATTTGAAAAGAGTTTATTTAGTTGCTTTACAATATAATAATCCTTATCACATTGGTACATATATTAATATTAAAGCTGAATTATTTAGTTATGTTAATATTAATAATAATGTGTATCCAATAACACAAATACTGGGGAGTCAAATTACATTAGATACTGCATGTACTATATATAATCCATTACCTAATTTTACAAATCAACGATTAATAATAGCAGATTTTTATAAAAATAATATTATAACAGTAAATAAATCTGCTGTTACAACACCATTATTAACAACAATGCCTATTATCGGTTTTAATACAACAACAATTAATATTTATAAAGTTAATTATACAAATTTCCAATATTTATTTCCTGATCAATATTTAGAATTTCAAGTTAATACAGATTTGTATACTATTTTGGAAAAAAAATTATTTAAAGTAAAAAGTGTTGTTAAAGACCGTATAAATAAATATATAGTTGAACCAAGTGTATCAAATACAGTTATAATAATTACTGGTGTTTGGGTCGGTGGAATTTCAAGTATCTACAATAGTATAAATCCGTTAACATTTACATTTGATTATTTAGTTAAAATTAATCAATTTAATTTTGGTTCCAGAGATTTATTAGATGAGAAAATATTTTACTGTAATTTCTATCCATTTGTTCCAAATAAAAGAGTATCAACAGATATAGAAGTAAATGATAGTTTTGGAGTATTTTTTCCAGCAACACAATCAAAAGATTATTTATTTTTAAGAGGTGACGCATTTGAATTATATAATTTAAATAATTTAAAAACTACTAATTCTAAAATAAATTTTAGTTTGTTAGATTCAAATTTTGAAGATGTTGGAGCTGTTTTTAAAAAATATCCAATATTTTATCAACCTAATTTATTTTCTTCTGTAAAATCATATTTACAAAATATACCAGATGTTACTATTATTGTAAAAATAGAAGAAATAGAAAGAAAAAATGTAACAATTCCATTCTCATTAAAATAAATAGTTTTTTTATATATTTTATAAATTATAAAACATATAAAAAAAGATACCACATATATTGTATGAATAATTTAACACCAGAGAAAGATGATGGAAATATTGAGTATAAATTATCTTTATGCGATATTGATGATAATATTATTAATAAAAGAATAACACAAATGAAATATAGATTATATGAAGGTAATGGAGAAGCATTATATTTTATAGGTGTAATGGATGATGGCAGTTTATTAGGTTTAAGTGAAGAAGAATATAATGAATCAGTTACAAATTTAAAATTAATTGCTGAAAAGATAGATAGTAGTATAATAAAAATATCTGAATATCAAAATAAAAAATCTTTTATTGGTGAATTTTTAATTAGAGAAAATGATAAAAATAATTATATTGATTTGAAAATTGCTATTGCAGGGAATGTAGATGCTGGTAAATCAACTACAATTGGTACTTTAACCAAAGGAATATTAGATGATGGTCGTGGATTAGCTCGATCACATGTATTTAATTATAAACATGAGATTAATTCAGGAAGAACTAGTTCAATTAGTCATCAAATAATGGGATATGATTCAAGTGGTAATATTATCAATACAAGTTGGAATGAAATAGTAAATAAATCATCTAAAATAATTTCATTTTATGATTTAGCAGGTCATGAAAAATATTTGAAAACAACTATTTATGGTTTATCTTGCATGTATCCAGATTATTGTTTGATAATGGTTGGAGCAAATATGGGAATTAATCATATGAGTCGCGAACATATTGGTTTATGTATTAATTTAAAAATACCATTTATAATTATAGTTACTAAAATAGATATTGTACCAGCTAATATTTTAGAAGAAACATTACAAAAGATAAATAATGTGTGTAAAAATAGAGCAAGAAAAATACCATATACTGTTAAAAATGTATCTGATATAGTTAATGTTGTTAAAAATATTAAATCTGATAGTATTATTCCAATATTACAAATTTCAAATGTTACAAATTTTAATTTAGATCTTTTAAGAACTTTATTAAATTTATTACCAGTACGTAATGATTATACTCAATTTGTTAATCAATCAGTTGAATTATTAGTCGATGGTACATATTCTGTTGTTGGTCATTCAACAATTGTTTCTGGATTACTTAAAAGTGGTACAATAAAAGTTAATGACTTATTAGCAATTGGCCCTTACTTAGATAGTAGTTATAAACAAGTTAAAGTTAGATCAATACATTGTAAATATAAAAATTTATCAGAAGCAAAAGCAGGTAGTTACATTTGTTTATCATTAAAAAATATAACAAGAAAAGATGTTAAAAAAGGGATGGTAATTATATCAGATATATCAAATAATAAATTAGCAGTATCTTCATTTAATGCAATGATACATATATTACATTCACCAACAACAATTAAATTAGGCTATCAACCATTTATTCATATTGATAATATTAGACAAGCTGTTAAAATTATTGAAATAAATAAACAAGATGATGATGGTGAAACAATACTAAGAACCGGAGATAAAGCAAAAGTAAAATTACAATTCTTAATCAAACCAGAGTATGTAAAAGTTGGTATGAAACTAATTTTTAGAGAAGGTAAAATTAGAGCTTTGGGTAAAATAGTTGATTAGCTAACGGTTGTTATTGCCCTTGTACACAGCATTACCTTTATACACTGTATTGCCTTTATAGACTGCATTGCCATTATAGACTGCATTCTTATTGTATACTGTTTTGCCTTTGTACATAGAGTTTTGTTTATGCTTAGGCTTTGTCTCAAATGTAATAGCTTCAAATTTAGCAGTTTTCTCAGCTACATCAAGCTTATTGTAAGCATCTTGGAAAATTTTTTCTATTGCAGAAAGAAAAATAGGCATATTTTTTCCAACTGTACAAGTTAAAATATGAATAGAAATACATGTTTTGAACAAGTTATCAAATACTTGACTTGAGCTTTCTATTAGTTCTTCTAATTTGTGTTCAATAGTCTTCAAAATATGCATTTTAATATCTTCATCGAACCCTGCGGTCTCAATGCATACTTTGAAAACATCAAAATTGCCCCAAACATTATGACAAGTTGCCTCGAATTTTTTATCAAAATGTTCTTTCAACTGATCAATTCGGTTAGCAAAAGTCATGTCTGGTTTGAATAAATGGTCATAAGCAGCATCTTTCCTCCAGGTAGAGAATAAATCATCAATTTGAAAAGCCATGTTTTTGTTGTATGTATATCTTAGACTTTATAAAATTTTAATTTTTCAATTTTTTTGAAAAATTAAAATATCATTTGATAAATATATTTTTATGTATCGCTGCCATACTTGTAATCCAAATGGAAATATTAGATTATACTAAAAGAATATGAAATAATATAAGTATATCAACACATTACTAAATAATAGTCAAAAATCGCCTTAAATTATAATCATAATTTAAAAAATTCAAAAATATTATATCAAATAGTGTAATGGAAGATATTACAAAAGAATATAAAAAATATAAATTAAAAGAAAAAAAGGAATCATTAAAAGAATTATGTAATCCGAAAAAATTTACTTTACAACCACAACAATTATTTTTAGCTGAATATTTATGGGATAATAGAAAAACAGTCAATGGATTATTAATTTATCATAAAATTGGATCAGGTAAAACTTGTACAGCAATAAATATAGCAGAAAAATTTAAAGAAAAACTAAATGTTATGATTGTATTACCAGCTGCATTAATAGGTAATTTTAGAGATGAATTAAGATCAGATTGTACTGGTAAAGAAACATATATGTTAAAAACAGAAAAAAATAAAATTAATGAAAATAATTATAATGATATAATAAAAAAAACAGACGAACGTATAAATAAATATTATACAATATATTCATATCATAAGTTTATTGATTTAGTAAAATTAAATAAAATTAAATTAAGTAATACATTATTAATAATAGATGAAATACAAAATATGATATCAATGACAGGTACATTTTATAAAAATTTAAAAAGTGTTATTGATAAAACAGATGATAGTTTGAAATTAATATTATTATCAGCAACACCAATGTTTGATAAACCTGTTGAGATTGCATTAACATTAAATTTATTAAGACCTGAGAATCCATTACCAATAGGTGCAGATTTTAATATAGAATTTTTAGAATTGAAAAAAACAAATACTGGTATAATTTATGATGCAATAAATTTAGATAGATTTAAAGATTTAACAAAAAATATGATATCATATTATCGTGGTGCTCCAGAAGTTACATTTCCAAAAATGGAATTTAAAACAGTAAAGTGTACCATGAATGATTTTCAATATAAGAGTTATTTAACATCTTTAAGTAATGTTAATGATAACATTAAAGGTATATTTAAAAATGTAGACATATTAAAATTACCATCAGATTTTTTTTTAGGACCAAGAATGATTTCAAATATTGCATTTCCAAATAAAAGTATTGGTAATATTGGTTTTTCATCATTTAATGATGAACATTTACAGATGCAAAATATTGAAAAATATTCAACAAAATTTTATAGAATATTTAAAAATTTGAAAAAATCAGAAGGGCCTGTATTCATTTATAGTAATTTTCTAAATGTAGGTGGATTAAAAAGTTTTATAAAATTTATTGAATATCATGGATATAAAAATTATAAAACTTTTGGAGAAGGAGATAAAAGATATGCATTATGGAGTGGTGATGAGCCACATCATATTAAAGAAGAAATAAAACGTGTATTTAATCAATATAAAAATAAAGATGGTAGTAAAATAAAAATATTATTAGGTTCTCCATCTATTAAAGAAGGTGTTAGTTTATTAAGAGTAGAACAAGTTCACATAATGGAACCATATTGGAATAAATCAAGAATTTTACAAATAATTGGTCGTGCAATAAGATTTTGTTCTCATAAAGATTTACCAAAAGATAAACAAATTGTAAATGTATTTTTATACTTAGCAACTCATCCAAAAGAAACACAATCAATAGATCAATATGTATGGTCGTTAGCAAAACATAAAGATTATTTAATTGCACAGTTTGAACATAGTTTGAAAGAAAATGCTATTGATTGTAGTTTATTTCATACACGTAATTATTATAAAACTGATGATAAAAAATTAGCATGTAATTCAAAATAATAAAATATATATTCTAATATTATTTATATGATAAATATTTTATTATTAATAATATTAATATTAATATTATTTTTTTCGTATGATTCTTTCGAAAATACTAATAATAAATATGTATGTTTATATGCATATTATGAAAAAGATAATCAATATAAAGAAAATCTAAAAATATTTTTAGAAACAGCAATATTAGATAATGTTGATTATTATCTAATAATTAATGGTAAATGTACATTAGAATTACCAAAGAAAAATAATATAAATATAATATATCGTGAAAATATAGGATATGATTTTGGTGCATACAGTTACTGTATACATAAATATTTAACTAAAGACTATGATTACTATATTTTCATAAATGGTTCAGTAAGAGGGCCATATATTAGTTCTGATAAAAATTGGTTAGATGAATTTTTAAAATTATTTAGCAGTCCAGATGTTAAATTAGTTGGTACATCTATTAATATTTTATCTGATTGTTGTAATGTAGATTTGAAAAAAGAATACTCGTATGATCCACCTTATTCACATATACAATCAATGTTTTTTATATTAAATAAAGATGGATTTAATTATTTAATGAATTTAAATTTTTTTAATGAAAAAATTATAAATAATTATACTATGTATGAATTAATAATTAATAAAGAAATAAAAATGAGTCAACTTATATTGAAAAATAATTGGAATATAAATTGTATACTTGAAAAATATAAAGACAAAGATTATAGACAAATAAAATCTAATTTTAATCCTAGTAATGATGATCCATATTATATTAATGGATACTTTGGTAAAACAATTAAACCAGACGAAGTTATTTTTTTTAAAAATAATAGATTTTAAGTTTTTTCTAATAATAGATATATGAACAATTTATCATTAGTATTATTATGTGTTAGTTTAGTTGGTATGGTTTCTATTAAATTTTTCGATTTATCTTCTTTATTATTTAAAAGAACATCTAATAAATATGTATGTTTATATGCATATTATGAAAAGAATGATCAATATAAAGAAAATCTAAAAATATTTTTAGAGACAGCAATATTAGATAATGTTGATTATTATATAATAATTAATGGAGATTGCACATTGGAATTACCAAAGAAAAATAATATAAATATAATATATCGCGAAAATATAGTATATGATTTTGGTGCATGGAGTTACTGTATAAATAAATATTTAAGTAAAGAATATGATTACTATATTTTCATAAATGGTTCAGTAAGAGGACCATATATTAGTTCTGATAAAAATTGGTTAGATGAATTTTTAAAATTATTTAATAGTCCAGAAGTTAAATTAGTTGGTACATCTATTAATATGTTGTCTAATTCAACATCATATTTTGGATCTGAGTATTTATTCAATTTATATAATAAAGAACCACCTTATACACATATTCAATCAATGTTTTTTATATTAGATAACGAGGGTTTTAATTATTTACTAAAACAAGATTTTTTTAATGAAAAAATTATAAATAAATATAGTATAAAAAAAGTAATAACTAATAAAGAGATTAATTTATCACAACTAATATTAAATAATAATTGGAATATAAATTGTATTCTTGATAAATATAAAAATAAAGATTATAGAAAAATTAAAGAAAATTTTAATACACATGGTGATGATCCATATTTTACTAATACATATTTCGGTGAAACTATTAAACCAGAAGAAGTTATTTTTTTTAAAATAAATAGATTTTAATTTTTTTCTAACAATAAATATATATATATGATTATAATATTATTATTAATTTTATTATTATTATTTTATATTTATTGTATATATGGTGATGATTATGAAAATTTTGACCAAGAAGATAATTTTGTATTTATAATGGTACGTCATGTTAATTCAGAACTAACTAATAAATATTGGATAGAATCATATAAACATATTAGAAAAATATATCCAAATACTAAAATAATAATAATAGATGATAATAGTGATAAACAATTTGTAAAAGATGATAATATTGAGTTAGATAATGTAGAATTTGTAGAATCTGAATTTCCAAAAAGAGGTGAATTATTACCATATTATTATTTTTATAAAAATAAATATGCTGCAAATGCAGTAATTATTCATGATTCAATATTTATTAAAAATAAAATAGATTTTAATAATATGAATAATGGTGTTAAATTTTTATGGCATCATGGGCATTATTGGAATGATAATTTTAATGAAAAAAGATTAATTGGAACATTGAAAAATTCAGATAGTTTATTAAAATTATATGATAATAAAGATTCATGGAAACTATGTGTAGGTGTTATGTCTTTTATTAATCATGATTTTTTAGTAAAATTACAAGAAAATTATGATTTTTTTAATTTAATTGATCATGTGAAATCAAGAAATGATAGAATGTGTTTAGAAAGAATTTTCGGATTATTATGCAATGCTGAAAATAAACAGTTAATTAATGATCCATCTATTTTTGGCATACAACATTTATCAAATTATTCATATTATGATTATGAACGTGATATGAAACAAAATATACCAACACCTATATTTACAAAAATTTGGACTGGAAGATAAATTATTTTATCTGATAATAATATGAATAAAAATTTATTAATTTATTTAAAAAAAAAAGAACTTGAAAAAAAAGAACTATTAAATAAACAATTTTTTGTAGAAATAGATGAAACAGAAAATAAAATTGAGTTTGTATTTATAATAATACGTCATGTTAATTCAGAATTGACCAACAAGTATTGGATAGAATCATATAATCATATTAGAAAACTTTATCCATTTATTAAAATAATAATAATAGATGATAATAGTAATAAAGAATTTATTAATGATAATGGTATAGTTTTTGAAAATATAGAATTTGTAGAATCTGAATTTCCAAAAAGAGGTGAATTATTACCATATTATTATTTTTATAAAAATAAATATGCTGAAAATGCAGTAATTATTCATGATTCAGTATTTATTAAACAAAAAGTTAATTTCGAGTATTTAAATCATAATGTTAAATTTTTATGGCATAATAATCATCGTTATGATGATAATATTGAAGAAAAGAAATTAATATCACAATTAAAAAATTGTAATATTTTATTAAAATTTTATGAACATAAACATTTATGGAAAATATGTATAGGTGTGATGTCTTTTATTAATCATGATTTTTTAGTTAGAATACAAGATAAATATAATTTATTTAATTTATTAGATTATATAAAATGTAGAAAAGATAGAATGTGCTTAGAAAGAATATTTGGATTAATATGTACTGCTGAAAATCCTAATTTAAATGATAATCCTTCTATTTTTGGAATACAATATTTATCAAATTATTCATACGATAATTATGAACGTGATATGAAGCAAAATAAACCAATGCCAATGTTTACAAAAATATGGACAGGTCGATAAAAAAAATTGATTAATAAATTAATTTTACAATAATGTCCTAGTATATGGATAAATATGATAGAATTATTAGAACATATAATGAAAACACTATGAATAAAATATTATCTACTAGTATATGTATTTTAGGTAATGATAAATTATCTTTAGAGATAATTAAATTATTAATTCTTTATGGATTTAAAATTATACATGAATTAGAAAAATGTGAAAGTATAGTCATTAGTGTTAATCAAAATAAAGAAGATATTATTAAATATAATAATATTGCAAAGTCAAAAAAAATAAAATTCATAAATGTAAATTGTAATGAAAACAGCGGCTATGTTTTATTAAATTATACAAATTATGATACTATGCCTGAATTAAAATATTCAGAAAATAATATATTAATTATTTCAATATTTAGTTCTTTTGTTGTTTCTGAAACAATAAATCTATTAACTAGTGAAATAAATATTGAAAATAAAAAAGTATATTGGTCTGAAAATTTTGATAATATAGAAAATATTAAATTATCAAAATTTTTATTAATTGGTTGTGGCGCGGTTGGTTGTGAAGTATTAAATCAGCTAAAATTTTTAGAAATTAATAATGTTGTATTAATAGATTTTGATAAAGTAGAAGAAGAAAATCTAGCAACACATACATTATTTTCTGAAAAAAATATTGGTAAATTCAAATGTGAAATTTTAGATTGTGAAAAATATTATATTGAAAAAGTTGGTTGGGATAATAAATTATTAACTGATAGATTATTGAAAGATTCAGAATTGGAAGGAGTTATTTGTACTGTTGACAATTATGAAACACAAAAATTTATAAGTGAACAATGTTTTAATTTTGATAAACCATTATTTGTTGTAACAGCTGATGGTAACAATGCAAAGATTCAACCAATAATTCCCTTTTTAACAAATACATTTATTAACACAAATGAACCACCTAGAGAAATTACTTATTTAAATTGTGTAATAAATAATTTCCCAAACAGTATGAATCACACTATTCAGTGGGCTGTTGAGCAGTTTGAATTTTATAATAGAGCACCTGATAATTTAAATAAGTGGTTAGATAATAAAGATATGGTATTTGAAGAAACAACAGAAGGATTAAAAATGAATAAAGATGTTTATTTCTTCACAAACAAATATAATTTTGAAAATATTAATGATTGTATTTTTTATTCAATAGATCTATTTTATGAATTATTTCATTTTCAAATAAAACAATTATTACATAATTTTCCTGACAAAGATTTTTGGATAGGTGATAAAAAATGTCCAAAATCAATCAATTTTGATATTAATAATACATTACATATTGAATTTATTGAAAAAACATTAGAATTAATATTTTCATGTTTAAATATTAAATTTATATATGATAAATCTAAAATAATAAATGAAATTGAAAATTATAAAGTTAAACATTTTTCACAAACAGAAGAAACTAAAATAGATTTGACTGTTAATAAAAAAAAAGAATTAAATAAAATTTATTCTCAAAATATTAACCAACATATTGAATGGATTAATATTCTTTCTAATATAAGAGCAAGTAATTATAATATCATAGAACATAGCTATTTTTTAACAAAAGGTATAATACAAAAGATTACTCCATTGACACCTAATATAGCATCAGTTAGTGCAGCTTGTCTTATTATTGAATTATTGAAAATTTATAGTAATGAAAATTATAAAATTATAACAATAGATTTAATGAATAATAAAATAATTTCAAAATCAACTGAAAAATCTCCAATTAATAAGATAGGAGATTTAGAATTTAATTTGTGGTATAAATTTACTTATTGTACTGATAGTACATTAAGTGAATTTAAAAAATATTATGAAGATATTTTTAAGTCAGAAATAATAATGATTACATATAATAATTGCTTATTATATTCTAATTTTTTATTTGGTTCTTCAAGTTCAAATAATTTATTAAAAAAATTTTCAGAAATTGAAGAATTAAATATAGAGTCACAAATTGAACTATCAATAATGTTTGAAGATGATTCAATTGAGATTCCACAAATTATTATCAACATTTAATTTATTATAGTATTATTTCATCAGCTTCTTCAGCAGCTTCTTCAGCAGCTTCTTCAGCAGCTTCTTCAGCAGCTTCTTCATCAGCTTCTTCAGCAGCTTCT
>Ga0136644_10003419_pt1 | contig 11884 bp, 13 predicted proteins | sample C_130820_EF_Meta_FD_94780 | JGI IMG/M metagenome (GOLD analysis project Ga0136644, IMG submission 94780) | Freshwater microbial communities from Lake Croche, Canada to study carbon cycling - C_130820_EF_MetaG (v2) (version 2) | ecosystem: Environmental > Aquatic > Freshwater > Lake | place...
GAGCCAAAGTAATCACTAAGAATATCAGCAGAGCTAACTACAAAATCTTTAGAACATAGCACATAATCAATGCGCCAACCGCGATTCTTAGAACGTGATTGATGGAAATTCGACCAATAACTGTATTTGATACTTGTTGGATTTGTAACTCGAAATGTATCAATCAGCGAGCAGTTTTCTAAAAGACTATGAAATGACTTACGTTCATCATCTGAAAATCCTGCTGACTTATGATGTACCTTTGGATTATGAATATCAATATCTTCATTAGCACAATTAAAGTCTCCACACGTAATAACAGGTTTATTAAGAGATTTTACATAGTTCTTAAACATCGTATCCCATTGAAGACGTTCATTAAGACGAGCTAATTCATCTTTTGAGTTAGGAGTGTAGACATTCACAACATAATATTTTTCATATTCTGCTACAATCATACGACCTTCATTATGAATAGTATTTGTATCATGAATATAATTTGTAACTTTGATAGGTTTCTCTTTTGATAGTATTGCAGTGCCAGAATATCCTTTCTTAACTGTTGAATGAGAAGCGTAAATATGAGGAAAATATGTTTTATAATATTCTAGCAGTTTCAAATCTTGACAACGAATTTCTTGAAGACAAAGAATATCAGGATTCTGCTCTTTTATCAAGATTGTTAATACATTATTTTCTGCACTACAACCTTTCTCACCAGTCTTCGATTTGCTATGAATAGATTTAATACCATTGATATTGAAAGAAATAATACGCATTTTGATGATATATATAGTTATGAAATACTTTTCAATTTTAAATATATTTACTGATATTATAATGCGAATCATTAGCAATCTTTAGAATTTTCATAATTCTATCTGGATGTAAAGCCAACGCAATAATTTCGTCTTTTACTGGATTACTAAGACTTCGTTTTTGGTCTCTATATATTTCATCATAAATACCTAAATCATATCTCTTTGCTAATTTATTAAAATTGTTATAACTTAAAAAAATATTACAATTTAAAAAGAATGGATAATTATCTGGATAATCTTTATCACATACATTACATCTATGATAGTTGTCAATTCTATTGAAACAGCATGTTGATACCAAATAATCCATCATTGCGTGAGGATTTTTATTTAGTAAATATCCCATTTTTTTATATTTTAATATTCTTGAAAAATATATTGATATATTTTTTCTATATTCATTTTCTTGTACTTCAATTAAATTATAACTAGATTTATTATCTAAGATTTGATATGATATACTTTTATGATGAAATTCATTTTCCATGAAATTTCTCTAATGTATCTTTATGCTCTGGTTTTAAATATGTAAGAGGATTTTTATTAGGATAGTATCTTTTTTTAATTTCAGAAATATCTGTACTAAAATTATTAAATAAATTTTCTTGTTTTTCGTATAACATTTGAATAGAGCCATAATGACGAATAAATGTTGCTGCTATAGATAAATCATCACACGCAAAGATTCTATTATTATCAATCCCCATTAATATAGCAATTTCTTTGAATTGCTCCAAATTAATTTCTTCAAACTCTAAAATTTCACTAAGAGTTAATTGTTTAAGAACATGTTTTACTGGTACAAACAATATATTTACACCTGCTACTAAATAATCCATATCACTTGAAAGAACTCCATCAATAATATTATTATAATATAAATCAATAAGAAGTGAATCTGCTTCTTCTGTGCTATTTACATATAATAGATTTTTAGAATATAAGAAATTTTTAAAACTTTGTCGAATTTCATATGTTAAATACCAATTATCATGCTCTAGTTCTTCAATACGTTTTTTAAGAATATTACTTGTTTCTTCGTTTTTTATATTTTTTAAACTTGATTTGAGTTGTTCTATACGATTATCAGCAATCCCTTTTACTGCTTTACGAATTTCTATTTCTTTTTCTTTGTATTTAGGGGCTTTGCCATCAAATACAAAGATTAATTTATTCTTTAAAAGAGGAGTTAGAAATTCATAAATTTTATCAAAATCTCCATGAAATCTATACAATACAGAAGATACATCAATACCAACTCTATAGTTTCTTACATCTGGAGGTTTTAAGAATGCTTTACAATAATGAAATAATCCACGAACGCCCATTTTGAATAATATAGAATCTCGTATTATTGTATCAATTTTTTGATTACTCCGTAATACTAGATATATTATCGAATACATCAACAATAGTATTTACATATGATCCATAATACATTCTATATTTTTTACAGTATTTTATACTATAATCTGTTTGTAATGGTAGAATTACTGTAATAAGTTCTTTATATTTTTTATTATAATTATAATACACAGATATATCAAAGTGAAAATTAGGGTAATATAATTCTGATACTATTTTTTTCATAGTTGCTAAAGTTGTAGATAATATATTTGAAAAATAATAAAAAGAAATTTTATGTTGTTCTATTAAACGTTTTTCATTAACACATACCGTCCAGTCATTATTTCCTGTATTAAATGTATTGTTTAATAATTTAAGAATTTCTTCATTAGCGTATTGTACTGGCATATTAAATACTTCAATCTTAATATATATTCTTATAATTGATGTATCTTTATTTATATAACATTGTTGAAATCCGTTATCTGCTGATACAATAATGCTAAAATATTCATTTGGTATTTTATATAAGATATATTCTTTTAATGAATCTTTTTCATATTTAATAACATACATCTAACTTAAATAATTATCTAATTCTGGTGAAGTGAAGCGCGAAAATCCTATTCTTTTTGCTTTATAATTAGATTCTAGGATTACTCCAAATTGTTTAAAAACTTCTTCTCGTAGAGTTGTGTAACGTGAACCATAATCTTCTGGCATATTAACATTATGAAATGTTCTTACAGTATGATTTAAATCTTGTATATAATGGTCTTGTATATTCCAAAGTTGATATGTTCTTTTTGTTACTCCTTTCGATAATAACGCAACTAAAAATAATTCAGCCCATGCTTCAGTGGCAGCTTCTTTTGTTTCAACAGGTTTATCATGAGCGTCAGTACATGCAGCATGTAACAGTTCATGTATTAATACACGAGTTGCTTCTTCATAGCGATATATAACAATACAATCTGAGTTACAAGGATATGTATATCCACCATTTAAATGCTCTGGTCCTATTGGTCCATTTTCTGGTAAAATACGTTTAACATCTGATGAATATAAATATACTTGCCAGATTTTGTCTTTCGGTTTTCCAAACCATTGAAATACTCTAGCCCACGTATGCCATGGGTATATTTCATTTGGGCTTTTAGTTAATATAACAATTCTAGCGATAGATGTTTCTCTTACAATAATATGAGCTTTACCTTCATTCAATGAATTATATAAATTATGTTTTAAATTTAATTTATCAAATTGTGTTCCTTGATTTGCTTCTTTTTCTAATATTTGTTTATCTTCTTCTGTAACAATACCATCTCTCCATTTATGTACTGGTTCTTCATATAACTTTTTTACTTCTTGTGTTAGAACTTCTAAAACTGGAATCCTAACCATCTAATATAGCATTGCGAAGATTAATAAAGAGATTCTCCCAAACAATAGGAATACGATAACTCGGGAGTGTAATACCTCCGCTAGTTGCTTCTGTTTTTGATAGAACTTCTAGCATACGAATACGTTGTTCTTCATTAAGTTCTTTCATCTGTAGAATTACATCTAATAGAAAATGAACGCATTCTACCATACGTAAATTTCTCATTAAAATTTCATACACAAATTTTTTAATATCTGCTACTTCATCTAAATTTGGTTTATTATCCTTCGTCCAGCTCAATATTTTTTTATAAAACACATCAGGCCAGTTATGAGTGTCATCTTTTGCGACTTTTCTATATATAGCAAAATTTCGATCATCCCCTTGTACTGGAACTTCAACAAACCAGTCATTAATACGCTGCGCAACAGGCATTTCAGATGTCATCCATAATGATAAATCGCCATCATTTTGTTCTAAAACAGATTGAATAATCATTATAGACTCTGATGATAGTAGGTGTGAGTGATATAATACTATAATACGATTTCCCCGACCATTATCGCCAGATAATACATGGCTGCCTTTACCATAATTTGTTAATACAGGCCGCAATATATTCTTATCTTGCATTGACATACGCGCAATATCAAATCCAATATGAACTAACGATGTTTCATAATCGATTGTATGGCTATCAGGTTTTGTATCATCATCATCTTGTTCTCCTTTAGCAACAGTTGAAGCATTGCCAGATTCAAATGAAAGTGTTTTCATCTGAATATTAAATGGTAGCCCACGATGATTTGCGATTAATTTTAAATTTCCTATTAATTTAGTTCTTTTTCCAGTACCTGCCATACCTCTCCAAGATATACAAAGAGAATCCATTATTTAATATTGATAGTGGCTTTTTAGACCTGTTAAACCGAATGATAACCATTATTAAAACGATGTTTCTCAAAAGCTCCATCATATGGTTTAAAATCTGTAAACCCAGATATCTTATTATTTTTTACATTATTTATTATATTTTCTAAAGATGAGCTTTGATTTGTAAAACCAGATACTGATATTCCAGGGGAAGGGTTTGTAGCAAGCCATAAAGTAACAGCAGCATTTAATTGTGTAGGTGTATATGCTGGTGTTTTTATTACTGCTTGATATAACATCTCAACATATCTATTGTACCATGTTGATACATTCGCAGGAATTGCAGTAGATGTTTGATAATATGCTAGCATTAACATAAAATTCATAACTATAGGTGAGGTTTCTATCATGGCCGCATCTTTCATTAACTTAACTTGTTCGTCTGTAATATTTGCACCATTATCATTTATAAATGTCATTATGCTAGTATATGTTCTACCAATATTTGTAGTAGGTGCTAGAATTACTGAAGGACCTGCTATAGTTTTGAAGCTATTTAATGTGGGTACATCCATTAATGCAATTTCAGCAACTATTCTGTACTCTAGTTCTCTTGAAAATAAATCAAATACAGGAATACCAGAAACATCACTAATAGTTTTATTACAATATGAGCCAGAGCAATCTGTAGGTAGTGTTAATCCGGGACGTTTACTAGATCTTGAAGGCCCACAACCCATGTTTCTATAATTACTTTTTATTTAGTATTAAATATGAATACTAAATAAAAAGCTGATTGACTTTTACGGATCCTGCTGGGATCGAACCAGCTACCTCGCGGTTAACAGCCACGCGCTCTACCAACTGAGCTAAGGAACCAACGTGTTTCCACACAAATTATATTAGTTTTATATCTTTAAGTAACAATTTCCAAATCCAAATATTTATGAAAAATTAATTCACTATGTTCTTTATCTGTTCTAAAAAATGTCCACCATTGATGTAAGCCCATTGGATCAACATAATAACATGATTCTACAACATATTTCATTATTTTCATAAATTCTGGCATTTTATATTTAAGAGCCTTAATACCTTCTAGCGCATAACAATCTTGCATTGGTGTTTCAGATTTAAAGTTCCTACATATATCAAGCATAACGGACCTTTTTCTATAACTCATTCCACCACCAGCAGAGTTTTCATCCCAGCCATATGGAGCAGCCACATAGTCATATTCAAACATACTTTCATCAATCGGTTTTCGCAAATAAGAATCCATTTCTACAAAAAATAAATGTTCCGATTTTAACAACTGATAAAAAGATTCTTCTTTTAATAAATCATTATATTGAGTTCTTCCTTCATCTCTACTAGGATTCCCTTGAAACACTGGTATTATTTTTACATTTTTAGCATTATTCGTACATATAGTTTCTATATATTTATAATTTACATCAGAGCATATAATTGTAATAGACCAGTCACGGGCATAATAGAATACATTACGAAGTATGAAGGCAAGATTTTCATGTATTCTTCGCTCAACAATAACAATTGTTTTATTAGCGTCTTTCACTATAGAATTATTACGCCAGTATTCTTCAAAAAGTCTAAAATATTTTCTTTTTAAAATATCAAATATAAGAGGCTCAAGATGAGTTCTTTTTAAATGAATAGTTTCTTGTATAGTATCTCCTTCAAATTCATCGAATATATGTATTGTTTCCATTTAAATAAACTATACGATATATATTTAAATGGAATGGTCAATCCCTTTACAAAAATTAGAAGTAGGAAAAGTTCAAATTGGTGAAATACAGCATAATGAAAAATCTTTAGTACCACTTGCGTATTTTGACGGCCAGAATAATTTTTCTAATCTTAATATTTTGTTACCTAAGCTAAAAGTAGAAGAGTTTGATGAAACTTCTGGAAAACTTCTTATATCTTTGAGTGATAGTAAAACATGTGACACTAAACTAAATGCTTTACAAAGTACCTTGCTAGGCGCGGTATTCATTCAGCAACGTATTTGGTTTCCAGAAACATTTTATACACATGAAGCTCTTAATAATTCATTTAAACCTATCATTAATAATGGACTATTAAATTTATATTATCCCGTACAATTTACATCAGATATTCACATTTATAAAGATGGTGTTTGGCATACAACTTATACACCGGGATTAATCAAAGCAAATGATTATGTGCGTATAATGTTTCGTATTCAAGGTGTTTCTTTTCATAAAAATAACTATAATAAACTCTGGTCTGGAAAATTTAGATTACAGCATAGAATTTATGCTGTGTTGGTTAATTCGTAATCTTTAATACAGAATAAGATAGTGATAATAAAGCAATTAATAGCGTTACATGAGATATTATAAGAACATATGGTTGAAACATAGAAGGGTTGCTTTTAATAAGTATAAGGGATGTTAGCATTAAAAGGCCAATTAAGACTGCATCAATTAAAAGTATATAATTAAGATTGTTCTTAATTTTTTCATATGTATCATGGCTAATTAATCCAACAACAAGTCCATAACCTGCTCCGAAAAGACCCATTCCTAATCCACCAAGAATAAGCAACATAAAAGTACTTCCTATATTTGAAGATTGGCCTGGTGTTCCTAGTGGCATTATCTACTAATATGAGGCATTTTCTTTAAAAGAGCATGAACTTTTTCAGTTCCAACAAGTTGTACTGACGAAAGACTAAATAATACATAAACAAAGAATCCTAATAATATTAATACGCATATAGGTAATATTACATACCAATATACAGAATTATTTACTTTTTTATCTTCCGAACTCATTCTAACTTACTATTAGATGGGAAATAATAGGAAAAAAAATAAAACAAAGAAAGGAGCTAGTAGAAATACTAGAAAAAGAAATATAAAAGTTGGTGGTAGTAAAAGTAATTTCCCAGACCCTGGTCCAGAACAATGTCATCCAAGAATTGGTGATGTAAGACCAGAGCAAGGTTGTATTCCGCAAGAAATTTTAAATGAAGTCGCTACTAAATTAAATGTAGAGGCAACTCGTAGTGCTATTGAAACAAAGTTAGGAGTTATGCCGAAGAAAGAATATAGTTTTGTAAAGGCGCTCCCACTTGATGAGTCACGTAAGAATGAACTTATAAAACAATATCTTCGCCCTAAACAACCGGATGATTGGAAAAATGATCCCGATAAATGGCTAAACAATTTAGATATTGAAAATGTAATGAAGCATTATATTGAATCATTTCCAGAATTCATATTTATGGGACCATATCCTATTGATTTCGCAGCACCAGACCCTAGTGCTGGTCCTGGAAGTAAAAAATGTCTCATACAAGAAATCTGTGAATTAAATATTAATAATGCTATAAAGCAAGGTAAAAAGTATATTGGTATTATATATAATTTAGATAAACATGATGAAAGTGGTAGTCATTGGGTTGCAACTTTTACAGATTTAGTAAAGAATAAAACATACTATTTTGATTCTTATGGTAAGTCTTCTTCAAAAATCAAAGGTGTAGAAATACCCGCACAAATTCAAACATTTATGAGATGGTTAAAAGAACAAAATAAAGACATGGAGCTTTTATACAACGGCCATAGGTTTCAATATGGAAATAGTGAATGTGGTATGTATTGTTTATATTTTATCATAAGAATGCTTTCTGGTGATGATATTACAACTTTTGTAAGAAGAGAGCCTCCGGATAATTATATGCTTGATTTACGCGATTGGTTATTCTCAACATAATAGTAATTCTTGTTAGATAGATGAGTAGTGAATTCTTAACTCAAAAAAATGAAGCTATGTTAAACCGTTTAGTATATGGTGATTTTGTTAGACGTACAAATGACAATATTAATGAAAAACAAAAAGAACGTTTAATGCGAACAGTACATCATTACATGGGTGAAGTAAATTCTGCGAATCCTAATGGTTCTCTTCCAGCCATGAATAAAGAAGTATTAAAAGCTGTTGTAACAGATTTTAATTCATATTTAAATCGTGGCGCAATTTCTTCTTCTTCTGATGCTGATACACGTATGAGAGAACCCCAATTAAGAGAAGATGTTGGTTCTAGATTTACGGCATTACAAAATGAAAGAGGTGTTGGAGAACAAAAAACATTAATGCCTCCTGCACCAGATTTTAGAATTCCTATTGAAGATTCTAATGATGCTCCCGCATTATCATTATTCGAACAAGCTAAAAAGAGCCGTGAAGCTGAAGCAAAGAGAGAAGAACTGGTTAAAAGAGATGACTCATTTTCTGGCACTTTCTTAAAGGACCTTATTCAAGAATCACAAGGCTCTGGAATTGCCACTGCAAATCCTACATTGGCAAGAGCTGAAGCGATTCGCATCAAGCCAGCCTTAGCACAAGATATGATTATTGCTCAAGATGAGATTCTGTCATACAAAGAAAATGAATACAATTTAGTATTATATTCTGCCGACCGTGACTGGTATAATAATCAAAGAGAAAATCGTTACAATTTTTCAGTTACATTTAATCCTGCCAATAACGGACAAGGTTTCAAGATGTCTCCATCCGCCAATATGCGTTTTCACAATATTACTCGTATTGAAATGGTAAAAGCACTAATGCCAAATGAATCTGTAAATACTCTTATTACAAATACTGGAACTGGCGCTACGCCAACATATGGAACAACTACAAATTTAAATGTATTAACCGAGCCTGGTGTTATCGTACATGTTGATGAACTAGAATCCAATGTGTATGGCACAGACGATCAACTTGATAGAGCATTTGCCACTTTACAATATGACGCGCAATGGATTTCTGATACGACAACAAACAATCCTGGCTTCTTAGCTATGATTCCTAAATTCTTAAAATGCCAAAAAGTCTATTATCCTACACCTCTTGCTACACTTACAAAGATGACAATTCAATTACAGAGACCCAATGGCAACTTAGTAAGTGATACACTTGATACACTTGATATTAGTGGTATATTCGCTTCAACTGTATTTACTAGTTACACAAGTGCTTCTGTATATGTTAATACTGCAGTAAAAGATACAAACAATAATGCAACATATTACATTATAAGAACAAAGACATATTTTAATAGATTTGCTTTTGCTAAAAATGATAGAATTCGAATTCAAGGTGTGAATACTGATTTAATTGCTGGTAATACTACTGCCAAATCAGATTTTAAAGCATATTTAGAACAATCTGTTGGATTATTGATTGTAGGAATTGGTTATACTGCTGGAACTGTTTATACAGATGGTACTAATAATGTTGGTTATTGTAATACTATTGTAATACAAGCGCCATATGTTGACCCTACAACTGGCTCTGTGCTTATTTCTCCTTTTGGCGGAACTAGTGCCGCAAATCAAGCACTAGCGAGTGCTATTACAAATGTAAACTTTGCTAACGCTCGTCTTATTAATTTAAGTAAGCAGACACAACTCACATTCCGAATCATTACTCGTGATATGGATTCTGCTACAAGAATTCGTTCTAACAATGCCTAAATAAAAGACTCTATAAAATAACTAAATGGAGTGGCCTAGTGAAATAGAAAAGGTTTATGTAATCTGTCATAGCGAGAAAGAAAAAGAGCGCTACGACCGATTGGTGAAACATCTTGATGAATCTGGTATTCCAGAATCAGTAATTGAATTTATGGCTCCAATATGGAGTGATGAACTCACAAACGATATTATATTCAATGTATATGACCCTTTTCTTCCAAGACCTGTTCCCGGATTGACATTCAAAGGACGTGGACTATCAAAAGGAGAAATTTCACTTGCTCTTAATTTTTATGCTTGTGTAAAAGATGCTGTAGAATTTAAATACAAAAAAGTTATTGTTTTAGAATCTGATATTTGGCTGCGTGATAATTTTGTACCGAATCTAACAGATTTACTCGACGATTTGAAACAAAAGGCTTGGGATTATGTAAGTCTTGGCGAAGGTGTTGGGACTAGACCGCCAGAAGCACCATCATCATATTATAGTAAAACAAAAGCATATGTCCCACCACATCAATTTGTATATCGCTGTACTGATTCTATGATGTTTCAACTTCCTTATTTAGAAAAAATCGTTAAAACATTTATTCCATTCCGAGAGATTATTGATTGGGAAATGAATTTTCAGAATATGTTAAATAATGGTATTGCTTTATGGGCGGATCCTCCACTTGCCGAGCAAGGAACTTGTTACAATAGATTACTAACAAGTCTTCCCGCTTAGTAGATGGTAAACTATACAAGAAAAAAAGGAGGAAAATATCTTGGAGAAGGTACCTATGGTTGCGTATTTGGCGACCCGCCATTAAAATGTAAAGGCGATAATGAACGCTCTACAAACGATATTGTATCAAAAGTTATGGAAAGAAAAAATGCTAAAAAAGAATTAATTGAATCCGATTTATGGAAAAAAATAGATCCAGAACAAGATTTTTCAATTTCAGCCATTAAAATCTGTTCTTTTGATAAAAAATATAATAGTAAAAACGAACCTGAGAAATGTTTATCAAAATTTAAACCTATGAATAGAAAAAAAATATTAAATAAAAAAAGAGATACATTAATATTTTATAAATTCGGAGGCCTTGATTTAATTAAATTAAAACCACATGCTAAAAATTATAAAGCTATATTTACAGCAATTCATCCTTTATTAAAAGGTTTAGAAAAAGCACATGATAATAATATTGTGCATTTAGATATTAAACGTGATAATATTGTTTCAAAGATTGAGAATAATAAAATTGTTTTACGTTTTATTGATTTTGGATTAAGTCTAAATATAAATGCATTAAATCCTGAAAGACCATATAAAAGTACATATTCAAGAAATGATACGTTTTATCCATTTTGGCCCCCTGAGCTTGGTTGTTTTGATAATGAAGGTATCTTAGAAGCAGATTGGAGAATTCGATGTAAATTAGAAGAGCATAATTATATGTATAATTCAGAAATCTCAACAATATATAATTTACCTAGAATACAAAATAGATTATCTGATGTTTATAATATGTATTTAGATGTTGATTTTAAAAATTATAAGAAAGTATTAAAATCAATTGATATGTATTCAATTGGTGTTTTATTATCATCATTATTATATTCTTATTTTTCACATGTGTTAGATGGGTCATTTAATGTATTTTATCATGATTCTATAATTGATAGATCAAGCCGTTTTGAAACTCTAAAATCAAAAAAGTGGATCAAAGATGAACAAGTTGATTTTCATAGTAAAATATATGAAAATATATCAAAACCTATAGCTAAATTAATAGAATCTTTATGTAATATTGACCCAAATAAACGTATCACTGTAAGTGAAGCAGTTAAAGAATATGAAAAAATACTACCAGCATTTGAAAAATATTTAAATTCGAAAGAAATTACTGAAAAGTTGGATGATCAAAATATATTAAATAAAACAGCAGATATACCTC
>Ga0136644_10003422_pt1 | contig 11880 bp, 15 predicted proteins | sample C_130820_EF_Meta_FD_94780 | JGI IMG/M metagenome (GOLD analysis project Ga0136644, IMG submission 94780) | Freshwater microbial communities from Lake Croche, Canada to study carbon cycling - C_130820_EF_MetaG (v2) (version 2) | ecosystem: Environmental > Aquatic > Freshwater > Lake | place...
GGAGTATTATCATCTGTTATTTCATCTTTATCTATTATTCGACCCATATTTCCATTTTATGTAGAAACAGAGAAAAATAATGAGATGCATTATTTAGGTTCTTCTTTATCATTATGGTATTTTATATTTGATTTATATAAATGTATTCAAAATAAGAAATATTTATTCATTATTCATCATGTATGTGCAATTATACTATTAAGTATGTCTATATATTCTTATATTTTAAAAGAACATACTGGATATTATGTAATGCATTTACTTTTTTTATTAGAATCAAATACATTTTTATTAAATATTGGTTTCTTATTAAAAGAGTATCAGTTCCATTATTCAATTACATGTGGATGTTGGATTATTCATCTATTATTTTTTATATTATTCCGCTTGATAATGATACCGAAAATATTATTTATATATTTTTATTATACAAACTGGACAAATATGCATCTAATAATTCTTCCAAATTTTTTATTTATTTTGTCAGGTTCTGTATATTGGTCATATAGGCAGTGGATAGGAATTAAAAAATATTTAAGAGAGAATTCAGTGATTTAGAATATATATATCATTTTGTAAGATGTTTATTATTTGAATAAATAATATATGAATATATATATGTTCAATAATAATTATATAGATACTAAGACATTAAAGAAAGTATTCATTGTAACACCTCGATTTGGATTATGTAATCAATTATATAGTATTACAAAGGGTATCATTTATAGTCATATATATAAAAGGGATATTTATTTTGATGGTTTTCAAGTGGATTATAAAAATATAAATAATCTTTATCCAATAGATTCAATAATTAATATAGATAAAATAAATGAAATATTAAAAGAATTTAATATTGATGTTTGTATATTAAAAGAGATACCAAAAGAAAAGATACAAAATATAGATTCAAATGATATACCCGATAATAAAAATTTATGTCATATTGATAATATTATAGATATATTAAATGTAGAAAAATATAAAAATATAGATTATTTATGTATTGAAAATCCAATCTCAAGTCATATTCCAGAAGAATATTATATTATAAATAATAAATTAAATACATTACATACAAATGTATTTTTTACAGATACTTTTATTAAATCTAGCAATATGATTAAACAAAAATTAGATTTAAAAGATTATTGTTGTATTCATTTAAGATTAGAAGATGATAGTATTGATTACATGATGAAATTCTGTAATCTTTCATTTGATAAAATAAATGAAAAATTTATTGATAAATATATAATAGAATTTGAAAAATTAAAACTTTTTAAATATAAAATATACATTTGTAGTTCATTAGGTATTCAAGATAATAAAAATAATGAATTATATATAAAACTAAAAAAAAAGTATAACTTGTTAGATAAAAATGATTTTATAGATATGAATCATACACTCGAAAATAGAGAATTATATGCAATTATTGACTTTATAATTGCAAAGGATTCTAAATATTTTATTGGTTGTGATTGGTCAAGTTTTTCAAATTATATTTATACATCACATATAAATAATAATAAATATGCTAAAAATTTAAATTTGTATTCGGATATTAAGGGTTAACTAACTTATTATAATCACTCTCATATGTAAATGCATTTGTAAAAAGAAGTGTTGAACCATACCATGCAAAAAAGATAAGAGTAAAAGCGATAATATGTTGACTATTTAATGGAATATCCAATAATAATGGACGTAAAAATCCAATAAATATACAGTATAAAAATGTTATTGTTGTAATTTCTAGTTTTTGTAATGATGTTAAATAATAAAATTTCATTATAAATGTAATAGATAAAAATAATATATTAAATATTAAATATTTGGAATATTTAATATTCTAACCTTTACTCTTATGGAAATAAAGTATATTCATAAAAATTAAGATGTGGTTTAAAATTCAATATTATAAATGACCCCGTTTGAATCACTATTTATAAAATTCGACATTCTCTTTGTGGAATAATACCATAATGCAAATAAAGAGGCAAATAAACAAACACGATTTATTAAAGAAGCATCTAATGTTGTAATTGCACCAAATAAACCAAAATAAAAAAGCATTAAAAAAGAACCAAATATCATTTCATAATATTGATAAGATGGTAAACGAGTTAAATTTGAAAATTGAAGTCCAAACAACAGTATTTGTATAACAATAAATAGTTTAATGTATTCCATATTCATTATATGAGATAAATTATATGATATTCAATTGTATATTCTGTATGTTTTTATTTTGTTCTTGTAATAATTGATAATTTATAATTAAATAACGAATCGATAAAATAACAAATACGGTTAATGTACACCAAATAATATCCCATAATTTAAAATCATCATTTAATACATAATGATATACATAATAATAAAATATAAAAAATGTAGTACCAAATATAATTTCAGTCCCTTGATATATTGTTAATAGCATATTATAATAAGAGATAATCTTTTTTATAGTTATATCCAAAATCAAATCCAAAATCGAATCCAATAATCTAACTCAATATCATATATATGACCTTTTGAACTATTTCTGAATGTGTAATCTCTTTATTTTCATGACAACATTTATCAATATATGATTCAACTGATTTTATGTCTGTTATTTTAAAATGACTTTTTCTTTTAATATTATCCAATACGCTTAACATCGAAAAATCAATATTTGTTAATTTATGAATAATATATTTTTTAATAGAAATAATATATTCTTCAATATTTATCTTATTCAATATTGAGTCCATACAAACATTAAATTTATTTTTTGAATATTGAAAAGATATGTTTTGAATACATGAGACGGAAAGTAAATAGTCTGGATATGGATCTAATTTCTCCAATAATTCATACTCTTTATCTTCCACATGTAAATCAAAATTACGAATCAACAACTGTTTAATCTGTTGTGTTGTGCATTTTTTGAATTCCAAAATCATGTCCATTCTTCCTTCACGGGTAAATGCGGGATCTAGATTTTCAATATGATTTGTTGTAAAAATAATAACAGACCCATTTAGTTCTCGAATTCCATCGAATATATCTAATATTGTTTTTAAATCCAAACTATCATCTGAACATTTTTTATCCATTGAACTAAATATAATATCTTTCAATATATTATTATCAGATTCTTCATTTTTTTTAAATGATTGTTTTAAATCGAGTAAATGATTATCCCGTTTGGTTAATATTTGATTCGATTCTGCATCACATTCTTCTATGATAAATATGATTTCATCTGTTTTATATTTTTTTTTATTGAGTACATTTGTATAAATGAGTTGTTTCAATTCTTGATTTGTTTTTATTTTGCTCATATTTATGATTACAATGGTTCTATTTAAATATTGACAAATCGCTTTGATCATATGTGTTTTTCCTGTTCCAGGATCTCCATGAATCATAATTGTCATTTTAAAATTTTTCAAAAATAACTTATATTTCGATCTCAATCCATCTTTTTCAATATCCGTTTTCAATGGGTCATAGATAAATGGTTCTAATCTTTCTAAAAGAACCTCTGTATGCTCTGATATGACCTCTTCCAATTGAATGTCTTGATTTTCATTCTTATGTTCTTTGAAAACAAGAGTCATCTTATTGGACTCCTCCTCTTCATATGAACTTTCATATGTATACATTAATTTCTCATTATTCTCCATGATTCTCTTTTTTTTGTAAATTATTAAACATTCATCAATGAAATCATTTATTTCTTTCAATGATGTGTTTTTTGAATCGATGGATTTTAAATAGGATGTTTGCTTAAATAAATGAATATGATAAATCTTAACGTCTGTTTTAACGTATGATATATTATTTTCTTTCTTTTTTTCATTTTCATTATTTTCACCATTCTCATTGACCTCTTTGATTTCACAATAAATATCTCTTTTTTCACATATTTTAAATACAGTATTAAATGGTAAAAATGTAAATTGATTTTTACTATCAATTATAGCATTGTCATCATCAACATTTTTATCACCTTCATACTGATTTAATTGAAACATTATTTGTTTTAATGACTTAATATTTTTAATATTATTTAAATTTTCTTTCAAAAAATAGCAGATAGCATTGAACTCTTCGGAATATATAGACTTTGTAATTTTATTTCTTACAAAATTCTTAAAATAATCCTTTTTATGAGTCATAATATGCACAGATACATTATGAAAATCAAATTTGTCTATAATACAATCGATGAAATCCATGATATATACTTTAAAATAAATAAATATAGTCATGACTAAAATCATATAAAAGTTATTATTATCTCCTTTCGACATTAACATAATCATGAGATGATTTATATCTAACATTTTAGGTGATTATGGATATATATTATCTTATACACGGACTTATACAGACTTATACAGACTTATACAGACTTATTTATCTTTATCTCAATTAATTATAATCTATTAATTACTTTATTTATATTTCATTTTTTTATAAAAAATATATAAGGTTATAATATAATATGGTTAAAGTTTCAAATGTTGTCAAGAGTGATTTTTTCTCAAATCCACTTGTAGTGGTTCTTATGGCAATTATTATTTTAATTCTTTTACTTGCAATCTTCCGTAGCGTATCGCCTTCACTAACATTAGGGTTTGGTATTAATGCACATATTGGAGACCTAAAAGGTTCTATTGCATTAGAGGCATATGACAATCAAAATTCAGATGTATTCGATGCATATGACAATGAAAATTCAGATGCGTTAGAGGCATATGACAATGAAAATTCAGATGCGTTAGAGGCATATGACAATGAATACTCAGATAGACCGACATTCGCTCTCTTTTATTCTCCAACTTGTCCTCACTGTGAACTACCTCTTGCAGGATTCCAAGAATTACAACAATCACCATCAAATCGTATTGATATTGTAACAATTAATTGTAAAGAAAATCAAGAATTTGCACAACAATGTAATATATCAGGATACCCAACAATGCGATTTTACCCAGATGGATTGTCTCCATCCAATAATTTTACTGAATATACAGGTGGAAGAACAGTTGAGGAATTACGTGATTATGTAAATAAACTTCGTTAATTAAGTTTGTGTAAAGGGTTAAAGAATTAATTATATATTCAATACAATTATAATTTTATTTATTTTTTATATCATGAATGAATCCTATTCCTGAATAAAAATTAAAATCAATTGCATAGTAATAAATTTTATAAATATGAGTTAACACCATTCTGAGTGGATAATTTTATATTTAATTTATTTCAAAAATAATTTTTTATTGATAATTTACTTATTAATAATAATATACTTATAATCTATTTATAAATATATTCTCCACTCGGAATTATTTCATCTCATAGTATTATAATATATTTATGAATAAATCATAAATATATTATTCTAAATCAACAATATTATAGTTAACGTAAAATTCTCAACTCTTTAACCCTTCTTTTATAATACGACTTAAAGAATCATACATCATGTCCACGATTTTAAACATTATTCAGGTAAAGGGGTTAATTATTTACTCAAAATAGTTTTTAGATTTATTAAATCTCTAATATATTTCCTAGTGGTTTGTTTGATTTATTTTTCTCCGAATTAGGTTTTAAGTTTTTGTATAGATTTATTTGTCCTTTTGCTCTGAGAGCATTTATTCTATTTTTTATAGTTATATGTTTAGGTGATGGATTAGATGATGGATTAGATGATGGATTAGATGATGGATTATTAGATAATGGATTAGATGATGGATTAGATGATGGATTATTAGATAATTGATTATTTGATGTCTTTGATGGATTAGATGATGGATTAGATGATGGATTATTAGATAATTGATTATTTGATGTCTTTGATGCATTAGATGATGTCTTTGTTGCATTTTTTTTTTTAGATTTATTTATTATTTTTTGAAATATATTAGTCACTTTAAATTCAGTACTATCTGGTACTGGATATTGTCCAACATACTGTTTTTCTAAAAAATACTTAGTAAGATTCGATTTTTTCGCTTTTGCATTTGCATTTGATTTTGCATTTTCTTTTGCTGCTACTGCATTTGCATTTGCTTTTTCTTTTGCTGCTCTTGCATTTGCTTTTTCTTTTTCATTCCCATTTGCACTTACAGTAGCATTATTTGGCATTATATACTAAGTAAATATATAAAATTTCCACAAGTTAAAATATTTCTGATATAATCTCTTTTTCCGAATCAAACGCAGTTTTTTATTTATAAATTTCCTACAAGCGATTATTCCCATTGTATACATTTCATATTTTTCATTATATGTAATATCAACCGATATGGATGATTTTTCAAAAACAATTGGAATTGTATTTTTATTTATTTTTCTATATTTATACTTCATAAATTGATTATACATCATAAATAATATATTCTTAATATATTCAAAAGGTTCTTGAAATTGAACATTATTACTTTTATTATTTAAATTATCATATTCCGATTTACTTAATAACCATACACCAATAGAATCTTTTTTATTTTTATTGTATTCATTGAAATAATAATAAGGGTAAGGGTCCGTTAATGCACCATCACAATAGTAATTATTATCTGATAATATTGGCATAAATAAAAAAGGAATACACATTGACATTTGTAATGATTCTAATATATTTAAATGGGGAGTATGAATCACATTATGATATTCAGGAATATTTTTTGATAAATTTGAAACTGTAATTGTAAGAATAACACCCGTTTTTTCATATAATTCTTGAAATGTTATATTTTCTGATATATTTTTATCATTTGTATATTTTCTTAATACATTTTTTATTTTATCACCTTCATCAAACCCCATTTTTTCAATAAAATTCATAATCTTTAAGTCATGAAAAGATGTAAAATCCATATCGAACATTACTTTTTTAATTTCATCTACTGTATAACCAATATTAAAAAAAAAAAGTATTAATGAACCGATTGAACATCCTATTAAATTTTTTATTTTTCGAAGTGGATAATGACTGGATAACTCTTCTAAAAATCCAATGAGTGATATACCATATATACCACCACTACTAAATATAAGTTCATTAATATTTAATTTCATTAAATATTATTCTTTATATTTTTTTATATATAATAAATTATGGAATATAATTATTATGGTAATTATGAAAAAGAAAATATAACTCAACCTTTTCATGTTCAAGAAATTCAACGAAAACAAAAAGAGAAGGAAAGTTTACGAATTAAAATTTATGCATATATTTCTGGGAAATGTTTTAAGAAAATAAAAGATGTCGCATCCAATGAACAAACATATACCTTTTATCAATTACCAGAATATATCCCGGGATATCCTCTATACAACATGACAGAATGTATTATGTATGTATTAGAAGTTCTACATGATAAAGGATTTCATGCACGTTATGTAGACCATTATATCATCTATATTTCATGGAATCTTCCAAAAACACAATTTAAAATGATTCATCATTCAAATCTGAATTCGAATTTAAATCAAAATGAAGAATTACAACCTAAAAAAAGTATCATTGAGAATCTTCCATTAAAATATAAACCCATTGAAACATATCAACCATTTACTACATTACTATCCAAAAAGAAATAAGAATCATTTTCGAGTTCCTATACTTTTCCCTAATTTAAATATAGAATCCATTATAAAAATAATAAACATTCCTATACCAATTAATATTATTAAATCTATAATTTCACATGAAAATATAGAATTATAGATATTTCCTTGAGTTAAATTTTGATTCATTCCTTGATTTATAAACGTTTCAAAATTATTATCATTGCCTTGTATATTCGTTGGAACACTTTCATTATATTTTTTTAATTGATTCTCTAGAAACATCAACTTCTCTAATAAATATTTCTTATCAATAGATTGTAAATCGGAATAATTGGATTTTAAATCCGAATAATTTTTAGTTACAACGGAACTGTTTATGGGTTCTTTTTGATAATGAACATAATCTGTACTTTTCATTGAATTCTGATTCTGAATTTCTCTTTCCATAAGATTTATATTATCAACGATCTGAAGTCTATTCTTTTCAGACTGTTCTTTCATAGTATGATATGGGTTTGTTTGATTTTTTTGATTCGTATAGTTTAAATCATCCGATGAAGAATCTACATTTTCACCCCATACCTCATCTAATGAACTATAGGATATTTTATACATAACTATTAAGAGATGAGATAATATTTTTTATAAAAAATAATATAATAATATTATATGAGTATTTTTTATAATATATCTATGATATTATTATGTATAGGAATTTTCTTTTTTGTTTCGTTTGATGATGAGTATAATAAATTAAATTCAAAAAAATTTATGCCATTACTATGGATATTATTAATTATATATTTTATTTATCAAGATTTAAATTTAGGATTTCTAGTTATTATATTACTTCTTATCGTTTTTTTTACAAAGGATAAGGAACAATTGCAAACTATTTATAATAATTTAAAAAGAAGATTGCAATTGAATGAAGCAAAAATATCTACAACAGAACAAACAAAAGAAAGTTTTGAAAATTATGAAATCGAACCATATGTTCCAAGTGAAATATCACCTGCTGCATCATCTGCATCATCTGCATCATCTGCTGAAGATACATCTAACCAAAATGTAAATGATATTCAACAAGACCAACGTTTTAATAAAAATCAAAATCAAGTTTCTCCCCCTATTCAAATATCGAGTCCACCCATTACTGAAAAAAAAGATAATGCACCTTTTGAATTAGACATCCGAGAAATAAAGGAATTATATGAAAATATTAAATCTCAGATTCAACAATTAAAATAAGAAATCCACCCAAGAATTGCATCCAAGAAGTATAATAAATTATCTCTTCTACTTTTATGGATGGATTATTAACCACTTTATCTGGAAGTAAACTTTTTAATGGATGTATTATGTTATTAACAAATATAGGAGGACGTTATATCCCGATGGAACTACCGAATAATATTGAAAAACTATTTTCAGGATATACAATCATGAGATATTTAGTTTTATTTTCTGTATTTTTTATGGCGACCCGAGATATAAAAATATCAATTGTATTACTCTTATTTTTTTTAATTATTATAAAATATTTTATGAATGAAAAAAGTTCTTTTTGTATTTTAGAAGAACCGAATAAAATAAAAGTTTCAGATGAACAATATAATAAAGCACTTGAAACAATTAAAGAATATGAAATGCGTAATAATAATTAAATATTTATAAAATGAATAATATATGGACAGTATTTTTATAGAAAAAGAAAAATCTTTTAAAGATGATTATATTCAAAATAATCCTGTAGGAAATAGAATTGATATAGAAAATATAGATTTAAAAAGTGATCGAATAATGAATATAAGACCAATGTTATCATCTAATTCAGAAATGAAAAACAGTTTCGTACCTGAAAATAGAAAGGTGAAAATTCGACCATCTTTATCCAAAAAAGTCCCCTCAAATACCTTTTCATCGATTGCAAATCAGAAAAAAAATATATCCAATAGTTCGGATGAAGAGGATTCCGATGAAGAGGATGATGATGAATCGGAAGAGGAGAGTATTTCTCAAAAAAGTGGGAGTCAAACAGTTCATACAGAGAGTAGTAGTGATGAAGATGAGAGTACAATATTTAGTAATACCAAGAATAATATGAATAAGGAAAGTCATTCAGATGAAGAATATGAAGAGGATTCTGATTCGGATTCGGACGATAATACAATTGAAACAGATACAAGTTCAACTGTTAAAGAAAAACCAAAAACATATGAACAGATTCAGCAAGAAAAACAACAATTACTGTTTCATTTAGAAAGACTTCAAAAACAAGGTTATCCCCCTTCTAAGAAATACAGTATGGCATCGTCATATGAAGATATGCAATTTGAGTATGACCGTCTAAAGAAACAGAGAGATGTTGAAAAGAGTATTAAATTTAGTCGTAAGGTTTTAATGGCAGTTGTAAGTGGTGTTGAATTTCTGAATAATCGTTTTGATCCATTTGATATTAAATTAGATGGTTGGTCTGAAAATATGATGGAAAATGTAAGTGATTATGATGAGGTTTTTGAGGAGTTGCATGACAAATATGGTGAGAGTGTCAAGATGGCACCAGAATTAAGATTAATGACCATGGTGGCAGGAAGTGGATTTATGTTTCATTTAACAAATAGTTTATTTAAATCATCCAGTCCAAAGTTGAATGATATTTTAAAACAAAATCCGGATATCATGAAAAATGTACAAGAGGCGGCAATGAAAAATATGTCGCAAAATATTAGTAGTAATTTTACTGGAGAGGAAGATATACTTGGTAAAATGATGAATGAAGGAATTAAAATGAGAATGAGTCCATCGCCGAATCCAGTCCCTAATTCCAATCTGAATTCCAACATGAATTCATTTAATATTCCAAAACCTTCAAATAACCCAATGCCAATGAATAATAATAGTCCTGCTAATATTGATGACCTTCTAAATGAATTAAATAGAGATGATGTATCCGTAAGTAGTTCAGGGAGTGTAAATATTAAGAGTTCTGGAAAAAGAAAGAATGGACGAAAAGGCGGAATTCAATTGAATTTCTAAGTTTCGTTTCATTATTCAGTTTCATTATTCAATTTAATTATTCAATATATTTAATGAAATTATAATTATAATAATATATTTATTATAATTATATGAAACAAAAATTAAGTTCGAAGAAACCAAGTTCCAAAAATATAAGTATTGAATCCTATTTATATATTGGACTTTTATTTTTGTTTGTAATTTATTTTATATTTTTAGTTTATTTTAATATTATATCTTTTAAAAAAACCATTACTATTTCTCATATTATCAGTAGTTATAAATCTGGAAAGAATGGTTTAAATATGTTTAGTGATACAAATGGTAATGTATATGTAGTTCAAAATGCAACATTGCAATTATTCTTTAAAGGTCCAGAATTATATAGTATGTTAGAAGAAAAAAAAACATATGAAATAAAAGGATTCGGTTTTAGAAATGAATATATTGGAACATATCCTCATATTACTTATGCAAAAGAGGTTAAATAATATATTCATTCCATTTAACTGTCATTTAACTCAAATTTATTTATTATTTTTCTTATTCTTTTATACATAATATTTATCTAAATAATATATCCCCTGTAATAGACTATCTGCTAGATCATCCTTCTTTTTATGAGAATCATAAAATTGACTATTTTTTAAATCTTGTTTCTCTTTTAAATATGCGGATGTATAAGCAATGGCACACTTTTTTCTATCTTTATAATCCAATTTCACTTTCGATATATTTTTTAATTTATTCGATGCAGAACAAAATTCTATCTTTTCAATATAGTAAGTTGAATCTATATCTTTTGGATCACCTATTATTTTCCCTAAAATTAAAAAATAAGAATAAACAATCATCTGAATCGATTTCATCAATGGATTTTTTAATGATGGTTGATTCTCAATAACAACTAAATCAACATTCAATAATTGAGGATATTCTTGAAGTTTTCTGGGTATATTTTCAAATAATAAGATTTTATTCTTTTTCATTTCTTCATCTTCAATTAAATTCACAATATTCCAATCTATAATCTCATCTCTATTATTATTATTGTCATCTTTCTTCCTTTCAATGATACAATAAGACAAATTATACATTCCAATATCCCATGATAAAATCTTCATCTAATTAACTATCTACTATTGTTTTTATATTAACGAATTACCTGAATAATATTAAAAGATGAATACTTAAATATGATTTGTGTTTTACTAGGTTTTAAAATATAAAACACAAACACCAGTCCCACCTTGTCCACCAATACCA
>Ga0136644_10003425_pt1 | contig 11875 bp, 8 predicted proteins | sample C_130820_EF_Meta_FD_94780 | JGI IMG/M metagenome (GOLD analysis project Ga0136644, IMG submission 94780) | Freshwater microbial communities from Lake Croche, Canada to study carbon cycling - C_130820_EF_MetaG (v2) (version 2) | ecosystem: Environmental > Aquatic > Freshwater > Lake | place: Lake...
CGAGTGACTTGGCGAATTATAAGAAACATTTATTGACTGCAAAACATAAAAAAATGTTCGCAATTCATGGGGATTGCAGCGAATGCGAGAAAAGTACTAGTGTCTCCTATTATTGTGAATGCTGTGACTTCAATACAAGAAACCGCTATGATTTCAATAGACATAACCAGACAAAAAAACATAAGCTTAGTTTCATAGTATTTCAAAAACCTGACAGCATACTTTCTCAATCAAATGAAGAAAGTACTATTATAAAAGTCCAACAGCAAATACCAAGCAATGAACAACAAACATCTACAAATAATGGTATAACAACAGATATTGTGATGGAATTATTAAAACAAAATAAGGAAATTCAGAACTCTTTAGTAGAGCAGAACAAGGAGTTACAGAATACATTATTGGAGATATCCAAACAAAATAAGGTTGTGAATACAACAACCACGAACAATATTACTAACAATCAATTTAATTTAAATTTGTTTTTGAATGAAGAGTGTAAGAATGCACTCAATATAGAGGATTTTGTGAATTCACTGAAATTAACGGTAAAGGATATTGAAGAAACAGGGAAATTGGGATATACCCAAGGATTGACAAGGATATTTATAAAAGCTTTGAAAGATTTAGATGTGAATATGCGCCCATTTCATTGCACAGATATTAAAAGGGAAACAGTGTATATTAAAGACCAAGATAATTGGGAGAAGGAGAATGCTGAAAAGACAAAATTGAGAAACGTATTGAAACAAATCGCAAGAAAAAATTTGAAAATGTTGCCAGAATGGCAAGAAAAGAATCCTGATTTCCGTTATTTGGATACACCTGAGAATGAGAAGTTCATGCAGATTTCTATTAGTTCTTTGGGTTCAGAATATCAGGATGAGCAGGAAAAGATGGATGATAAGATTATTCGGAATGTATTGAAGGAGGTTGTATTAGAAAAGAAGAAACAAACAGAATAATAACGAAACAAAACAATATAAAATTTTGATAACTCCTATTGTAAATGGAGAAACTAGAAGCTTTAAAAAACACCATAGAGACCATGTCAAAATATCATCAAATAGAGATATTAAAAATTCTGTCCAAGAAACTAACAAAAATAAATGAAAACAAAAGTGGATGTTACATTAATATGTCTTTCTTGCCTGACGATACACTAAAGGAATTGGAGGAATATGTAAGTTACATTAAGGACCAAGAAGAATCGTTAGAAACTATGGAATATCAGAAGGAAGAATTTAAGAACGCATATTTTATTGAAAAAGAGAATAAAGACAATCCGACGATATTGTATAGTTCTTTGGCCAAATAATGTCCAAATTTTTAAATTCTATATTTTTCATAAAAAAAGAACATTTAAACATCCATAATGTTTTAAATGTTTTACGGGAGTATATGTTTACCAAGATGAATCAAGCTGCGATTCTATTGAGGTCACGTTATGCTATTACAAATCTTCAACCCAAGCCATTTGAAAGAAAATCTGAAATTATGGATTGTGTTGAGAATGTTGCTTATGAGAATGTTAGCGAACCCAATGTAAGGATTCCTGTGGAATTTACCAACACAATAAAAGATAACGCAGCACCATCAGAAAACCTGATAAATCCGAAGCAATCCGATACTCTTTTTTGGTGTCTTTTTATAATTCATTTCGGATATGGTGAATACTTAGAAGTTGACCGTAATTATGGCGTGAAAGAGTTGGAGGTAAAGAAACAAATCGGAGAGTTTATAACGAAAAACCCACATAGCATGAAGTCAACCAGCACCAAAATGACTAAGGCGGCTGTCCAAGAGATAATGTCCGAGTTATTAACGAGTCAGAAGGAAACGAGTATGAATGCGATGATGGCGATTTTGGTATATTATAAAATAAATATTATTATGGTGAATTCAACACGGCTCCTTATGTTAGAATTTACGGCAGACAAAGACGCAGAATTACCAACCTATGTATTATACAAGGATGCGTATGGAAAATATTCTGTTAAGTCAGAGCCTCTCACTGATATTGAGATTACGGATATGAAGAATAAAATGATATGTTTAGAAAATTATCTGAAACCATTGAAATCCATCAGTAATTACAAGGTGGAAGAGTTAGAGGAACTTGCTAAAAAGATGGGTATATATGAGAAGAATAAGAAATATAAGAAGACCGATTTGTATCAGGAAATTAGCGAAGCATGCCAATGGTTATAACTTAAATACTAGCTCTAGATTCCCTGCCGAAAAGGGAAGGTTCATAAGGAAACCGTAGGTTTCCTTAGAAAATTGAAATAAAGGGAAAATAATATATAATTACTATATACAATTATATATTATGGAAAAGAATGACAAGGAAAAGGAACGGGATATGCCGAAACAGGAATCTATCAAACAGAAAACTCAGGCTTTTGAGCAAATCGTAAAAGAGTATTTAGAGAGTAATCCTGTAATTCGTAGTCATAATAAGGCAAACGAATTGGAAATTCGGTTTGGGACATTGAATAGAAAAGATATCAAAACACAATCTGTTACTCGCCCCATATCCAAAATAGATTATGATAATGTGGTAAAGCAACTTTATTCTTGTGGTTTCAAAACAATGAACCCTGATGGGATTCAAATGTTAAGAATTATACCTGAATCAATAGACCCAAGAACAGGAAAACCCAAAATGTCCATTCGTGCGGAATTGGTAGGTACGGATTTGATTCAAGAATATTGCCGAACCAATAGTATTCAAAGCGTCATTAATATGCCATCTACACTATTCAATAAGGTAAAATTCACCCGAAAAATGACTGCAATGCGTAAAGATGGAAGTTTCATTGAACGTCTAAAGATGGATGATTTTAATTTCAATGTCTCTTTTCAAACAGAGCAGGATTATAATACACAATCCGATACTGCACGTAATATTATTTCAAAATGGGCGGATTCAAAGAAGATATTCCGCACAATGAATCGTGTGAGATTCTATCATGATGATTCGCCTATTGTAGCCGATATAAGTATTGTAAAATCCTCACCAAAGACCCAAGGACAAAACCCTATTCCTATTCCACATTACACAGTACAAGATGCAGGGCTTTTCACTAATATGGAGCAGTATGAGATAGAATTGGAGGTAGATAATACCAAAGTAGGTCCAGGAACAGAGTTCAATACGGTATCCAAACTCTTGAATGCTTTAAGAAAAACAATACGTATTGTCTTGAGTGGATTGCAAGGAACTAAGTTTCCTATCTCTTACCCAGAGCAAGAACAAGTTTTGCAACAATATATGAAGACGATTCACGGTGAAGAACATGAGTCTCGTAAGGTGCATACTTCAGATTTTATTGGACCATCTTCCTTCACACTACAATTAGATAATATTGTACCTTACCAAGAGGATTCTATTGTTCCAAATATTCGTAAGCATTTTACTGTTACGGATAAAGCAGACGGACACCGCAAATTATTGTATGTTTCTGACGATGGTAAAATCTATATGATTGATACGAACATGTCAGTTATATTCACAGGTACCAAAACTGCAGAGAAGACTATATTTAATAGTATTATTGATGGTGAGCATATCAAATATAATAAAAAGGGTGTTTATATAAATCTATATGCAGCCTTTGATATCTATTATGTAAATAAAAAGTCGGCGAGAGAATTCCCATTTATACCTGATTATGATGAGGCATCTCAAGAGGAAAAAGAAGATGAAACCAAAGAACAAGATAAAAAAGAAAAAAAGTATCGTTTACAATTATTGAATCAATTCGTGGAACTATTGAAGCCGATATCTATTTTGGAAACCACAGAAAAGGAGATTCAGTCCAAGGAAAACAAACAAGCAGCAGATTTTGTTGTGAAATGTAAAACCTTTAAGGCAACATCTGAAAATACAACTATATTTGATGGTTGTTTAAGTATTTTATCTGATATTAAAGATGGAACCTACGAATATAATACTGACGGCCTTATATTTACACCAGGTAATATGGCGGTTGGTGCAAGTAGACCAGGTGCACCTCCAGGAAAACTATCCAAAATTACATGGACACATTCGTTTAAGTGGAAGCCAGTAGAATTCAATACGATTGATTTCTTAGTTTCAACCAAAAAGGATAAAACTGGTAAAGACGAAGTGCATCATATCTTCCAAGATGGCCGTAATTTGCAGGGTGTTCAAGAGGTATTGCAATATAAGACTTTGGTACTTCATGTAGGTTTTGATGCTAGAACAGATGGCTACATCAATCCATTTCAAGACCTCATCAATGATGTGACCTATGAAAGCATAAATACGTCGGATTATAAGAAAAATTATAAACCAGCACCCTTTGTTCCTACGAATCCTTATGACCCGAATGCATGTTTCTGCAATATTATGTTGGAAGAAGATGGAACAAAATTGTTTATGAGAACTGAGGAAGGCGAATATTTTGAGGAAGATATGATTGTTGAATTTAAATACAATCATTCCAATCAAGATGGATGGAAATGGGTTCCAATCCGTGTTCGTTACGATAAAACTGCACAATTACGCCGAACAAAAGACAACTTTGGTAATGCATATAAAGTAGCGAATAATAATTGGTATTCTATTCATCATCCGATTACAGAAGATATGATTTGTACAGGTGAAAATATTCCAGAACGAACATTGGATGATGAAGTTTATTATAACCGTTCTAATGATGAAACAAGCACACAGGCATTGCGTGATTTCCATAATCTGTATGTAAAGAAAAATTTGATTACTGGTGTTTCACACCGAGGAGATACACTTATTGATATTGCGGTGGGAAAAGCAGGAGATTTGAATAAATGGGTAGATTCCAAATTATCCTTTGTATTTGGTATTGATATTTCCAAAGACAATATTCATAATCAAATTGACGGTGCATGTGCTAGATATCTTAATAAAGCTAGAACTACAAAGGATATTCCGAAGGCTCTCTTTGTGAATGGTGATAGTGGTTTAAATATTCGTAGTGGACAAGCATTGGCCACAGAAAAAGATAAGCAAATTACTAAGGCTGTTTTTGGACAAGGTGCTAAGGATATATCCCTATTAGGAAAGGGTGTTTATAATCAGTATGGTGTTGCAGACAAGGGTTTTAATATCACATCCTGTCAGTTCGCAATGCATTACATGTTCAAAAATAAAGAAACCTTTCACCAACTGTTACGTAATATTGCCGAATGCACCAAAATTAATGGATATTATGTTGGCACATGTTATGACGGTCAAACAGTATTTAATTTATTAAAGAATGTGAAGAATGAAGAGGGTGTTACGATTATGAAAGAGGGTCGTAAAATATACGAGATTATTAAAATGTATGACCAAACAGGATTCCCAGATGAGGATATGAGCTTAGGTTATGCGATTAATGTGTTCCAAGAAAGTATTAATCAATATTTCCGCGAATATTTGGTCAACTTTGATTATTTCACAAGAATTATGGAGGATTATGGATTCATCTTGGTTACAAAAGATGAAGCCAAACATATGAATTTACCAAACGGAACAGGTATGTTTTCAGAGTTGTTTAACCTGATGGAAATAGAATTGAAAGGCAATCGTAAAGGTGAGGCCAATTGTAGAAAAGCCATGTATATGTCACCTGAAGAAAAACGCATTTCATTTATGAATCGGTACTTTGCGTTTAAGAAGGTGCGTGATGTGGATGTGAAAAAGATGGCGCATGTGATAATGAAAGAAAGTGAATTTGCGGATAAATATGGTGAAGAAGATGTGAAAGAATTAGAAAAAGCTGTAGAAGAAAGAGACAAAGAGGATAAGAAAAAAGAAGAAACCAAGGACGATGAAAAAGAGGAACCTATCATCAAGAAGACAAAACGATTAGTATTGAAAAAACAACCCGAAACATCAAAGATTCCTCAAGCCATTATTGGAAAAGAGAAAATTATGATAACCATACCGAAGAAGAATTAATAAAATTATTCAATAAATCTGTAATAATAATAATGCAAAACGATTCTGAAAACACTATCTAAATACTATCTAGAGACAGCAAGATACATATTTTCGTATCCATTAACTGATATTACACGGTATTCTAGATTTTTTTCTAAAATATCTATTAATTCAGCAGTAGAAAGTGTGTTTATTAATAAAGTAGGATAATTATTTTTTATTAAAAGGTTCATAGAATTTTTAATTACGCTTACAGAATCACATTCTGAATCAATTCTTATGAATTTAATTTTTTCTTCAGGGTCAAGTAAAGACTCAATGGAATCGCCATTGTTTTGAAAACAAGTAATGTTTTCTTTATTAGACATTGCTACACTACCACATAGAGCATAATAGTTTAATTTTTTAGATTCAAACGAATAAACATTGCGACATAATTCTGATAAACAAATAGAATATACTCCAGTATTTGCACCAATATCTAAAAATGCTCCATCTATTGAACAAAATTGTTTGCACCATTCAACAATATTTCCCTCTATCAATCCACCATTGTAATAATCATTTATTTTCAATTCTGGTAAGAGAAATATCATGGATGCGTAAGATGCGGGAGTCAATATTTGACAACCAGTTATATCATTCGCAGAATAACCGCCTTTTTTTGTATAAATGAAATACTTAGTAGACATTTTACTTATAAGATATGTAATACATTATTATAAATTACACTACGAATATGAAAAAACAAAAATACTTATTCTCTAAATAACAATGAAAATGAAAAAGATATCTATTACCAGGTTTAATTACTATTTTATTTTATAAATATATAAACACTAATCCATAAATAATGTATCCAGAAATGACATATTATTTATTACCCAAGACAAGTTATCTAATTCATAAATATATTGATTGTGTAGAGAAAGAGGATTTACCAAAACCCATAATTTCTACATCGTTATCTACATATTTATATGAAATGAAAGAAAAAATAGAGAGTAAAGAAAAAGATTGGGATATCTTTAAAAAGTACACGAATCCTTATGAATACATTCATACCCAGTTGTCATTCAAAAAAAAGTGTATATCCAAATACAAGCCTATTTCTCGTTCTTTTTTTAAGATGATAGAGATGGTAAGTTTATTTGAATTGAATTTTGATTCTAGACCAATTCGTAGTTTTCATTTGGCAGAAGGTCCAGGTGGATTTATAGAAGCTTTGGCTGGTCTACGTAAATGCCCACATGATAAATACGTAGGAATGACGATTTTAGATGAAACGAATGACCCTAATATACCTGGCTGGAAGAAAACGGAACATTTTTTACGTCAAAATAAAAATGTTTATATAGAAACAGGCGCTGACCAAACAGGTAATATTCTATCCATGGATAATTATATCTATTGTAGGGAGAAATATGGTTCCTCTATGGATTTGATAACGGGTGATGGTGGATTTGATTTCTCACTGGATTTTAATAAACAAGAAATAAATATTGCCAAACTTTTATTCGCACAAGTTATGTATGCTCTTTCTATGCAAAAAAGAGGTGGATGTTTTATATTAAAGTTATTTGATACATTTATGCAACATAGTGTAGATTTATTGTATATTTTATCGTCATTTTATGATAAAGTTTATGTAGTAAAACCGCAGACAAGCCGATATGCGAATTCAGAAAAATATATCGTATGTAAGGGGTTTACGAATATAACATTTGAAAGTTTTGCGCCTTTCTTACAACGTGCATTTGAGAAAATGTTGCTATCTACAAATTCTAGTACGGACCTTTTTATCCATAGATTTTTGAATACACCAATATCCACTTTCTTTTTGACACGGTTAGAAGAATATAATGCAATTTTTGGACAGCAACAAATAGAAAATATTCATTTTACAATTTCTTTAATAGATAACAAACATAGACAAGAAAAGATTGATAATCTAATTCATACAAATATTCAAAAATGTATTTTATGGTGTACAAAATACAATATTACCTATAATCAATCTGTAATACAAACAAATGTATTTTTGAGCGGCGATCAGAGATTTTTTCAGGAGTCTTCTGACTTATCACTTGATTATCATATGTAATTATATTGCGAAAACCGAAATATAATTACCGAAAAAATATTCAAAGGGTTAAATAGGAAATTTAACTCCACTATGAATATGAGTATCTATACAGTTTCTTTGAACTGTGGAACCCTTTAAGAAAAAGGGGTAGGATATATTTGGATAACCAATTTTATCTTTCATGGTGTAGGGATTTTCAGAAACACCATATGATAATGCATTCGCTATGTTACCGCCATAAGCAGCAGTAGCATTTGTTCCAAAAACATTTCCACTTGTATTGTATGCAGCAGTATTGATAGTATCGTATTTAATACGACTTATCAATGAACTACTAGAAACAGCGCCTTGCTGACCGAATTGACTATTATTCGGTTTGTAATAAATTTTCTTATATACACTCTTTAATCCTGGACTGGTATTTGAGGTATAGATTTGAGCGCTTGTATAAATTTGTGTATTCAAACCTGCTTGACCAACTCCTACGGATATTGGATTTGGTGGAATATTAACGGGATAAACTGTACCTTTGAGACCTAGTGCAGAGAAAAGTTGGTTATTTGAAAATTTGAATCCAGGTGTTACAGAAGTACCAATACCTTGATTTGGTGGAGATATTCCAGTACCATAACCATGCTGCGTCCATGATTGACTTGCTCTTATGTCTGCAGAATAAACATTCGTTGGGAAATTCACATTATCATAGCAAGAGCATTGGAACTCTAATACATCATTAATATCGTCATACACGACTCCTAATAAGAAAATTTTAACACCAATCTGATTAATAAGAAAGTGATAATTTTGAGACATAGCAAATTGTAATTTGCCATTGAAATCATTCGCATCATAATAACCCGCAGGAATAGAAACAGAGTAATAATTTGAATCTACCCATTGATAATTAAAACTACAATCTGTAGCAATATGGAATTTAGGACAGACTGGTAGACCATTGGGAGAATAAATGTTAGCAGCAGATAAACCTGAACTGGGCTTGAGTAAAGGATTACCAACACGAATATAATTGTATTGGTTTTGCAAAAATGTCTTATTTCTACTAACTAAATATTGCTTTGAATCCGTGTAATAATTAGAAAAGTTATTCGCAGGATTATATGTTTTTTTTATTATTCCACTGCTTCTGCAACGACGTCTAGCATTATCAGCTGGTGATAAAAATGCATAAGATGAACCATTTATAGGTGATATAATTGTTGTGCAGGAGCCTGGTTCTTCACAACTATTATTTGGTAGAACATTATCCATGGTATTTACTAAACCATTTAATTTTTTAACGGAAGTGTTTACTATGGAACCACCAGGTCTATTAAATTCATCAATACGATTTGATGTACGTGGATAACAATTAGACATATCAATAGGATTGGCTATTTCTCTACGATATATTTTCAAAGGGTTGGGTAAGAAAAAATTTGGATGGGTCGTTACATTTCCAACAAATTTGCCTTTTTTATAAACAGGTTGAGTTACTGTTGAACCAGCAATATTTCCATTATTCTTTTTAATAGAAGTTGTAATTTGCGTAAATGTTTTCCCTTTCCAAGATACAATAGGACCATGCGCCAATGCGACTTCATTGGTATTTAAAAATTCTGTCATTTCTACTAATATACTATACTATATTATTATATTTATTCAAGAAAACAAGATAAATATAATATTTGAATTATGATAGCCAATGAATATAAGTATAGATTTACCTAAGATAAGTTTGCCTAATGTGTATTTTCTGGAGAAAAAGACAAATATTATTATGGATGGGAACTTTACAAAAGTTATTTATTCTAATGATTGTTTTACAATGAATGGAATATATATTCTTTTTCCTATAGAGTCTTTTCATATAGATAAGATAGGAAGCAAGGTTTTATTAAAATTCAATCCAAACCAAGCAGTAAATAGTACAATTCTACAGGATTTTTCAAGACTTGAATTTCGTATTCTGGAATATTACAAAAATGTTTACAAATGCAAAACCAAAACATCGGCTTTTTTATCTAAACAAATGTACAGCGGAAGTATGAAATTATATAGAGATAGTAATTGTCTAGAGTTGAAAAAAAGAAATATTCAATATATAATAAAAATATCTGGTGTATGGGAAACTTATGATGATATAGGATTAACTTTCAAGTTACTTGAAGTAAATGAGAACTATTAGACTTTGCTTTTATTGTTCCGTTGGTGTAAATAGTAACACGAAAACAAATATTGTAATAATGAATTAATATTCTTATTATTACTATGTTTGTCTCTATTTGTCATAGCATATTCGTCCAATACATAAAGTGTATAAAATGGTTTACCAAATCTTGAATTTGAAACAAAACAATCTGTATTAGATTTCATATAACTAGAAATACTAATAAACTTGTGAATAGGAACATCGAGTATAGTATCTGTTTTCTCATTGTAAATAGAAACACAGTAAATATAAGGAATTTTAGATATTCCTGCTGGGGGAATCGTGTCTATATTTTTTTCCATAGAGTAATCGGGATAAACTGTATTATAAATAGAAGTGTAAAGGTCTTCTAATGACCTATCATCATCTATAGAAATACTTAATGTTTTATTAATAAGTTTCAGTTGAAAGTTTAAGATTTCAGGTTTCTGTGTTTTATTTGGATTCTTTTCGTGAAAAGTATTTTTTGATTTTCCATAGACATCTGAATACTCAATCATTTTTGCAGTTGTTTCACAAGAACATACAAAGTTATTGTGAAATCAATTTTTTATTTTCTAAATCCTATTACACTAGAGTCTTAAACTCATTATTGAGCCTCTGCGACCACGAGCCTGAATAGGATTAATATTAAAGGGTCTATTTCCCTTGCGTAAATCGTATAATTGATTGGACGCAGGATTATTGTCTACTTCTGTTTTAAATTGAGTAACATGAATGTATCTATTGGATTCATCAATATCGTATACAAGTTCATGAATAGAAGAAAATCCTTCAGAAGTATAATTAATATATCTATTAAATTCATCACGGTTAACAATGCGATTTAAGTTTTCATTTAATTGTAAAATATTATGGTCACCTGTTTTAAAGAATGTTGACCTATCAATAGTTAATCCATATTTGAGAGCACGGATTTGTAACATATTATCTTCATACCCCCATGCCCAAAAATTGGGGTATCCAAGTGTTTTCTCAAAGTCAGACCCTTTGATAGATACGATTCCACCTAATGTATTTTCTTGTCCATAAAAGTGCTTTATGGTTCCAACCTCGGTATTGTAGTTTAATAAGTTCTTTTTGCGAGGCATAGTATCTACATCATTAAAAACAAATGTGATGTTTTGGTAATCATTAGGGTATTTCTCTTTCATTGCCAAAAAACCAATGTTTTTCATAGCACCACGATTAAAGTCACGAGTATCGCATTGTTGGATAAAATAGATTTTGTAGTCCGTGGAAGGAATGTCCTCCAAAATAGTAGGCATAACATTATCAAATACTTGCTTTTGTTCAGCTCGGTTTCGGAAAGGAACGATAAATATTATCTTAGGTATAGGTCCAATAGCTGCAAGTTGTTCTGCTAATTCAGCCTGCTCTTTCTCATAAGCTGCTTGTTTTTCAGCTTGTTCAAGAGCCTCTTTCTCCGCAGCTTCTCGTATCGCTTGTTCAAAGGCTGCTTGTCGTTGGGCTTCTTCAGCAGCGGCTTGTTCCTCAGCAGCTTTTTGAGCAGCGGCTTGTTCCTCAGCAGCTTTTTGAGCAGCGGCTTGTTCTGCGGCAGCTTGGGCAGCGGCTTGTTCCTCAGCAGCTTTTTGAGCAGCGGCTTGTTCCTCAGCAGCTTTTTGAGCAGCGGCTTGTTCCTCAG
>Ga0136644_10003426_pt1 | contig 11874 bp, 7 predicted proteins | sample C_130820_EF_Meta_FD_94780 | JGI IMG/M metagenome (GOLD analysis project Ga0136644, IMG submission 94780) | Freshwater microbial communities from Lake Croche, Canada to study carbon cycling - C_130820_EF_MetaG (v2) (version 2) | ecosystem: Environmental > Aquatic > Freshwater > Lake | place: Lake...
GTGATGGCCCGCGCAATGCCAATGCGCTGCCGCTGACCACCCGAGAATTCATTCGGATAGCGGTTGTAATGCTCTGGATTCAGCCCCACCCGCGCCATCAATTCACGCACTGCCTCAGGAATACCCTGCGGCGGAGTAATCCCCTGCACCTCAAAAGGTGCGCCAATAATGGCACCAACAGTTTGACGAGGATTGAGTGACGAGAACGGATCTTGAAAAATCATTTGCATGTTGCGACGCATGCGTACTAGTTCATGCTTGGACAATTGCGTAATGTCTTGTCCGTCAAATTCAATGGAACCTGAAGTGGGTTCAATCAATCGAAGCATTGCCCGAGCAGCTGTGGATTTGCCACAACCACTCTCGCCCACTAGCCCGAGTGTCTCGCCTGGATAAACATCAAAAGAGATGCCATCCACAGCTCGCACATCACCAATGTGCTGTTTGAATAAACCACCGCGCATAATGGGGAAATGCTTGGTGAGATTCTGCACGCGCAGGATAGGTGTGGCATCCATGATTAATCTATTATTCCGATGTTCCGGTCTTGCCGAATGAACATGCGCTGTTGATCATCTAGGTGACAGCGCAACAAATGACCGTCGGCGACTTCTAGCAGCTGAGGACGTTCCGATTCACAGCGGCTATCAGGAACCAGGTCCTTGAATGCACAACGTGGGGCGAACACACAACCAGACGGCAGATTAATCAACGACGGCGGATTGCCAGGAATCGGATCCAGTCTTTCGCGGTGCTCAGTAATTTGGGGAACCGAAGCGAGCAGACCCCACGTGTATGGCATCTGGGGGCTGTAGAACAGATCCATGACGTCCGCATATTCCACAGCGCTGCCTCCGTACATCACGACGACATCATCAGCCATGTCGGCCACCACGCCAAGGTCGTGTGTAATCAAGATGATTGCCGTGCCGAATTCCTGCTGTAGATCCTTTAGCAATTCCAAAATCTGTGCCTGCACAGTCACATCCAGTGCTGTTGTGGGCTCATCCGCAATCAAAAGTTCTGGATCGTTCACTAACGCCATTGCAATCATGACACGCTGACGCATTCCACCAGAAAGTTGATGAGGATACTCATCCATCCGTTGCTCAACTGATGGAATGCCAACACGGTTAAGCATGCTTACTGCCCGAGCACGTGCATCGTCAGCTGACAGCTCTTGGTGAACTTGAATGGCTTCAATAAGTTGGTAGCCGATTGTGTAAAACGGATGCAGTGCGCTGAGCGGATCTTGGAAGATCATGGCGATTCGATTGCCACGCAGTTTGCGCACTTCTTCAGAAGTAGAGCTCATCAAGTCCTGACCATCAAAGACCACTTCACCGGTGACTTTAGAGTTGGCACTCGTAATCAATCCCATGAGCGCCATACTGGAAACGCTCTTTCCAGAACCGGACTCGCCAACAATCGCCAATGTCTGGCCACGCTTTACGGTGTAACTCAGATTGTGAACCGCAGCCACAACACCATCATCGGTGGTGAAATCTACCGAGAGATTTGTAACCGACAGCAGTACATCTGCTTGCTTCACTTCGGCAAACTTTTCACTCATGACAGCCGCACTCGCGGATCAATTGCGGCATACAAAATGTCGACTGCAAGGTTGGCGACAATGACAAATGTGGCGGCGACCAAAGTGGTTGCTGTAATTGTCGGCAAGTCATATTCAGTTACGGCGCTGATTGAAAGACGACCCAGACCAGGCAGACTAAAAATGTATTCGGTGATGACGGCTCCGCCGAGCAAGCCTGCAAGGTCGAGCCCAGCCGAGGTGACAATAGGTGTCAAGCCTGCACGTAATGCATGCCGACGCAACACAACCTTTTCGGGTAGTCCCTTCGCACGAGCCGTTCGGATGTAATCATTGCTCATAGTTTCAAGCATCTGGGAGCGCGTGAGGCGCGTGTAATAAGCCGCGTAGAGAATAGAAAGCGAAATCCACGGCAGAATCATGGTCTGCAAGAACTGCAAAATGTTGTAGGTCGGTGACACATAACTTGGATACGGGAACAGATTTAGTCGCACAATGAGGAAAATCAGCATCAACAGACCGACGAAGAAAACTGGCAGTGAATAGCCCACCAGCGTGATGCCCATGATGGTCCGGTCTTGCCATTGCCCTCGATGTTTTGCCGCGTAGATGCCCGTCGAAATACCAACACCCATCCAGAGCACAAATGCCCCAATGGCCAAATAGATGGTGACCGGGAGAGCCTGCAAAATCATCGTGGTGACTTCTTCACCATTGCGGAATGAATACCCTAAGCACGGAACATGACACTGGAATGCTGCAGTACCTGAGCCATACGTACGGCCCACAAAGATGCCCTTCATCCATTCCAAGTATTGGATGTAGAGCGGTTGGTCCATACCCAGTCGAATGCGATTCGCGGCGATAATGGCTGGCGTACACGACTTGCCACAAGTCAATCGGGCTGGATCAGTCGGTACTGCGTTAAAGAGTAAGAACGTCACAATACTGAGCAAAGTCAACATGGCCAGCATGAGAAGGATGCGTCGCACAATGTATGGAAACATGTGAGGCACTTCCTTCTATGTGAAACTTAGGTTTTTCTAATCAGCGTAAACGATATTTGGACTTAGATGAGTGTGTGAGTGGACGTTGCATCCACTCACACACTCCTCTACAACTTACTGAGTTACAGCGAGAGCGCCATAAGGGTACGAACCATATGGACCCCAGATGTAAGCACCATTGACCTTGGAGCCCTGAATACGCTGTTCCTTGCCGAATCGAGTCGGCACGACAAGAGCAAGCTCAGCTGCCTTGGTGTTAAGAGCTTGCCACGCCTTAGCCTGTGCGGCCCGATCACTGATTGCCTTAGCCTTTTGAACTTCAGCAGTGAAGGCTGCATCGTCATATCGCGACAAGTTAAAACCACCAGCAGGAGTGAACAATTCAGGGATGACAGTCGAAGCATTCGACCAGTCCGGTCCCCAACCGCCAGCAGACATTCCACCTTGCTTAGCCGGATCAAGAACAACACCGTAGTACGCGCCAGACTCAAGCGGATTCGGCTTCACCTTGATTCCTACACGGGCAAGCGAAGCAACAATGGATGCTGCTGACTTATCCGCAGTTGGGCTTTGCGCATAATCCAACACCAATGGGTTCGGGAACGGCTTGCCAGATTCAACGATGAGCTTTTTAGCTAGTGCCACATTGCCCTTCGGTGAGATTACGTCGCCAAGCAGCCCATCCCACAGACCAGTTGGGGCATAATCCTGACCAATATTCGGCTTGATCACGCCATCGGCAAAGTCACCAGCATAGATACCGCCGGTAATCGTGCGGAGTTCCGCACGATTCATCGCAGCCAAGATTGCCTGACGATGCTTGAGCTCGGGAACCTTCTTGGTATTAATGGCGTAGTAGCGAACGTAAGGGTCAAAGTCATTCAGACGACGGTTGGCGTACTTAGTGTCGTTGAACACAACCGAGAGCTGAGTTGGCTCGACGCCATCTGGCGAGATTGCGGAAGAGTCGTTGCCAGCATCTGCCATGAGTCGCTGAGTAATGACCAGCGGTGGCACAGCGAAGTCATACTCAATGACATCGGGGTAGGCCGGTCGAAGTGTGTCGTTTGACCAGTTGTCATTGCGGACCAGAATCAACTTGCTCTTCTTCTTGTAGGACTGAATTTTGTAAGGACCGGTCGACAGGATTGTGTCGTCATACTTCTCGCCCGTGTCCTTGTCTTTACGCACTGGAGCAAAGGCGCTCAGCGTCACTGCATAGTTGAAGTCAGCAGCTGGGTTAGTCAGATGGAACGTAATCTTGTTACCTTCACACATCACTGCTTTGTCGAATAGCGCCTGCTGGCTTGTTGTTGCTTTATACGGGCCGGGGTAGCTTGAAGCACCATTAGCTTTAGGGATGTCTAACAACGAGATTGCATAGGTTGGACCGTCAGTAATTACATCAATTGCGAAGGTGCGAGAGACTCCATAAGCGACGTCAGCACAAGTGACCGGCTTTCCGTCTTCCCATTTGACGCCATCACGCAAAGTAAACGACCATGTCTTGCTGTCCTTGGATGCAGTGCCGGTATCTGTAGCAAGGTCACCTACCAACTTGCTGGCAGTGTTGTTGTCCTTGCTCAATGTGTACTGAGTGAGAGTTCGGTTGAGGAATCCACTAGCAAAAGCTAGATCTTCACCCGTGTAGTTTCGCTGCGGATCAAGGTGGAGAATCTGTTCAGCTTGGGTCAAGATGTAAAGAGTGCCACCCTTTGAACCGTTACTAGAAGTGTTGTTCTTGGTGCAACCCGAGAGCAATAACGCCACCGACACTGCCCCAACACAGACGCGGATGCTGGTCGAATTCTTCATTTTCTAACCTCCAAGGTTTTCGATTTCTCGAAATTAGTTGGTGCGGATCTTGCCAACCCAAATCCCACTAGGGGTTCAGGAAATCTAGGATCGTCCAGCTTTCGGATCTAGTGCATCCTGCAGCGCGTCACCCAACAAGTTGAACGACAAAACAGAAGCCAAAAGCATGGTGAGTGGTACACAAAAATAGAAAGGATCGACCGTGAAGTAGCCCACTGATTCGTACAGCATGGAACCCCATGTGGCGGTCGGCGGCAATACTGAAACACCAAGGAAGGCCAGAGTTGCCTCAGCGCCAATGAGTCCTGGCAAGGCAATCGTTGCGTAAATCAGAATTGGTCCCCAAAGATTTGGTAGCAATTCTTTCGACAGAATGCGTCGATCGCTTGAACCAATTGAGATTGCTGCCTCAATGAACTCACGCTCGCGCAGAGACAGCACTTGACCGCGAATCAATCGAGCAAGATACGGCCAGCCAAAAACGCTCAAAACCAAAATGAGCGTCACGATGCGTGCTGAATTTCCATCAGGAACACCAAGTGCCGAAACGCGTTGCTCGAGCACGGGAGACATGGCAAGAATGACCAGCAAAAGTGGGAACGCAAGCGTGATGTCCATGAATCGGCTGAGAATTGAATCGAGTCGACCCCTTGAATAACCAGCGACAACACCCACCACAACGCCAATAGCTACTGAAATAACAGCCGCTAAAAGCGCGATAAACAGTGAAATGCGCGAGCCATAAAGTAGCCGAGCCAGGATGTCTCGACCCGTGAGTGGTTCTACCCCAAGTGGATGCGCAAGCGAAACTCCCCCAAAACGCCCATTTGGCAAGCCGCCAGCATCACTCAGCAACTCAGAATTGAATGAGTAGGGGTCAAGGTGCAGGAGTCGACATATGAGCGGTCCAAAAATAGCTAGAAGTACGATGACTGCCAATACGCCCATGCAAATGACGGCAACTTTGTCACGCTTCAATCGCAGCCAGGCAATCTGACGCAGGGTCCGACCGGTCACTTGAACGTCATTGTTGACATGAAAAGGAACTGGGTCGTTCACAGTCTTGCTCATTGCTCGAATACACCTCGACTCGTGTTGCTGTTCGCAGTTTAGGCTACCCATCAGTTCTTGCGGGTACAGAAAATGGTTTGTGACAATCTTGTGAATAAGTCTTGAGCAACCTCACGCTCGGCCCTATCTCTTTAAACTAACTCCAAGATTTACGATGTCATATTGTCCATCAAGTGCATGCTGAACGTATGCGTGTGCAAGGTGTTGTGTTCGGTAAAGCGTGATGTGATCGGTTGCATACGGCACATACAGACATTGACTCATCACCAGAGTTTGTAACTGTCGACTGAGATCTTCCTGCGTAGCCCAGTCAGATGCGAGGGCAAGTTGATCGAGCAACGAGTTAATGGAGTCATCGTTAATTTCTGGGTAGTTCTGATTAGCAAAACTCTTTATTGTTCTGCCATCTACCAAGGGCAGCCAGAATGAGGACGCCGTGTAACTATCTGGACCCCAACTACCTAGCATCATGCCAATTTTGTGTGCGCGAACATAGTCAGGTGAGCCCACACCTTTCGCAAAGTAGGTGGTGAAGTCATCGAATGGCACAGGATCAACAATGATGCCTACTCGCGCCAGACTTGTTTGGACACTTGAGTATGTAGCTTTACCCACGCCTAAATTCACATAAGCCATGGCAATTTCAAAGCCGTCGGGATAGCCACACTCACTCAACTTCGTCTTAGCGAGGTCGACCTTTCCAGTACTCAGTGGGCCACTTGGGTACGGGTCATAGTTGGCATCTGCACCAGCAACGCCGCCCGGAATCAGTGAGGTCGCCACAGACGACACCGTCTGCCCACCGCGAACGCGCTGAAGGTCAGCCTTGTTGAGTGCGTACGCGATGGCTTGTCGGCACGCGATGTTCTCTAGTGGCTGTGCACCTGGAACTAGTGCCAAGTAGTTAGTGGCATTCAAGGGTGAAATGTCTACATTGCTCTTGATTGCAGAATCAGTTATCGCCAGATTTCGGTAGACCGAACCAAGACCACCGTTTAGCTTGATATCAATCGTGCCCTTAATCAAGGCACGATCGGCTAATGCATCACTAGCGAAGAGTGTCCACTGCATACCGGCTGCAGCTGGACGACGGATGTGATCAGTACCCTGCCTCCATTGCAGGTTGCGAGTGAATCGTGCAACATTATTTCCTTTGCCTCGAGTTATGAGGAATGGCCCACTTGATGCCGGATTACTGGCATACGTGCGATGCTGCTTGCGCAAGTTAATTTCATGGGCGCGCTCAATAATTCCCAACTGAGGCATCGCCAATATTCGATCAAACTCAGCATTCGGTCGAGTTAAATGAAACGAGATCTTGTACTTTCCAAAGGTAGTGATTGACTTCAGGTGGCCATACTTCTTTTTAAATGGACCTTTGTAATCCGGCAGCCCAGTGCTGCATGAACTCAAGTAACAGAGCACTGAGGGCGATACAGGGGAACTAATTTCCGAGGCATACAAACGTTCAATTGACTGTCGCACATCTCGAGTGGTGATGCCCGTTCCATCGTTCCAATGAACGTCATCACGCAATGTAAAGGTCCATACCAAGCTATCTGGCGAGACTGTAGGGGGCTCGGCTGCAAGATCTGGCTGCACTTGCAAGCCTTGAGTGCCCGCAGAGCCTGCGAAGGCCATGAGGTTTCGCGTGTACGTTCGAAAGACCACACCACACCATGGATCGAAACTCCGGGCAGGATCGAGAGAATCACAACGAACGGTTGACCCAAGCCTGAGCACACCATCAGATTCCACTGTGTCACCTACCGGCGCATAAAGCGCAGCGTTGTATCCACCGGGATGACTCGTAAGAACAGATGATCCACCAATGGCCACAAGCGTCAGAACCACAAGGAATGCAATGATTCCTTGTTTGCGCGACACTTTGACCTGCATCGCTAACTAACTCTTATTAGCGCGAGTCCGAACCCGATCTCGGTCTGTCTTGTTCAACAAGACCTTGCGGATACGCACTGCGGTTGGCGTCACTTCAACACATTCATCTTCGCGACAGAACTCAAGAGCCTGTTCCAAACTCAAAAGCTTGGCCGGGATCAAGCGCTCAAGTTCATCACCTGTTGCTGAACGCACGTTAGTGAGTTTCTTTTCGCGAACAATGTTGACATCCATGTCATCCCCACGAGCACACTCGCCGATGATCATGCCTTCATAAACTTCAGTAGTTGGGCCGACAAACAGTGTGCCGCGCTCTTGAACGTTGAAGCATGCATACGACGTTACGGCACCACGACGGTCAGAAATCAAAGAGCCTGACGGACGAGTACGTAACTCGCCAAACCATGGCTCATACTTTTCAAACACGTGGTGTAGCAAGCCAGTTCCACGAGTTTCAGTAAGGAACTCGGTACGGAAACCAATCAGGCCACGTGCAGGCACTAGGTACTCCATGCGAACCCAGCCAGTGCCATGGTTAACCATCTGCTCAAGACGACCCTTACGCAGACCGAGCAACTGAGTCACTACGCCTACGAAATCTTCTGGAACGTCAATGGTCAGGCGCTCAACTGGCTCGTGCTTCTTGCCATTAATCTCGCGGGTAACAACCTGTGGCTTACCCACAGTGAGTTCGTACTTTTCGCGGCGCATGATTTCCACGAGAACGGCAAGCTGCAATTCTCCACGGCCTTGAACTTCCCATGTGTCAGGTCGTTCTGTATCGATCACGCGAATTGACACGTTACCGATGAGTTCAGCCTCAAGGCGAGTCTTCAACAGACGAGCAGTCACCTTGGTACCAGATTCACCAGCAAGCGGTGAAGTGTTGATACCGATAGTCATAGAGATTGAAGGTTCATCAACGGTAATAACTGGGAGAGCAATGGGATTCTCAGGATCGGCAAGAGTTTCACCAATCGTGATGTTTTCAAAACCTGCAACAGCCACGATGTCACCGGGACCAGCTGATTCAGCACTCACGCGGTCTAGCGCTTCGGTCATCAACAACTCGACAACTTTAGCCTTTTCGATGGTGCCGTCAGTCTTGCACCAAGCAACCTGCTGACCTTTTCTGATCGTGCCGTTGTGGACGCGACACAGAGCGAGACGACCAAGGTATGGGGATGAGTCAAGGTTGGTGACGTGGACCTGCAAAGGCGCATCAGCATCATAAGTTGGCGCTGGAACAGTATTAATCAATGTGCTGAACAGTGGCTCAAGATTTTCTTCTTCTGGCATGCCACCATCAGCAGGGCGAGTCATCGATGCGCGACCAGCTTTTGCCGATGCATACACAATCGGGAATTGAATCTGCTGCTCGTCGGCATCAAGATCAAAGAACAATTCGTAGGTTTCATCTACAACTTCGGCGATGCGAGCATCCGGACGGTCAACCTTGTTAATGACCAAGACCACTGGAAGCTTCTTCTGAAGCGCCTTGCGCAAAACGAAGCGAGTCTGTGGCAGCGGGCCTTCACTCGCGTCAACAAGCAAAATAACGCCATCAACCATTTCCAGTCCACGTTCAACTTCTCCACCGAAGTCAGCGTGACCTGGGGTGTCAATGATGTTGAGTGTGACGCCATCAAGAGCAGCCGGTCCGGTGTAACGAACAGCAGTGTTCTTGGCAAGGATCGTGATGCCCTTTTCGCGTTCCAGATCCATCGAGTCCATGACTCGGTCATTGACGTCTTGGTTGGCACGGAATGCGCCCGACTGCCACAACATGGCGTCCACAAGCGTGGTTTTTCCATGGTCAACGTGGGCGATAATGGCTACATTTCGAAGGTCACTACGGACTGCTTTTTGGGTCACTATCCCTAGTCTAGGCGGTATTTCAGGTGGCGCTGACCGTGTCGAAGGTCTTCGCGCCCGAAACTAAAGACTTACCGCGGTGCCGTTGCTGGCAATAAAGACCACGCCTTGGCCGGCAAAGTGCACCAAATCTGTTTCCTGCCCCACATAGGCAGCCTCACCCGCGCGAACTTTTACACTTTGCCCGCCGCTTGTGATGACGACAGATCCCTGAGTGCACAAGACTAGATTGTCAGCGCTCATTCGCAGTTCCTCTGCCCGTTCTGCAGTGACCGTAACTCGAGCCAGCGCGAAGTCAGAAACTGGCACTGGATAGTTCTGCACGGTCGGCGAGAAGTTTTCCACTTCGACATAAGGAATTGGTCGAGGTGTAAAGTCCAGAATGGCGCAAAGCTCATCAACATCGATGTGTTTAGGAGTTAGCCCGCCACGGATCACATTGTCTGAGGCAGCCATCACTTCTACGGCTAATCCATACAGATAGGCGTGGATGTTGCCAGCTGGCAAAAACAATGCCTGACCTGGTGCTAGCACAGCATGATTCATCAGAAGTGACAGCACAACACCAACATCACCTGGGTAGCGCTTGGCCAAATCCGCAACCGTGGCCAGCGAACCACCAAATTCCGGATGAGCGCTACTTACTTCAGCAAGCACGCTTAGTAACTCAACTTCGAAGGAGGCAAGATTTCCTACATCTTCGAGCACGAGGTGGAAACACGCTTCTAAACCGTTATTTGTTAGGGCATCGAGCCACTTGCCTACCAAGCGGTGGTAGTCCGTTGACCTGTCACTCGCTTCACTCAAAGCACGCAATAAAGTCTCACTGTCGCGGATGGAACGGAAACCGCAGAGAGCATGAAACTCGTCCGACAATGCGACGACCATTTCGGGCTTGTGTTTTCCATCCTTGTAGTTACGCGATGGACTGTCATGTGGAATGCCTAGCGCTTCTTCGCGAGCGAAACCAGCCAACGCTTGATCGCTATTTGGATGCGCCTGGATTGAGAGAGGTCCTTCAGCAGCAAGTAACTTCAGCAAGAAGGGCAACTGCCTTCCGCCCAAGAAACTTTCCAGAGTCTGAGCTTGGTCATCCTTAAGCACACTTGGCGAACCATGATGCGTGCCGAACCAGATTTCTGCCATCGGTTCACCAGTTGATTCGATTCCCAACGACTCAAACATGGTGCGAGAACCCCAAGCGTAATTACGCGCCACATTGTGAATGAGCTGAATCATTTATTGCAACCTTTGTCGGCTTGGGAATACAACCAAAATGCTCTCTAAGCATACTTGGCTGCTGGACTAAGACTCTGGTCAGAATCTCAATCGTTGCTCACGATGAAAGGAAATCCTGTGACCTGACTTAGTTGCCGTATGCGGCTCCAAAACCGGTATCTGTAAACATTGGTGACCACAGACGCTTGGCTAGGCCAAGGAAACTCTTGAAGACCACAAGGTTTCCATTGGCAGACAAATGATGCTGGTCAATGTAACGGAAACGAAGATTCACTTCTGACCGGCATGGATCGGTTGGACACAGCAATGGGAATGGGTCCCACAAAGTCGCACCAGTCTTTTGGCTCAGGGCAACATACGACTTCATCACAGGTGCACGCAGTTTCAACTGGTAGGCGCGGTCTGTCTTGAATCCTGGCAGACACACTGGGTTGCGCTCATTGAACCAACGATGGCAACGGTCCGGTGGCGCTTCAAATACGGGTGTCGGCGCGGCAAGCACGACGTGCAGCCCAAGGTTCTGCAAGGTGCGCACCACTGTGGTCGAACTCGCTAAGACCTTTGCTCGATCTTCCTTGGATCGCTGTGAATACAACCCATCAAGTAGTGACTTTTTATCCAGTGGTCCCCACAACTGTGCAATACGCGGCACTGAGAAGGATGAGAGCACGACGATGTCCCCAGGCTTAGTTGCAGCCGTTATTCTCTTGACCATGTCTTGATCACTCGGGCATGTGGGAGGCGCAGCATGCATCAAGTTCACAAAACCGCAGCCGTATTGACGAACCATCAAGAAGGACGAGTGTGTCTTCAGCGCAGTCCACTTAGCAATGTACGAATAGTGCCCGGCATGCGAGTCGCCCACAAAAAGGACCTTGTGACCCCGTCCCACTGATGTTTTTGGAATGGTATTGAGTACACCTTCAATCGCGCGAGCATCACGGAACCAAGGAACACTCGCCTTTTTGTTGTGCTTAACTGCCCATGCAGTAACAGTCGTGACTGTCTGGAAACATAGAAGCCCGGCAAGTAGCCCAGCCACAATGACCACGAGATCTGGCTTGGATTTAACCCAAGAACTTGTGCGCGGCGGAGTTTCGATGAACTTGTAACTCAACCAACTAGCGAGCAATGTCAGCGCGAGCGCTAGGACCTTGGTCGCTGGAGTTTCGATACCGATGGTCCAACGCATGAGAACAAAAATGCCCCAGTGCCACAAGTACAACGAGTACGAGATCTTGCCGACGAAGACAATTGGACGACTCGTGAGTAACTCACGTGTCCGACTAGTTCGGCCCTCGGGAACATTGTGCGCCACGTGGATCATTGCTAAGCCGCCAAAGACGGCTGGGATGGCCCACCAGAACGGGAACTTCGTCACAGTTGCAAACGCGAGTGACAAACCAACCAACACAA
>Ga0136644_10003427_pt1 | contig 11873 bp, 7 predicted proteins | sample C_130820_EF_Meta_FD_94780 | JGI IMG/M metagenome (GOLD analysis project Ga0136644, IMG submission 94780) | Freshwater microbial communities from Lake Croche, Canada to study carbon cycling - C_130820_EF_MetaG (v2) (version 2) | ecosystem: Environmental > Aquatic > Freshwater > Lake | place: Lake...
ATCCGGTCGTGGACGTTCGACGCCGACGGCGGGTTCAGCAACGGCGAGTGGACGCCGACGGAGGACGGCTGGGTCGTCCGCACCGAGGCCACCATGCCCGACGGCACCACCGCCGCCGCCAACATGAGCATCGTCGTCAAGGACCAGGATCACTTCCTCGTGCGCAGCACCGACCGCGTCGTGGCCGGCGGCACCGAGCCCGACTTCGAACTGGCCATCGCCCGCAAACCTCCGCAGCCCGGCGCGGCCGCCCCCTCCCAGCCGGCGCCCGCGACGAAACCGGCCCCCTGACCGAAAGGCTCCCGTCATGCTGTTCTCGCGACTCGCGCCCGTGCGTCGTCTTGCGCTCACCGCCTCCTGCCTGATCGCGGTGGCGCTCACCCCCATGATCGCCGCCGCCCAGCGCGGCGGACGTGGCGGCGGTGGTGGCCGTCCTGCGCCGATGGCCCGGCCGGCTGCGCCGATGGCTCGGCCTGCCGCGCCGATGGCGCGACCGGCGGCGCCGCAGATGGCCCGGCCCGCGCCCCAGATGCAGCGGCCGCAGATGCAGCAGCGGCCCCAGATGCCGATGCAGCGACCGCAGGTGCAGCAGCGGCCGCAGATGCAAAACTTCCAGCGTCCGCAGATGCCGCAGGTGCAACAGCGGCCGCAGATGCAGCAGCGGCCCCAGATGCCGAACTTCCAGCGGCCGAACTTCGGCGGCGCGCCGAATCTCTCGCGGCCGTCGCTGCCGAGCGCCGCGACGCGGCCGTTTCCGTCGGTGCAGCAGCGGCCCACGATGAACGCGCCGCGGCCCGGCCTCGGCTCGCTGCGGCCCGCCGGCGGTCCGAACATGGCCCAGCGGCCGACGGGCCTGCCGGGCGGCCTCGGCGGCATCGGCGGCTTGGGCGGCATGAACCGCCCGGGACTGCAGCCGGGGGGGGGCATCAACGGGCTCGGCCGGCCCGGCGGCCTGCCGGGGAATCTCGGCGCCGGTGGCTCCGGCATCTCCGGCGGCCTCGCCAACCGTCCGTCGCCCTCACTGCGGCCGGGTTCTCTCGGGCAGGGCGGCCTCGGGCAGGGGGGCGCGACGACGCTGCCCGGTCTCTCAGGTCGTCCGGGCCTCTCGAATCCGCTCAACAGACCGAGCCTCGGCGGAATGACGAAGCCCGCATTTCCGCAGCCGGGCCTCGGCGCCGGGAACGGTGGGCTCGGCGGCGGTCTGGCAGGTGGCAATCGTCCCGGGCTCGGCGGCGGGGCAGGGGGCGGTGCAGGCGGTGGCGGCATCGGTGGGGGAGCCGGCGGCAATCGTCCCGGCCTCGGCGGTGATGGCAACCGGCCCGTCACGCTCCCCGGTCAGATCGGCGGCGGTGGCTCGGGCGCCGGCGTGAACAAGCCCGTCACGCTCCCCGGCCAGATCGGTGGCGGTGGTGGTGGCGCCGGCGGCAATCGCCCGGGCCTCGGCGGCGATGGCAACAGGCCCGGCCTCGGTGGTGGCGGTGGCGGAAACCGTCCCGGCATCGGTGGCGGTGGCTTGGGCGGCGGTGGTGCGGGTGGCAATCGTCCCGTGACGCTCCCCGGTCAGATCGGCGGTGGGGGTGACGGTGCCGGCGGCAATCGCCCGGGCATCGGTGGCAACCGTCCCGGTGCTGGCAATCGCCCCGGCATCGGTGGCGACAGGCCGGGCATCGGCGATCGGCCGGGCATCGGCGGTAACCGGCCCGGCGGCGATCGACCGTGGAACAGGCCGGATCGTCCCGGCGACGGCAACCGTCCCTGGAACCGTCCCGGCATCGGCAACGGGATCGGCAACAACATCGGCAGCGGCAACAACATCACGAATAACAACAACAACATCGGCATCGTCGGCGGTGGCGGCGGCTGGGGCTACCCCGGCGGCTACGGTGGCGGCTACGGTGGCGGCTACGGTGGCGGCTACGGTGGCGGCTGGGGGGGCGACTACGGCTACGGCGGCGGCTACGGCGGCGGCTGGGGCGACAACTGGAACAGCGGCTACGTCAATCCGCACTACGGCGGCTGGTACAGCGGCTGCTGGAACGGCAACTGGGGGGGCGGTTACGGCAGCGGCTGGTGGGCGCCCTTCGCGTTCGGCGCCGCCACCTGGGGCGCCGTCTCGACGCTCGGCGGCTGGGGCCTCGGCTACGGCGCGCTCGGCTACGGCAACGGCTACGTGAACCCCTACTACTCGTCGATCCCCGCGGCCGTCGTGGCCTCGTCCCCCTACGACTACTCCCAGCCCGTGGTGGTGAACAACTACATCACCAACGACGGCGACCTCTCCAACTCGTCGAACGGGCAGGGAGGCGCCGGTGGCACGGCGACCGCGGCGGCCACGCCCGCCACCAACGAGGCCAACGCCGCCGTCGATGCGGCGCTCGCGAAGTTCAAGACGGGCGACTACGCGGGAGCCCTGGCGGGGTTCGACCGGGCGGTGAAGCTCTCTCCGAAGGACTCGGTGATCCACGAGGTGCGCGCGCTCACGCTCTTCGCGCTGGGCCGCTACCCGGAGGCCGCCGCCACGCTCAATTCCGTGCTCGTCGCGGCCCCCGGCATGGACTGGACGACGATCAGCAACGTCTACGGCTCGGTCGACGCCTACACGTCCCACCTGCGGAAGCTCGAGGACTTCTGCCGCACGAATCCCGACAGCGCCGCCGGCCACTTCGTGCTCGCCTACCACTACCTCATCGGCGGCCACGCCGACATGGCCGCCGAGGCCCTGCGGGTGGTGGTGGCGAAGCAGCCGGGCGACCTCGTCGCCAAGCGGCTGCTCGAGGCCATCACCCCGCCGGAGGAGCCCAAGGCGGAGGCCGAGCAGGCCGCCCCACCGCCCCCGGCAGGAGCGCCGACGGGGGGCAAGGGCCCCGCCTCCGCCCCCCCCGAGACCGACCTCGTGGGCACCTGGAAGGCGACCAGCGGCAAGGACGCGGTGGAGCTGTCGATCACCGAGGATTCGCGGTTCACCTGGAAGGCCGCGCCGGCGGGCCGGCCGCCGGTGGAGATCTCCGGCGGGATCGCCACCACCAGCGACACGATCTCGCTCGACTCGGAAAAACAGGGGTCGATGGTGGGCAGCGTGGTCTCCAAGGGGGCCGACGCCTTCGATTTCGCCCTCGTGGGGGCCCCGAAAGAGGCCAAGCCGCTCGAGTTTCGCCGGCAGAAGTAGGCCCAAAACGGCCGAAAAATTGACCCGGAGCGAACCGCGGGGTAGGTCTGAGCGTAGAGATGAGCACCATCTCTCCAGGAGCCCCCTGCCATGCCGACGTCGCTTTTCCCCTCGCGGGTCGCCTCCTGGCTTCGCCCCGCCCTCCGCCGGACCCGCCGCCGCGCCGCCACGCTGCGCGCGATGCGGCTCGAGGGCTGGGAAACGCTCGGCATCGGCATCGGCGGCCAGGAAGCGCTCGAGCAGCGGTCGATGCTCGCGGCCAACCTCGTCATGTCGTTCGACGACAACGTCGCCGCCCAGGTCGACAAGACCTTCTACACCGCCGGGTCTTCGGTGGTGTACACGCTCTCCGTCGAGAACAAGGGGGACGCGGCCGCGACCGACGCGCAGGTGACCACGACGCTGTCGAACAAGATCGACGCGGCGAAGATCTCCTGGTTCGCCACCTACAGCGGCGGCGGCACGGGATCGACCGTGGGCGCGAGCAACCTCAACACCCCGGTCACGCTCCCCGCCGGCGGCAAGGTGGTGTTCCGCATCAGCGGCACCGTGAAGGCCGACGCGACCGGCAACCTCGTCAGCACGGCCGACATCGCGGTGACGCCGGGCGCCTCGAACCCCAAGACCGACACCGACACGTTCGTGCCGCGGTCGATGGTGGTCGCCGACGGCCCCGGCTTCGCGGGCTCGTCGCGGATCTCGCTCGTCGATCCCAAGACGGGGGCCACGGTGGCGGCCGCCGTGAACGCCTTCTCCCCCGATCTCAAGACCGGCGTGCGCACCGCCATGGGCGACCTCGACGCCGACGGCAAGGACGAGATCGTCGCCCTGCCGGGCCGCGGGACGCAGGCCAAGATCGAGGTCTTCAAGCAGCTGATCGCCGCCGACGGGAAGGTGACGCTCGCCCGCGACGCCCGCTACGGCATGCTGGTCTTCGAGGAGGGCTACGACCGCGGCGCCAACGTCGCGGTGGCCGACTTCGACAAGGACGGGCGGGCCGACATCGCCATCTCCAAGGCGTTCGGCGACGGCGAGGTGAACATCTTCCGTTCGACGCCGGCCGCCGCCGCGGGCCCGCTCTCCCTCTTCACGTCGTTCACGCCCTTCCCGGGCGGCCAGGGGGGCGCGCGGATCGCCGCCGCCGACTTCGGCACCTTCTCGGGCTCGAAGGTGGTCGACGCCGGCCGCCTCGACGGCAAGGCCGAGCTGGCCGTCGCCAGCGGCGCCGGGATCGCCCCGGTGGTGAAGGTCTACAGCGTCGCGAGCGGCTCCGCCGACATGGTCCGCACGATCCATCCCTTCACGCCCTCCTTCACCGGCGGCCTCGACATCGGCGTGGGCCGGGTCAACACCGACTCGATCCCCGAGATCCTCCTGGCGCAGGGCCTGGGCGGCACCTCGCAGGTGCAGATCGCCAACGGCCGCGTCGACACCCCGGCGCAGTCGACGTTCCTCGCGAAGTTCGCGGCATTCACCGGCGCCGACCGCAGCGCCGCGGTGTCGCTGGCGGGCGTCGAGACGGCGGCCAACGGCCTCGTGCAGAGCATCGAGGTCGCGCAGGCGTCACCGCAGGGGGGGAAGATCCGCATCCTCTCCACCACGGGCGCCAGCCAGGGCACGCTCAACAAGCTCGCCGGCAGCCGCTGGGTCGCCGCCCCGCGGTCGGTCGAGGACGCCGCGACGATGACCACCGCGTCGGGACTCCAGGTCACGCGGATCGTGGCCCCCACGGGCACGACCAGCCCGATCGACTCCTCGACGGTGACGGTCGACTACACGGGCGTGCTGCTCGCCAACGGCACCGTCTTCGACAGCGGCAAGGGCTCGTCCTTCGCGGTGAGCGGCGTCGTGCCGGGCTTCCGCGAGGCGCTCAAGCTGATGAAGGTCGGCGAGGTGGTGAAGGTGGTGATCCCCTCGGCGCTGGGCTACGGCACCGCCGGCTCGCCGCCGAAGATCCCGGCCAACGCCGACCTCGTCTTCTCCATCCGGCTCATCTCGTTCAAGTAGCAGCGCGACCGGCCCGCCGCGGGATCCGCCCGGGATCGCGTGGCCGCGGGCGGGCGGGCAGGGCCACCGCGGACTGCGGCTCCGCGGGCCGCTACCACCGGGCCTCGAGGCCGAGGCTGCCGCCGCTCAAGAACATGCTGCCGGTGCCGGCCACGGCGCTGCCGACGCCCGCGGCCTGGCTCGTCGAGAAGTTCCACTGGTCGGGGGCCAGCGCCACGCCCGTGATCCACATGAGGTTGTAGCCGACCCGCAGGCCCCAGACGTCGTCGATCCGGTAGATCGCCGAGAGATTCATGTCGGCGATCATGCCCATGCCCGCGTCCGAGCCCGACTGCGGCAGCCGCAGCGGCGACGTCGGGGCGAACGTGTCGTAGAGCGACTGCGACTGCGACAGCACCGTGCCGGCGATGCCGATCTTCGTGAAGCCCTCCACGGCCCAGCGCTCGAAGGCCATCCGGCCGCGCACGCCGACCTGGCCGGCGAACAGGTTCGAGCTGGTGCGGGCCGAGTAGGTGCTCGCCTGCGTCGCGGCCGTGGGCGTGACGGAGAGCACCGCCGCATCCTCGAGGTTCACCCAGCGGAAGCCGCCGATCCAGTCGATGAGACCGCCGTCGTAGCCGTCGCAGCGCTGCGCCGGACGGCCCGACCGGCGGTTGAAGCCGCCGTCGTAGCGGTGCCAGACGAGGTTCAACTCGACGGAGTTGATCGACGCCGAGTCGGTGGTGCGGGCGTCGCTGCCGATGAGGCCGGTCTGCTCGCCGAAGACGACGCTGCCCGCGACGAGGCTGTCGGTGGGGCTGGTCGCCCGTCGGTCGGACCGCATGTTCCAGACGCCGAGGTAGCCCGCCTCCCAGCCGAGGTCCTCCGCACCGTAGTTGCCGTAGAACAGGCGGGCGCCGGTGCCGACCGTGCTGGCGGGATCGCCCGCCGAGATGAGCGTCGCGTCCCCCGCGGCAGTGTCCACCACGAGCGGCCGCTCGATCGCCGCGTTGTCACGCTGGAGGAAGAGGGCGTCGAAGACGGCGTAGGACCGCTCGTCCTGCACGAAGCCCCGCTCCGCGGCCCGGACCGCCCCGGCGAGCCACGCGGCCGCGAGGCAGGCCACGAGAAGGCCCGCGGTCGCGGTGGACCCGCGTGCCGGCACGACGTCGCGGAAGCCTCGATGCATCATGATCGCCCCGACCCGATCCGTGGGAACAATTCCTGCAATCGCTTTCTTCGGCACGGCCGGCAGGGTGCATGAGAATCCTTGCCGATTCCGGGCTCCCGCCCGACGGGCGACGCCGCCGGGGCAACCTGCGGCGACCAGGCGGCCTTCGTCGGCCCGCCTCGGCCGCGCATCGGGATCCGGCCCCGGGCCGACGGCGGGGGGAGCCGTCACGGCCGCGAGGCGCTCATCCCACCCCCCCTGAGAGCGGCCCGCAGCCGGCCGCTGGCAAGCCGACGGGCGAGCGGCTACGCTCTCCTGTAGGCCGGCATTTTTCCGCGACCGCCGGCAACCGCGTTCGCATCGTCCCCGGGGAATCCACCGCGTCATGGACCAGTTTCGCCGCATCCAGCCGACGACCGAGAAGGGCGTCAACATCGTGCTGTTCAAGGACAAGAAAATCCTCGATGACACGGTGCTCGACGAGATCAAGGCCGAGGTCACCCGTCTCATCGGAACGACCCCGGGCATCAAGATGCTCCTCGACTTCTCGCAGGTGGAGTTCATGTCGAGCGCGATGCTGGGGCTGCTCGGGCAGCTGCACCGCAAGGTCGGCGCCGCGAAGGGCACGCTGAAGATGTGCAACATCCGGCCCGAAATCTTCCAGGTCTTCAAGCTCACCAACCTCGACAAGCTCTTCAGCATCCATCCCGATGCCGCCGCGGCGTTGGCGAAGTTCCCGGCCTGAGCTGCCAGACAGGGCGGGGATCAGCGATGCACGCAGACGGTTCCGGATCCCCCGCTCCCGGCGGTGTGGACGTGGTGATCGCCGAGGACAGCCGCATCCAGGCCAAGATGCTCCAGCGTCGGCTCGTCGACGCCGGCCACACGGTGCGCTGGGGCGAGACCGGCGCCGCCGCCTTGGCCATGGTCCGCGAGCGGCGGCCCGACATCGTCGTCTCCGACATCGAGATGCCGGAGATGACGGGCTACGAGTTCTGCAAGGCGGTGAAGACCGACCCGGCGCTGCGGACGATCCCCTTCATCCTGCTCTCGACGCTCGCCGACCCCATCGACATCATCCGCGGACTCGACGCCGGGGCCGACAACTACGTCACCAAGCCCTACGAGCCCGAGTTTCTCCTCGCACGGATGCAGTCGCTCCTCGCCTCGCCCCTCTCCGAGGCCGAGGCCGAGGCCGAGGCGGCCACGCTCGAGGTGACGCTCGCCGGGCAGCAGTTCCGCGTCAAGGCGGGCCGCCAGCAGGTGCTCAACCTGCTCGTGTCCACCTTCGAGAACGCCGTGGCCAAGAACCAGGAACTGGTCGTGGCCAACCAGGAGCTGTCGGTCGCCCGCGACAGCCTCCAGCGCACCAACGCCGAGCTCACCGAACTCAACGAGCAGATCACCCGGGCCAACGAGCACATGGTCCGCGACCTGAACGCCGCGGCGAAGGTGCAGCGGTCGCTCCTGCCCGACGCCCGCGTGACGCTGCCCGGCACGCAGGTCGCCTGGCGGTACGTCCCCTGCCAGAGCCTCGCCGGCGACTTCCTCAACGTCTTCGCGCTCGACGACGAGCACGCCGGGCTGTTCGTGGTCGACGTCAGCGGCCACGGCGTGCCCTCCTCGCTGATGGCCGTGACGGTGGGGCGATTCCTCACGCCCAAGGTCACCGACCAGTCGCTCCTCGTCCGCCAGGGGGCCGACGGCCGGATCGCGATCGCCCGGCCGGCCGAGGTGGCCACCCAGCTCAACCGGCTCTTCCAGGCCGACGAGTTTTCCGGCCTCTACTTCACGATCCTCTACGGCGTGCTCCACCTGCCGTCGGGGCGGCTCGACTACGTCTCGGGAGGCCATCCCGCGATGGTCCGCGTGCCCGCCGGCGGCACGCCCGAGTTCCACGGGGCGGAAGGCTTCCCGATCGCCTTCGTGCCCGACATCGAATACGAGCAGCACACGCTCCAGCTCGCGCCGGGAGACCGTCTCTACTTCTATTCCGACGGCGTGACGGAGGCGATGGACAAGGAGCGGCAGCCGCTCGGCGACGACGCGATGGCCGCCGTGCTCGGCGCGGGCCGGACCGCGTCACTCGACGAGAGCGTCAAGAGCCTCCTCGACCGGGTCGAGCACTGGTGCCAGCCGAACGGCCCGCTCGACGACGTGTCGATCCTCGGCATCGAGTGGCGGCCGTGAGCCGGCGGCTGAGCCCCGGCGGCTGAGCCCCGGCGTTAGGGCCGCGGCTTGGGCCGGTAGTAGCTGCCGCCCACCCCGGCGGCCCGCTCGTAGGAGTTTTCCAGGCCGATGAGCGTTTCGGCGCTGCCGAGGAAGAGGCAGCCGTCGGGCCGCAGCACCCGCCGGATCCGTTCCACGAGCGCCGCCCGCGTGGCGGGATCGAAGTAGATCATCACGTTGCGGATGAAGACGACGTCGCAGGGGGGCATGAGCGGCCAGGGGGCGTTGAGATTCTGGCAGCGAAACTCGACGAGCCGCCGGCAGTCCTGCGCGATGCTCCACTTGCCCTGCAGCTGCCGGAAATACTTCGGCAAGAGCTCGGGGGGCAGGCCGCGGGTGGCCTCGAGCTGGCTGTAGATGCCCTCGCGGGCCCGCGCGAGCGCCACCTCCGAGTAGTCGGTGGCCAGGATCCGCACCCGCCAGGTGTCGAGCAGGCCGCGGAAGTGCTCGTTCATGAGCATGGCGATGCTGTAGGGCTCCTGCCCGGTGGAGCAGGCGGCCGACCAGATCGTCAGCTGCTTCTGCACCCCCCGCCGCGCGACGAACTCGGGGATCAGCTTGCGGAGCGTCTCGAAGGGGCTCTTGTCGCGGAAGAAGGACGTCTCGTGCGTCATCATCGCGCTGAGCACGTCGCGCTCGAGCGTCGGATCGAGCCCGCGACGCACCCGGTCGATCAGCGCGTCGAGCCCGGGGATCTTCCGCTGCCGCACGATCGGCATCAGCCGCGCGACGACGAGGTATTCCTTCGAGCCGTCGATGACGACGCCGGTCTTCCGGCGCAGGAGGTCGCGCAGGTAGGCGAACTGCACCGGGCCGACGTGCATCGCGAGCCTTTCCCGGCGTCAGCCGCCGCGCCGCTTCAGCCGCAGCCCCACCTCGACGCCGATCTGCGACAGGGGCAGCACGGCGTCGGCGAGGCCCGCCCGGACCACCTCCCCCGGCATGCCCCAGACCACGCTCGTGAACTCGTCCTGGGCGATCACGCTGCCCCCCGCGGCGACGACGTCGCGGGATCCCTGCAGGCCGTCGCGGCCCATGCCCGTGAGCACCACGCCGAGCGTGCCCGCCCCCCACACCCGCGCCGCCGTGCGGAAGAGCACGTCGGCCGCGGGGCGGCAGGAGTTTTCGGGGGGGTCGTCGGTGAGCCGCGTGCGCGGCGCCACCGACTCGCCGACGAGCTCGAGATGCCGCCCGCCCGGCGCCAAAAGGACGTCACCGGGCCGCACCTCGTCGCCCGAGCCGGCCTCGCGCACCGCGACGCCGCAGAGCTTCGTGAGCCGTTCGGCGAGCTGCGCCGTGAACACGGCCGGCATGTGCTGCACGATCAGCACCGGCACGCGGACGCCCGGCGCGAACGCCGGCAGCACCTCCGCCAGCGCCGTCGGCCCGCCGGTCGAGACGGCCACGACGACGCCGCGGATCGGCGCGCGGACGGCCGGCGCTGCGACGCGGGCCGCCGGCGCCCCGCGCTGCGACGCCGCCCCCCGCCGCACGAGCGCCTTGATGCGCCCGATCACCTCGGTGCGGATCCGGGCCGCCACCTCCTGCGCGTCGAGTCCGGCCGGCTTGGCGACGTAGTCGTTGGCGCCCGCCAGGAGCGCGTCGAGCGTGGCCTTCGAGCCCCGCTCGGTCAGGCTCGAGAACATCAGCACCGGCAGCTTCGGGTGGGTCTTGCGGATCTCGCGGAGCGTGGAGATGCCGTCGAGCACCGGCATCTCCACGTCGAGCAGCACGATGTCGGGGGCCGCCGCCGCGATGCTCTCGAGCGCCACCCGCCCGTTGACCGCCGTGCCCGCCACCTTGATGTCGGGATCCGCGGCGAGGTTGGCCGAGAGCAGGCTGCGGATCGTCGCCGAGTCGTCGACCACGAGCACACGGATCGGCCCCCGCTCCCCCGCGGTCGTCGCCTCGGCCGCCGTGCACACCCCCAGCGCGACGAGCTTGCGGGCCAGCGCCTCCGGGGTGAACGGCTTGGCGAGGAAGTCGTCGGCGCCCGCGGCCAGCGCCGTGGAGATCCGGCCGGGATCGCTCTCCGTGGAGATCATCAGCAGCTTGAGCCCGCGGGTGGCGGGGCCCGCCCGCAGCCGGCGGATCAGCTCGACGCCGTCCATCACCGGCATGTGCCAGTTCACCGTCACGAGGTCGGGACGGGGGGACGCGGCCAGGAGGGCGAGCGCCTCGGCGCCGTTGGCCGCCTCGGCGCATTCGAACCGCAGGTCGCGCAGCGTCTTGGCGACGATGCTCCGGCTCGGCTTGGAATCATCGACGACCAGTGCCCGCACGCCACCCCTCCCTGCCGGGTGTCAGGATCGCCGGTATTCGTCGACCAGCCGCTGCAGCCCCTGCGCCATCCGGGCGAGCTCCTGCGACGAGATCTGGGTGTTCGACGCACCCTCCGCCGTGCTCTGGGCCGCCTGCGCCACCTGCACGATGTTCTCCGCGATCTCGCCCGAGCCCGTGGTGGCCTCGGCGATGTTGCGGCTGATCTCGCTCGTCGTCACCGACTGCTCCTCGACCGCCGCCGCGATGCGGTTTTGCAGGGCGTCGATCGACTCGATCACGGAGCGGATCCTCCCGATGTCGGTCACGGCGTGGCGGGTGTCGGCCTGCATGGCCTCGATCTTCGCGCCGATGTCCTCGGTGGCCCGCGCCGTCTCGCGGGCCAGCTCCTTGACCTCGTTGGCCACCACGGCGAAGCCGCGGCCGGCCTCGCCCGCCCGCGCCGCCTCGATCGTGGCGTTGAGGGCCAGCAGGTTGGTCTGCTCGGCGATCGACGTGATCACGTTGACCACCTTGCCGATCTCGGCGCTGGACCGGCCGAGGGCGTCCATCGTGGTCGACGCGTTGCCCGACATGTCCACCGCCTGCCGGGCCGTGGACGCCGCCTCCTGGGCGCTCTTCGCGATCTCGTGGATGCTCGACACGAGCGCCTCGATCGACCCCGACACCGTGCGGGCGTTGCTGCTCACCTCCTCGGCCGCCGCCGAGACGAGGTTGGCCTGCGCCGTGGTCTCCTCCGCCGCCGCGCTCATCTGCTGGCTGACGCTCGTCAGCTCCTCCGACGAACTGGCCAGGGCGTGGGTGTTGTCGACGATGCCGGAGACGAGCGCGGCCTGGCGGACCGACTCGCGGGTCAGCCGCCGGGCGATCGCCGACGACACGACGAGCACGCCGGCGGTGGTCACGCCGAAGATCGTCAGGGCGAAGTCGCGCAGCCGCCGGATCGGCCGCATCACCTCCGCCTCGTCGATCTCCGAGATGAGCGCCCAGCGGACGGTGCCCTTGTCGGACGCGTCGTCGCGGTGGATCGTCACCGGCATC
>Ga0136644_10003428_pt1 | contig 11873 bp, 8 predicted proteins | sample C_130820_EF_Meta_FD_94780 | JGI IMG/M metagenome (GOLD analysis project Ga0136644, IMG submission 94780) | Freshwater microbial communities from Lake Croche, Canada to study carbon cycling - C_130820_EF_MetaG (v2) (version 2) | ecosystem: Environmental > Aquatic > Freshwater > Lake | place: Lake...
GACACGGCGTTGGTGGCGGCTGACACGGGCGGCTTCTCCGGGCGGGGTGGGCGGCGGGGCGACCGGTGCGGGCCGGCGTGGTACCGTGAAGGCGGCTGGGCGGACGGGAGCGGCGCGTCGTCGCGGTGGATCGTCGGAGCGACCGGCAGGCTGTGCGCGAGAGACGGTGCAACCGTGCGCCCACCGACGCTGTTCAGCGGCGGACCAATCGCCCGACCACACCGCCGGACCTCTTCCGCCGTCTGATCCAGCGACGGCTCACCGCTAGCGACCGGTTCACCGCCCCTCATTATGCCGCAGGAACAACTTGCCCTCTTCGACGACGCCGACGGCGTCGATCCGGCCCCCGCCGATCCGCGCGCCGGACGGCTGGCGGAGGCACTGCCGCCGCGGATCCGCCTGGGCACCTCGAGCTGGTCGTTTCCCGGCTGGACGGGTCTCATCTACGCCCCGCGGAACGGCCGGCAGCCGACGGAGAAGGATCTCGCCCGTGCGGGTCTCCCCGCCTACGCGGCGCACCCGCTCCTGCGCACGGTGAGCCTCGACCGCACCTTCTACGCGCCCCTCTCCCGTGAGACCTTCGCGGCCTACGCTGCGCAGGTGCCCGCGGGATTCCGGTTCGTCGTCAAGGCGCCGGCGGCGGTCACCGATCCCGTGATCCGCCGCAGCGGCTCCGGCGAGCCGGCCCGCGACAATCCCTCGTTTCTCGACGCCGCGGCAGCGGACGTGGCGTTCGTGCGGCCGGCGCAGGAGGGGCTCGGGGCCGCGGCGGGGCCACTCGTGTTTCAGTTTCCGCCGCTCGGCCGCAGGCTGCTGGCCGACGTGCCCCGGCTCGCGGCGCGGATCGCGGGCTTCTTGGCCGCGCTGCCGCGCGGGCCGGTCTATGCGGTGGAGGTGCGGGATCCGGAACTCGTCGGCGCGGCCTTCGCCGCGGCGGTGCGCGGGGCCGGCGGCGTGCCCTGCCTGGCGGTCCACGCGCGGATGCCGCCGGTCGACGAGCAGGCCGACGCGTTCGGGCTCGCGACGGCCGCGGGTGGGCAGGCGAACCGGCAGTCGGCCGGGCTGCCGCTCGTGGCCCGCTGGAATCTCCATGCCGGGAAGATCTACGAGCAGGCGAAGGCCGACTACTTCCCCTTCGACCGGCTCGTGGACGAGGATCCCGCGTCGCGGCTGGCGCTCGCGCGGCTCGTCCGGCTCGCCGCTGCCGCCGATCGCGACGCCTACGTCACGATCAACAACAAGGCGGAGGGATCGGGGCCGCTGTCGGTGCGGCGGCTGGCCGAGGCGATCGTCGAGCCGGCGGTGGGAGCGGGCGCGCCGCCCCGGTGAGGAGCGGCGGCTCGGCCGGTCTCGCGACGGCCGCTGCGGGTGCCGATCGGGGCCGTCGGCCGCTGCTTGCAGGGCGCAAGGGGGCTGCGTACAACCACGGTGCTTTTCCACCGTCCGCCGCCCATCGTCGAGGGGATTTCCATGGCTGCCGCCGCCGGTTCGTCGTCCCGCACCTCCGCCCGCCTGCCCGAGGCGTCCAACGTCGGCGCCGCGCTCGGGAAGGCGATGACCGCCGGCAACGGCATCCTCCGGCTCTCCCCCACCTGGGTGCCCCGCAGCTTCCTCCATCCCGGCAAGCGGGTGCGGCTGCATCCCGACGACTACTACGCCTACGGCCTCGACCGCGGCGGCATCGACGAGCGCTGGTTCGCGAGCACCACCGAAGCGGCCAACGAGGGCCGCGTGCCCGACGAGGGGCTCTCGTGGTGCGTGTTCGACGGGCAGCGGTTCATGCTCCGCGACGCGGTGGCGGAGGGGAAGGGCACGCTCGTCGGCAAGGCGATCTGGGACCGCTACCAGAAGTGGCCGGTGTACTCGAAGTTTTTCGACAACATGGGGCCGATCCCCCACCACATGCACCAGTCGTTCGACGACGCCAAGCTCGTCGGGCAGGAGGGCAAGCCGGAGAGCTACTACTTCCCGCCGCAGTACAACAACTGCGACAACCACTTCCCCTACACGTTCATGGGCCTCGAGCCCGGGACGACGAAGGAGGACGTGCGGCGCTGCCTCGAGAACTGGAACCGCGGCGACAACGGCATCATCGACCTGGCCAAGGCCTACCGGCTCAAGCGGGGCACGGGCTGGCTGATCCCGCCGGGCGTGCTCCACGCCCCGGGCTCGCTGCTCACCTACGAGCCCCAGTGGGGCAGCGACGTGTTCGCGATGTTCCAGTCGCTCGTCGAGGGGCGGGCCGTGCCCTGGAGCCTGCTCGTCAAGGACATGCCGAAGGAGAAGCACCACGACCTCGACTTCATCATCGGCCAGCTCGACTGGGAGAAGAACGTCGACACGCACTACAAGGAGAGCAACTACCTCGAGCCGATCCTCGACACGAAGCACTCCGACACGGGCGTGCACGACCGCTGGATCGTCTACGGCCACGTCGACGGCCGGCAGCTCTTCAGCGCCAAGGAGCTCACGCTCGAGCCCGGCGCGAAGGTGACGATCAAGGACGCCGGCGCGAGCGGCTGGATCACGGTGCAGGGGGAGGGGAAGGTGGGCGTGCACGACGTCGCCACGCCGACCCTGATCCGCTTCGGCGAGATGACCGCCGACGAGCTCTTCATCTCGGCCGACGCCGCCGCGGCCGGCTACACGGTGGAGAACACGGGCCCCGGCCCGCTCGTCTCGCTCCGCTACTTCGGTCCCGACGTCCACGCCGATCTCCCCAAGCACGGAAGGAAGGCGTAGCGCGGCGCGGTCGCCGCACGCTGGCGGATCCCCATCGCGAGTCGCGCGTCGCGAGGGGCTGCCCGTGCCGTCGAGCCGGCGTTGGCGGCCAGCGGAGCCCGGAGGGCGGAGCGCAGCCGGCATCGAGTGAGCGGAGGGCAGGATGCCCGCAGCGAACGTCCGGGCGAGGCGGCACGGGCAGCCCCGGCCCCCGCCGATTGATTACCACCCCAGGTCGCCCCAGCAAGGAACCCAGGCATCATGCCCACGCACACCGCCCCCAAGCTCCACAACGCCATGTGGCCCGGCCTCGTCGGCAAGGGCACCGATCCCGGCCAGGAGCCGCCGATCAGCCTCGAGCGCATGCTCGAGTTGACCGCCGCGGCCAACGTCAACGGCCAGCGGTTCGACGGCATCGACTACTTCCTCTTCCTGCCCCACACCAATCCCGAGGCGACCGACGCCGAGCTGACGCGGATCGCCGACATGATCGCGGGGCACGGCTTCACGGTGGGCTCCCTCGTGGCCCCGGTCTGGCCCGGCACGGTGGGCGACTCGGCCATGGGCGACGCGGCGGCCCGGGAGAAGTTTCTCTCGGCGGTGCGGATGGCCTGCCGGATCGCGAAGGTGTTCGAGCGGCACGGCGTGCGGAAGTACGGCGTGATCCGCATCGACTCCGCCGAGTTCGGCGTCAACACGTGGCGGGAGAATCCGCGGGCCAACACGGCCCGGATCGCCGAGACCTTCCGCGAGGCGGCGAAGATCGCCCGTGACTCGGGGCAGCGGCTCGCCGCCGAGGGGGAGATCTGCTGGGCCGGCATGCACTCCTGGAAGGACATGCTCGACCTGCTCGAGGAGGTGGGGATGCCGGAGACGGTGGGCTTCCAGGCCGACCTCGCCCACACGTATCTCTACCTGCTCGGCTATAACGCGCCGGAGCACGCCCTCGTGCAGCCCGGCTACACCGACGCCGAGTTCTGGCCGGCCTACGAGCGGATGGTGGCGAAGCTCCGCCCCTGGACGATCGACTTCCACGTCGCCCAGAACGACGGGCAGGTGCACGGCGCCGGCACACACGACAAGACCGGCAAGCACTGTCCGGCCGACGACCCCGCCGGCAAGCTCGACATCGTGAAGTGCTCGGGCTACTGGCTCGAGGGCGCCGCCAGCCGCGGCATCCGGCACATCTGCTGGGACGGCTGCATGTTCCCCAACGCCACGCTCGAGAAGCCGGCGACCTGGAACACGATCCTCGAGAAGATGATCGCCGTGCGCGACGCCCACGGCTGGAACGCGTGACACGACCACCTCCCATCAGGCACCTCCCAGCAGGCAAGGACACCCCATGGCAAAACCCCTCCGCATCGGCATGATCGGCTACGGCTTCATGGGCCGGGCCCACTCCAACGGCTACAACCGCGTCAAGGACTTCTTCGATCTCGAGTATCTGCCGGTGCTGCAGGGGGTGGCCGCCCGCGACGCCGGCAAGGCCCGGGAGTTCGCCGACCGCTGGGGCTACAAGCGGGTGGAGACCGACTGGCGCAAGCTCGTCGCCGCCGACGACATCGACGCCATCGACATCTGCACCCCCAACAACCTCCACGCCGAGATCGCCATCGAGGCCGCGAAGCACGGCAAGGCGATCCTCTGCGAGAAGCCGCTGTCGATGAACACGGCCGAGGGCGAGCTGATGTGCGCGGCCGTCGAGAAGGCGGGCGTGCCCAACACCGTCTGGTACAACTACCGCCGCATCCCCGCCGTCACCTTCGCCAAGCAGATCATCGATTCCGGCAAGCTCGGCCGCATCTTCCACTACCGGGCCGAGTTTCTCCAGGACTGGACGATCAGCGCCGACCTGCCGCAGGGCGGGGCCGCGCTGTGGCGGCTCGACGCGGCCGCCGCCGGCAGCGGCGTGACGGGCGACCTCCTCGCCCACTGCATCGACACGGCCATCTGGCTCAACGGCTCGGTCAGCGACGTCACCGCGATGACGGAGACGTTCGTGAAGGAGCGGAAGCACCAGCTCACCGGCAAGGTGGAGCCCGTGGCGATCGACGACGCCTGCTCCTTCCTCTGCCACTTCAAGAACGGGTCGCTGGGGCTCTTCGAGAGCACGCGGTATGCCCGCGGCCACAAGGCCCTCTATACGTTCGAGATCAACGGCGAGCACATGAGCCTCAAGTGGGACCTCCACGACCTGCACCGCCTGCAGGTGTTCGACTACCGTGACGAGGGGCCGATGCGGGGCTGGAAGAGCGTCCATGTGACCGACGGCGACCATCCCTACATGGGCAAGTGGTGGGTGCCGGGCCTGGCGATCGGCTACGAGCACAGCTTCGTCCACCAGGTGGCCGACTTCCTCGAGGCCTACGCGCAGAAGAAGCCGGCGCACCCGACCTTCCGCGACGCGCTCGAGACCCAGAAGGTGTGCGACGCGGTGCTCGCGAGCGCCAAGAGCCACCAGTGGGTCAGCGTGAAGTAGCCGGCCGGCGGGCGTCGTTCGTCGGCCTCGGCGTGGCGTGCGTCGCGGTGGCCCTGTCGGCGGCGGTCGCCCGGCTCGCACGGCCGCTCGCCTACGAGGTCTCCGGCGTGTCGATGGCCCCCGGGCTCCTTCCCGGCGACTCCGTCGCGACCGGCGTCTTCCCGCTCGTCGACGCCCTGCGCCCGCCCCGCCGGTTCGAACGCTGGGTGCTCGCGGCTCCCGACGGCACCGGCGCGGTGAAGCGGATCGTCGGGCTTCCCCGCGAGACCGTGTCGATCGCCGGCGGCGACCTCGTGATCGACGGCCGCGCGACGCTCCCGCCCCCCAGGGTGCTCGCCGAGCGGGCGACGGCGATCGCCGTCGAGGATGGCGACCGCGACGACGGGATCGCGGCGGCCGCCGACGCCACCACCGACCGGGCACGGGCCGGTGGCTGGCGCCGCACGTTCGCCGTGGCGGCGGTGGACGACGCCGCCTTCGCGCCGCAGGAGCGCCGCGTGCTCCTGCCCGTGCGCGACGTCGGGCTTTCCGCGGTGGTGCGGATCGCCCGCGGCGCGGGGCCGGTGGATGTGCGGATCCGCGTCGACGGTCTGGCCGTGCGCTGGCGGTTCGCGGCGGCGGGCCGCCGCGCCTGCGTCGCCGGCCGGCTCGACGGCCACGTCGTCGGCGTCACGTGGCCGCTCGCCGACACGGCCGCCGCGGGTGACGCCTCACGATCGGGATTCCCGCCGCACGCGCCTTCGGCCTGGGACGTCGTTCGCGCCGTGGTTCCCGACCCGGCCGTCGGCGTCACGACCGATCCCGCCGCCGACCCCGCGGCCACGCTCCTGGCGATCGCGATCGACGGCGTGCCGGCCGGCGCGGTCGGGGACGGTGGCCCTGTCGTCGTGGAGAGTCTCGGGGCGTGGCGGGATGTGCACTACCGGCCGGCGGCCGACGGCCGCGAGGCATGGACGCTCGGTGCCGACGAGTTTTTCCTGCTCGGTGATTTTCCTTCCGGCAGCCGCGACTCGCGGCACTGGGGGCCGCTCCCGCGGGCGTCGTTCCTGCACCGGGTCGCGGCCGTGGCGGTCCGCGGCGAATAGACCTGCGGGCTTTTGTGGCACGGGCGACCCCTCGCGGAGTCTTGCGGCGGGGCGCGGGGCGTTGCCTGGCGATGCTCCTTCGAAGCGGGTGACGCGGGCTTCGGGGCCGCCCGTACCCGCTCGCCCGGACATTCGCGTCGGCCTTCCGGGCCTCCGCTCACTCGAAGCCGGCCGGCGCTTCGCCATCCTGGCTTCGCTTGCCGCCTACGCCGGCTCCGCGGCACGGGCGACCCTTCGCGGAGTCTCGCGGCGGGGCGCGGGGCGTCGCCTGGCGATGCTCCTTCGAAGCAGGTGACGCGGGCTTCGGGGCCACCCGTACCCGCTCGCCCGGACGTTCGCGGCGGCCTTCCGGGCCTCCGCTCACTCGAAGCCGGCCGGCGCTTCGCCATCCTGGCTTCGCTTGGCCGCCTACGCCGGCTCGCGGGCACGGGCGACCCCTCGCGGAGTCTCGCGGCGGGGCGCGGGGCGTCGCCTGGCGATGCTCCTTCGAAGCAGGTGACGCGGGCTCGGGGTCTTGCGGCGGGGCCCGGGCACGTGCTCTCCCGCGCTTCCGCACACAGCGTGGCCCGGCAGCCTGTCAGGCCAGCCGCGGGAGCATGCGGTCGGCCTCGTGCAGGATCGCGATGCTCGCGGCCCGGTGTGCGAGCCGCTCCACCACCTCGGGCGTGGCGGCGTGGCCGATGTCGAGATCCCCGAGCGACTCCTCGTCGAGGTCGGAGAGCAGCACGAGCCGCCGGTCGCCCAACGTCCGGGCGAAGAGCCGCGTGCGAAACGCGTCGGCCACGAGCAGGGGATCGCCGGTGCGCACGGCCTCCTTCACGAGCGGCTCGAGCGGAGCGCCTTCACGCCACCGCGCGAAGATCACGCCGGGCCGTTCGGCGAGCCGGCTCGCCACGCAGACCGTGCCGCCGGGGGTCGTGACGCGGGCCGCCGCCGCCACGCCCCGCAGCAGCGCGGCCAGTCCGCCGTGCGGATCCGACAGCGACGCGATCGCGACCGCGGCCGGCGCGTCCACCACCGGTCGCCAGCCTTCCGCCAGCGTCCGTGCCCGAGCGGCCGCCGCCTCCGGCGGGCCGAACGCCACGGCCGCCAGGGTGTCACCCCTCCCCGCCACCAGCCGCAGGCTCGCCAACGCCCCGAGCTGCCAGGTCGCCTCACGGTTGGCCCCCTTCCACGCCTCGAGGCCGCGCCTGCCCCGCAGCGTGATCGACCGCACGAGATCGAGCCGGCACTGCCGCCGCGAGAAGGCCGGCCAGAGCTCCCCCTCGAGCGACCGCCCGCCGAACGCCGGATCCCACGACCAGCCGCCGATCGTCACCGCCACGTCGGCGTCGACGAGCGCCCGCGCCAGGTGGATCGGGCGGCCGGCCTCGTCGGCCGCCATGTAGGAGGTCTGCGGCTCGCTCGTCGGGTCGAACGCCGCGATCGTGCCGACGCCGGCCGGCGCGCCGCTCATGATCGCGCCGCCTGCAGGGGCGGCGCCCGCCGGCGCATGGCCGGTCGCCTCGAGCGGCGGCGCCCCGAGCACCGTCACGTCGGCGGGAAGGACGCCGCCGGTCGTGAGCCGATCGACGACCACCGCCACCACGTCGGCGGCCACCGGCATGGTGCCCGCCAGCGCGATCACGACGCGGTCGCCCGGCACGACGTGTGCCGCGAGAGGCGGGGACTCGACCGGCGCGTCCGTCGCGGCCGTCACGAGTCGCCGCGCCGCGGCGCCCGTCACGCCCCGGGGCCCGCGGCAATCGGCGACGAGCGCGTCGTCCGCCACCTCCAGGAGGAGCGGATCGTCGGCCCCGTAGTCGAGCGTGATGCGGTGCAAGCTGATGTCCCTGCTCGGTGGCCGTGGAAAAAGTCCTCCGGACATTCTCCCACACGTGACGGCATCCGGCTTCCGCCGGGGCCCGGCCGACGGGACCGCGGCAGCGCGACCCGCGGGCGGTTCGGCCCCAATCGTATCCGCCCCGGGGCCGCGCACACGCCGACGGGAATGGTCTGGTCGCTGCGGCCGCGTTTGGGGCATGATGAGAGCATGCACACCCCCTCCGACCGGGGCGCCGGGCCTGTCGTCCGCGTCCTCCTGCTGCTCGCCGCGATGCCGCTCGTCGTCGGCTGTGCCGCCGATCCGCGCGGATTGCTCGAGGAGATGAGCCGCGCCTACCGGTCGGCCAAGGCCTACTCCGACGACGCCCGCGTCAACGTGCGCTTTGTCCGCGACGGCAAGGAGGTGCACCAGGCGATCCCGTTCCGCGTGGCGTTCGCCCGGCCCGACAGCGTGCGGATCGACTGTTACGACGCCCGCATCGCGGCCGACGGCACCACCCTCCGCGCGGCGGTGGGGAGCGTGCCCGGGCAGGTGCTCGAGGAGCCGGTGACGAGCCCGCTCACGCTCGACCAGATCTTCGCCGACGAGCAGATCCGCCTGGCGCTGGCCGAGGGGGACGCCGGCTGCCCCACGCAGCTGCCGCTGCTCCTCGCCGACGACACGGTGGACCTGATCGTGGCCGACGCCGTGGAGAAGCCGCGGATCACGGGCACCGAAGCGGTGGAGGGGCACTCCTGTACCGTCGTCACCATCCCGAAGCCGGACGGGCCGCTCGTGCTCTGGATCGACCGACGCACGAAGCTGCTGCGGCGACTGTCGCTCCCCACCGCCGGGTACGCGACGTTTCTTTCCCGGCAGGGGGGCCCCGTGGGCGGCCTGTCGGTCGTGGTCGACTTCGTGGAGGCTGCGTTTCCGGCGACGGTGCCGCCGACGGCCTTCGCCTTCGAGGTGCCCGCCGGGGCCAGCCGCGTCGACCGACTCGAGCCGCCCCCGCCGCCGCAGCCGCCGAGCCCGCTCATCGGCCGGCAGCCCGGGCCGCTCGTGCTCGCCGCGCTCGACGGCACGACCGTCTCCACCGCCGACCTCGCCGGCTCCGCGGTGGTGCTCGAGTTCTTCCACGTCGGCTGCGAGCCCTGCCGCCGGTCGATGCCGCTCGTCGCCGAGGGGCTGCGGGAGTTCGCGGCACGGGCGCCCGCGGGCGGGCCCGCCGTCAGGCACCATGCCGTGTCGGTCGACGAGCTCGACGTGCCCGACGACGAGTTGCGGGCGAAGGTGCGGGCGTGGGGCGGGCCCGACGGCATCCTCCGCGATCCGCGCAGCGTGGCGGCGACGGCCTGCGAACTCACCGCGTTTCCCGCGGTGGTGGTGCTCGCTCCCGACGGCAGCGTGGCCGACGTGCACGCGGGCCATCAGCACCGTGTCGGCCAGGATGTCGCCGCGGTGCTCCACGCGCTCGCCGACGGCACGCCGACGGGCCGGCTCGTGAACGACCGCTTCGAGTCCCGCCTGCGGGAATACCAGGACCTGCTCGCGCGGATGGCGGCGGGCACCGGTGCCGCGGCCGTGGAGCGTCTGCCGGAGCAGGTGATCGCCCCGCGACGGCAGCCCGACCGCTTCAAGCTCGCGCGGTCGTGGCGGGCCGCGAAGGTGATGATGCCGGGCAACGTGCTGTGCCTCGAGGGGGAGCCCGCCGCCGACGGCGGCCGCGTGTTCGTGCTCGAAGGCTGGCGGACGGTGGTCGTGCTCGACGGCGCCGGGCGGGAGGTGGCCCGCCATGAGCTCGACATCCCCCCCGACGCCGCCGTCTCCTTCCTCCGCACCGCGGTGGACGCCGCCGGCAGACGCTGGTGGCTCGGCGCGACCCGCGGCGGGCAGCGGGTGTTCGTGTTCGACGCCGACTGGAAGCCGCACGCCGTCTATCCCGCCTGGGACAGCCCGCCCCACGCGGGCATCACCGCCGCCCATCTCGCCGATCTCGACGGCGACGGTGCGACGGAGATCCTCGTGGGCTATTCCGGCACCGTGGGCGTGCAGGCCGCGAGCCTCGAGGGGCACCGGCTGTGGCGGGATCGCTCGCTCGACACCGTGCTCGACCTGGCGCTCGACGCCCCTCCCGAACGGGGCCGGCGCGGCATCGCGTGCGTCGACGGCCGGGGGCGGCTCGTGTTCATGTCGCCCCACGACGACGGCTCGCCGCGACGCGGCGACGAGCCCGCCCCGCCTCTGGCGGCGGTGTATGCCGGGCCGGTGGCCGCCGACGCCGCCTGGGCGTTCCTGGGCCTCGCCAGCGAGCGGCTCGGCCACAATGCCGCGGTGGGCCTCGGGCCCGATGGCGGCGAGGCGTGGCGGCTGGAACTGCCGGCCGGCGTCCACCGTGACGGGCCGATCGAGCCGGTGGCCTGGGCCGATCTGCTCGGCACGCCCCGGCGACAGTGGCTGATCGCGGCGCCGGACGGGTCGGTGACGGTGGCCTGGGCCGACGGCAGGGTCGTCGATCGCTACCGCCACGGCCGGCCGCTGACCGGTATCGGCGGCTACCGCGAGGGAAACGACGCCACGATCGTGATCGCCACCCGCGACGCGGTGGAGGGCTACCGGGTCGAGGACGTCGCGCTCGACTGACCGCGCCCCCCACCGTCCCGCCAAGGCGCCGACGTGCCTCCGTCGATGGCGGCGCAGCCCGCAAGGAACGACGGCCGCGAGGCCCGCCCGTCCGGAGCCAGGACGTTTTTCCCCGGGTGCCCACGCGGCACCACCTGCCGAGCCGGCACGACCGCACCCGTGCGCAGGGTCCCTCACGGCCGGCCGGGTCCGCCGCCGAAACCTTGTGCGGGGGAGAGTGGAGCCAGCCGTCAGCCGAGGGAGTCCGACCCGTGCGCGTCGCCATGTCGTTTCTGTTCGCCGCCGTCGTCATCGTGTCGGCCGCGTCGCCCGTGTCGGCGGCGCAGATGCCCGGGCAGATGGTCGATCCGCAGGCCGGCTATGGCGAGGCCGCGACGATCGCCGATCAGGCCGCGCCGTCGGCGGCGGACGTCGGCGGTGCCGCCGGCGCCGACTGCCCCTGCGTGCAGCAGCCGCCGTGGCATGGCAACGTGCGTGGTCCCGCGGCGTGCCCGTCGCCGCCGCGGTGCCGGGGGTCGAACGTGTATCAGGCGAATCCGTTCGCGCAGCTGCACTGGCGGCAGATGGGGGCGTGCGTGGTGCTGCCCCCGTGCCTGCCGCGGTTTCACGCGCTGATGCGCGAGGGCCATCTGCTCACCCCCGTCCCGCCGGCGCTGCCGCGCTGCCACCACTGCGGGACGCCCATCGAGGGCGGCTTCTGAGCGGTTCGCGCCCGCTTGGCAGCCCCGCCCCGGCCGCCGCCGCCGCGACCCCTCCCGACGCGAGGCGGGGGGCGCGCGAGCGGGCGCCGCGGGAAGTTTGACGCGGTCCGGCCGGCGCCGCCCACCCGGCCGGACCGCGTCCCCCGCAGGCCGGTTCCATGTGCGTCGTCGTTGGCACGTCGCCGGTGACGCCCGGGGCCGCCCGTCGTCCCGCTCGCCGGACGTTCGCCTCCGCCCTGTGTTGCTTGATTCCAGGCCCGAGGGCCCTGGAATGTCGCTCCCGCGAATCGAAGTGAATTCGATTCGCTCCGCTGGGGCTTCAGCTCACTCGAAGCCGGCTGCGCTTTGGCATCCATGCCTGCGCTTGCCGCCTACGCCGTCTCACGGGGCGACGGGCGGCCCCTCCACCGGAATGATGTGCCCCGGGATCGAGACGC
>Ga0136644_10003429_pt1 | contig 11870 bp, 14 predicted proteins | sample C_130820_EF_Meta_FD_94780 | JGI IMG/M metagenome (GOLD analysis project Ga0136644, IMG submission 94780) | Freshwater microbial communities from Lake Croche, Canada to study carbon cycling - C_130820_EF_MetaG (v2) (version 2) | ecosystem: Environmental > Aquatic > Freshwater > Lake | place...
ACCTGCTTCGGCAAACTGGTAGATGTGTATTTTATGAGGGAACTATTATTGAGGATGATGTATTGGTGATGTGTGATATTCTGATCAAGAATGAGGATGGTTTAATTGACATTTATGAAATTAAACTAAATAGTGAAATAAATGATGTAATAATCTCTGATTTAGCTATTCAATATACCATAGCGAAAAAACGGTTTGCAGAAAAGCTGAATTCGTTTAACCTTATTTTGAGCGATTAAAACAATCCCAAAGGGCACTCAATCACAGAATTAACTGAATTACTACGAAATAAACTGAGGCAGTCAATCAGCAAATCATTGCATTTAAACAGACATTAATCCATACCGAACCTGACATGGAAATGGGTACACATTGTAAAGAACCTTATGAATGTGAATTTATTGATTACAGCAAAAAATGCAGCTTAGAAAAACAATAAGCGATAAATAAAAATTAAACAAAACAAGTTTACAACATGCAACTTACAGCCAAACTCACCAAGCTACTTCCAATCCAAACTGGTACAGGTAAAAATGGAGAATGGAAAAAACAAGATATCATTGTTGATACAGATGATCAGTACCCCAAAAAAGTATGTATCTCAATTTGGGGAGATAAGGTCAATGATGGTCAATTGCAAATAGGTAACTTATTAAAAATTGATTTTGATATTGAGAGTAGGGAATATAACAGTAAATGGTATACCGATATAAAGGCATGGAAAGTAGAGGTGGCAGGTATTAGCACTGAAATCACATCAATTAATATCGTAAAAACGAATGATTTTATTCTAAATGGTGAAGATGACATTTTGCCTTTTTAAAAATATTTTACTTTGCAGTTGCACTGCACAATTGAATCCAATATTTGCATAGAAATCAATAAATATGAGCATATTCAATCACTTTCAGCACTTAAACCTCAGTCCAAGTCAAGATATTGCTTTGACTAAGCTTGAATCTTTTTTATCAAGTTCGTGTAAAGTTTTCATTCTGAAAGGATATGCTGGAAGTGGTAAAACTACTATACTTAAAGGCCTAATTGATTATTTGGAGACTCAGGAAAGAGAGGTTGATGTGATAGCACCTACTGGAAAAGCGGCCAAAGTACTAAGAGATAAAACTTTAAGAGGAACAACAATCCATCGAGGCATTTATAATTTCGAAAAATTATTGCCTTTAAAAGTTGAAAGTGAAGATATAGCCGAAAAGTCTTTTCACTATTTTTTCCCTATCACTGAAAAGAGCAAGATCAATAGAGTAATTATAGTAGATGAAGCATCTATGGTGTCCAACGTAAAATCTCAACATGAGCTTTTTACCTTTGGAACAGGTAAATTATTAGACGATTTGCTCACTTATGCCAAAATTCACACTACTTCAAATAAAATCATCTTTGTTGGCGACCCAGCTCAATTACCCCCAGTAACAGATTCAAAATCCTTGTCGTTGGATATTGACTTCTTTTTATCCAATAATATCCAAGCTGAAGAAACACAAATGACAGATGTTCGTCGTCAAGAAGGGACTAACATAATTCTTTCTAATGCTACAAAAATTAGAGAACTTCTACTTATTGAAAAGAGAAATACATTGAAGTTCGACTATGATGAAAAACAATTCTTAAACATATCTGATGAATTAGGTCCAATAAAATTTGTTGAGCAATATCCCATACCTAAAATTGGGAATGGGGTAATTATCACATATTCTAATAATCAAGCATTATCAAATAATATTGCTATTAGGGATAAGATATTTCCATCCAAAAAAGACATTACTGTGGGTGATGTGGTAGTTTTAAATAACAACAACTATCACTCTTATGCTTTTGGACTTTACAACGGTGACATCGCTGAGGTTGTTAATGTTTCTTCCGAAACTGATACACAGTCGGCTCCAGTTTACATAACCGAAGGTACAAAGAAAGTTAGAAAAAACATAAGCTTAGTTTTCCGAAACATTACGCTGAAATTTCCAAACCAAGATGAACTGATTCAATGTAAAATTATAGACTCTTTCTTAAACAGCTCAAACTCAAGTTTAAGTGTTGCCGAAATGAAGGCTCTTTACATTAATTTTATTATGAGGTTCGGGGAGAAACAAACTCAAAGAAAAAATCAAGGTTTACCATATTTTAGAGAAGGTTCAGAAGAGTTCAAAGAAGCTCTAAAAATTGACCCATACTTTAATGCTTTAAAAATAAAATATGCCTATTCTATCACATGTCACAAGGCACAAGGCAGCGAATGGGATACTGTTTTTATAGATTTTAGGGGTAGAATTGGGTTGACTGATGATTGTCTAAGATGGTCATATACCGCAATTACAAGAGCAAAAAACACTTGTTACTGCATTCATGCACCTAATTTCGATTCGTTTGATAAAATTTATTTTGAACCTATCGGCAGTATTACTTCTCTTCCAGATGAAGCGATACAATTTCCAAAAGATTTATCTTCTGAATATCATAATACATTCTCAAATTCTTGTAAAATACTGAAATTAAAAGATGTTCGCAGTGTAATTGCTGATTCACCTTTCCAACTAATAAAAGTTGAATCTAAAGATTATTTAGAAATTTACTATTTTGAATACGAAGATAAGCCAATAAAAGTGCAAGCAATTCATAAAAAGAATGGGCTATTTCAACCTTTTACATTGGTGAGTGGTGATAAAGAAATAGGAGAATCATTGATACAATTATTAAATATTCCCCGTAAACTCGAACTCGAAGTGAGTTATATTCCAACAAATGAGGTTTTTTCAAAACTATATTCAAAAGTATCTTCGGCACTTTCCAGTACAAATCTTTCAATCACCAACATTGTAGAGAATACAAGTAATTATTATATCAATTATTATTTCCAATCAGAAACCCAATCTGGTTATATTCAATTCTATCATAATAAGAATTTGCAGTTTGCGAAAGCTTTTCCAAGAGCTTTAAATACCACTGACTTTAATGAATTGGTTCACTTAATTTCTAATTTTCAAGAAAATGCCAGCTAAAGAAATAAAAGAACTCCGTCAGTCAGGAAAACTTAATGAAGCATTGGTTATGGCAAAAGCTGAGTTGGCGGATGCCATGTCACCATTGTATATAAATGAATCTTTGGCTGGCCAACTGATTGATATTAAAGCCGACCTTTTATGGCCTAAGCGTAATTTAAGCTGGGTTTATTATGAATATCTAAAACAAAATCAATCAATTGAAAATTTTGAGAACTTTATTTCATATTTAATTGAAATAAAGAATCTGCAATTACCCGTTGAAGAAAAAATGCTTTTCGAGCAACTAAGTTGGCAGATAGGTAAAATATTGTTTGCCTTATTGAAAACCCAACCTGTTGACATTAATAAAGGTATGCAATTGTTTGAAGTTGTAAAATATTTCCACTTTCCTAAACACACCGAAGGTTACAGCTTTTTATTCAAAGGCTTTCATAAAATATTGAAGGATTCCGACAAATACATAGAATTTGTAGATTGGTGGGGACTTGAAAATTTCATGCCCGAAGATTTCCAGCAAGAAAACTTACCTAATGGCAAAGAGGTGATGGCTATAGTCGAACAAGCATATATCGCCTACACCAAACATCTACTCCCCAAGCAAACACCCTTTGGTGAGCAAATATTTAATAAAGAAAAAGCACTGGACTTTTTGCCGATTCTTTCAAAAATTGTTGATGATTATCCACAGTTTCAATATCCAGGTTATTTTAATGCAAAATTATTGTTGGCTTTAGGTGACAAAGATAATATGCTTGAGTCCCTACTTCCTTTTGCCAAGAAAAAACGCAATGATTTTTGGGTATGGGACATTCTTTCAGAAGCATTTTCTAGTGATTTAGATAAGGTGTTCGCTTGTTACTGTAAAGCATTATCATGCAAAAGCCCTGAAGAAATGCTTGTTAATCTTAGACAGAGAATGGCAGGGTTATTAATTTCAAAAAATCTTTTCAATGAAGCAAAAACCGAAATAGATTTACTAGTTGCTTCAAGAACTACCAACGGGTTTAAAATACCAAATGAGGTAATCAGTTGGCAATCGAAGGAATGGTATAAAAATGCTATTGCAAAAAAATCTAACTTTGATTTCTACAAACTACACCTTGCTGCTGCCGAATCACTTTTATTTAGTGAAACCCCCGAAGACACAGTTATTGTCGAATTTGTCAATTCTGACAAGAAAATGCTCAATTTCATTGCATCAGAGACTAAGTTTGGCTTTTTTAAATATGACCGATTTTTTAGAGAAGTGAAAGTGGGTGAAACCCTAAAAGTTAGATTTCAAGGTGGCAGTAACGGCGGCATGCACCAGATTTATACCGTTATAAAAGTGAATGACGAAGCTTTTAAAAAACAATTTATGAAAGAAGTAGAAGGAGATATTAGAATACCATTAGGCAAATCTTTTGGTTTTTTAAATGATATTTTTGTTCATCCATCTATTGTAGCAAAGCTAAATTTAACAGATGGAAGCAATATAAAAGGATTTGCAATCAAGTCCTATAATCAAGAAAAAAAGCTATGGGCTTGGAAACTAATATAGTAAGCAATAATTGAATATCCCTATTTTTAGTCTATTGAAATGAATATTGTTAATAAAGTAATATTTATATCATTTGTTTCACTGATATTTATATCGTGTCAGTATTTTACCCGCTCAAATCGTGTAATAGCTATACAACCATTTAGTGACTTCAATCCTTCACTAACAAAATTGGTTTATCAAAAACTTAAAGAAATTAATCCTAACACAATTTTAAGAACGCCAATCCAACTACCCCAAAAAGCGTATTATCCACCAAGAAATCGCAATCGTGCAGATTCATTAATAAAATATTTAAGCAATTTTGTAAGTGCTGATACTGTTGTTATAGGTTTGACAAATAAAGACATCAGTACCACAAAAGGTGATATTTCAGATTTCGGAGTTATGGGTTTAGGTTACTGTCCTGGCAATTCATGCGTTGTTTCAACTTTTAGACTTGCAAAAACCAACATTTCTGAGCAGTTTTTTAAATTAGCAATTCACGAATTAGGGCATACACAAGGATTACCACATTGTAGTAATAAAATATGTTTTATGCGTGATGCAAATGGCAAAAACGTATTCAATGAAGAAAAAGATTTTTGTCCTTCATGCAAATCTTTTCTAAAAAATAAAGGTTGGAAACTCAAATAATAGACATAAAAAATGAAAATAATTACTTTTCTATTCCTTTCAATTACGTTTTTTGCTTGTAATAAAACAGCTTCTAAAAAATCTGAAAAGAATTCAAGCGACACTAACAACGGAGTAATTCATTTAAAAAAATCCGAATTGTCAAATACTTTGGCAAGGTGAATGTTTTTATCAATTATGTAAACCTCTTAATTGGCTTGCCATAGGTGATTCATTAACACCAATAGGTTCTGGAAGTTCTAAAATGTTAGTTATGTATGAACCAAGCCCAAATATTATCCATAAAAAACAGATGAGTGTCTATTCGATGATAATAGTTAAAGATGAATACGATAATGCAACATTAACAGGTTTTCTAAATATGGAAAAGGAGAGAGCGATAAAGAATGACGAAAAGCTAATAGAAGTTGAGCCTATCAAGACAGATGATGCAAAAAATGCTGTTGTTAAAAAATATATGATAGAATAAACTGTGTCAATCAAAAGTAGGGCTGACGAAGAAGTTTTCTTTTCCAAACCCTCCTTTTTTAATTGAGGAGGGATTCGGAAAAGAAAAATTATTGTGCATAAATAATTAATCTTTCTCTAAGTACCTCATAGGGTGTTCTTCCATTCAAAGCGGCATTGGGTCGCTGACAATTATAGAACATTTCCCATTCCTGAAGCTTTTTTCTTATATCAATATCATCGGTATAGTCAATGAGCTGATAGAATTCTTGTGCATCTGTCTTGTGCGAGCGTTCTACTTTTCCGTTTAGATGGGGACTTCGTGGTTTTATATATACGTGCTGCATACCCAAATCTTCACAGTACCAGTGAAATTTTGCCTGAAATTCATGGCCATTATCAGTTTGAACAGTATGAATTCTGAAAGGGAAACGCTCTCTAACATAGTCCATGAATTTAATAGCTGTTTCCTGATTATGTTTAGGGAATATTTGTAAAGCTCTTGCCCGAGTAGCATCATCAATCGCTGTATATTGGTACATTTTCTTCAATTTGCCTTCTGGGTCTTTAAAAGACAAGAATTTTACATCTACTTGAATACGATGTCCAGGCACTTGTTTTTCGTACCTTTTGAATGGCATAATTGACCTTTTACGCTGATTTTGAGGTAATTTATTCAAATTATTACGCTTCAACACATAGTACACTGCCCCTTCTGATACACGAATATCATGATACCTACTTAGATACCACATAATACGCTTTTGTCCCAAATGATAGGTAGTTCTGAGATGGACAATTTTTTCTTCAATATGTTGAGGCGTACGAAGTTTTAGATTTACTGGACACGGCTTATTATTAATCAAACCTGTTTCTCCATGTACCTCGTAAGCACGTTTCCATTGATAAAAAGTTTCTCTTGAAATTCCAAAATAGCGACATGCTTTAGTGATGTTGCCTATTTCTTTGGCATAATTTAATACCTTAAGTTTCCTGCGAATATCAGAATGGGCTTTGGCTGTCATATTATATCAAGTTTACAAATACTAATTTCTCAAATTTTAAGTAATTAGTCAACCGTAGTCTTGATTTTCATAATTAACCTGATATTGATATACAAAAGCCAAGGGTAGAATACTGTCCTTGTCTTCCCCCACCCCCACCAAATAGTCTAGACATTTAAAGATTGAGAAATAAAATATTATTTTTCAATCTTTAAAAATGTTATTATCATCGAGAGCTTTTATCCGCATGAAAATTTACAGCTAACACACAATGGCTTTTGTGCCTCCTTTTAATTTTACAACTTTGTAACCACTTCAAATATAGAAAGTCAAAAACTCAACTAAGAAAGGGCTCACATAAGGGCATTATTTTAGTTGGTTGATATTAGGTTTTGACATCTTCCATCTCTCATTCATGTGTTCGAATATGGTTCAATTTGCTCTGCTTTTCTCTAATGGTAGAGAGGTTTTTTTGAAAAAGAACTTATAAAATAAAAAATTGAGTATCTATAAACTCCAGTTTTGAAACATATTTACATGATTCAGACACCGATATCAAAAACACCATCTGATTTATTCAACTAAGTAGTCTAAATAAGCATTTAAGCACTAAAACACAAGAAATGAGAAACGGAATTCGATATAACATCTTGATTATAAATAAATTAAACAATATGTTTTTATCGATTATTTACCTTTGAGTACTTGATACACTCATTTTAAAAATGTGTGAAAGTACATTACTAATGTAAATAATGTAAATTTTGTAGGAATTATTTTTGATTTAGCATTACTTTAAAAAATTAAAAAACAATTGATACATTTTGGTTGATAATTTAAAAGTTATAAGTATAAGTAAATAAGAAATAAATAAAAAACTTAGATAAATAATTCTATTTTTAAAAGACTAATTAAAGATCCTAAAATATTATTTATTAACCGTATATAAAAAAACACTTATAAATAAGTGCAAATAAATAGAGACTAGAGACCAATCAAAAAACTGGACGACACCGAAAACCATAATTAATAGGGAAAAATTAAACAATATAAAAACTGATATGAAAGTATTATTTGCAATCATTGGAGCAATCTTAGGAATTCCCCTAAGTTATTATTTCCAATCAGAAATGGTAAAAATAAAAATTGGAGGTATTGGTGGTTATATTCAGCATTTTGACCGCATTGCTAATGATTCTAACTTATTCGGAAATGTCGTTTTAAGTGTTGTTATTTTTGCAATTACGGGTGGGGTAATTGGTTACTTCATAGACGAAAATGAGACTAAGAAAACCAAGTAAATTAATTGTTTTTTGCTTTGTGGTTTTATTTCTTTTCTATTTCATTAGAAGAAAAGAGAAAGTATTAGAGAATGCGATTGATAAGGACAAAGTCGAAGATTTTGATATTATTTTATCAAAGGGTCAGTCTGTGCAAAGTAAGTTTATTGGACTATTCAAATTTTCAATTGAGGATTATTCACACATTGGAATTGTCATAAAAGAGGAGGATGGTAATATTTTTATTTTGCATTCAACACCTGATGGGACAAATACCAATGGTATTAGATATGATGACCTGCAAACATTTCTTAATTTAAGCGATGTAAGTGGCTATAAAGTTTTGAGATACAAAAGCATTTCATTTGATTTTCGTATAAGATTAAGAAAGGAATTTGACAAGTATAAGACCAGAGAGGCACAATTTGATTTTGACTTTAATAATTATGAAAATAAAAAAATATATTGCTCAGAATTAGTCTGGCTAGTTTTTAGAAATTCAGGCTTGTTTGAGACTAGTGATTTTAATTTAGGTAGACCAATTTATCCAAAATATTTTCTTGAATTAAATAAACTTGTTACCGTTGACACCAAGAAAACCAACATACAGTAGTACTAACAAATATTTGGCGGTTAAATGGTCAAATAAAGTTTTATACTTCGCATCAAGTTTAGTACTGGCAGACAGTTTTATGCTTTAAAATCGTAAGATTATTTTAGCTTTAAACTGTTATTTGAAGATTATAAAATTCATCTTATAAACCCTTGAATCACTACTAAGATTGTTTAACACCTGATATGAAATATTTCTGACAAGAAAAAAGTGGAGCCCAGAAACCACTCAAAAAAACGGGGCGTTACCGAAAAGCCTAATGATTAGGAAAATAAACAAAATAAAAAACATGAATTATTATTTAAAAGTTTTGCAGAATTATGCAACATTTAGTGGACGAGCTAGAAGAAGCGAATATTGGTATTTTTTCTTATTCAATATTATTATTTCATTTGTATTAAGCTTTGTTGGCGGACTATCAAATACATCCATCATTTCACTAATTTATGCTTTAGCAGTTTTTATTCCATCTATTGCAGTTGGTATTAGAAGAATGCACGACGTTGGAAAAAGTGGTTGGTTTTTATTAATCCCTATTTATAATTTAATTTTAGCCTGCACAGAGGGTCAACAAGGGAATAACAAATGGGGACAAAACCCAAAAGAAGCTTCAGTTTAATTATGCTTTATTAATACCTATTACTTTTTCAAGAAATAATCGAACAGAAACCAGCCCTTAATAGCATTTTGGAGAATATGGTGGATTTAGAATTAAATTGAACTTTTGTGCTAATAAAAAAAAAATTTTTAAAGTTGACACTTCATGGTTCTAATCCCTACCGTAACTCCAATATTCTAAGTGTATATAAATATTCTGAATTACAATACATCTGAGACAGTCTAACATTTTAAATGGCTTTGAATTTAAAATTCTTGTTTATTTTGTTAATGGAAGAATTAAAAAGAGAGACTAACAACTAATCAAAAAACTAGTTAGTACCTAAAATTCAAATGATGAGGTACACAAAAAAATAAATTCAAATGGATTTAAACCTTAGGTAAATAATGAATGATTTTGTTGTTAGTTTTATCGGTTCTGAACGAAAGTTTGGATTTTGGGGGCATTTTTACTCGCACTATTTTTAAGTCCTTTGATTCGAATATTTATAGATTTGGTCTCTAAATATAAACTGGAAAAATTAATATAAATAAAAATTTTTGACGGTTCAAAAAACCTACAAAAGAAATAGAAAAATTTTTCAGAAATAGAATAAACTAAACCCTTTTGAATCTCTGACGAAATTGAAAAATTAAAAAATTTAAGAGGTGTTAATTTAATATAGAAAAAAATAAAATATTAATTTTATTAACTCTTTTTTATTTAGAAACCCAGCACACTCTTTATTTGATGATAGCAAAGTTGATGGTTTCGTTCTCCACAAGTATATATTTGGATAAGTAAAGTTTGGTTCTAAGTAAAGAAAATTGCTGTCAAATTATGTACATTAGGCATGCCCAAAAAATTTTAGTTATTTGTCCAAGAAATAAAACGACGAACAGATTGGAGAACCATTAGTATGTCTGTTTAACAATTTTTAATTAATATGTTTGGCAGAGTTTTTTTACAAGAATAGTATCTTATGAAACCCAAAAATTAATAATTATAGTAGAATAGGTAATTACATTAAAAAAAATATCAAAATGAAAAATTTATTAACTACTGCAATTATGTTACTCGCATTTGGAATTGCAAATGCTCAAAAGATTTATTCAGTTCAATATGAAAATCAGGCGGACGTAAAAGTTTATGTAGTTAAATACGAAAATCAAGCTGATCTTAAAGTATTCAAAGTCAAAAATGAAAATCAAGCTGAAAATAATGAAGGCAAATGGTTTTTTACTCAATATTCAAATCAAGCAAAAAAGAAGATTTACTTTGTAAAATATGAAAATCAGGCCAATTTAAAGATATATTTCGTAGAGAATGAAAATCAGGCAGGCTGGAGAAATAATGCTAAAAAAAGTTTGATGTATTGAGTTGATTTTATTTTAAATTATCTAAAACAAATATCCTAAAAATAAATTCTGATGCATAGAAATATCATACTTCAAATCCTTATTGGTTTTTGCATTATCATGCAATCAAGTTGTGGCAACAATAACCAAAATACCTTTAATAAGTTACCTTCTACACAAACCGATGAATCAACAAAACAAAAAGCAGAAGGATTGTCTGCAGAATTTTTAGGAAATTATCATGGCATTCAATCAAGTTATTTTATGAAAAATCAATATGGTGATGAGATGGTAATCAATGGAAATAAAATCCCTGTTCCTTCAATTGACCACAAATTCCTCTTAAAAGAAAATAATGTTGTCAGTTTACAACAAATCAATCTTGACAATAATAGCCTAGTGTATTATGATGGTACTTTCAAAATTATTTCTAATGAAAGTAATATGATTAAAATTGAATGTTCTTTAAGCGATGGTCAAAACTCAATGCCTACTTATGTTTTGTCTATCAATAAAAGTAACAAAAAAGGAGTTTGCAATGGAATTAATGAACCTGAATTTTCTTTTGAAAAAACTAATTAATAAAATTAAGTAGCAATTTATTTTCAATGTAAGTGTCAATAGCTCTAACATAAACAATTCTTTTGATTGTGAGAATTCTAGCAAGAGTTCAACCTCCCAACAGTAAAAACGAAAAGAAGAATAAAGTATCGATACTTAGGATTCCATATTAATATTATTATGTATGGCTTACAATTAGAATTATTGGAAACCCATGGTCTAAAAAAAACTATCATTATTTCTGGATTTATTTCATATTATGACAATCAGAAAACTCAATACGATAATGTTATTTTAAAGGGGTGTGACTTTATATGAAAGTACCTGAATTGTCAAATTTGGGTATATTATTTGGTCATCACTTGACACTTCAGCCGCTGAATAAAGTGTTACAATACTTAAATGATGAAAATTAGGTATAAGTATAATTAATAGTATTTAAATAAATGTATTTGGCTCAGAAATATCCTAAAAGTAGGTTTACACAAATCTCAATCATCAAAGGTCAAAAATAAAAACCTCGTTATTAAATTCCATTTAGAAAACGATTTATTAATTCACATTGGACCTTAACTGAATTCAAATTTAGCCGAAAGACGCTTTAGAGGGGGTTCAGGAAAAATAAAGGACAATAAATGATTACATTTTTCATATTAAGTACTGAAACACAAGAATCGGAATACGGAATATGAGATAAAAGCTTGATTGTCAACTAATTAAACAATTTATTTCAGTCGTTTATAACCTTCATAGTACTTTATACACTCATGTTAAAAATGTGTGAAAGTACATTACTCACACAAATAATGTAAATTTTAT
>Ga0136644_10003431_pt1 | contig 11868 bp, 6 predicted proteins | sample C_130820_EF_Meta_FD_94780 | JGI IMG/M metagenome (GOLD analysis project Ga0136644, IMG submission 94780) | Freshwater microbial communities from Lake Croche, Canada to study carbon cycling - C_130820_EF_MetaG (v2) (version 2) | ecosystem: Environmental > Aquatic > Freshwater > Lake | place: Lake...
AGTTTTTTGCTGAGGTACTGATTCCTTCTGAAAATGTCATTGAGCTAGTCCGTGGAGAGAAAAAAACAACCAGCCGTAAATTCTTCCCTGGTTATATGCTGGTTAAGATGATATTGAACGATTCGACTTGGCATTTGGTAAAAAGCACACCCAAAATAACTGGGTTCGTGGGAAATGCAATTAACCCACCTGCTGTGCCCGAAGAAGAGGTTTCTAGAATCGCTAACCAAATGACTGAGGGAACGCTTAAGCCACGTCCCAAAGTGCAATTTGAAGAAGGCGAAAGCGTGCGAGTTATTGATGGGCCCTTTGTTAACTTTAACGGCGTTGTCGAAGAAGTTAAACCTGATAAAGGCAAGTTAAGGGTAATGGTAAGTATTTTCGGCCGTTCGACCCCAGTAGAGCTGGATTTCGTTCAGGTAGAAAAGAATTAATTGGTTATTTAATATAGCTTTTGAAAGTAGTTGAGAGGGATTTACGATGAAAAAGCTGACAGCAATGGTAAAACTTCAAATACCGGGTGGGAAGGCAAATCCTTCACCCCCAGTAGGACCTGCTTTAGGTCAACATGGTGTTAACATCATGGAGTTCTGCAAAGCATTTAATGCAAGAACCCAAAACACCAACGGGATGATCATCCCTGTAGTTATCAGTATCTACCAAGATCGATCATTTACTTTTATTACCAAAACTCCTCCAGTAGCTGTTCTATTAAAGAAAGCAGCTAACATTGTGAAGGGTTCTGGAGTTCCTAACAAAACCAAAGTTGGAACTGTAACTAAAGCACAAGTCATCGAAATTGCTAAAACCAAAATGCCTGACCTTAACACTGTAGATTTAGACTCTGCAGTTAGCCAAGTCAGTGGAACCGCCCGCAGTATGGGCTTGGAAGTAGTCGGTTAAGTTTTTAGGGAGTACGAAACATGCCTTCAGTAGGTAAAATTTATAAATCTAATGCGGCCAAAGTCGATCGCACAAAAAAGTATAGTTTAGAAGAAGCTTTAGGGCTTTTAGAGGGTTTTCAAGGACGTAAGTTTGATGAAACCGTCGATATCGCTATCAAGCTGGGAGTTGACCCCAAACAATCGGACCAAATGGTCCGTGGGGCAACCGTATTACCAAACGGTATCGGGAAAGCTATTCGAGTTGCGGTCTTTGCTCGAGGGGAAGCTGAAAAAGATGCTCGTGAAGCTGGAGCAGACTTTGTAGGCAATGATGATCTTCTAGAAAAATTGGAAAAAGGCTGGATGGATTTCGATCGTTTAATCACCACTCCAGATGCATTGAAAGACCTCACTAAAGTGGCCAAAATTCTTGGTCCTAAAGGTCTTATGCCAAATAAGAAAACTGGAACAGTAACTGCGGAAGTAGGAAAAGCTGTTAAAGAGCAAAAACTTGGAAAAGTTGAATACAAAGTAGAAAAAGCCGGCATCGTACATACCATGATTGGCAAGAAATCCTTTGGTTCAGCCAAGTTAAAACAAAATTTTTTGGCGCTGTACGACAACATTCTCAAAGCAAAACCCCCCACATCAAAGGGCGTATATGTTCGCAAAGTAGCTCTTTCTACTACGATGGGGCCAAGTATCATTATCGATACTCAGGGGTTAGATGCTATGGCACGAAGTTTGTAGCAATTGTCCAAAAATCGGTTGACGAAAATAAATTTTGGGTATTAAGTGGCACCTCACAAAATGGGTGCCAGGTGCCCTACGGCTATTAGGAGTTTTTCTTGAATCGCACAGAAAAACAAGATTTTGTTAGTGAGTTAGCTAAAGGAGTCCAAGAGGCTCAGGCTATCGCTTTGATGTCATTTTCTAAACTAACGGTAGAAGAGATGACCTCTTTCCGTTTAGCTCTTCGTAAGAAAGATGTTCGAGTTAAGGTTGTTAAAAACACCTTAGCTAAACGTGTTTTTAACGAAACCCCTTATAAAGAAGTTTGCGGACAATTCGAAGGTCCAACCCTTTTAGCTTACAGTACGGGCGATGCTGTCATGACAGCAAAAGCCATCATGGAGTGGGCTAACAAGGAAAATTTCAACGTCAAATTGAAATCTGGTGTAGCGCTCAACAAAGTCATTTCTGAAAAAGAAATGGTTGCTCTTTCAAAACTACCCGGCCGAAACGAGCTGTTGGTCAGTTTCTTATGGGCGCTTAAATCACAACCCACGAAGTTTTTATATGCTCTTCAAGACGGTCCAAACAGACTTGGGTATGCTCTTGGCGCATTGAAAGCAAAAAAAGAAAAAGAATCTAATTAATCACTTAGGAGGAAGTCCCATGGCAGTAACAGAAGAACAAGTATTTGAGTTTTTCGATAAAGCAAATTTGCTCGAGATCTCTGAGTTCATCAAAAAATTTGAAACCCGTTATGGCGTTAGCGCTGCAGCACCAGTTGCTGTTGGCGTAGCTGGCGGAGCCGCAGCAGCTGCTGCACCTGCAGAAGAAAAAACAGCCTTTGACGTTGTTCTAGCTGATGGCGGAGCTCAAAAAGTAAACGTCATTAAAGAAATTCGAGGCTTTACAACTTTAGGTCTTAAAGAAGCTAAAGACCTAGTTGAAGGCGCTCCAAAAACTTTAAAAGAAGGCGTCACCAAGAAAGAAGCTGAAGAGATCAAGAAAAAACTCGAAGCTGTTGGTGCAAAGGTTGAAATTAAGTAAACCTATTTCACTAAGTTTTTTTACAACTAAAAAATTAGCTATAAGACGGGGTAAACAATGAGCACCTCTCCACGCCTTTTTGAAAGCAAACGCTTTCGTAAGGAGTTTGGTAAGTTTCCACCTCTAATCGAGATTCCGGACCTAATTGAGGTCCAAAAGGATTCGTACGACAAATTTTTGCAAGCCAATTTTGAGCCTCGTTCGAGGACCCAAACTGGTTTGCAAGGCGTGTTTAAGTCTGTATTTCCCATTAGTGACTTTAACAATACAGCAAGCTTAGATTTCGAGTCTTATGTCCTCGAAACTCCTAAGTACGACGTAGATGAGTGTCGAAGTCGGGGAATGAGCTTTGCTGCGCCTCTTAAAGTCACAGTCCGTCTTAATGTTTTTGACGTTGATGAACAAACTCAAGCCAGAACTATCCGTGACGTAAAAGAACAAGAAGTTTACTTGGGTGAAATCCCCTTAATGACCGATCGTGGAAGTTTCATAATAAATGGTACCGAGCGAGTAGTTGTTAGTCAGTTGCATCGTTCTCCAGGGGTTTTCTTCGACCATGATAAAGGTGCATCACACAGCAGTGGTAAGCTCCTGTATTCAGCTCGCGTCATTCCTTACCGGGGTTCTTGGTTAGATTTTGAATTTGATCATAAAGACACAATTTATGTCAGAATTGATCGAAGAAGAAAACTTCATGTTACCATTCTTCTGAAGGCATTGGGCTACACGGTTGAACAGCTTTTAGAATACTTCTACGACCATGAAACAGTCAGTTTCGGAAAAGGCGGGAAAATATTCCTGCACTTCGAACCTAAGCTTTACGCGGGACAAAGAGCAAACAACGATTGGCTGGATGAGAATGGCAAAGTTGTTGTAGAAAAAAATAAAAAATTCACCGCCTCTCTATTGAAAAAAATTGAAGAAGCTAAGATCAAAAAGTTTCCTATTGAACGCGAGCTTTTAATAGGAAAAATTTCTGCTCAAGACGTCGTAGACATGGAGACGGGAGAAGTGCTTCTTGACTGTAACGAAGAAATTACAGCTGAGAAAATTGATCGTCTTATCGAGCGCGGCGTAACAGAATTCAAAATTCTTTACACAGATAGAATTAACGTTGGAACCTACCTACGAGACACTTTGGTACAGGATAAAGTTTCAACTCAAGATGAAGCGCTCATCGAAATCTATCGTAGATTGCGCCCTGGGGATCCTCCAACTCTAGAAACTGCAAAATTGCTTTTTGATGGATTGTTCTTTGACCCAACAAAATACGATTTATCGAAAGTTGGACGTTTAAAAATCAACCACAAGTTTGCCTTCAACACTTCAATCGAAACAACAACTTTGACTAAAGAAGACATCCTTGCTGTGGTCAAATATTTGGTAGACCTCAAAAATGGAAAAGGCCAAATTGATGATATCGACCACCTTGGTAACCGTCGAGTTAGGGCGGTAGGGGAACTCTTAGAGAATCAATTCAGAGTTGGTTTAGTCCGTATGGAAAGAGCCATTCGCGAAAGAATGAGTCTTCAAGATGTTGAAACCTTAATGCCTCATGACTTAATCAATGCTAAACCGGTGGCTGCAGTTGTAAAAGAATTCTTTGGCAGCAGCCAGCTATCTCAGTTTATGGATCAGACCAACCCTCTATCCGAGGTGACCCACAAGAGAAGGTTGTCTGCCCTCGGGCCTGGAGGTCTAACAAGAGAACGCGCAGGGTTCGAAGTTCGTGACGTTCACGCAACCCACTACGGAAGAATTTGTCCAATTGAAACCCCTGAAGGTCCAAACATTGGATTGATCTCATCTCTCTCGACCTTTGGTCGAGTCAATGAGTATGGATTCATTCAGACTCCTTATCGAAAAATTGCAGATGGCAAAATCACTGAAGAAGTTGCCTTCTATTCGGCTTTGGAGGAAGAAAACCACACCATCGCTCAAGCCAAAATCCCTGTAAAATCCGGGAAGATTGAAGCTGAGTTTGTGCCTGCTCGCCGCCATGGGGAGACGGTGCTTGCGCGAAAAGAAGAAATTGACTTAATGGATGTAGCTCCAAACCAACTGGTTTCGATTGCTGCGTCTCTAATTCCCTTTCTTGAAAACGACGATGCGAACCGAGCACTAATGGGCTCGAACATGCAACGACAAGCGGTTCCGCTTCTGAAAAGCCAGGCTCCTTTAGTTGGCACTGGCATGGAACGTCTTGTCGCTAGAGATTCGGGTGTTAATGTAATTGCAAGACATGGTGGAATCGTAGATTTCGTAGATGCAACAAGAATCGTTGTGCGCATTGATGAGAAAGAGACCACTTCTGGTTCAGGCGTAGATATTTACAATTTAGTAAAATATCGTCGTTCAAATCAGAACACTTGCGTAAACCAGCGCCCTATCGTTGAGGTAGGCGAAAGAGTACGAAAAGGTGATGTCCTAGCTGATGGCCCAGGTACTGACATGGGTGAACTGGCCCTTGGACAAAACGTGGTTGTCGCTTTCATGCCTTGGTGCGGTTACAACTTCGAAGACTCTATTTTATTAAGTGAAGAACTGGTTCGAAAAGACACTTTCACTTCTATTCACATCGAAGAATTTGAATGTGTGGCTCGTGACACTAAGTTAGGAAAAGAAGAGGTTACTCGAGATATTCCTAACGTTAGCGAAGAGCAGTTAATGAATCTTGATAGTTCGGGTATCGTTAGAATTGGTGCCGAAGTTAAGCCGGGGGATATTCTAGTAGGAAAAATCACACCCAAAGGCGAAACTCAATTAAGCCCTGAAGAAAAGCTTCTAAGAGCTATCTTCGGAGAAAAAGCTGGCGATGTTAAAGATTCCTCTCTAAGAGTCTCACCTGGCGTAGTAGGAACTGTGATTGGCGCTCAAATCTTCTCGAGAGAAGGCGCTGACAAAGACGAGAGAACTGCCAGACTCACTGAAGAAGAAGAAAACAGGCTTCGCAGAGACGAACAAACTGAAGTTCGAATTCTTCAAGAATCAGCGAGAAAGAAAATAGCCTCCTTAGTAGTGGGTCAAACCACTACAGGTAAGCTCTTGGATTCAACCGGAGAAAACCAATTGCTCAAAAAAGGGGACGTTATCGATGCTGAGCTCTTTAACGGAATTCCTTTTGATCTGATTAAGCACATTCCGCTTTCTTCAGATGTCGAGTCTAATGTAGGTCAAATGGTTGCCGCGATTGAAAACCAGATTCAAAACATTAGAACTTTCTTCGATGAGAAAGTTAAAAAACTCAAAAAAGGGGATGAGCTTCCTCCTGGCGTTATCAAGATGGTAAAAGTTTACGTTGCCATCAAACGCCGTATCTCGGTTGGAGATAAAATGGCCGGACGTCACGGAAACAAAGGGGTTATTTCCCGACTGTTACCTGTGGAAGATATGCCATTTATGGAAGATGGTACACCCGTTCAAGTAGTTCTAAATCCTCTCGGCGTTCCTTCGCGTATGAACGTGGGACAGATCTTAGAATCTCACTTGGGTAGAGCTGCTCAAGGTTTCGGACTGAAAGTTCAGGAGCAATTAGAAAAATGGAATGCAACTGAGCTCAGAAACTTAGTTAAAAAATTCTTCCCCTCCAAAAATCTCCAAAAAGAGATCGATGAGATGGACGAAGACAGTTTGAAGAAGATGGCCAAGAGATTGAAACGAGGATTGCACATCGCAAGCCCAGTTTTCGATAGCTGTACTGAACAGGAAATTGGTCAAGCGCTCGTAGACGTTGGTTTGCCAGCAAATGGGCAACAAATTCTGTTCGACGGACGAACGGGCGAGCCCTTCAAACATGATGTCACGGTGGGTGTTATGTATGTGCTGAAACTACATCACTTGGTCGATGAGAAAATTCATGCTCGTAGCATCGGACCCTACAGCTTAGTCACCCAGCAACCTCTGGGCGGAAAAGCACAATTTGGGGGACAAAGACTTGGGGAGATGGAAGTTTGGGCACTTGAAGCCTATGGTGCTGCTTACTGTCTACAAGAGCTTCTCACAGTTAAGTCCGATGACGTAGCAGGAAGAACAAGGATGTTTGAAACGATTGTAAAAGGGGAAAATGCCCTTGAACCAGGACTTCCTGAGTCCTTTAATGTTCTTGTGAAAGAACTTCAAAGCTTAGCACTGGATGTTGAGCTTATGGAGGATGCAACACTATGAAAGATCTTTTAAACTTTTTCGATAAACCTAAAGATCCACTCAGTTTTAAAGCTGTTAAGATCTCTTTAGCTAGTCCAGAGAAAATTCGCTCTTGGTCATATGGCGAAGTTAAGAAGCCTGAGACGATTAACTATCGTACATTTAAACCTGAGAGAGACGGTCTTTTCTGCGCCAAGATCTTCGGCCCTGTAAAAGACTACGAATGTAACTGCGGTAAGTACAAACGAATGAAACACCGCGGTGTAGTGTGCGAAAAGTGTGGTGTTGAGGTCATCCAATCTAAAGTTAGAAGGGAAAGACTAGGACATATAGAACTAGCTACTCCGGTAGCTCATATCTGGTTTCTAAGAAGCTTACCCAGTCGAATTGGAGCTTTGCTAGACATCACATTAAAAAATCTTGAGCGCGTTCTCTATTGCGAAGCCTATGCTGTTACGGACCCAGGAAAAACACCTCTAAAAAAAGGGGAAGTTCTTTCTGAAGATGAATACGCAGCAGCTCGCAAAGCTTACAAAACAGATTTCAAAGCTGCCATGGGAGCTGAAGCCGTTCGCGACATGTTGCGCGAAATCGATCCTGAAAGTTTAGCCAAGGATCTTCGTCTGGCTTTGAGTAAAACCAGCAGTGAAACGCTTCAAAAAGCTCTCGCAAAAAGGCTAAAAGTCTGCGAAGCCTTTAAAGCATCTGGTAATAAGCCAGAGTGGATGATGCTGGATGTAATACCAGTTATTCCACCGGACTTAAGACCATTAGTGCCTCTGGATGGGGGCCGCTTTGCGACTTCTGATCTCAATGACCTCTATCGTAGAGTGATCAACAGAAATAACCGATTAAAAAGATTACAAGAATTGAACGCTCCTGAAATTATTATTCGTAACGAAAAGCGAATGCTTCAGGAAGCTGTAGATGCTTTATTCGACAATGGAAGACGTGGTCGCACATTCACCGGACCTAACAAGCGTCCTCTTCGTTCTCTGAGCGACATGTTGAAAGGTAAGCAGGGTCGTTTCCGACAAAACCTTTTAGGTAAACGGGTAGACTATTCTGGTCGTTCGGTTATCGTGGTTGGACCCGAATTGCGTCTTCACCAATGCGGTCTTCCTAAGAAGATGGCATTAGAACTATTTAAGCCTTTCATCTTCAATAAACTTGAAGAGCGTGGCTTTGTAACCACCATCAAAAGTGCTAAGAAAATGGTGGAAAAAGAAAAAGAAGAAGTTTGGGATATTTTGGATGAAGTCGTAAAAGAACATCCAGTTCTTCTAAACAGAGCTCCAACCCTTCACCGTTTAGGAATTCAAGCATTTGAACCTGTGCTGATTGAAGGAAAAGCGATCCAGTTGCATCCGTTAGTATGCTCCACTTTCAATGCGGACTTCGACGGAGATCAAATGGCAGTTCACGTTCCGTTGAGCGTGGAGGCACAATTAGAAGCTCGAGTATTGATGATGTCTACAAACAACATCCTATCTCCTGCTTTCGGTAAACCTATTATCGACCCAACTCAAGATATCGTGTTGGGTGTTTACTACATGACTCAACAACGAGTTAACTGTAAAGGCGAGGGAAAAACCTTCTCTAACCCAACAGAAGCTATTTACGCTCATGAAATTGGGGAAGTTGAACTTCATGCAAAAATCAACGTTCGAGTCTCAAACCATAAAGGTGAGACAAAAATGTATGATTGTTCGCCAGGCCGGTTAATTCTTAGAGAGATTATTCCTGCGGAAATTTCTTTTGATGAATACAATCGAGTCATGGACAAAAAAGCTCTGTCCGAGCTTATGGACATGTGCTACCGCGTTGCGGGCAACAAACGTACAGTTATGTTAGCCGACAAGCTTCGTTCTCTTGGCTTTGAGTATGCTACAAGAGGTGGAATCAGTATCTGTATGCAAGATATGAAGATTCCTTCCAAGAAAGCTGACCTTTTAAATAAAGCTTACACAGAGGTTCAAGAAATTCAAAACCAGTACACCGAAGGGTTAATTACCGACGGTGAACGATACAACAAAGTTATCGATATCTGGGCCCAAGTAACTGAACAGGTTGCAGAAGAGTTAATGGGAGAATTATCAACAGACGTAGTAACCGACAAAGCCGGCAATAAGATTACCATTCCTTCCCTAAATTCCATCTACATGATGGCTGATTCGGGCGCTAGAGGTAGTGCCGCTCAGATTCGTCAGTTGGCGGGGATGAGGGGATTGATGGCTCGTCCTTCCGGTGAAATTATCGAAACGCCTATTACGGCTAATTTCCGGGAAGGGTTGGATGCTCTCCAGTACTTTATTTCGACCCACGGAGCGAGAAAAGGGCTGGCAGATACAGCTCTTAAGACAGCTCATTCGGGTTACCTAACTCGTCGTCTTGTCGACGTAGCTCAAGACATCGTTGTCTCTGACCATGACTGTAAAACTACAGACGGCATTGAAATCGCTGCCCTTGTAGAAGGCGGAGAAATCATCGAGGCGATTGGTGATCGTATCCTTGGTAGAGTTGCGCTTGAAGACATCACTGATCCCTATAACGGAAAAGTTTTAGTCAAAGCAAACGAAGAAATTAACGAAGAAAAAATGACTACGATCGAAGAAGCAGGCATTGAAAAAGTCATCATTCGTTCAGGTTTAACTTGTAGAACTGAAGTCGGAATCTGTTGCTTGTGTTACGGTCGAGACCTTTCACGAGGACATCTCGTTAACATCGGAGAAGCCGTAGGTATCATCGCTGCACAGAGTATCGGTGAACCTGGAACTCAGTTGACTATGAGAACCTTCCACGTTGGGGGAACTGCAACTAGAAGAGCGGAACAAAGCTCTCTTGAGGTCCGCCACGAAGGTACCGTAAAACTTTTCAGAGCCAACCTTGTAAAAGACAGACAAGGCACCTTTACAGTTATGAATCGTAATGGTGAGTTAGCAGTGCTTGACGAAACTGGTCGTGAGCGTGAACGTTATCAGTTAGTTTACGGTGCTAAACTTAACGTCCAGGATGGTGGCAAAGTCTCTAAAGGCCAAGTTGTAGCGACCTGGGATCCGTACACAGTACCTGTTCTATCCGAACAAGGTGGTACCGTATCCTTCGTTGATATCGCTGAAGGTCTATCTGTTTCGGATCAAGTGGACGAAGTTACAGGTTTAAGTCGTAGAGTAATTATCGACTCTAGAGACACTGACCTAAGACCTCGTTTGGTTGTGTTGGATGAAAACAAACAAGCCAAAGCGACCTATCTGTTGCCCATTGGAGCTAACATCACCGTGTTTGACGGGGATCAATTGTTCCCTGGTGATGCTATCGCTAAAATTCCACGCGAGACCATGAAGACCAAAGATATCACTGGGGGTCTTCCAAGGGTTGCAGAATTATTCGAAGCTAGAAAACCAAAAGAAGTCGCCGCGATCAGTGAAATCGATGGGGTTGTTTCTTTCGGAAAAGACAGCAAAGGTAAACGAAAACTTATTGTAACACCTGAACATGGTGAGCCTCAGGAATATTTAATTCCAAAAGGCAAACACATCAGCGTTAGAGAAGGCGATCACGTCCGAGCTGGTGAGTTGCTAATGGATGGTGCTGCTAACCCTCACGATATCTTGAAAATTCTAGGGGACAAAACCCTTGCGAAATATCTCGTAGATGAGGTTCAAGAGGTTTACCGTTTGCAGGGCGTAAAAATCAACGACAAACACATTGAATTAATTGTTCGTCAAATGTTGAAACGCGTCCGTATCTCCGAACCAGGGGACACAGACTTCTTGTTAGGCGAGCATGTAGAACGATTCCGTTTTGAAGCTGAAAACGACCGAGTGAAGAAACTTGGCAAGAAAACTGCGGTAGCAGAGCCTCTATTGCTAGGGATTACCAAAGCATCTCTCAGCACAGAAAGCTTTATCTCGGCAGCTTCGTTCCAAGAAACCACCAAGGTTCTAACTGAAGCAGCTATTCAGGGTAAAGTTGATAAACTGAAGGGCCTAAAAGAAAATGTCATCATGGGTCGTTTGATTCCAGCTGGAACCGGAATCGATGTTTACCGTCGAGTAAATATTCTAACTCATGAAGAAGCTGCAATGGCAGAGGATGACTTCGATACGGTTGAAGAAACAGCTCCCGAAACCGCAACTGGTACGGCTGAAGCTAAACTGTAGTCGCTGAATATTAATTATTTGGGGTGAAACGCCAAAGGTGTTTCACCCTTTTTTTTTAATATTCACGCATGAAATCAGTTTCTGGAACAGAGCAATTCCAATCTTCACAAATAATCGAAGTAGCTCGCAAAGCATGAAAAGGACTTTTAATTAACCTTTTATCGATACTAGAATCATAAAGTTCATCTCCAAGCAAAGGGAAACCCAAAGAGGCCAGATGGACCCGAACTTGGTGAGTAACCCCGGTAGAGCACCTGATACGGGCCAGAAATAGCCCTTTATCTTCAACCTTCCGTATTACTTGAATTTCGGACAATGCTTCAAACACGGGAGGCCGGTGCCTCACATTACCTTTTAGTGCAACCATTTTTCGGTTGTCTCCCATGGCGTGTCCAATAGACTGTTCACAGGTAAAGCTTTCTTGTTCTGGTTCTCCCCAGCACCAAGCTAAATACTCTTTTTTAATCTTCTTAGACTGAAACCTTTCGCGCCACCAAAGGTAGGATTTGCGATGCAACGAAACAATCAAAACTCCAGAGGTTCCAATATCTAATCTGTGGGGAGTCAAGACAGGCTGAGCCTCGAAAAACTCATCCGAAACGGCCGGGTAATGAAACCTTGCCCATTGAGTTATCGTTTCGCGGTCCAAAAGACTAATGGGCTGGCTGGCTACCCCACTGGGTTTGTCTACAACCACAAACCCCAAATCAGCATCACTCTTAACAACTTTAACAGTCTCAAGCGCAGAACCACGTTTCAACTCGCCTAAATAATTTTCCAGTTTTTCACAATTCAGTGCTTCATCTGGGTTTAATTTATCTCCCTTTTTAGCTTTTTTTCCGGTGTAAAAAGTAACCAGGCCCAAATCCAGAGCCTCCTCTCGGTGCCTTTGGTTCAAA
>Ga0136644_10003432_pt1 | contig 11867 bp, 8 predicted proteins | sample C_130820_EF_Meta_FD_94780 | JGI IMG/M metagenome (GOLD analysis project Ga0136644, IMG submission 94780) | Freshwater microbial communities from Lake Croche, Canada to study carbon cycling - C_130820_EF_MetaG (v2) (version 2) | ecosystem: Environmental > Aquatic > Freshwater > Lake | place: Lake...
GATTTATGCATGGAAATAATCAACAACCCTACGCACGATCAAATTAAAAAGGCTGCTAAAGCTTTAAAAGATGGTCATCTTGTGGCATTTCCAACCGAGACTGTTTATGGATTAGGTGCTGATGCCACAAATGAAAAAGCGGTAAGCAGGATTTATTCTGTTAAATGCAGGCCGACGGATCATCCGCTGATAGTACATATTTCATCAATTAGTCAATTAGATAAATGGGCAATTGATATTCCAGAGTATGCAATTAAGTTAGCTAGAGAGTTCTGGCCAGGACCTCTGACATTAATATTAAAAAGGAAAAATTTGGCTAAAGATTTTATTACAGGGGGGCAAGAAAATATCGGTTTAAGAATTCCAGCGCATCCAGTTGCGTTAGCATTATTGTTTGAATTCGAGAAATTTGGTGGAGAAGGTGTTGCAGCACCGAGCGCAAATAGATTTGGAGCAGTTTCACCAACTACTAGATTTGCGGTTCAAGAAGATATTGGCAGTTATTTAAATCCAAAGGATTTAATTCTCGATGGTGGTGCGTGTACGATAGGAATTGAATCAACAATTATTGATTGCACTAGTAGTGATCCCACTATATTGAGACCAGGAGTTGTAACTTTGGCAATGATTAAAAAATTAATAAAAATAAAAATCTGTACCGATTCATCATTGAACACAATAAAAACTTCTGGGTTAGTATCAAGCCATTATTCACCAAGAGCAAGAGTTATCCTGAATATGCTTTCCGAGCCAGGCGAAGGATTTATTGCGATGGCAAGAATTCCCACTCCTAAAGGGTCTATCAGATTGTCATCTCCAAATAACATAGAGGAGTTCGCCCAAAAAATGTATGAGGCACTTAGAGATGGAGACAGAAAAAATCTTTCTACAATTAAAGTTATTTTACCAGAAGGTGTTGGTTTAGTTGATGCAATAAAGGATAGAATGAATAAATCTTCATCAAAAGGAGAACACTAATTAGAATTAAATTAATAGAAATAATTTTGGAGTTTATTGAATTTATATTTCATTTAAAATTAGCAATATATTTCAAGAGAAATTTAGGACAGTCAAGTCAGGGAGAGTTTATTTTTGATGTTGGCGCAAATTAAGGCTCAATGTCGAAACTATTTGCAAGGTTGTATCACAACACAAAAATATTTGCTTTTGAACCTCTTCCAATTTTTCAATTACAATTAAGTCAGGTAAATTTAAATCAAGTTGCAATTGGTGCGCATATAGGTATTGCAAAATTTTATATTTGTAAACATAATGCAAGTTCAAGTTTGATACTCCCAGATTTAGATTCAAAATGGTTAAGATTAAAAGCCAAAATTCTGGGGTCTTCACCTAAAAACTTGTACGAAGAAATCGAAGTTGAGGTCACAACAATAGACAAAGTAGTATCTGATAATTCGATAAAAAGCATCTTTATACTTAAGATCGATACTGAAGGATCTGAACTAGACGTAATTGATGGAGCAAGGGAATCTTTAAGGTCGGGAATTATTAGGAATATTCAAATGGAGTCTCACGATAATGATTTAAGAGATAGCCACAAACGAAAGATAAGCAACCTTTTAGATAGTTATAACTATGTGCACAAAAAATCAATCAAACACTTTTTTGGAACTTTTACAGAAGAAATATTCTCAAAAAAGTAAAATACAAGATCAACAATTAATATTTACTATGAATTTTGAATTTGATACCCAATTGGCGTAACTATCTCGCATCCATTTCCATTTAGATATGTCTTCAATTCCTAAATTAAAGCCTGGGTACAGCATATCCGCTCCAATTAGTTTAGAATCTGAATGATTCTTAATAGTGCAATAATTTTTTGCAAATGCCATGTCCCACTCTGAGGATCTGTTGGAGATAGATATTCCAAATCTTACAGATAATAATGTTATTGATGTGATAATTAAAATTAATATTAAATTATTAATTTTTTTAGAAAGATTAACTTTTAGAATACTTTTGTAGTTTATGCCTATGATAAAGGATATTGGTATAAAAATTTGGTAAAAACCGACAGATTGCCACCAGGCTACATAGCCAAATGTAGAACCAAAAGTATTTGATAAAAAAAGCACAGTTGCGATCAGTAGTAACCCTTTAATCTTATTTTTTAAAAATTTTTCTTCAGTATCATTTTCTATTAAACTTGAAAAAACTATTCCAATTAAGAATGATAACCAAATCATGGGATGTGTCAATAAATCAGCACTAAAACTGGATATTGAACTAAGAAATCGGTTAAATAATTCGATAGGAGTATTAGGCAATCCTACAGAATTGTGCGCGCGATTCCAGAAGCCAGGTGCTAAAAATATTAGTAATAAACCGATCATTCCTCCAAAAATTAGTCCATAAAAAAATCTATTTTTCTTAGGGAATCTATAAATAGATTTTAACAATTTCGTGCCTGATATCAAATATAATAACAATAACGTTATTATTGCTGCGAGAGATTCTGAGGCATTTGCATTTCCAATTAATATTCCTAGAAAAAACCCAATTAATAATTTATTGAATCCTGTGTGGATTAAATATAAAGAAATAAAAAGTAAAGATATTGGATACAAGTGGGTAAAACTGGTTTGGTGGAATGAATAAGCTGCAATTAAACCCGGGCTAAATAAACCCTCAAACCCAAGGTAAGAGAGCGAAGCTATGGTTAATATCTTAAAACGCCCGAGCAAATCAAAATTTCTACCTAGGGCCCATTTCAAAATAACATAATTAGCACAAGTTGTGATACTTAAGGTGATAAGTGTCCATAGTGAAATAATGGTAAAGTTATTTGAAAATAGACTATTGTGAATTAGCATAGCCTGAGCGCCATATGGCCACAAGTTACCACCTTGCCATTCCCAAGTACTCTTAATTATATTAAGCAAAGAATTGTCTGCAAGAGCACCTAATAAAAAATAATCGTCTTGAAGTGGTCTTGTAGAAATAACTTGAATTGAGACCAAACTTAACACTACCCCGATCAAAAAAACTTGTAATACAAAAACTTTACTAGTATAAATCTTTCGAAAGCTTGGTCTTACCATTTAAATAATTAAAATTTTTGGGAGCGGTATTATAAATTTACCAGAGTATCCATGGTCTTTGATTTTTGGAATTAATTCATCTGCTATATGCCATGAAAGCATAAGTAAATAATCAGGTTTCTTATTTAGGACTTCTTCCTCTGAAATAACCGGTATTCTCGTACCAGGAATATACCGTCCAATTTTATGTGAGCCGTGGATCTCACCCACGCCATATAAGTCACTTTTTTCCAAACCTGAAAAAGCGACTAACGTACTTGCGCGAGATGGGGCACCAATTCCATATATCGACTTATTAGAAATTTTAAATTCAGCAATTAGTTTTCTAAATTGCTGCCTCCAGTCTAAAACTTCTACTGCGAATTTTTTATGTCCGTTTATTCCAAAAAATTGTGAACTCTTTTCATTCGTTAGAAATTTGTCCACGTCTTTATCTACATCATATTTGCCAGATCTAGCAGCCCATACTCGAATTGACCCACCATGAGTTGGGATTTTCTTAATTCTAATAATCTCAAATCCAAAATCTTTAAATAATCTCGAAAGAAAATTACCAGTGTAATAACGCAAATGTTCATGGTAAATAGTGTCAAATTGCAAAGTTTCTAAAAGTTGTGTTAAATAATGTGACTCAGAAATAAAAATACCATCTTCATCTAAAATTAAATCTATACCTTTCATTAGTTCGCTTAAATTTGGAATATGAGCAAATACATTACAAGCCGTTACAACTTGTGCCCTACCAAAGCTATTTTGTATTTCTTTAGCTGTTTCTATATTAAAAAATTTTTGGATTGTTCTTATATTGTTATCTATTGCTACTTTTGCAGCGCCAGTTGGCTCAACTCCTAAAACAGTAAAATCATTTTTATAATTACTTAAAAGGGTTCCATCATTAGAACCAATATCAATGATCAACTGATTTGGTTTTGCGGGCTTAAATTTTACTAACTCATTAAACTGTTCCGTGAAATTTTCTCTAAGAATCCTTGTAGTTCCAGAAAGATATGGATATGATTCTGGAAAAACTAAACTTTCATCAATTTCATCTCCAATTTGTGTTAACAAGCAGTTTTTACAAAAAGTAAGTCGTAGTGGATATGAGGTGTTTACTTGAATATTTTCACTTACTATATCCATTACATTTACCGGGGGAAGAAAACCCAGATCTAATATTTCATCTGTAGGCTCAAAACAATACGAACACTTGTCCATGTATTCTCTAATCCTGTTCTATCAATTGCTTATAGTATTTATCTAAACCCTTATCTAGGGTAACTTCTTGTTTATACCCAAGCGCTTCCAGCTTAGTTATATCAGGAACGCGTCTTAGTGTCCCACCTGCAGGCATCTCGATTTGAGTATGTTCGGTCGTAACTCCTACAATATTGGCAATTTTAGATGCTAGATCTTTAATCGATACCTCTTCTTTTGTCCCAATATTAAATACCTGCTTACCATTTAAAGATTTTGAAATTAAAGAGAAGCCTTGAATAAAGTCGTCAATATGGCAAAAACTTCGGGTTTGATCACCCGACCCCTCAATCTTAAAAGAAGTATTAGTTTTTTTAGCAGAAACAATTTTTTCAAATAGTTGCGGAACTACATGGAGATCTCCCATGTCGGATCCATAAATATTATGTGGACGAAAAATACTTAAATTAATCAATCCACTTATTGCATGATACGCATAAAATTCTTGCACAATTTTGCCTAATCCATATGAAAATCTTGGATTATCTAGGTCCGGTACAACCATTTCAATTTTTTCAGGTGTCGGATAAATCTTAGGGGTTTGATAAATTTCTGAACTAGAAGCTAAAATTAAATTCTCAATTCTATGTTTAGAAATAGCAGATGCAACCGTAAGAATTCCCTTGATTGCGACATTTAGTACTTTCTCTGGATGATTATAGAAGTTAGAGGTTCCATTAATAAAAGCAAGATGGACAACGGTATCTACATCTTTGCATGCTGATTCGACCACGGAATAGTCTTGGATATCGCCTTCAATAAAATCCACATCAGGCATAACATCTCCAATCCGGTCACTTCTACCCCGAGTGTTATTATCAATAACTCTAACTTCATGTCCCTGCCGGACATAATAACGAGTTATATGCGACCCAATAAAACCGGTACCGCCTGTAATTAATATTTTACCCATTTATATTTTCTGTTGAATTATGTGATCCCCACGAGACCGATTTAATATTATTTGGTAGCGACGCATTATTATCGAACCTCCCCCAGTAGTCATAAATCATACCTCCAGAGTTCATATTTTTTGCTTGGGATACCAAATCAATACTTTTTATAACCGGATGATTATTAACCAATAGGACTAAGTCACTTTTTTCAAAAGCATCTACCAAAGATTTAGCATTGGTGATTTTAAGAGAGCGTATATCGGATTCACTCACAACGGAATCAAATCCCGTGATATTCACATTTGGAAATTTTATTTTGACCCTTTCTATTATTCTTAGTGCTACAGACCCCCGTAAATCATTAGTTTCAGGCACACCCTTAAAAGCCAGACCGATCAGTGCAATTTTTAAAGATAAATTTTTCTCTAAAATTCTGCCTCTAAAATAATTCATGAAATAATCTATCGAGTCATCCACAATCAGTTCATTTATTTTACGCGCAGTAAGACTTAATGAGATCGAAAGCTTAAATGAATCATTTAATAAGTATGTGTCTTTTTCTAGACATGGGCCACCAACTGGTCCCGCTGTAGAAAGATTCGTCCTAGGGTAATTAATTTTACCGGCAGAAATTACTTCTGAGGCTTTTACATTAACTTGATTACACATGCGTGCAACTTCATTTGAAATTGCAAAATGTGTATCTCTTTGCATATTATCAACCATTTTAATCATTTCAGCAGTTTCTATGTTCGATACCGGCACAACAGAAGTTGTAACTTGCTTAAAAAATTGTTTTGCTCGTTCATGATCAATCAAATTATCAGCACCTATTATTTGTGGTAACAGACTAATTTCCTTTAAGGCAGCGCCTTCTAATGTTCTTTCAGGGCAGAAAGCAAGACTGAATTTCTTATTTGAACTTTCAAGTATTTTTCTAACAATTTGATTTGTCACCCCGAGTTTAACTGTTGATCTTAAAATAATAAGATCAAAATCATTAATGGCATTAGCTACTTCAGTTGATGCTTTTTGAATGAAATCTAGATTTGGTGTTAAATTTTCAGTCAAAGGAGTTCCGACTGTAATTATAAATGTTCGTTGGCCTGTTTTCTTAGGAATTGACTCCCCAAAAGAAAATTTGTTATTTTCAATTACTTTATTTAAAATACTATCAAGGTTTTCTTCAAGAAAAAAACTACGGTTTTCTCTCAGATTCGACAATACTAAATTTCTAATCTCGACCCCATAGACGTTCATTCCTATGCTTGCTAGGTGTGCAGCTAAAGTTAAGCCAACATAGCCTAAACCAACTACAACTACCTCTTCATTTTCTGTCTGAGCATTCATGTATGCTCAGTATAATTAACTGGCGTGAATCAACAAGAAAGACATACTTTGATATCAAAGATTGGGGGCTCAAGATCAGTATTTCTCCTAAAAAATACGAAATTGGGTTAATCGGCAGCAATTACGGTTTCCAGGTTTTAATGCCAATATTAAACTCGATTGATGGAGTTAATCTTACCTTTGCGGCATCTAACAATATGAGTTTAGAAAACAAAAAAGTTTTAACTAAGGCTGGGGTTAATGTTGTAAGCCAACCTGAATTTTTTAATTACAAAAATACGAAAATTGTTTTCGTGGCTGTACCGCCGAGCTCACAGTTACAAATAAGCAATCTTGTGCTTGAGAATAAAAAAAATCTATACTGCGAAAAGCCAGTTGGAGTTAATTATATTGAAACTTTAAGGATTAATGAGTTATGTAAGGCTCAAGGTAAAAAAGCATTTGTTGGTTTTCAGTTCAGGTTTGATCCTGGAATCGCAGCATTAAAGGAATTAATTGAAAAAAAAATTTTAGGCGAAGTCAATCAAATTAAAGTCAATTGGCACACAAGTGGAACTTCTGCCAAACAAGATAATTTAAATTGGAGAAATAATATAAACCTTGGCGGCGGTGTTCATCGTGATTTTTTATGCCATGTTCTAGATTATTTAAAGTGGATAACAAATAATTCAATAACTCAATCTCTACAACATCTAGTTCTTGATCCAAAAATTAAGTCAAGTATGTATAAATTAAATACAATTTCAGAGCATAATGAAAATAGTTTTATTAGTATAAACATTTCAAGAGGTCTTCAATCTGTTAGTTACTGGGAAATTTTATTAAAATTTGAAAAAGGTGAATTTTCAATTAATTCTACTTTCCCGTTTTTGGTTAATGACTATAGAACTCAAATTAATGGCTCAAAAGAATTTTGTCTACTTGCAGAAGAATTTATAAATGGTAATGAATTTTCGAATAAATCTTTAAAACAAGGATTTGCAAGGGATTATGCTCTGAGTACATATTTTAGGAGCATAATTAAAAATGTATTTGAAGGAAATTTAGCCAAATTACCCGATTTAGAGGATGCAAAATTTACGCAATTGATTAGTGATCAAATTCAAGAACAACTAATTCTGATTTGAACAGTATACAATTGACCTTATGAAACTTCTCTCGATTGTAATGCCAGTTCACAATGAAGGCGAGTATATTCTTGTTACTTTAAATCGTATAAAAGAAACTGTGAGAACAAATTTTGAATGCATTATCGTTGTCGATTATTTAGAAGATATTACTATTCCTTTCATTAATCAGTTTAGTAATGAAGATCCTAGATTTTTTCACTTACTAAATGATCTTGGTAGAGGTCCGGCCTTAGCTATTAAAAAAGGAATCATCAGTTCTAAGGGGGATGCAGTAGCAATAGTTTCTGGTGATGGTAGTGATGATGTCAGCCAAATTGATCAATTAGTGCATTTAATTGAAAGAGGCGTGGGTGTTGCCGTTGCATCGCGACACGTTCAGGGTGGCCAGTTGGTTGGTTCACCTTTTCTAAAAGGTTTTTTAAGCAAGATCGCTGGGCTAATTTTGTATTACTTTGCAAATATGGGTACTAGAGATGCAACTAATAACTTCAAAATATACAGTAAGCGTTTCCTTGATTCGGTAGTTATCAAATCTCAACATGGTTTTGAAATAGGTTTAGAATTGACCACAAAAGCAAAACTATCTAATTGGCGAATTGCCGAGATACCAACAATTTGGATAGAAAGATCTGAAGGAAAATCTAACTTTCCACTCTTAAAATCATTGCCAAGGTATATTTACTGGTTCTTAAAATCGCTTTTCAGAAGCTAATACATTTATCGTGAAGGATTTATTTGATTTCTTAGGATTTGCCTAACCCTAATAACTAGAGGATGATACAGTTAATAACAGTCAATAGCATGAGCCCGTAGCTCAGTTGGTAGAGCAAAAGACTTTTAATCTTTGGGTCCTCGGTTCGAGCCCGAGCGGGCTCACTTTTTTAATAAGTAGAGACTTCCCACCAGAAAATTATTTCGAGTTTACAATAAAACTTCAAATCAGCCAAGTTAATTCGTTATGAGTAATTAAATTAGATTTAGTTATCTGAGGGTTATCTTTATACGGATATTATGAAAAGATATATTGAAAGATTTTAAAAAAACCAGAATTATGGCATGTCAACTTTATACCGAACCAAACTAGTATAACAAAAATTTGTGGAACTCCAAAAGATTTAGCAAATATGCTTCACCATAAAACTATGAAGCTTGATCTACTTTTTATTGATGCTAATCTCGATTATCGAGAAGTCATTAAAACTGTTCAAATCTATTGGAATGTTTATCTTACAAGGATATTGTGTTATTTCATGAAACATATCCGGGATTAATCGAATTTTCTGACCCAAAATATTGTGGTGATGCAAGTCTTTCAATGTCAATTTTATCTAAACTATACAAAGAATGGGCTTTCATTACGATAAGTAGGCATCTAGACTAAGTATTCCCACCAAAGTTCCACCTTACCCTTAGCGGGTGAATTAAATTATTTTAAATTAAGAAATTTTCTGTTTGGATGTAAATTTATTCCAATTTAAACGCTGAGAAATAGTTTGAATATTTTCGAATCAGAATAAATCTTTACACTTTAAATAGATTGACAATGACCGCTTTTTGGAGTTTGATACCACTATAATTTGCAAATGAAAATCGAAAAGAGGTAAGCCAAATAAATCGTAATAATCACTCCATGAGAAGTATGAAGTTTATTTCACTATTGTTAATTCAATTACTCATAATTCTAGCGTATATTATGAATTTGTTTTATCGTCCAATAAATCACCTTTTTGTAGATGATTGGGTAATTTTTAAAGATTTTAGTTTGAATAATTATGGCTTTAATTCGGTGAATTTAACTTCTTACAATGGCAACCCCCTATTTTTTTCAAGGCTTTTATTTATCTTCGTAACAGACACATTTGGGTTGAAAATTTCAACTATGGCAATTATTCTTTTTGTTTTATATACAATTGTTTTATACTTCTTTGCAACTAAAATCACGAAGGATATGTCCAATAAATATTGGGCCCGTACCGGGATAATGATTATTGGTTTAAACTTAAATCAATACCAAAATTTTGCGATGCCCATATGTTGGCCATGGATTATATCCTTAATCATTTTTTACTTAGCATATGTATTGTCAATAAACTATGGTAGTATGGTTAAATACCTATTTTTCTCATTTCTAATACTAGTTTCTCCTCAAATTTTTAGCTTAGGTTTTATACTTCCGATCGGAGTACTACTAACCAATTTGGCGCTAGTTCTAGCTAAAGAAGTATCAGTAAAAAAAATTAGTTTAATTACTTTGAGTCTAATTAGCATATTGTTGAGCTTTTACATCTCAATTGGTGTTAATAAAGATGGATATGAAAAAACTTTAGGGATTTATCCAGTTGTTTATAATCCACTTAGGGCATTTGCATTTATGCTCTCAAGCTTTGGTGCGCCTTTCACGCCTGCATCTAGATATTCTACTGTTATATCAATTACTTTTGGAGTTTTGATATTTATACTGCTCATGTTCACTTTAAAACAGATGCGGGCTCAAGGTTTGTCTAATGCAAAAAATTTGATTTGGTATGGGTTAATTTTTCATGCTCTTCAGTTAACTGCGCGTTTTGATGGTTCACTAGAATCTATTCATATTGTTAATCAACCTAGATATACCACCGGAGCCTTAATAATGCTTATAGGACTGTTTATAGCTTATGTTCCACTAAATCTAAATACAAACAAATTTCTTGTGGTCTACCTAATCCTCACTGTAATGTCTGTGGCAGGTGCTAAAACCTCTTGGGATTTTGCTCAAACACGTGGTAATGCCAGTAAGAATATAGAGAACTGTCTGAATAATTACGGTTTTCAAAATCCAGTATGCTTAGAGATGCTAAATCCAGGTACTGAGATTCTAAGTACTAATGAATTTACTAATGCTTTGGAATACGTGTCTAAAATAAATGCTGATTAGTTTATGAATTTATTTGAACTTCAGCTTATTGAAATAATTTTGCAGCCGATTCAAATCTTCTTCAAGTTCCTCATCTTTACTATTGGCTTCACGGATTATGCTCGATACCGAAATGCATTGTTCAGTTTGCTTCTGCGCCCTTAAAAGACATTCATGTACCGATTCTGCTTGCAAAGACCTAGTAATTAGCCACTCAGATCCTGTTTTGATACCAACAAAGGAAAAACTCATAATTATGAGAAAAACTACCAATAGGTATTTATCAACCCTTTTTTGAACGAAAGAATAATTCTCAGCGACTAAGGTAATCATACCTAAAAGTAAAAACATAGTACCAAATATGTAACGTGGGGCAGCCGAATCGAGTGAGAAAGTTTCATTCGAACTTCTAAATGAAGTTACTATAAAAAGGAATACAAATCCTGCAAGAAATGGATTTTTATTTATCATAATTGTTTGTAATAACTTAGAAAGCCCGATACTCCGATAAATCAAAATAAGGAATAAAGCTAATACGATAATTCCTAAAACAAAAGGAAATAACGGGTCAAAGCGCGAAGATGGTACTAGTGGATTTCCAATCAGCGCAATCGAAAATGTAAAAAAATTAATTGGATTCTCAAAAATCATCAGCAAATTCGAAAAGCTATTAGTTCCGTTTGAAGGAGTTCTTGAATTTAAGTTTCCTTCATAGATTGGAATAGCGTAAGATAGAATCAGACTTATACCAATTATAACGACAATCCAAATATCATTTCGGTTGTAGTCTTTTCTACTCCAAAAGAATTTGTAAATCAGATGTAAAGAATGAGCGATCGGTAGTGCTAGTCCCATCCCGGTTGTAAAAGGAGCTAAAAAGAGCGAGAGTGCAATGAGAATATGTGATTTTCTAGAGCTCTGTAAACTTCTTGCATAATAATAAATCCCAAATAGTAATACGGATTGGCACAGCCCCAACCCAGTGGCTGACATGTATAGGTAAATTGGCTTCAAGTTAAATACTACTAATATTGCTAAGGTTGCAAAAAGCGGAGTAATACTTTTGGATGTATGTGCAAACTGCGAAATCAGTAACAAATAAAATCCAAAGAGCGCAAATATGATATTGAAAATTACTAAATTTTGAATGTATCTACCTGGTATAAACCCTGCTAGCCACACGGTAATTTTAGTTAATACCTGCTGATGACCTCCAACTAATTCAAAAAGAGATTTGCTTAAAACAGAGGATTGATGACTTCCCAATTCTAGGTAGAGC
>Ga0136644_10003435_pt1 | contig 11864 bp, 7 predicted proteins | sample C_130820_EF_Meta_FD_94780 | JGI IMG/M metagenome (GOLD analysis project Ga0136644, IMG submission 94780) | Freshwater microbial communities from Lake Croche, Canada to study carbon cycling - C_130820_EF_MetaG (v2) (version 2) | ecosystem: Environmental > Aquatic > Freshwater > Lake | place: Lake...
AGCCGGTCACATTGTCCTGTTCGAAACGCAGTGCGGAAAAAAGCGGTACCGCTCGGCCCAGGGTCTTTTCAACCCGCTTCAAACGTGCCAGGCGGGTTTTCGTCGGCGTTTTGGCAATGCGCTGCATCAAGCCCTGACCAAAGGGATCACCCTCGGGCATGCGCGTGCTGATCTCGCTGTGTTTGAGCAGTTGTGGCACCAAGTGCAAATAAGTCGTGGCCGACAGCGCATCAGCGATGGCCCTAAAGTCGGCGTTGTTGTTGATTTGCTCCAGGTGGGTTTGCGTCAAACGCTGGGTGTCTTGTCGGTCTTCTGTGTTTGGGCGCGCGATCAATTTTTTACCGTTGTGTTCGACCCGCTCCTCAGTAATCAGCACCCGCTGCTGGCCTTTGCCTTCGGATTTGAAGGCCAACACATAGAGCCAGGTGGGCGTTTGCGCCTGTGTCGATTCGGACAGCTCTACCTCAATGCGCACCTCCGGGTCTCTGCGGGCATGTAGGCTGCGGATTTTTTTGAGTCCACCGCGTTCTTTTAGCGCCTTTTGTAAGCCACCGCCATCGGCCTGAGCCACGCTGCGCAAGAAGCGAAACACCTCGAGCAGGTTTGACTTGCCTGACGCATTGGCGCCCAACACATAAGCGCGTGGGCCCAGGGGAATATCCACCTCGCGAAAGTTGCGCCAGTTCTTGAGTTGGAGTCGCGTAATTAACATGCCGATCCTCTAATTTTCAGCTTTTACTGTCCCCAGTACTCGGCACCGGGACAGACCAACTGGGTCTTACTGTGCGCCCAAACGCTGCCTATGCCGCCCAATTTGCAGCCGCACTTGGCTGGGCGCCGTGCCGCCGGTGAGGTTTCGGGCTTCGATGGAGCCGCGCAGGGACAAGGATTGATACACGTCAGGGCCGATGCGGGGGTGAAAGGCTTGCAGGCGCTGCAGCGGCAGCTCGCTTAAGTCCAGGCCCTCGGCCATGGCGAGTTTCACCGCCTGGGCCACGGTTTCGTGGGCGTCGCGAAAGGGCAGGCCTTTGCGGGTCAGGTAGTCGGCTAGGTCGGTGGCCGTGGCGTAGCCTTTGCGCGCGGCGCGCTCCATGGCCTCTGCCTTGACGGTGATGCCGCCCACCATGTCGGTGAAGATGCGCAGCGTGTCGCGCAGCGTGTCCACGGTGTCGAATAGGGGTTCTTTGTCTTCCTGGTTGTCTTTGTTGTAGGTGAGCGGCTGGCCTTTCATGAGTACCAGCAGGCCGGTGAGGTGGCCCACCACGCGCCCGGTTTTGCCGCGTGCCAGCTCGGCTACATCGGGGTTTTTCTTCTGCGGCATGATGGAGCTGCCAGTGCAAAAGCGGTCGGCTAGGTCGATAAAGCCAAAGCTCTGGCTCATCCACAGCACCAATTCTTCACTCAGGCGGCTGATGTGCACCATGGCCAGCGCGGCGGCGGCGCTGAATTCAATCGCGAAGTCGCGGTCGCTGACCGCGTCTAGGCTGTTTTGGCAGATGCCGTCCATGCCCAGGCTGCGTGCCACGCGCGCGCGGTCCAGCGGGTAACTGGTGCCCGCCAGCGCTGCCGCGCCCAGTGGCAACTGGTTGACCCGCTGACGCACCTCGGCCAAGCGTTGTGCATCGCGGGAGAACATCTCTACATAGGCCAGCAGATGGTGGCCAAAGCTCACCGGCTGTGCGACTTGCAGATGGGTGAAGCCGGGCAGGATGACATCGGCATGCGCCTCGGCCTGGGCCAGCAGCGCGCGCTGCAAGTCCTGAAACAGGCCGATTAACAAATCAATTTCGCCGCGCAACCACAGCCGCAGGTCGGTCGCCACCTGGTCGTTGCGCGAGCGCCCGGTGTGCAGCCGCTTGCCTGCGTCCCCCACCAAGGCGGTCAGACGCGCCTCGATGTTCAGGTGCACGTCTTCAAGTTCCAGCTTCCAAGCGAACTGGCCCGACTGTATTTCAGTTTGGATTTGCTGCAACCCGCGCTGAATGTCGGCATGGTCTTGCGCGCCGATGATGCCTTGCGCGGCCAGCATGTCGGCATGGGCTAGCGAGCCCTGAATGTCGGCCTGCCACAGCCGTTGGTCAAAGAACACGCTGGCGGTGTAGCGCTGCACCAGCTCGCTCATGGGTTCCGAGAAAAGCGCAGACCAGCGCTGAGATTTATTGGCCAGGGGGTTGTCAGACGTGGGCATGGTGTGGGCGGGTTGATGGGGCACGGCGCGGCGTGTGGCAGCGTTGAATTATCCGCGCCCACCTGAACCATGGCGGTGCCTCGCACCACACACCCGCCCCCGTTCAGCTGCTGCCTGGCCGGAGCCCCACACCGCCCGTTTTTACGAGCGCTTCAAGCCCTTGAAGACACGCCGCAGACCAGGGCGCCGGGGTCGTTGGGCGTCTGCCGCAACAGCGTTTTGGCCTCGGCCACGTCCAGGCCCGGTGGCAAGGCCACCTTGTTTTTCACGGCCAGAATCTCGGCCATCACGCTGACGGCGATTTCTGGCGGTGTTTTGCTGCCGATGTACAGGCCAATCGGGCCGCGCAGCCGTGCCAGGCTGGCCTCGGTTTGCCCAAAATGCTCGATCAGGCGTTCGCGCCGCGCGGCGTTGTTGCGCCGCGAACCAATCGCGCCGACGTAAAAAGCCTCGCTTCCTAGCGCTTCCAGTAAGGCCAGGTCGTCTAGCTTGGGGTCGTGGGTGAGGGCCACCACGCAACTGCGCCGGTCTGGTTTGAAGGCGTTCACCACGTCGTCGGGCATGTCCGTCAGCAGCCGCGCCTGCGGCACCGCCCAAGCGCTGCGGTATTCCTCGCGCGGGTCGCACACGGTCACGGCAAAGCCGCTGAACAAGGCCATGGTGGCCAAGTATTCGCTGAGCTGCCCAGCGCCTATCAACAACATGCGGTATTCCGGGCCAAAGGTATTCACCAGCTCTACCGCGTCCAGACGCAGTTCGCTGGGTGCCAGCGTGGAACGCAGTTCTACCCACCCGTCAGACAAGCGCACATGGCGCTCCACCAGCGCGCCCGTGTCCAGCCGCTGCACCAATTCGCCCAGGGCGGGCGCGTCGGGGTTGAACTCCAGTAGCAACTCCAGCGTGCCACCACAAGGCAGGCCAAAGCGGTGCGCCTCGTCGGCGCTGATGCCGTATTTCAGGCGCTCGGGCGGCCCTTGTGGAATGCGCGGCCCCTCGCTGGGCGCGCGGGTGAAGCGGTGAATCAGGTCGTCTTCTATGCATCCGCCCGATACCGAGCCCACCACCGAGCCATCTTCAGCCAGCGCCATGATGGAGCCCACCGGACGTGGCGACGAGCCCCAGGTGTGTACCACCGTCGCCAACACCGCGCGCTGGCCAGCGGTGCGCCAGTCGCGCAGCGCACGTAAAACAAAAAGGTCTAAATTTTCCATGCTCAGTGAATGCCTTAACCCGTGTTGCGCAAGCCCGCCGCAATACCGTTGATGGAGATATGGATGCCGCGTTGGATGCGCTCGTCGGTCTGGCCGGCGCGGTGTCGGCGCACCAACTCTACTTGCAAATGGTGCAGTGGATCCAGGTAGGGAAAGCGATGGCGGATGGAGCGCTGCAAAGCGGGGTTGTCGGCTAATCGCTGGCGTTGACCGGTGATTTGAGTCAGCGCCAGGGCGGTGCGCTGCCACTCTGCCTGGATGGCGCCGAAAACCTGCTCGCGCAGCGCCTCTTCCTCCACCAGTTCGGCGTAGCGCGAGGCCAGCGCCAAGTCGCTCTTGGCCAGCGCCATGTCCATATTGCTCAGCAGCGTGCTAAAAAAAGGCCACTGCGCGTGCATGCGTTTGAGCAAGCTCTGCCCGCCGCGTCCGTGTTCTTGTAAAAACTGCTGCACCGCACTGCCAAAGCCGTACCAGCCGGGCAGGGTAAGCCGACATTGGCCCCAGCTAAAGCCCCAGGGTATCGCGCGCAAGTCTTCTATGCGCTGGTTGGCCTTGCGCGAGGCCGGGCGTGAGCCGATATTGAGTTGCGCGATTTCGCGTATCGGCGTGGCGGCAAAAAAGTAGCGCTCAAAGCCCGGCGTTTCATAGACCAGCGCGCGGTAGGCCGCCATGCTGTGGCGCGAGAGTTCGGCGCTGGCATCCAAAAACGCCGCACTGGCGGGCTCGCTGCTGGGCAGTAGCGTGGCCTCCAAGGTGGCAGCGACCAGGGTTTCCAGGTTGCGCCGCCCGATCTCGGGGTTGGCGTATTTGGAGGCAATCACTTCGCCTTGTTCGGTCAAGCGTATTTGGCCGCGCACCGTGCCAGGGGGCTGCGCCAAAATGGCTTGGTAGCTGGGGCCACCGCCACGCCCGACCGTGCCACCACGCCCATGGAATAGGCGCAACCGAATGCGGTGGCTGCTCGCCAGGCCATCAAACAATTCCACCAACGCCATCTCGGCTCGGTACAGCTCCCAGTTGCTGGTGAAGATGCCGCCATCCTTGTTGCTATCCGAATAGCCCAGCATGATGTCTTGCTCCGCGCCGCTGCGCTGCACCATGGCGGCCACGCCGGGCAGCGCATAAAAGTCGTGCATGATGGGCGCGGCTTGGCGCAGATCGGCGATGGTTTCAAACAGCGGCACCACAATCAGGTCGCAACGGGCTTGCGCGTCTGGCGTGCCTTGCAGCAGGCCCACCTCTTTTTGCAGCACCAGCACCTCGAGCAGGTCGCTCACGGTCTCGGTGTGGCTGATGATGCAATGGCGTATGGCTGACGCGCCGTAACGCTCGCGCAGGCGTCGCGCCGCCTCAAAAATGGCCAGCTCGCCCTGGGTTTGCTCGCTGTAGGGCGCGGCGGGCACGCGCAGCGGCCGGGCGTCGTTGAGCACTTGCATCAGCAGGCTGCACTTCGCGCTTTCGCTCAGGCGGCTGTAATGGGCTTGCAGGCGCGCCACCGCCAGCAACTCAGCCACCACTTGTTCATGCACATCCGAGCTTTGGCGCAAATCCAGCGTGGCCAGATGAAAACCGAACACCTCGACGGCGCGTATCAGCGGGCGCAGGCGCTGCTCGGTCAGTGCTGCACCATGCTGGGCGTTTAATGAGTCGTCCATGGTGCGCAAGTCCGCCAGCAAGGCCTGGGCGTGGGGATAGGGGTTTTGTGGCGCCAGCGCATGGCGTGCCGCGTCCCCGCCGGTCAGTTCTTTGAGCGTGGCCGCCAGCCGGGCGTACATGCCGGTGAGGGCGCGTCGGTAGGGCTCGTCGCGCCGGTGTTCATTGGTGTCGGGCGAGGCATCGGCCAATGCCTGCATGGCCGGGCTAAACCGCACCAGCATGGCCGACTGGGACAACTCGCTGCCCAGGTGGTGCAGCTCGGTGAGGTGGTGGCGCAGCGCCACTTCGGCTTGGCGCCGCAGCGCGTATTCCAGCGTGCTGGCGTTCACATGGGGGTTGCCGTCGCGGTCGCCGCCTATCCACTGCCCCATGCGCAAAAAACTGCTGACCGGGTGCGGCGCCAGCGCATGCTCCAGCTCGGCATACAGCTTGGGTAGTTGGCGCAAAAAAGTGGACTCGTAATAGCTCAGCGCGTTCTCGATTTCGTCGGCCACGGTGAGCCGGGAATAGCGCAGCAGCCGCGTTTGCCAAAGCTGGGTGACGCGGGCGCGCAACTGCGCCTCATTGGCAGCCCGCTCGCGCGGCGCCAGGGCGTCGTGGCCCGCACCCGTCGCGCCCGCCCGCTCGCCAATGGCGTCACGCTCGATGAGCAATTGGGCAATGTCGCGCTCCGCATCCAAAATGCTTTTGCGTTGCACCTCGGTGGGGTGGGCGGTGAGCACCGGCGACACATGGCTAGCAGCCAGGGTGTGCGCAATCGTGCCGGGGGCAATGCCTGCCCAGCGCAGCCGTGCCAGCGCCACCGCAATGCTGCCCTCTTGTGTGTCACCGGCGCGCTCGTGGGCGGTGCGGCGGCGGATATGGTGCCGGTCTTCGGCCAGATTGGCCAGGTGGCTGAAATAGGTGAAGGCGCGGATCACACGCACCGCCTGCTCGCCGCTGAGCGAGGCGAGCAAGGCTTTCAGGGCCTGGTCGGCGGTGGCGTCGGCGTCGCGGCGAAAGGCCACCGAGAGCTTGCGTACTTGCTCGACCAATTCATAAACGGCGCCGCCGTCTTGCTCGCGAATCACGTCGCCCAAAATGCGGCCGAGCAGGCGAATGTCTTCCACCAGTGGGCGTTCGTTTTGGCGCGGGCGGGCGCGTACCAGGGTGGTGGGGGAGTCAGGCGCAGGGGTTGGCATGCAAAGGGCCCAAAGTCATGGAGTGGGGGAGCAGTTCGGGGGGTGGCAGCGCACAGCAGCAAGCGGCGTGCCCATGCTAGCATCCAAAATTCGGCTGCGCTGCCTCCGCTCCCTTCCCGCTCCCATGCATGAATACTACCCACCCGCGCCCCTTGGTTATCGCCACCCGTGAAAGCCGCTTGGCGCTGTGGCAGGCTGAGCATGTCAAGGCCCTGCTAGAGGCCACCGGTCAGCGGGTCGAACTGCTGGGCATGACCACCCGGGGCGATCAAATTTTGGATCGCGCTTTGAGCCAAGTGGGCGGTAAAGGCTTGTTCGTAAAAGAGCTGGAAACGGCGCTGCAAGAGGGCCGGGCCGACTTGGCTGTGCATTCGCTCAAAGACGTACCCATGGACTTGCCCGAGGGCTTTGCCCTGGGCTGTGTGCTGGCGCGGGAAGACCCGCGCGACGCCCTGGTATCGACGCATTACGCCAGCTTGGCGGCGCTGCCGCAGGGCGCGCATGTCGGCACCTCCAGCATGCGCCGGGTGGCCCTGTTGCAGTCCTTGCGGCCTGATTTGCAGATAGAGCCCTTGCGCGGCAACCTGGATACCCGGCTGCGTAAGCTGGACGAGGGCGACTACGACGCCATCGTGCTGGCCGCCGCTGGCCTGCTGCGCCTGGGCCTGGGCTCGCGCATCAAGCAGTTTTTTGCGCCCGAGCATATGTTGCCCGCGCCCGGCCAAGGGGCGCTGGGTATTGAGGTGCTGGAAAGCCGGATCGACCTGAAAGCCTTGCTGGCCCCGCTGGCCGATACCTCTACTTGGCTGGCTGTTACCGCCGAGCGCGCCGTCAGCCGTGCCCTGGGCGGGAGTTGTTCGGTGGCGCTGGCCGCGCACGCCCACTGGCAGGGCGAGTATTTGCAGATGCACGCGGCCTGGGCCGATAGGCCGGGTCAGGTGCGCTACGCCCAGGCGCAGGCGCTGCAGCCTGGCGCCCAACAAGCGCGCGAGTTGGGCGAGCAGTTGGCGGCCCAACTCCAGGCAGCCCATGCCTGAGGCGCAGCGGCCCGCCCCGGCTGCCAGCGCCCGCAGTCTGCAACTGATCGTGACCCGGCCAGCGGCGCAAGCGGCCAAATGGGTCGCGTCCTTGCAAGCGCAGGGGCTGGCGGCTCAGGCCTTGCCCCTAATCGAGATTGCAGCCACCGATCCCAGGCCCGCGCAAGCGGCCTGGCACCACGCCAGTCAGTACGCCGCCAGCCTGTTTGTCAGCCCGCAGGCGGTCAGCCATTTTTTTGCCGCCCGGCCCGCCCAGGCGCCGCCTTGGCAGGCCCGTTGTTTGGTGACCGGGCCTGGCAGCCGCGCGGCCTTGCTACAAGCCGGTGTGGCGCCCGAGCGTATTGACAGCCCCGCGCCCGATGCGCCGCAGTTCGACTCTGAAGCCTTATGGGCCGTGGTGAGCACCCGCCCCTGGCAGGGTCTGCGCGTGCTGGTGGTACGCGGGCGTGACGGGGGCTGTGACGGTGCAGGCCACGACCGCTCCGCCGCGCACCAAGGGGACGACCGCTCCGACGGACGCGAGTGGATAGCGCAGCAATGGCAGGCGGGGGGGGCGCAGGTGGAGAGTTTGTGCGTGTACGAGCGTCGCGCACCGGTTTGGACGCCCGCTTTGCAAGCCCGGGTGCGGGCGTTGGCGGCGCCCGACTGTTGCTGGCTGTTCTCTAGCTCCCAGGCGGTGCGTCACCTGTTGCCGGGTGACTGGTCACAGGCCCGCGCGCTGGCCACCCATGCCCGCATCGCGCAGGCGGTTCGCCAAGCCGGCTTTGGGCGGGTACAGGTATGCCGCCCCACCCTGGCCGATGTCTTGCACTCGATAAAATCCCAGGGCGCATGACTCCGGATACCCCCCCTTCCAGTGAGCCCCACCCGGCCACTGGCACGCCGTCTGAAACCCTCGCTGCCGTACCGACCGTGGGCGGCGCTGGCCCGCGCGGCTTGGGCCTGCGCCGCGCGTGGCTGGGGGTGGCCGTGCTGGCGCTGCTGGGCCTGGTAGGCCATGGGCTGATGTGGCAAAAGCTGTCTCGCATTCAAGAAGACTTGGCGCGGCGCAGCACCGATAGCGCGATTCAGGCCAACCAGGCGCAAACCAGCGCGCGCCAGGCGCAAGACGCGGTGCGCGACGCCTTGGCACGCCTGACTTTGCTGGAGACGCGCTTGAGCGAGGTGGCCTTGCAGCGCACGCAACTTGAAGAGCTGATGCAAAGCCTCTCGCGCTCGCGCGACGAAAACCTGGTAGTTGACATCGAATCAGCCGTTCGCTTGGCGCAGCAACAGGCGCAACTCACCGGCAGCGTGGAACCCTTGCTGGCGGCGCTGCGCAGCGCCGATCAACGCCTGGCGCGTGCGACGCAGCCACGCTTGAATCCCTTGCAGCGCGCCATCGCCCGCGATACCGACCGCATCAAAGCCGCCGCCGTACTGGACACGCCCGGTGTGTTGCTTAAGCTAGATGAACTGGTGCGCCTAGTGGACGAATTGAGCCTGCTCAACGCCGTTGGTCACGCCCATGTGGCGCAGCCCGCTGCGCGCAGCGGCCCACCAGGGCCTTGGTGGCAAAGCCTGTTGCGTGGCCTGGACGAGCAGGTGCGCGGCTTGTTGCGGGTGAGCCGTATCGACCAGCCCGACGCGGTGCTGCTGGCGCCTGAGCAGGGCTTTTTTCTGCGCGAAAACCTCAAGCTGCGCCTGCTCAATGCGCGCTTGGGCGTGCTGGCGCGGCAGTTTGACGCCACCCGCGCCGACTTGAGTACTGCGCAGACGGCGCTGGCGCTTTATTTCGACCCGGCACCGCGCAAAACGGCGCTGGCACTGGATCTGTTGCGCCAGGTGCAAAAGCAGTTGTTGGTCAACAACTTGCCGCGCGTGGACGACACCTTGGCCGCGTTGGCCACGGCGGCGGCTGGTCGCTGAGACGCTCAACATGCGCGCCACGCTCGGGCTTTTGCTGCTATTTGCGCTCGCGGTGGCGCTGGCCTTGTTCGCGGGCAATAACCCGGGCACGGTGACGCTGTTTTGGTCGCCTTGGCGCATAGACCTGTCGCTCAACCTCTTTGTGCTGGCGCTGGTAGGCGCTTTCGCCCTGCTTTATTCGGCGCTGCGGGTGCTCTCGCTGCTGTTTAGCCTGCCCAGCCAGGCGCGCCGCTGGCGCCGTGAGCAGCGCGAGCGGGCCATGTACTCGGCCCTGATGAATGCCCTGCTGCAACTGCTGGCTGGGCGCTTTAGCCGCGCCGCCAAGGCCGCTCAGTTGGCGCAGACGCAGGCACAGCGCCTGCGCGTAGCGACCGAGGATCCCGCGCGCTTGGTGCAGGTGCAGGCGCTGGCGCATTTGCTGGCCGCAGAGAGCGCCCATTCCCTGCAAGACCGTGCGGCCCGTGATCCGCATCTGGCCCAGGCCCTGGCACTAGAGGTAAGGCCGCAGGCGCAGGAAGTGCGCGAGGCTATTTTGCTGTGCGCGGCGCGTTGGTCGTTGGAAGAAAACGACGCCGCTGCCAGCTTGGCGCACTTGCAAGCGCTGCCACATGGCGCTGCGCGGCGTACCGCCGCCCTGCGCATCCGACTGCGTGCCACACGCCAGTTGAAGCAGAACGCTTTGGCGCTGGACACCGCCAGGGTATTGGTGCGGCACCGGGCTTTTGCGCCGGACAGCTCGCGCATTTTGTTGCGCAGCCTGGGCCTGGCCTGCCTGGATGAAGCGCACGACAGCGTGCAGCTCCAGGCGGTTTGGGAGGGCTTGGAGAGCGCCGAGCGCGACATGCCCGAGCTGGCGATACACGCGGCGCTGCGCTTGCAAAACTTGGGTGGCGACGCCGGTTTGGCGCGTCTGTGGTTAAAGCCGGTGTGGGAGTCTTATCCTGACCTGGAGCAGCCGCTGCGCCTGAGCTTGGTGCAGGCTTTGGAAGTAGGCCTGGAGTCGCTGGATGCCAACTGGCTGTCGCGCATCGAGGTGGCTCAAACACATTACCCGCGTGACCCGTGCTTGCAGTATCTGACTGGCATGGCCTGCCTGAAGCGGCAGCTTTGGGGCAAGGCGCAACAACTGCTGGCTCAAGCGGCCAGCGAGCTGCCAGACACGCGCTTGCAGCGCCGTGCCTGGCGTGCCTTGGCTGAACTGGCCGAGCGCCGGGGCGACGACGCCGCCGCCCAGCAAGCCTACCGCCGTGCTGCCTTACTGGACTAAGCCCAGAGAAACCGCACTAAACCGCTTGCACACCACGCGCTAAACCGCTTGTAGCCTCACTACGCGTTTGAAGCCGATACATGGGCCAGCTGGCGGCTGGCCCATGTACCATTTACAGCAGATGCCGCATCAGGCGCCGGACGCGGTTTCAAACGGCAGTTGCAGGCTTTGCAAGTCGCGCCGGGTTTCCACCAGAACCAGCGGCCCCACCTCGGCTGGGGGCGGGCTGGCTCGCTCACGCGCGACGTGCACCGCCACCGGCTCGGCCGCAATAGCGGCTTGCACTTCAGCCACGCGGGCGGCGTCGGATTGAACCCACACCAGCCCGGATTGTTCGGCCACCTGGCTCAAAGCGGCAACCGGCAACACGTAGTCCGGCACAGCGGGTGGTGTGGCTACTGGTGCGGCTGCCGCGCGGGTAGCCACTGGGGTGGCTGTGGTCGGCGGCGTAACGGCGATGTGATCCGCAGCTGCCTGGGTATGGATAGGCGTGATAGTAACGACGGGCTCAACCCAAGCAGCGGGCTCGGTAGAAAGGGCTGGCTCGGTGACGTCTGCACGATCCGGCAGCGTAGTTGGCAAAGCGGCAAGCGGCGGCGGGCTGGTGGCTTCAAGCGCAGCCCTTGGCCAAGCTGCCTCGGACTCGCTGTTCGCGCTGGCATCGGTTTGTGCTTGCTCGTCTTGCGGCCGATTTTCGCGTGGGGCGCGGTTGCGACGATCCCGGCCATAACGGTCACGTGTGCGGCGCTCGCGCGGCGCCGCCAGCGGCTCCGAGCCCTCTGACACGGGTTCTTCGATTGGCATCGTGGCGGGCATGGGGAGTTGGGGCGCTTCGATCGCCTCGTCTGCCAGTGACTCGGGCGCGCGGGCCGGGCGCTCTCTGCGCGCACCGTTTCGCTCACGCCTGGCGTCGCCACGCGGGCCACGCTCGGCGCGCAGGGCGTTGTTGGCATCGGCTGCCTGTGAGCCACTGGAGTTGTCTTTGGAGTTGTCTTGATCCTCAACCAAGGGCACGGCAGAGAAGTCGCTGCGTTTGCGTGGCCCGCCGTCACGGCGCTCGCCACCACGGCCCTCGCCATGACGACTTTCGCCACCACGGCCTTCCCCATTCCGACCGTCCACATAGCGACCGTCGGCGTCACGCCGCTCGGCTCCACGGCCGTCGCGCCGCTCGCCGCTGCGCGGGTTATTGCGGTTGTTGTTGCTGCTGCGGCGTGGGCCGCGCTCATCGCTGCGCGCGCCCGTGGCGAGGCCAGCGGGGGCGGGCGCAGCGGCGGCGGGTGTTTGAGGTTTGTCAATCGCGCTGCCACCCAGCAAACCTTTGATCCAGGAGAAAAAGCCGCGCTGGCCGGCGGCAGGCGGGTTCACGCGGCTGGCGACTGGGGTGGCGACGGCAGGGCTGGCAGCGGCAGCGGC
>Ga0136644_10003436_pt1 | contig 11862 bp, 10 predicted proteins | sample C_130820_EF_Meta_FD_94780 | JGI IMG/M metagenome (GOLD analysis project Ga0136644, IMG submission 94780) | Freshwater microbial communities from Lake Croche, Canada to study carbon cycling - C_130820_EF_MetaG (v2) (version 2) | ecosystem: Environmental > Aquatic > Freshwater > Lake | place...
GATGAGATGTGTGAAAGAAACTTTTCCGCCACGGCCGCGAGCCAAATGATTATTGATGACCGTCCGATTATCGATCATTAATTTTGCAGGAATGGCGCGAACGCTCGTCGCCGTTGGTACTGTGAGTGACGCTTCCATGCTCTGCACTACCCGCGCCGCCACGCCTCTAATCGGTTCAAGCGTCGAAGCGCCTGGAGTTATCAGGGTGGGAATCGGTTTAACGACTGGATCAGCAGGTGTCGCCACTTTGGCCTCTATCTTTGATGGTTGTGCTGGAGCAGATGGTTGTGCTGGAGCAGATGGTTGTGCTGGAGCAGATGGTTGTGCTGGAGCAGATGGTTGTGCAGGAGGCGTGTTAGCCGAGGCACCAGGGGTGTAATCAGCGAAAAAATCCCACCAAGCTTTATCTACGGTTGTTGGATCCTGTAAGTAGCGTTCATACATTTCATCGACAAGCCACTCATTAGGCCCGAAGCTTCCGCCAAAATGATTAGCTGGCGTATTTGGTACCGACACTGGCGGATTCTCCACTCTGCGTTAACGCTCTCTATTTCGGTCAATCTGCACTATTCCTAATCTTAACGCCATCTTAATCGCCGAAACTGTGAGTCGGTCACAGGTTTGCATGTGACGATCAACCCACATTATTCACGGTAGCCAAAAGCAGTGACAACGGATGTTGTTAAGGCCAGTAAACCGAGTGGAATCGCGCCGAGGTAAAACTTGCCGGCAGCCATAAAGTAGGCAACACCCAATGCAATGAGATTCGCAAGGAGCGCTGGGGCTCGTCCCCAGGATTTCCCCCGCGCAAATGAGATTGAGCAGGCATAAAGGCCGATGGCTCCCAGGGTTAAAGCTATGAAATCCCCAGCGAGGGCAAGCGGGGCACTGAGTGGTTTGGTTCGTAAAGCATCCAAAATTGCCAGGTAGATGATCAGGAGAACCAAAATAAGTGCCTCGCACCGCAGTAAGACGGTAGCCCATTTGCGGGATCCATCGTAAAAAGAATCAGGTACTCCCATGTCCAAAGGGTATCCAACCAAGGGATTTATGGGTACTAGATGAGCGTTAGCACCGGCAGGACATGCTGGGGAGTCGACTAAGCGCTCGTAGCATTGATTTATGGGAGATGGGGCGAATTCCGAGGCAGAGCTGGCACAAAAGGCATCAGGGGCGCAAAAGGCACCAGGGGCAGTGCGGTTAGATCAGGGCGAATTCCGAGGCGTCGAATTTTCAAATAACGGCATGAGCGATTCGCTGACAGGGACCATGGCGCCAAGCACCTTCCACGATAATCTGAAACGAGAGATCTCCACCGCAGAACGATTGAACCAGGAGCTAACCGTGCTCGGGGTTTCGGTATCACCGACGAATTTTGAGAATCGTTCCTCCTATGAAAATGCGCTGATTGAAATCGCGCACGAATTGCGCCTGCAACTGCGGGCAGGGGAGTTCTTTTCTCGAATATCAGAAGATGGATTCTGGATTTTTATGAGGGGTAACGAGTTCGATGCCGAGAAATTCTTTCTCAGATTGCTATTGCCGCACCGTGAAGAGATCAGATCTTGCATCGTGTCAAAGAATCGAGATCAGTATTCAGAATGGATCAGAAGGATTGACCAGCTGCATTTTCACAACTCCTGATGCCTCTTTTTTTTGCTGAGAATCTGACGGAAGGTAGGCTCTAGCTATGTCAAAAGTCCTAGCATCATTGCCAATTGGTGAAAAAGTAGGAATCGCGTTCTCTGGTGGCCTCGATACCTCCGTAGCGGTCGCATGGATGAAGGAGAAGGGCGCAATCCCGTTCGCCTATACCGCAGACTTGGGACAGTACGACGAAGCAGATATCGACTCGGTACCCGGGCGCGCATTGGCGTACGGTGCAAAGAACGCCCGACTTGTTGATTGTAAAGTCGCGTTAGTGGAAGAGGGATTGACCGCTATCGCCTGCGGAGCTTTCCATATTCGATCCGGCGGTAAGCAGTATTTCAATACGACGCCATTAGGGCGAGCGGTAACGGGTACTTTGTTGGTGCGCGCAATGCTTGAAGACGATTGCTCGATTTGGGGAGATGGTTCCACCTATAAAGGCAATGACATTGAACGCTTTTATCGTTACGGATTGCTAGCGAATCCTGCCCTGAAGATCTATAAGCCGTGGTTGGATACTGACTTTGTTCATGAGCTAGGCGGTCGTAAAGAAATGTCGGAATGGCTGGTCGCTCATGATTTTCCATATCGTGACAGTTCAGAGAAAGCCTATTCAACAGATGCAAATATTTTGGGGGCAACCCACGAGGCAAAGAATTTGGAAGAGTTAGATGCATCAATAGAGATCGTAGAACCGATTATGGGGGTCAGATTCTGGGATTCCGCGCTCGCTATTGAAAGCGAAGATGTCGTCATCGACTATGTGCAGGGTCGGCCAGTGGCGATCAACGGCAGAACTTTTTCCTCCATCGTAGAACTCTTGCACGAAGCAAATGCGGTTGGCGGTCGCCATGGATTGGGAATGGCAGATCAAATTGAAAATCGAATAATTGAAGCGAAATCTCGTGGCATCTATGAAGCACCCGGAATGGCACTGCTCTTTATCGCCTATGAACGTTTGATATCTGCGATTCATAATGAAGATACGATCGCAAACTATCATGCCGAGGGCCGTAGATTAGGTCGTTTACTGTATGAGGGACGTTGGTTTGATCCCCAGGCATTGATGCTTCGGGAATCACTTACTCGTTGGGTTGCTTCGGCCGTCACCGGATCGGTCACGATTCGATTGCGTCGTGGCGATGACTATTCGATAATTAATACAGCTGGCCCAGGGCTGAGCTATCACCCGGAAAAACTTTCGATGGAGCGAACTCACGATGCTGCGTTTGGTCCTGCTGATCGAATCGGTCAGTTGACCATGCGCAATTTAGATATCGCTGACACTCGAGCAAAACTAGAACTCTATGCAGCGCAAGGACAACTGGGTGCGAGCGAGTTCACTTTGATTCGAGAGATTGAATCCGAATAAAGCGCATCTGCAAATTCCTCGCAGACATGACAGGTTCGTTCTGTGTTAATTTTACAACACGTCAATGTAATGACGAGTCTTTTCATGTCATCTGTGTAAATATGGGAGTAGAAAATGAAGGTTTACAACAATATTTCTGAAGTCTTTGGCAACACACCACTTGTAAAAATCCAAAGGTTATTTGGTGACTCCAAGGCTACGGTCCTAGGTAAACTCGAATTTTATAATCCCACCGCATCGGTCAAAGATCGTTTGGCCGTTGCCATGGTTGATGATGCAGAAAAATCTGGGGCGTTAAAGCCGGGCGGCACAATTGTGGAGGCCACTTCTGGAAACACCGGTATTGCGCTTGCTTCGGTAGGTGCTGCACGCGGATACAAAGTTGTGCTTACGATGCCGGATTCGATGTCAAAGGAACGTCGCGCACTGCTGCGTGCTCTTGGCGCAACCTTGATCCTGACACCTGCCGCACAAGGTATGCGTGGGGCGGTTGAGGAAGCAGAGCGAGTCGGAGCGGAACAGGGTGGCGTTCTCGTCCGCCAATTTGAGAATCAGGCAGGACCAGCGATTCACCGCGCAACAACCGCTGAAGAAATCTGGAACGATACAGATGGAGAAGTCGCTGCTGTAGTTATGGGAATTGGAACCGGTGGAACGATCACGGGTGTGGGCCAAGCTCTCAAAGAGAAGAATCCAGATATCAAGATTTTTGCGGTTCAGCCAGCTGCATCACCTGTCCTCACCGGCGGAACTCCGGCTGGGCATCCACTGCAAGGTATCGGGGCAAATTTTGTTCCACCAGTGTTGGATACCGCGGTCTATGACGAAGTTTTGAGTGCACCAAACGACGATTCATTTACCTTCGCCAAGCGCGCTGGCCAAGAAGAAGGTATCTTGGCAGGCATCTCCTCGGGCGCGGCACTTTGGGGAGCTTCTCAAATAGTTGATCGACCAGAGTTTGCAGGCAAAATCATTGTTGTGGTTCTAGCATCCTTTGGTGAGCGATATCTTTCGACGGCGCTCTACAAAGAGTTCACCGAGGAAGCTGTCGCCCCTTCTATTTAATGTAATTCAGGTATCTGTCGAATAGTCGAATAGTCGAATAGTTGTAATCGCTGTGTGCGTCTAAATGTTGTACTGGGTCGAAGAAGAGGTTTGAATGTCACGAATGCTGGAAGACCTGCGTACTGTTTTGGCTAAGGATCCTGCTGCCAGAAATTTGCTGGAAGTGGCGCTGACCTACCCCGGGGTACATGCACTTTGGGCGCATCGGGTGGAGCATTGGTTGTGGAATCGTCACTTGCGATTGCTGGCCAGAATCATGGCGACATATACCCGTTCCAAAACTCGGATAGAAATTCATCCTGGAGCAACTATCGGTCGTCGAGTCATTATTGATCATGGTGTCGGGGTCGTCATCGGTGAAACTGCAATAGTGGGAGATGATGTCACGATTTATCATGGCGTTACTTTGGGTGGACGCTCGTTGGAGAAGGGTAAGCGTCATCCAACTATTCAAAATAATTGTGTACTCGGTGCCGGATCTAAAATTTTGGGGGATATAACAATTGGCGAAGGGAGCACTATTAGTGCCAACCAGGTTGTCACTCGCTCTCTTTCGCGTAAAAATGAGGTTGAATTTTATATTTAGCTCGACTAGCTAGCGCCAAGCCTCATTCGACGCACCCGCGGTTAATTTTCCAGTGAGTAGACTCGCGCTTATGAAGGAACAGTTTCGACAGCTCTTTCAACAATTTGCGGTACGTAGGTATTGGATTCAACAACTCGTCGTCACCGCATTTGCCGCAGCTGTTGCTTGGCAGGTTGGCGATATCGTCTTAAAAAATGGTGGCGTGGTTGCCGCCATCGTGGCATCACTTACCGTGCGCTCCTCACTTCATAAATCAACTCGAGAGGGCCTTGCTCAAATTGTCGGATCCACTGTTGGAGCCGGCGCTGCCCTCGCTGCTCTCCATTTCTTTGGCCTTGGCGTCATCACCGTGGGCATAACGGTACTGATCTCGTTGGTCGCAGCCAGAGTGTTACATCTGGGGGAAGTTGCGACCATCAACGTCCCGGTGACGGCGCTCATTGTTATCGGACCTGGCGCAAATGAAATAAACGCGAGTAACAGATTGATCTCAACGATTGTTGGAGCGCTTATTGCCATTGCTGCATCGACCTTTGCTCACCCCAAGACGCCAGCGGGAAGGACCATAGATCGAATCGGATCGTTAACAGACAGGTGTTCAGTCTTAATGGTGCAAATGGCAGAGGGACTTGTCGAAGATTATTCATTGGACCGAAGTGGCAGATGGTTAGCCCGGGCACGGTTATTGGTAGAAGAAATTCCCAGCATCAGAAATCAGGCGGTAGAAGCGCGCGCTTTTGCTAAATGGCTACCGCCCAGCAGGTCGGAGCGTGCCGAGATTCTCTACCTGCGGGGGATAGCGCTGGAACATACGATCATTCAAGTAAGAGCAACCGCCAGGACTCTCTATGACGTGCGACTATATGGCGGCGTTTCACTCGGTTTATCGCAAGCGCTCGGTTCGTTGCTCTCCAGTGTCAGCTACGCACTCTCGGTCAGCGCCGAAGAATTTCGATTTAATCCATACAAAGGGGTCAAGGATCCGTTGACATCAGAGATCCGTTCGCTGGCGAACTCATTGACAAGGCGGATCATGGATGAGGGAGCTAGAGATCGAGAAGTATTACCAACCGCTCAGCTAGCAAGATTGATGGCTGTCATTTCAAGCGTACTGATCATTGCCGATTCTATGGATCAGAGTTCACCGTCGATTTATCAAGTGCCAACACCTCTAGGTTCAACCGGTCAACAGATTCTCACTGTCTCTCCACTGGAGCAGGCACGCACCTGGCAGACTCGTGCGTACCGACTCCTACCAGGCCCGGTACGCAAGCTCATCGATCTTATTGCAAAATATTAAATTTAACTTTTTCTTAAGGCGCCGTTCATACCGAATCTTCCATATTCATCTTTAGTTTGGTTTTACTCCTCTCAACACCTATTAGGGATTGGAATTCACATGCGTCTTTCACGTTCAAAGAAGAGCTTTGCTGTTGCAGCAGCTCTCGTCTTCGCCTCGGTTGGTCTCGGTGCGCAGTCTGCACAATCTGCACACGCTGCACCAATCAAGATTAATCTTTATGAAGCTATTGGTTATGCAGCCACAGAAATTTCTGCTTTTAATGCATCTCAGAGCCAATATGAAGTTGTCGATGTCGGTGGTTCTACTGGTCCACTTTTGGCCAAGGTTGCAGCCGAAGGAACCAACCCACAATGGGGTCTTTTCTGGGCGGATGGCGACACCTGGGCCGCTGAAAAAGATATCAAGGGTCAGCTAGCGCCTCTCAACTTTAAGCCAAACTACACAACTCTTGGCAAGCGTCTTGCACCAAAGAACAATTCGTTCGCTATCACCGGTTCGACCGTCATGGTTGCTGGCGTTTACAACGCAGCGAAGATGAAAAACCCACCTGTTGCTTTGCAAGCAATGTTGCGTCCGGAGTTCAAAGGTCAGATTGGAATGAATGATCCAAACATCTCGGGTCCTACCTATCCTTTCATTGCAGGTTTGATGAACCAATTGGGATCTGAAGATGCTGGTAAATCCTTCTTGTTACAGCTAAAGCAAAATGGTCTGCAGGTAAACGATAAGAACGGTCCAACAATTAAGGCTCTCGAACTCGGCCAGATCAATATGGGCTTGGTCCAAAATACAGCCGCCATCGCAGAGGTAATCAAGTTCACTGCAAAGCCGGTTGATGGCTTCAAGCCAATGATCGTCTATCCAGGTCGTCCAACGCTGATGCCAAGCGCGCTTGCAATTAACGGTGCGCGCCCTGCAGCTGAGATTGCTGGCGCACAGGCATTCGTGAAGTTTGTATTATCTCCAGCAGGTCAATCAATTCTCGCCTCAACTGATGCAACTCAGAACTCTGATGTTCTCTGTTACCCATCAATCAAGGGAACCACTCCAAACAAGTATCTTCCTGCCATGCCAACTGCATACCAAATCATTGATCCATACAAATGGGGCCCACTCCAGGGTGAAGTCAATGCTTGGTTTACAGCAAGTATCCGCAGCAAGTAATACGACCAATCTAACCAAGTACATTAATTAAACGATGGCACTCGATACTGGGCAGTCCGCCCATGATCGGGTGCCATCATCGTTTGAGCGAAGTGAATCTCGTCAATTTAGTCAACTTCGCCAATTTCGAAAGCTCTTTAGCCGGGTTCGTGTTACTCCCATGGTGGTTTTCTGGACCTTAATACTTTTTATTTTAGTTATACCGATTCTGCTCTTTCTAACGGTCGCGTTTAGTCCCCGCCTTTTAGGTCAAGGCCCACAATGGTTTACCTTAAGTAGCTTTACGCCCGTTTTTTCTGGCGCTTACGGTAAGGCTCTATTTAATTCACTCATGCTCGGCATATTCGCCGGGGTAGGCGCAACGGCGATAGCGCTATCGATGGCATGGTTGGTGCTTCGAACGAATACGCCGGCAAGATTTTTGTGGAACAGCACGATCTTTGCGCTTTTTCTTGCGCCGTCTTATTTGATCGCTCTCGGATGGCAACGACTCTTTGAGCAACGTGGTGTGCTTGAGATTATGGGGTTGCAGGTAGAGCCGATTAGGAACTTGCTCTATGGTCCTGTTGGTATTTGCCTAGTTTTGATGGTCAAAGGAACGCCATTTGCCTATCTTGTTATTGCGAACGCAATGAGAGGGTTGGGAGAGGAGTTTGAACAGGCCGTTCGAGTCCACGGCGGTTCGCGATTTGAAGCATTTAAAGTTATGGCGAATTTGTTAACACCATCGCTCTTTTCTGCCATGGCGATTGTCTTTGCGGAAGCAATCAGTGATTTTGGTGTGGCGAATACACTATCGAACGTCGCTCATTTTCCAGTGGCAACATATCAGCTTTACCAAGGCATCAACTCGATTCCAGTGAATTTCCCGGTTTCGGCTGCAACCAGCTTTGCCTTGCTCTCTCTCGTTGTCATCGCGATTCTGGCCCAAAATCGCGCCCTGCGTGGCCGGTCCTTTAGAACGCTGAGCGGTCGTACACGCCCGGCAACGATGACGAAACTCTCGCTCTTTGGAAAAATCTCCACGAGCACCTACATCATTGGGTTGTTGGTAATCATGCTAGGGATCCCAGTTTTTGGAGCGGTTTCCGCATCGATGCTCGAGGGCTTAGGTAGTTTATTGAGTAATTACAGCATCAACTTCAGTAATTACTCCCGAGTTATTCACTCAAGATTCCTACTCAACCCTCTGATTTATTCGACAGAGATGTCCCTTATTGCTGCAACGATTGCGGTTTCCTTAGCTGCAATCGCTTCGAAAGTGTTGACAGCCACCAAACCCTCCAAAGCGAAACGCTTTGTAGATTTTTTCTTGTTGGCGGCGGTAGCGCTCCCTGGAATTGTTTTTGCCATCGGATACATTTTCACGTACAACCTCAAATTCATTAACGAGATAGGTTTGCATTTATACGGAACGTCATTTCTCCTCGCTATCGCCTATTCAGCGAACGCTCTTCCTTCCACCTCCCGATCGCTCGTTGGCAATATGGGACAGATTCAGGAGTCGATGATGGATGCCGCGAGAGTCCATGGCAGTAATGGCGCTCGGGCATGGATTGACGTCACGATGCCATTGATCGCGAGGCCGCTACTGATCGCTTGGTTGCTGACATTTTCTGGAACTTTATTAGAGCTGCCCGTCTCCGAACTCTTGTATCCGCCTGGTAGTCCACCCGTAGCGGTGGGGATCGAGATATCTCTTGCTGGCTTTGACTATGGAGGTGGTACGGCAATTGAGATTCTCTCGATACTCTGGGCTTTATTCGTCGTTGCCGTAGCCTTCTTTTTGTTTAATCGGTTTGCACCGCCTGGCTGGAAGAGATTGGGGAATTTGCGATGAGCATGGAATCCACTGTGAAGGCAGAGCGTGTAGTCATAACTGGGGCCACCAAGAGATATGGCGAATTGGCAGCGCTAGATAATTTTGATCTCACAATCGAGCCAGGCAGTTTTACGGTATTGCTTGGGCCATCCGGTTCAGGGAAGTCGACTCTCATCAGATCGATCGCTGGCATCGAGCGATTAGATTCCGGAACAATCTACTTTGGTGATCGTGAGATCGCTGGAGCTGGTCTTCATACTTCTCCAGAGAAGCGCGATCTAGCTATGGTTTTCCAGGACTACGCACTGTGGCCGCATATGAGCGCGCAAGAGAACGTTGCCTATGCTCTGAAGCGGAGAAATCTTGACGCCAAAGAGAGTACGCGCCGAGTGTTAGAAGCTTTGGACCGCGTTGGGTTGTCAGCGAAAGGAGCTAACTATCCATTCCAGCTCTCCGGTGGCGAGCAGCAACGGGTGGCACTAGCACGGGCAATCGTTGGCCGCCCGTCCCTGCTCCTCTTTGACGAACCCCTCTCCAACCTCGATGCAGACCTGCGTGAACGGTTACGTGTAGAAATAGCAACCCTCACCCGTGAGATCGGCGCAACGGCTTGTTACATTACCCACGATCAATCAGAGGCTTTTGCTCTGGCAGATAACATCGGTGTTCTTCGCTCCGGCAAATTGCAACAGATTGCCAGACCGGAAGAGATTTATCGCAACCCAGCAAATCGTTTCGTCGCTGCTTTTACTGGCACCTCCGGCAGCTTCAACGGTCGAGTTGATTCGGTGCGAGAAGGAAGCGCTACCATTATTTTGGGCGCCCAAAAGATTGAATGTCGAACGACGAATTCGCTTACGGTAGGGGATTCGGCAGAGGTTTTGATTCGACCAAGCGCCACAAGTTTGGGGCAATCAAGTTTGAATAGCCTCTCTGCTCGAGTCTTAGATGTTGCTTATCGCGGGCGCGGCTATGAACATGTCGTTGAATGCGAATTTGGCGTCATTTCGAGCGTCTTCGCCACACAATCTGTAGCCAGAGGTACTCTGGTTGAAATCTTTATTGACCCCGAAAACTGCGTAGCTTTTCCAATTGAAAGCTAAGATCTCACCATTCGAAGCCACTCAATAATGAGGAGTAATGAACAATGTCCGGTACCTCGATAGCGCTCTTTCTTTCAGTCTTTATGGCCTGTGCAGTGGAAGCAGTGGAAGCGGTAACAATTGTTTTAGCGGCAGGAACCGCGAGGGATTGGAAATCAACGGGACGGGGAGTGATCGCCGCGCTCATCCTTTTGGTGGTCATCATCGCTGGATTCGGCCCAGCAATATCGCACTTACCAATCTCGGTTCTTCGGGTCGTTGTCGGTGGATTGTTGCTTGTCTTTGGTTTAACTTGGCTTCGCAAAGCGATTCTTCGTTCTAGTGGTTACAAAGCGCTTCATGATGAAGAGAAGATCTTTCAAGAAGAGTTAGAGGCGGCTCGAGCCGCCGCAAAAGAAACACGACATGGAGTTGCTGATTGGTATGCCTTTACGCTCGCGTTCAAAGGTGTTTTGTTGGAGGGTTTGGAAGTTGCTTTTATTGTTTTAACCTTTGGAACTATCGACCATAACGTTGGATTAGCTTCAATTGCTGCATTGATCGCGGTAGCTATTGCCACTATCGCCGGATTCGCTTTGCGCGCACCACTCGCTCGAGTACCGGAGAATACGCTCAAGTTTTCGGTCGGCATCATGTTGACCGCCTTTGGTATTTTCTGGGGAGTCGAAGGCTCTGCCGGAGCGGGATACAAGTGGCCGGGGGATAACTGGGCCGTATTGGGATTGCTTGTCTTTGTGGCGCTGATGGGGCGAGTGTTGGTCGAGGTACTCAAATACACACGTAATAAGCCGCGTTCAGTCGTTCCTGCAGCTACCTCAGGTAAAGCTGGTGGAGCCGATGAAGTCAATAACGTCGATGCACTTGGCACAACCGTGCTGGTTCAGAAAGTGAAACCAACGAGAGGTAAAACCGCTTCAGCAATTATTTCATTTGCAGAGTTCTGGGTGGATTTCATCGTGGGTGATGATTGGCGTATCGCTGCGGGAATTGTGATTGCCTTCGTATTGACTGCCACCGTTAACATTTCAATAGTTACGTGGGGAACGGTTCCCGTATTTGTTGCGATCTTTCTTTCTTACAGCCTTTCGCGCGTCGTTAGGTCAGCAAAGTAAGAATTGCTAGGAGTGACAATGCGCGCATAATTTGCGCGCAAGGAGTGCGCGCTTTTGCTTACGGCTTTACAGCTATTTTATTGGGTCATCTCTTGGCACATCGGGGTACATCTTCTTTGGGTTTGGGTTTGATATTAACAACGATAGTTCTCGGTGCTGGAATTTCGTCAATAGTCTTGATGCGATTCGGCGATAGATTTGGACGGAGAAGGTCCTATCAAGCTATCTACTTATTAATGTCTGTAGCGGGTTTAGTTATCGCAGTTCATCCATCGCTGTGGGCCATCGGATTGGTGGGATTGACGGGTGTTTTGAGTACGGATTCCAACGATAACGGGCCCGCCACAACTCTAGAACAGGCCATGTTGGCTCAACAAAGTCACCACTCAAAGCTCGCTCGATTATTCGGAAAATACAATGGAGTGGCAGCGATTTTTGGATCCCTAGGAGCGCTCTCACAAGGGTTGTTATCGCATTTCATTCTATTTAATAGGACTTTTATAGGATTTTTGGTTTTGGTTCCAGCCGGAATCATCTGCTTCTGGATGGCGTCGGGGTTGACTCATGCAGTAGAGAATCAATCCAATGATCGCAGAGTGGGAATCGCGCACGCTTCCCCTCACCGCCGACAAATTTTTCAGTTATCTGCGCTTTTCTCCTTGGATGCTGCCGCTGGTGGATTAAC
>Ga0136644_10003437_pt1 | contig 11861 bp, 7 predicted proteins | sample C_130820_EF_Meta_FD_94780 | JGI IMG/M metagenome (GOLD analysis project Ga0136644, IMG submission 94780) | Freshwater microbial communities from Lake Croche, Canada to study carbon cycling - C_130820_EF_MetaG (v2) (version 2) | ecosystem: Environmental > Aquatic > Freshwater > Lake | place: Lake...
CAATCTTCGCAAGCAGGATTACGACGTCTTCGAATACGGATCGGAGCAATATCCATCAACAGTCTTGTATCGTAAGAGTCGCTACATGCATGAGGATATGCCAGACTTCGCCGAGCAACAGGCTTTTGATGACGCCTTGGACGCGATGGGTCTAAAAGATGCTCCCCCGTTTGGAGAGTCATTCCCTGATCTGTGTAAAAAGTTGGAGCTCAACCGTGTGTCCATTGAGGGACTGAGACTCATCCCAGCCACCTCGATACCCGACCTAGACCAACCCTGTGGTGCGCACTTCACTTTTCGGGACTTCGTCGAATGCGGGGAGACCCAGTCGCAGACAGGTACCAGTAACGTTCCACTGCAGGCAGGAACGTATAACTCCTTGCATCAACTCGCAGTGGAGATTCTTGATCCAACGATAGATTACTTTGGAGCCATTCAGCTTACCTACGGTTTTTGCTCGGCTTCCTTATCTAAGCAGATCCCGGCAAGGATTGCCCCTTCGCTTGATCAACACGCAGCGCATGAATTCTCGCGGAGCGGTAAACCCGTCTGCGAGCGCCTAGGTGCAGCCGTTGATTTCCATATTGAAGATGAGGACATGCTGGAGGTAGCAAAGTGGATCGCAACCCACTGTCGGTTTGATCGGATCTACTTTTATGGGCGCAGCAAGCCTTTACATGTCAGCACCAGCGCTAGTCCAATAGCCCAGATAACCCTGATGCTCCCAAAAAAATCAGGGGGAAATGCTGTCCCTAAAACGATGTCCGTCGATCAGTTTCTAAACTTTGATGCGTAGCCGGCTTTTACGCCTAAGTCACAGCTTAGCTTTTTATATACATATAAGTAGTTTTAAAAAAAAATAAATAATCAATAAAATTATTATGATTGCGTATTTTTTCAGAAAAACTGTTCAAAAATACAGTAAACTTAAAAATATCACGAACTGGTGACTTCCTCCAGTTCAGACGCTATCATTTAAACATGAACGAATTCCTCCTCGGTAAAAAACCACAATTTTCAGGTCATGAAACCTTTCCTTTGCGTCAACTTTGGCTCAAAAAAGCCTACGAAGCGGTACGCAGAAGCTCCCTTTTTGGGGATGCACCGAAGTCAATTTTTTCCGACGAAGAGGCGATTGTTCAGTTCGGCGTCGGAAAAAACATGGTCAGTTCAATACGATTTTGGGCGGTCGCCTGCAATGTCCTTGAAGAGCACGGTGAAGCCTATAAGGTGACCGAGATAGCGAAAGCACTTTTCGATGATTACAACGGTCTTGATCCCTATTGTGAGAACACTTCAACAGTTTGGCTGATGCATTGGTTTTTGGCAAGCACGCCTGAGAAGACTACGACGTGGTACTACCTTTTTAATCATGTCATACAACCGGTGTTTGATCGGGAGTCAGTCGGCTCAGCGATCACAGATGTCCTTTCAGAGCACAAGCTAAAGCTCTCACAGTCGACATTAAAGAGGGACGTCGAGTGCTGTATCAGGAGCTATGCACCGCGTGTGAACAGCGACTCCCCCGAAGAACTGAGTGAGCCTTTGCTTGGTGAAATCGGACTTGTTACGCACAACTCCAAAGATTCGTTCGAGTTCCGTCGCGGCATCAAGCGATCTTTGCACGACGGAATCTTTGGCTATGCCCTACTTGACTATTGGAGCCGTCTTGAGTCCTCTGGCTCGGTCATGGCATTTGACAGGGTTGCACACGATTACGGTTCGCCTGGACGGGTTTTCAAAATTGACGAAAACGGGATCGCAGAACGCCTGATCGCGCTTGAGGCGCTGAGCAACGGACACATTCAGTGGACGGAGCAAGCGGGGCTCAGGCAAGTCACCCTAAAAAATAACTCGCAAAAAAACATTGAAGCATTGAAGAAAAAGCTTTTAACCGCAGCCTACAGCGACAACTGAAAAAAGAGCACTGAGACATGCAAGAAGCCAAACTGAACACAGTCGTCAACATTTCTCGACAATTTCTGCGCTCCATACAAATTGACGATGATTTTGGCCGCGAAGATGCTTTGTCTGGCTACGTATGCCAGGGAACTGCAAGAACCTTGCTTGAGAGCATGTCGCAGCAGATTTTGCAGACTAAACAACGTGCCTTTACTTGGACGGGGCCCTACGGCGGCGGAAAGTCGTCACTGGCACTGATGCTTTGCTCTTTGGTAGGACCAAACCAGGCATTGCGAGACAAGGCAAAAAGTATTCTTTCCCTGCCGACTGACTCACCGGTGTACACGGCATTTGATGCAAAAGGTGACTGTTGGACCGTGCTGCCAGTGGTTGGTAAGCGCGTGAACGTCCGTGAGCAACTAATCGCAACCATTGAAAAGCGTGCCGGTGTGCGCCTTACAAAAAGGAAAAACACCGACGTTATTGGCGAACTGTTAAAACTCGCAGAAAGCAATGAGCAAGGTCTTCTGCTGATTATCGATGAGCTAGGCAAGCTCCTTGAAAACTCAGCGCTCGAGGGTGGTGAGGATATTTATTTTTTCCAACAGCTGGCAGAGGCCGCGAGTCGGGCGAAAGGGAACTTCGTGGTCGTCGGCATCCTCCACCAACCGTTTGAGGCCTATGCAACAGCCCTGGGGCGTCAAACGCGGGATGACTGGGCAAAAATTCAAGGTCGCTACATCGACATACCGCTGGTTGCAGCAACTGACGAAGTCATTGAGCTGATTGGTAAGTCAATCGCCAGTACGGCCAGCATTGAAACTGCTCCTGTTGAAGAAATCTGCTCGATCATCGCCGAGAACATTAAGAAGCGCCGCCCCGCCTCTCCTCAAAATTTGGCGCAAAGCCTTTTAGCCTGCTGGCCTCTACACCCGGCGATTACGGCATTGTTGGGCCCCATCTCCAGACGAAAATTTGGCCAAAACGAACGCAGTATTTTTGGCTTTCTGACCTCCAGAGAGCCACTCGGCTTCTCAGAACACTTACAAACACAAGCAGTATCGTGGGATGCGATGTACCGCCCATGCAACTATTGGGATTACCTGCGCACAAACTCTGAGCCTGCGATATTGGCATCACCTGACGGGCATCGCTGGGCGCTAGCCGTTGACGCGGTGGAACGTGCCGAAGCCAGAGGAACACCACTGCATGTAGAAGTCACCAAAACGGTGGCGCTAATTGAAATGTTCCGTACCGGAGCCGCGTTAGCAGCGGACGAAACAACGATCACATCGTGCCTTAGTAAAGACAAATCCACACACACTTGTAAGGCGCTTCAAGAGCTCAGCAGCTGGAAAATCCTTATTGAAAGAAAGCACCTGAACGCTTATGGAGTTTTCGCCGGTAGCGACTTTGATATTGAGAGCGCAATTTCTTCAGCGAGAAACGAGCGTTCATCTTTCAATATTAAAGGGATTACCGAACTCAGTGATCTGAACCCTGTAATAGCCAAACGTCTTTATTACAAAAGCGGGACGATGCGTTGGTTCGACAAAGCGATCACGCCATTTAGTGAGCTAGCAACGCTCCTGGCTGACCACCAGGCAACTCCTGGTAGCGTCGGCACGTTCATATTGTGTGTGCCAGACGCCCCCGTTACCGCTAAGCAATTCTTATCCGGTGTTCAGGAGGCTTCGGGTGCCCACAAAGGTTTGCCGGTTATTGTCGGTGTCTCCAAAAATGCGCTTCGCATCACGGACCTGTCCCAAGAGCTGGCAGCAGCCGAACATGTTTTGACGAGTAGAACCGAACTTGAGGGTGATTCGGTCGCACGAAAAGAACTTTCCTCGAGACTTGCTAGCCTCAAAGCTAGCTTGCAAGAGGAACTTAGCGAAGCATTCAGAACCGCGTCATGGTTTTTACATGGTGTTTGCGTGAGCAAGGAAAAGAACGTCACCATCACTGAGATGGCCTCAGACATTGCCGAAGAGATATTCGATCAAACCCCAGTTATCAACAGCGAATTGATTAACCGCGATGAGCTGTCAAGCAACATTGTCAAGGCACGCAGGCAACTGATGTACAAGATGCTGCAGTATGCCAACCAGTCAAAGCTTGGCTATGAGGGCTATCCAGCAGATGCTGGCTTGTACTACACCGTGCTACACGACTCAGGGCTTCACATGAGGCGAGGCCCTCTTGGCTGGGCTTTTGGCAAGCCCAAGGACGACGAAGGCAAAGGGGGCTCTTATCAGCGGCTCTGGGCTACTACGGAAGATCTGTTCAAAAATTCGACCGACAAGATCCGACTCAAAGACGTTTACTCAATCTGGCAGGCTGCACCCTTTGGACTGAAAAAAGGGGTGATGCCCATCATCTTGCTGGCATATTTCTTGGCCAATAAGGCTCAAATTGCGGTGTATTTCAATGGCGTTTTTACACCAGATGTGACAGAAGTCATCATTGATGAATTGCTAAATGAGCCTAAGCTGGTTGAATTCAAGTACGTCAGCGCAAGTGAAGACCGCAGCAGCTTGGCACGCGGAATAGCGAAAAACATTCTTGCCGCAGAGAACAGTGCAACCGACTTCAGCCAATACACCCCACTCGATACAGCGCGCGGACTTGTGAGCATTGCCTTCGCCTTGCCGAACTGGACTAAACGTACCAACAGCGTTTCACTATCCGCTCAAAACGTGCGCAGCATGTTGCTTAAAGCAAGCGACCCAAACAAAGTTCTTTTTGCAGACCTGCCAACGATCCTAGGAGCATCATCTGAAGTCGAGTTGGTCAACAATTTGAAGTCCACCGTAGAAGAACTCCTTGCGGCTTATCCGCGTAAGCTAACAGAAGTCAAAGAATTGGTTTTACAGTCTTTGCAGCATGAATCTGACAGCTACGAAGACCTCAGAAATCGTGCGCTGTCGGTCAAGGGCATCACCGGTAACTTCCAGCTCGAATCATTTGCCACCCGACTTGAGGAATTTGACGGGAGCATTGAGAAGATAGAGTCATTGATCAGCAATGCGATCAACAAACCCTCTCAAGGATGGGTGGACCGCGACCTTGATGCTGCCATCATCCAACTCGGGAACCTCTCCATGGAGTTCCGTAAAGCAGAGGCCGTTGCGGGCCTAAGGGGACGAGACTCTTCTCGCCGAATTTTTAACCTCGTCCTTTCGTCCGGACAGGGCAATGACTTGTCCAGAACCATCGAGGTCTCAAAAAATGACCAGTACGCTATAGATCAAGCGATCAGTCAGTTCATGCCAGTGTTAAAAAAGATGGACTCGCGACTGGTTTTTGCAACGCTGGCCGATCTAGGCATCAAATTCTCTAAAGATAGCAAGGAGTCAATATGACAACTCATCACGTTTTAGGAATCTCTGGGGGCAAAGACAGTGCCGCGCTCGCAATCTATATGCGCGAACATTTTCCTGAACTAGATATTCAGTACTTCTTCACGGATACCGGCGAAGAGCTACCAGAGGTCTATGAGTTTCTCGGGAAACTGGAGGGTCTGCTGGGTAAGAAGATAAACTATCTCAACCCGGACCGAGATTTTAAATTCTGGCTACGGCACAACGGCAATTTCCTTCCATCGCCACAAACACGATGGTGCACGATTAAGCTCAAACTACAACCATTCAAGGAATGGGTCAATCAGTGGCTGAACAAAGGAGACTCAGTTATTTCCTATGTGGCTATTCGGGCAGATGAAGAACACCGCGATGGCATGCAGTCACACCATAAAAATTTAACGGTGAAACTACCATTAAGGGAACATAACCTCAATAAAGAGGACGTTCTCGACATACTAGAAGCCTCCGGCATAGGACTCCCCAAATACTACGAATGGCGCTCACGCAGTGGTTGCACCTTTTGCTTTTTTCAGCAAAAAATTGAGTGGGTACGGTTGAAAGAACGTCATCCTGACGCGTTTGAAAATGCAAAGAACATGGAGAAGACAGCGATTGACAACGGAACCCGATTTACCTGGTCGCAGAATGAACCGTTAACCGAATTAGAGAAACCAGAGCGGATCCAACAGATTAAAAAGGATTTTGATCAAAGGAAGCAACGTGAGCTCGACAACAGAAAAGTCAATCCGCTTCGTGCAGTTTCCTCAGAAAACTTAGATATTGATGATCTATACCTTGAGGACGAGGGGGGCGGAGCATGTCTAGTTTGTCATAAATAATATACATGGGTTACCAATATACTACACGATAGTGAAATGTTAGCTCCGGCACTAAATCAATAGCTGATTTTATGTTAACCATGAGAAAAGCCGCTCCCAAGTAATATCCAGCAACCGATCTGTTCTTTTATTAATAAAATCTTTATCCCACTGCGTTCTTAAAATTATTGACTTCAACGCAGGCTGGTACTCAGACTGCATCAGAAGCTCTTTTTGTCGCTCTGTTAACAACAGCCCTGAACTATCCATACTATTTTTACGAGTCAACAGATCGGACTCAGTGAGAAGTTGATAAATACGCTTCTTATTTTCCCACGGTTGATTACCAACCAAGATATTATCCAACCGTGGCATAACAACTAAGTTACCAAGTCTGTCTTTAAATCTTTCATCCTCGTAAATATCATTATCCCACTGATTCGCGATGGGTGCAACCGGAGCGATGTGCTCAATCCAGTATTCGGAGTTTTCGAAATTTGCTTTTGACCAACAAGGATGAGAGTTGGTAGCGCCCTTTTTTATTAATCCGGGACTTTCATTATCGGGTACACAATCATGTTGAGCAGCCAGGAGAATAAATTTACATAATTCAAGCTGCGAATAAATTGGATTAGTTCGAGCAAGATCTTTCCAACGCCGCTGATCACCTATCGCACCACGCTGCCCAGCCTTTGTTTCAAATAAAGACCGTCTTAAAGCTGTCTTGACATCCTCGGCAGAAATTTTGCTATTTTCAGAAATTGATTTGCTGAAGGACTTTAGCATTAACTTGCGATAAATAGTATCAATGCCCGCGGTACCACCCCATGCAGCTCGCCACAGCACCGAGAACGCGGTTACAGCTCTTATGACTGCACGAATCTCGTCTGCCGTACAGTGATTTTCTGTATCAAAAGAGCTACGCTCTAAGAAATCAGAGTAAAAACGGGTAATCAAGGGGAAAACAATCGTATGCTTGATATCTGAGAGAAACTGGCAGCAAAGAAGCGCATCATCATTGCCCCCTACAATATTTTCAAACGCGCTACTTCCATTAAACTTGCCACTCCAAAATATATAAGAAATTTCTGTAGAGTTCCATAAAAGATGTAGATACTCTCTCCGCATGTTTTCATCGCCGCTAACCGGCCCGAAAGTAGAACGCAGACGATCTACCTGATCCGCCAATCGCTTACTAACTACCTGCCCATCAAAGCCAAGTGAAAAGTTAATAATAGTATCGACGACCAATTTTTCTTTTTGCTTTTGACTATTAGGCAACCTCAACTGTTCATCAATCTTATCCAGATAAGATTTTTCTATCGACGTTGAATATAGACGGGACTCAATCAAACGAATAACTCTAGGCTTAAAAGTCTCATAGGGACCTAAAGGTGTACCAGTAGTATTGAGTGATTCAAAAACCTCCAGTGCTACGTCCTCCGTCATTCCCGTAACCACCGTAAAGGCCACTCTGTCGAGAAAATAGGTAGAGAAAACTAACAATCTCTTAATATTAGAAAAATATAAGTTTTCTGCCTCTGCCAAGCCTACGGTAAGTCCTACCTCCCATTTAAACAAGTGTCTATTTATTTCCTTACTGTTAATAATATTTTCCAGAGCTGGAAGCCTTTCAAACCAGCTCTCTAGCTCGCTTCCAGCCACAAAGGATTGCATATTAGACAAAATATTATTGAAGCGATCAGATTCATAATTCTTCTGGTTTCTCGGCCAGTTTGGTGGATTCCGGTTCTGACCAAACTGTCGCAACCTTCCTTCCCCTCGCAATTTAAAATATCTCATAACCAAAAAGGGGATTGGACTCCGATAGTTATTTCCGTCACGAGTCCAACCTTCGGAAGGAGCCCTTATTACTTTCGGGGCGTAATCAATAGAATATTCAAACCTCCACCGTAAAACCTTTTCTAGTCTCTTTATCTCGTTACTTGTCCAGTCCACTAGCGTCGCTACGTCCTGATCTCCGGATTCTTCGAAGATCTTTCTCGCCTTCAATATTGACTCGTCGAGTTGATACAACAGCGCTAGCGCTAAAAGCGTAATAGAGCTAATTCGTTGTTGTCCATCAACTAACGACCAAACCCGGCCAGGATGTTCAGATGATGCAATACGACTGAAAGAGTCTATACCATCGGCTGTAATTATGGTTCCAATATAAGAACAATAATCTTTTTGGTTTCTTTCGTATACTGTAGAAACTCCGCCCACAATATCTTCAATCAATTCCTTAACTTGCTGCTGATCCCATGCATAGTCCCGCTGATAGACAGGAATAATAAATGCATTACTGTCATAACCTAAATATTCATATATGCTTAGTGTTTTTGATTTAAATGCTAACTCAAGATCAAGTGCCATAATTAAAAAGCCAAGCCCACTGGCTTCTCCCTCGTTCTGTTGATAAGATATTCGCTCTCTACAAAATGGTCATTTTCAGCGAACTTAAAATTATGCGAAATTCTTTTATTAAGAGAATTCATCGCCCGCTTGACTGAGTCTTTATCAGATTTTGAGGGCATGAAAATTCTAAACTTTGGATCGTCGAATACAATCGAACTAATACAATACTTATGAAGCTCAAACCACTCAGTAAAATCCAAATGAATATTTTGAATAGATAGATCAAGTTCAATAAAAATATTATCATCAAAAATGCCAAATCCGCAACCTACACCGTTGACGCGCACGCTCTCAAGTTTGCCAAATTCATCCCAAAAATAATCTATTCCAAGCGCACTAAGCTCTGCGCGTATTTGCATAATAATATCCTTATCAATGAGATCATCAGTTGCATCTAAGTCACTAGTTACATACAATGGAATTCGCTCGGGAGAACCGTAATATTCGTATAAATACTCTTTCAGTTCTAAAGCGTAACGGATCCCTAAATTTAAGTCGAATTGGTCAACCATTCTGAAGTGTGCCACCTTATTTCTAAGCGGGAGTATAGATCGCCTTAGAGCCTCCCTCAATCCTAAATCTGACTTAAATAGTACTTTGAAAGATGAATGCCACAATCTTTCAAATATTATTGAAATAAGCTCACCTAAAGTAAGAAAAGAAAGCTCGGAAGAACTCTTCGAATATTGTCCTATTCTTTTCTCTTGCTGAATACGTACCTCTATCAGTTCATAATACTCAGCTCCGATTTTAACTAACCACCCTCTTCCATACTGTGACATCAAGTGCCACCTAAGCAGACGCCGAAGTAATATTTCAAACGCGGCTATATTTTCGTAAGCGGGCAGTGATACGCAAGTCATAGTTAACCCATCTGCGCAAGAAATCTCTCCATATCAACCTTAATTTGTGGCCCCCCAACTAAACCTGTCGCATTACGGTACAGACCCGCTTTATCCCAGTCAATCTTTGTAGAAAGATATTCGACTTGGGACTGAACTCGATCCCAATTCATAGTCTTCGAATTTAGATCATACGCTGCGCCAAGTATCTGGAAACCGATACGAGACCACGCCACTAACCCTGTTAACTCAAGCAGTTTGTATTTGAAGGCTTTTCGACCTTCCTTAGGTATACCCAGCTTCATTAGATCGTCGAATGGCACAGGATGTGCATCCTGTATCAATAACCAATACTTTATTGCGAATTCGAGCTTCTCATTTGCAGGCAGATCTAAAAGGGCACCGTGCGAAAACATTCGCTCAAGCTCCGAAGATACGCTATGCAAGGCAAAGAGGTGCTCAGGACCTATCTTTGTGCGGGTAATTCTTCCAAAAAATGGACTAGATTGATCTGTATTTAAACCCCACGCGACATGAACGTATTCACTTCCTGTCTTTGACTTCAGATAAGGGCTATCTGCCGTAATGAATTCGTTTAAAGACTTTGGAACTCCTACTTGTGAATTATTAATTATAGAAAACTCACGTTTCTCCTCATCTAAAGACAAATCAGCAATTAATACAAAGTCGATCGGTCTTTCCATTTTCTCTGATTCAAAAAGGGCTACATAACCCCCTAGACGGTGCTGACCATCAATTACAGCGGCGTGCCCACTTGCTATCAATCGGCCATAATTTTCATCCAACGGGGACGCCTCAAAATTCCAATTCCCGCGTGCACTTAAAATTACAGGCGGAACTATGCTGTCGGGATGCTCAAGAAGGAATTGCTTGAATTTATTCATTCTTGGCATAGACCCGGGCCTCTGATAGCCTTCTTCAATAATTTCTGTAAGCGATGTTTTTATACTTTTCTCAATTACTGGGACGAAAGTAAGATTCCGAGCTAGCGCAGAAGAGAAAGAACCATAAAAGTAGCTTTTGCTACCTACAGCTCGTTTTAAAACATTGTTTATCGATGTGTGCATAGCCATTAATTGAAAAATTTTTGGTGAAAGATTAATATAATTTACTGTGTTTTTATGGCGGAGCTATAGTCTGTTTTATCCAATATAGCACTTCCACGAATGTTGGCCGAATCGTTTAGGAGCTGGAATTAGTAAATCAAAAAATATTGAGAATAGAGTTTGGCTATATCTCTCCGTGGTGTCACGAAAGATATCGCCCTACCGCGTCAATCAAGGCCCTGTGCACCCTAACACGTAATTCCCTAGGCGCCAGCACCTCCACATCCCCTCCAAACCGTAGCAAGTCTCCCACTAGTTCGCGTTCGTCTGAGTAGGGGATTTCCAGAACGTAGCTCCCATCTGCCAGGGTTTCGCTGCGCTGCTTGGAATGCCAACGCTCACGCGACACCCAGCGGGCTCGCTCAGGTGTGAACAACAGCTTAGCCCAGCCCTTCGGGCTACCCCCAAAAATCCCATACCCCTCCCCCACTGACTGGTCAATGGTTTTGGCAGTTACCTCTTTGGCGGGCGTGTCAAGGATACTGACTCGGCTGATGGCGTCTATGCTGAAGCTGCGCACGTCGTCCCGCAGGTGGCACCAAGCGTCCACATACCAGTTGTCCCGGTAATGGACCAGGCGCTGGGGTGAGACTTCGCGTTCCGTGGTTTTGCCATTTTGGCGGCTGTAGTGGGCAATGCGCATCCGTTTGCGCGCCATGGTAACGGCGGCAACCTCTTCAAACGACTTGATTGCCAGCATGCGCTTACCCGCGTGCACGATGCGGATACGCTTGGCGATGTCTCTGCCCGCAAGCCCGTGCTTTTCCATCAGCTCAGCCAATCGCCCCTGAAGTGGCTTGAGCTTAGGGCCAAGTAAGCCAGGTTCTAACTGCATCAGAAGCTGCTGGATGGTGACCAGGGATAAGACCTCCTCCGGGCTGAACCACAGCCCCGGCAACTCGGTATCGATGTGCCCCTGCCGCATGACGTAGCCACCCTGATCCCGGTCGAACTCAATGGGCACATGCAACTGGTCGCGTAGCTTGGCCAGGTCCCGCTTGAAGGTCGCCTCGGAAATTTCGAGCCGCTCCATGAGCTCCTGGCGGGGCACCGCCCGCTTGCCCAGGAGCAGCTCCTTGTACTTGTAGAGGCGAACTATTTCACTCATGGCGGTGCTCCTCCGACGGGGTTGTGGCAAATACTATCAGTCCAACATGCACAGCTAAGTAGTGGCATGTTTTATTTGTTGCGGCCCCGTCCTTCCTCCGCTTTTTTGCGAAGGAAGGCGGGCATTTCCGTATTGGTCTCGTCGCTCATGTACGCCATCTCATGCACGCTCGACTGTCGGGCTGACATCTTCATGGCGCTGTAGTGGCTCTCTTTGCCCATCATTTCCATGTCTTCCCGGGCCAGGCGGCGCAAGCGGGCCAACTTGTCGCGCAACCAGGGGTG
>Ga0136644_10003438_pt1 | contig 11859 bp, 11 predicted proteins | sample C_130820_EF_Meta_FD_94780 | JGI IMG/M metagenome (GOLD analysis project Ga0136644, IMG submission 94780) | Freshwater microbial communities from Lake Croche, Canada to study carbon cycling - C_130820_EF_MetaG (v2) (version 2) | ecosystem: Environmental > Aquatic > Freshwater > Lake | place...
GCGGTGTTGCTCCTCCTTGCTGGCATCAGCCAGCCGCGTCGTCGCGCCTGGCCAGGCCATCCCATGGCGGCACACTCGGGCGCGTCCAACTGCGGTTTCTAGGTTCAAGGCTCGCGGCGACAAGCCTGGCCCGAGCCCCGTATCAAAGCCCTAAAAAGTGCTTTCGGTAACGTGAGGGCAAGTCGGCAATGCGCATCAGCATGGGGAGGTCTGCGCTATTGAAGTCGGGGTCCCATGCGGGCGCACCCAGCACCTTGGCGCCCAGACGCAAATAGCCTTTGATGAGCGCGGGGGGCTCGGCGACCCAATCAGTCACCAGCTCATCGACCGGCAGCGGCACGCGCGGGAAAACCTGGTATTCAATAGGCGCCAGGTGCGTTTGGCGCAACTGGCGCCAAATACTCGCCGCCGCATGGCCACCAGCCACGCCTTCATGCTGCATCGGGATGCTGGCGCAACCGATCATGGTGTCGAGTTGATTGCGCACCATGAACTCGGCCAGCGCACCCCACAGGGCCAAGATCACGCCACCGTGGCGGTGCTCGGGGTGCACGCAACTGCGCCCCAACTCCACCATGCGCGTACGCAAATGGCGCAACCGAGTCAGGTCGAACTCGGTATCGCTGTAAGTGCCGCCGACACGGCGCGCCTGTGAAGGGGTGAGCACGCGGTAGGTGCCGATTACCTCCAGGCTGGCCTCGTCGCGTACCAGCAAGTGCTCGCAGAAGTCATCAAAAACATCGATGTCGTGCCCGGGCAAGGGGGTACTCAAGCGCGCGCCCATTTCACCGACAAAAACGGCATACCTCAGGCGCTGAGCCTGCCGGACTTCATCTTGGTGCCGGGCCCATGAAACTTCCAGCCCGTGCGGATTTTTCGCAGGCCGCGTGTCGCAGCCCGGATGAAGTGACCTCCGAAAAAACGCCCCTGTCGCCAGGGAGAGGGGGAAGGTCGGGCTGGGCAGTTCTCGCATAACGCACTTTCGTCTTCGTTGAAGATGACGGGTAGTGTGTCGCGCCGCCATGACAGCGGCATGGCAATTTGATGGCAGTTGAATGACATGCGCAAGAGGAAGGAGAGGGGTCAGCCGCCTCATCACGGCGCACTGGCACACCTGCCCAGGGCACTTCAGCGGGGACAAGCCGGTTTAACCTAGAAACCGCAGTTGAACGCTTCATGGCACTCAAAAATCTTATGCATAAACACTGCGATAACCCCCTGTATCTATTCACCTTGTGGGTGAGGTCGCTACGTGCCCGACAAGCACCGCCCTGGGATGCCCTGGCGGTGTTGCTCCTCCTTGCTGGCATCAGCCAGCCGCGTCGTCGCGCCTTGCCAGGCCAGCCCATAGCGGCACACTCGGGCGCGTCCAACTGCGGTTTCTAGGTTTAAACCAAGCACTTTTGCATGAAAAGCGCCACACCCAAAGTTGGCTCCAGTTGGTAATCGGCAAAACCCAGTCGGTGATAGAGCCGACGCGCCGTTTGATTGCCTTGCAGCACCTCTAGCGTGAGTTTGCAAGCGCCGCGCGCCCGCGCCAGTTGCTCGGCGAGTGCCAGCATCTGCACGGCAATGCCCCGGCCTCTGTGGCTGTCGAGTACAGCCACATCGTGCACATTCACCAAAGGCCGGGCAGCAAAGGTGGAGAAGCCTTCCACACAATTCACCAAGCCCACCGCCTGTGCCGCATCAAAAGCCAACACGCTGAACACCTGTGGCCGCAGAACCAACATGGGCACCACGTGCTCGCGCGCATACGCACTCAGCGGCGCCCCACCTCCAGCGGGGTCACGCGCATAGGCGTCTAACACGTTCACCAGCGCCGCCGCATGAACCGGGTCGGTGTAATTGGCTTGAATGATCTGAACCGTCATGCGCCGCCTGCCGCCTGGGCCAGGTAGTCGGCGCAGGCTTGGGCCTGCGCCGCGTCACGCGCCTCGACCATGATGCGCAGCAAGGGCTCAGTGCCGCTGGCACGCACCAACAGCCTGCCCTGTTCGCCCAAAGTCTGCTGGGTCGCCTCTATGGCCTGCGTCAGGGCCGTATTGGCGCGCCAATCGTGGCCGGGGGTAAGCGGCAGGCTTCGGTTCACTTGGGGGTAGAGCCTGACATCTTTCAGCAATTGCGCCAGCGTCTGGCGGCTGCGCACGCAGGCTTGCAGGACTTGCAGGGCCGACACCAAACCATCGCCCGTCGTGTGTTTGTCTAGCGCCAACAAATGCCCGGACGCTTCACCGCCCAGCAGCCAGCCGCGCTGCTCCAGCGCTTCGAGCACATAGCGGTCCCCGACAGCAGCGCGAACAAAAGCGACTCCCAGCGCCTTGAGCGCCTGTTCCACCGCGAGATTCGTCATCAGCGTGCCCACCACGCCGGGCACGGTCTCACCTCGGGTCAGGCGTTCGCGCACCATCAGATAAAGCACCTCATCCCCATTGAACAAGCGACCGTCGCCGTCTACGAGTTGCAGCCGATCGGCGTCCCCATCCAGCGCGACGCCATAGTCCGCCTGGTTGTCTCGCACGGCACGAATCAGGGCTTGCGGATGGGTCGCGCCGCACGCCTTGTTGATGTTCATGCCGTCGGGTGAGCAACCAATGGCCACCACATCGGCACCCAATTCGTGAAATACCTTGGGCGCGATGTGATAAGCCGCGCCGTGCGCGGCATCGACCACGATCTTCAGTCCTTTGAGCGTCAGGTCATTGGCAAAGCTACTTTTGCAGAATTCGATGTAGCGACCGGCGGCGTCGTCCAGGCGCCGCGCTTTGCCCAGTTGGAGCGAGTCCACCCAGGACGCCGGTTGAGCCAACATGGCCTCGACCTCCTCCTCCCAGGCGTCGCCTAACTTGGTGCCTTGCGCGCTGAAAAACTTGATGCCGTTATCAGCGAAGGCATTGTGGCTGGCGCTGATTACCACCCCCAGGTCGGCGCGCAGGGTGCGTGTCAGGTAGGCGACGCCGGGTGTGGGCAGCGGCCCGAGCAGCACCACATCGACCCCCGCTGAGGCAAAGCCGGACTCCATCGCAGACTCCAGCATATAGCCCGAGATACGCGTATCCTTACCCACCAGCACCGTCGGGCGCGTGTCCTGACGGCGCAGCACACGCCCCACGGAATGGGCCAAGTGCAAAACAAAATCGGGGGTGATGGGTGCTACGCCCACCCGGCCACGGATGCCGTCCGTTCCAAAATACTGGCGGCTCATACGGACTCCTGTTGTTGCGGGGTGGCCGCATTCCAAACCTGTAGCGCCTGCACCGTTTCGCGCACATCGTGCACGCGCAGCACACGCGCACCCCGCTCGGCGGCCAGCAAAGCCGCAGCCACGCTAGGAATCAGCCGCTCTTGCACCGCTAAACCCGTTAGCACACCCAGCGACGACTTGCGCGACCAACCCGCCAATTCGGCATGTTGCGGCGACAAGGGCGCTCGCCGCTGTAGCAGGCGAAAGTTTTGCTCGGGTGTTTTTCCAAAGCCTATGCCCGCGTCCCACACGATACGCGCAGCGGCCACGCCCTGCGCCATAAGGACGTGGCTGCGATGAGATAAAAAATCCCGCACCTGCATCAACACATCGCCTTGCATGGGTGCGCTCTGCATGGTCTGCGGGCTGCGGTGCATGTGCATCAGACACACGCCGCAAGACGGATGAGCCGCTACCGCTTGCAAGGCGCCAGGCTGGCGCAGCGCCCAAATGTCGTTCACGATATCCACACCCAAGTCCAGCGCGGCCTGCATCACCGCCGCCTTGTAGGTGTCCACTGACACCGCTACACCCAGGCCCACGGCAGCACGCAACACAGGCAGCACGCGCGCCAGTTCTTCTGCCAGCGGCACGGGTTGAGCGCCAGGCCGGGTGGACTCACCGCCAATGTCCAATATGTCGGCACCGTCTCGCACCAATCGCTCGCAGTGCGCCAGCGCGGCGGATGTTTCCGCATGGCAACTGCCATCGGAAAACGAGTCGGGCGTGACGTTGACAATGCCCATCACCAAGGGCCGCGCCAGAGAAAGCGCGAAGCGGCTGGTCTGCCAAATCACAACTTGCGCAACAACACCAATTGCCGACGCGAGGGGCTAAGCCGCCTCAAGCAACCGTGGGTGCCGGGTCGGTGCTGACCGCCGTGCCGCCACCAGAGCCGCCGCCGCCAGCGGGCGGGGTAAGCGGTGTCCAGTCTTTGGGCGGCCGTGGTAATTTGCCCGCCATAATGTCGTCAAGCTGGTCGCTGTCTATGGTTTCCCATTCGAGCAAAGCCTTCACCATCGCGTGCATCTTGTCGGCATTCTCTTCAATCAGGCCGCGCGCCAGCGCGTATTGCTGGTCGATGATGCGACGCACTTCCGCATCGACCTTTTGCATGGTTTGCTCGCTGATATTGGTGGTCTTGGTGACCGAGCGGCCCAGAAACACTTCGCCCTCGTTTTCGGCGTACACCATGGGGCCCAGCGCCTCCGTCATGCCATAGCGCATCACCATGTCGCGCGCAATCGTGGTGGCACGCTCAAAGTCGTTGCTGGCGCCGGTGGTCATTTGGTGCATAAACACCTCTTCCGCAATGCGGCCACCAAACAGCATGCTGATCTGGTTGAGCATGTATTCGCGGTCGAAACTGTAGCGATCTTGCGCGGGCAAACTCATGGTCACACCTAAAGCCCGGCCACGCGGTATCACGGTCACCTTATGCACCGGGTCGCACTTGGGCAGCAGCTTGCCGATCAACGCATGGCCAGACTCATGGTAGGCCGTGTTGCGGCGCTCTTCTTCGGGCATGACCATGCTGCGGCGCTCCGGGCCCATCAGAATTTTGTCTTTGGCTTTCTCAAAATCGACCATTTCCACGACCCGCGCATTGCGCCGCGCAGCCATCAGCGCGGCTTCGTTGCACAGGTTGGCCAAGTCAGCACCCGACATGCCGGGTGTGCCCCGGGCAATGATGCCAGGCAGCACATCCTGGCCGATGGGCACCTTGCGCATATGCACATTCAAAATTTGCTCGCGCCCCCGGATGTCGGGCAGCGTGACATAAACCTGGCGGTCAAAGCGCCCGGGGCGCAGCAGCGCCGCGTCCAAAATGTCGGGCCGATTGGTGGCCGCCACGACGATCACGCCCAGATTGGTCTCGAAGCCATCCATCTCCACCAGCATTTGGTTTAGCGTCTGCTCGCGTTCGTCGTTGCCGCCGCCTAAACCTGCGCCGCGCTGGCGCCCGACGGCGTCAATTTCGTCGATGAAGATGATGCACGGGGCGTTTTTCTTCGCGTTTTCGAACATGTCGCGCACGCGGGCTGCGCCCACGCCAACAAACATCTCCACAAAGTCGGAGCCCGAGATGGAGAAAAACGGTACCTTGGCTTCACCAGCAATGCCTTTGGCCAGCAGGGTCTTACCGGTGCCGGGGGGGCCTACCAGCAGCAAGCCACGCGGAATGCGGCCACCCAGCTTTTGAAACTTTTGCGGGTCTTTCAGGAAGTCCACCACTTCCTTCACTTCTTCCTTGGCTTCGTCGCAACCGGCCACGTCCGCAAAGGTCACTTGGTTGTTGTTTTCATCCAACATGCGCGCCTTGCTTTTGCCAAAGCTAAAGGCACCGCCCTTGCCACCGCCTTGCATCTGGCGCATGAAATACACCCACACGCCAATCAGCAGCAGCATGGGCCCCCAGCTCACCAGCAGGGTCATGAGCAGCGAGCCCTCTTCACGCGGTTTCACGTCAAACTTGACGCCGTTGGCTATCAAGTCACCCACCAAGCCACGATCCAGGTAGGTGGCCGTGGTGCGAATCTTGCGTTCGTCATTGGTGGTAGCCAGGATTTCGGTGCCACCCTGGCCTTCAGAGATGGTGGCGGTTTTGATGCGCTTGGTGCGTACTTCTTCCAGAAAATCGGAATAGCCCAGATAGCTGGCGCCGCCTGTGCTGCGCGTATCGAACTGCTTGAAGACCGTGAACAGCACCAGCGCGATCACGAGCCATACGGCGACTTTGGAATACCACTGATTATTCAAAGAAAGCTCCGGTTAGAAAACCCAGGCATAGGTGCGCCTGATTTTAGGGCTTTCAAGGCCGGGGGTTCGTCTTGCAAATGCGAATATCGGTAGTTATGCCGCCTCTGGCGCGATCGGGACGCTGGCCTTTAGCCCGATGCCAACCAAAAAAGTCTCGGAAGATTTGTCGCGCGAGGCTTTGGGCTTGATGGGAACGACGCGCTTGAAGTGCAGCTTGAACAGTTTGACCAATTGGCTGTAGCCGCTGCCGTGAAACAGCTTGACTACCAAGGCGCCCTGCGGCTTCATGTGCGACTGCGCGAAGGCAAGGCCCAATTCAACCAAATGGGCGATGCGTGCCGCGTCAGACGACTCAATCCCCGACAGGTTGGGCGCCATGTCGGACACCACCACATCGGCTAGCCGCCCGGCTAACTGCGCTGCCAGCGCCTGCGCCGCCTGCGGCTCACGAAAGTCCCCTTGGATGAATACGACCCCCTCAATCGCTTCCATGGGCAGCAGGTCTAGGGCAATGATGCAGCCGTTCAGTTCGCCCACCGCTGCCCCTGCCGGGGAGAGCTTGCGCCGCAGGTACTGGCTCCAGGCGCCGGGCGCGCTACCCAGATCGACCACGCAATCGCCAGGTCGAATCAGGTGCAGGGTTTCATCAATTTCTTTGAGCTTGTAGGCCGCCCGTGCACGGTAGCCCTCTTTTTTTGCCAACTTGACATAGGTGTCGTTCACATGGTCGTTGAGCCATGCTTTGTTGACTTTTTTGCTTTGCGTCTTGGTTTTCATGCGGTGTGCTCATTGGCGCCGATAATAAGGGGATGACTGCCATTGCACTAACCCCCGCCCAACGCAAAATTCACCGCGCGGCTGCGCATCATCTGGAGCCTGTGGTGCAGGTGGGTAGCGGTGGCGTGAGTGCGGGGGTGCAAAAAGAAATTGACGCGGCGCTGAGCGCGCACGGCCTCATCAAAGTGCGCGTGTTCAACGACGACCGCGCGGCGCGCGAGGCGGCGTACCATAGCTTGGCCGACGCGCTGGGCGCAGCGCCCATCCAGCACATCGGCAAGCTGCTGATATTGTGGCGCCCGCAAGCCGACAAAGAGCGCAGCAGCGATGAGGGCCGCATGCCCGGCCCGCGTGACGTGAAAGTACTCAAGTACAGCAGCCGTGGTGGCCAGCGCCCCCAAGTCAAAACGCTGCGCGTACTGGGCAATCAGCGCCTCACCCCTGGCGGCACCGTCAAGCGCGCCCGGCCCAAGCAAAAAAGCATCAAGCGTTCGCAACCGATTTAACCTAGAAACCGCAGTTGGACGCGCCCGAGTGTGCCGCCATGGGCTGGCCTGGCCAGGCGCGACGACGCGGCTGGCTGATGCCAGCAAGGAGGAGCAGCACCGCCAGGGCATCCCAGGGCGGTGCTTGTCGGGCACGTAGCGAACTCACCCACCAGATGAATAGATGCAGGGGGTCATCGCCGTGTTTATGCAGCCGTTTTTTGACCGCCATGAAGCGGTCAACTGCGGTTTCTAGGTTTAACGCTGCGCCACAGCACCACACCCGCACACAGCCATTGCAGCACATACAAGGCACTGCCCACGCTGTGCCACAAGGCGAGCTGATCGCGGGCAACAATGCGCGGCGCCACGGCAAATTCACTCAATAAGGCGACTAGCAAACCGGCCAAAATCCAGGCCCGCGCGTCTCGCGGGCGTGCCGTGGCCAACTGGAGCGAGCGCGGGGCTAGCAACAGCAACACCAAGCCGCAGGCCAGCGAAAGCGCAGTTTGTGCGCTAAATAGCCGGGCCGCCAATTGACCGGCTTGGGCCGGGGTAGGCAGGTAGCGGAACAGCAAAGGCACGACCGCAAAACCAAGGCCAGTCAAGCTGCCCCACCACAGGGCAGCAAGATAAACGGCAACACAGGCGCGCCGGTTCACAGCGAAGGGCTGCCTAGGCACGGGCAAAACAGATGCTTGGGAGTCACCATCAGACGTAGCGCACAGCGACGATTTCGTAGCGCTTGACGCCACCGGGCGCTTGCACCTCGGCCGTATCGCCCTCCTCCCGGCCGATCAGGGCGCGAGCAATGGGGCTGGAAATGTTGATAAGGCCCAGCTTCAGGTCGGCCTCGTCTTCGCCCACGATTTGGTAGCGCACGCGCTCGCCGCTGCTTTCTTCTTCTAGGTCCACAGTACTGCCGAATACCACTTTGCCACCGGCATCCACAAGGCTGGGGTCTATCACCTGCGCCGTAGAGAGCACGCTTTCGATTTCCTGGATGCGCCCTTCAATAAAGCCTTGGCGGTCTTTCGCGGCGTCGTATTCCGCGTTTTCGCTCAAGTCGCCTTGGGCACGGGCTTCGGCAATGGCGTTGATGACCCAGGGGCGCTCAACCGTTTTGAGTGTGTGCAGCTCGGCTTTGAGCTTTTCAGCACCGCGCAAGGTAAGGGGAATGGTGGCCATGGAATGCTCTGGAGAAAAAAACAAACCGCCGGGGGTCACCCACCGGCGGATCGAGGACCGAATTATGCCGCGAGCTGGCGGTGCATGTCTTGCACCGAAATTACCTGCAAGCGGTCTAAATGCTGCATGCCTTGCACGGCCGCTTCCGCACCGGCAATGGTGGTGAAGGTGGTGACACGAGCCAGCAGGGCCGAGGTGCGGATGGCGCGCGAATCGGCAATCGCGTTACGGCGCTCCTCTACCGTATTGATGACCAGCGCCACTTCATTGTTTTTTATCATGTCCACCACGTGGGGGCGGCCTTCCGTCACTTTGTTGACGGGCGTGCAGGCAATGCCCGCTGCGCCAATGGCAGCAGCCGTGCCCTTGGTCGCCACCAAGCTAAAGCCTAAAGCCACCAACTCGCGCGCCACTGCCACCGCACGCGGCTTGTCGCTGTTTTTAACGGTGAGAAACACGCACCCCTCGCGCGGCAGGCGCGTGCCCGCGCCCAGTTGCGACTTGACAAAGGCTTCGCCAAAGCTGCGCCCCACACCCATCACCTCGCCGGTGGACTTCATCTCGGGGCCGAGTATGGTGTCCACGCCAGGGAACTTGACGAAGGGGAACACCGCCTCCTTCACGCTGAAATAGGGTGGCGTGATTTCTTCGCCAATGCCCTGCTGGTCCAATGACTGGCCCACCATGCAGCGCGCAGCGATTTTGGCCAGTTGCAGACCAGTGGCCTTGCTCACATAGGGCACGGTGCGGGAGGCACGGGGGTTGACCTCTAGCACATAAATCACGTCTTGCCCAGCGATGTGCTGAATGGCGAACTGCACGTTCATCAGCCCCACCACATGCAGCGCCTGCGCCATCGCTGCGGTCTGGCGCTTGAGTTCTTGCACCGTGGCCGTGGACAGCGAGTAAGGGGGCAAAGAGCAGGCCGAGTCGCCACTGTGTACGCCCGCCTGCTCGATGTGCTCCATCACGCCACCGATAAAGGTGCGGCCCGGCTTTGCGCTGCTGCCCGCGTCGCGCAGGCAATCGACATCGCACTCGATGGCGTCATTCAAAAAGCGGTCCAGCAGCACCGGGGAGTCGTTGGACACCTTCACCGCCTCGCGCATGTAGCGCTCCAAGTCACGCTGCTCATGCACGATTTCCATGGCCCGCCCGCCCAGCACGTAGCTGGGTCGCACCACCAGCGGATAGCCCAGCGCAGCGGCCTTTTCGAGTGCTTCGGCCTCGGTACGGGCGGTGGCATTGGGCGGCTGGCGCAGGCCCAGTTCGTGCAGCAGTTTTTGAAAGCGCTCGCGGTCTTCGGCGGCGTCAATCATGTCGGGGCTGGTGCCAATAATCGGCACGCCATTGGCTTCTAAATCAAGCGCCAGCTTCAGGGGTGTTTGGCCACCGTATTGCACGATCACGCCCAGCGGCTTTTCCTTGTCCACGATTTCGAGCACGTCTTCCAGCGTGAGGGGCTCAAAGTACAGGCGGTTCGAGGTGTCGTAGTCGGTGGATACCGTCTCGGGGTTGCAGTTGACCATGATGGTTTCATAGCCGTCTTCGCGCAGCGCCAGCGCGGCATGCACGCAACAATAGTCAAACTCAATGCCCTGGCCGATGCGATTGGGCCCGCCCCCCAGCACCACGATTTTTTTGCGATCTGTCGGCTGAGCTTCGCATTCATCTTCGTAGGTGGAGTACAAATAAGCGGTACCAGTGGCAAATTCAGCCGCGCAGGTATCCACCCGCTTGTACACCGGGCGTATGCCCAGGGCGTGGCGGCGCTGGCGCACCGCCACCGCGTCGCATTTCAGCAGCCAAGCGAGGCGTCGGTCGGAAAAGCCTTTTTGCTTCAAGCGGCGCAGGCTGGCCGAGTCTATGGCCTCTAGGTGCAGGGTTTCCAGCTCCAGCTCGATCTTCACAATCTCCTCGATTTGGGCCAGAAACCAGGGGTCTATGCGGGTGAGCTGGTGCACTTCGTCCAGGCTCATGCCTTGGCCAAATGCGTCACCCACGTACCAGATGCGCTCGGGGCCCGGCGCGCCCAGCTCTTTTTCCAGCACCTCGCGGTCTTTGGTTTTTTCGTTCAGGCCATCGACCCCCACCTCCAGGCCGCGCAAGGCTTTCTGGAACGACTCCTGGAAGGTGCGGCCCATGGCCATCACCTCGCCCACCGATTTCATTTGCGTGGTCAGGCGTGAATCGGCGGCGGGAAATTTCTCGAATGCAAAGCGTGGAATCTTGGTCACCACGTAGTCGATGCTGGGCTCAAAACTGGCCGGTGTGACGCCCCCCGTGATGTCGTTGCGCAACTCGTCCAGCGTGTAGCCAACGGCCAGTTTGGCCGCCACTTTGGCAATTGGAAAACCCGTGGCTTTGGAGGCCAGCGCCGACGAACGCGACACGCGCGGGTTCATCTCAATCACCACCATGCGCCCGTCTTTGGGGTTGATGGCGAACTGCACATTCGAGCCACCCGTGTCCACACCAATCTCGCGCAGCACCGCCAGGCTGGCGTTGCGCATGATTTGGTATTCCTTGTCGCTCAAGGTTTGTGCGGGCGCCACCGTGATGGAGTCGCCCGTGTGTACGCCCATGGGGTCTAAATTTTCGATAGAGCAGACGATGATGCAGTTGTCCGCCTTATCGCGCACCACCTCCATCTCGAACTCTTTCCAGCCCAGCAACGACTCCTCGATCAGTAGCTCCTGGGTGGGCGAGGCTTCTAGGCCGCGCTTGCAAATCAGCTCGAATTCTTCTGAGTTATAGGCAATGCCGCCGCCCGTGCCACCCAGGGTGAAGCTGGGGCGAATCACGGTGGGAAAGCCCACACTCTTTTGTACCGTCCAGGCCTCGGCCAGGGAGTGCGCAATACCCGAGCGCGCCGAGCCCAGGCCTATGCGGGTCATGGCGTCTTTAAATTTGGAACGGTCTTCGGCCTTGTCAATCGCCTCGGGCGAGGCACCGATTAGCTCCACACCATAGCGGGCCAGCACGCCTTGGTGCCATAAGTCCAACGCGCAGTTCAGCGCCGTCTGGCCACCCATGGTCGGCAAAATCGCATCGGGCCGCTCGCGCTCGATGATTTTTTCTACCGTCTGCCAGGTAATGGGCTCGATATAAGTCACGTCCGCCGTCGCCGGGTCGGTCATGATGGTGGCCGGGTTGCTGTTAATGAGGATGACCTTGTAGCCCTCCTCGCGCAGCGCCTTGCACGCCTGCACGCCCGAGTAATCAAACTCGCAGGCCTGCCCAATGATGATGGGCCCGGCGCCGATGATGAGGATGCTGCGAATATCCGTGCGTTTAGTCATACCCTGCCCTCGCCGAGCAGTGAAGCGGCGCAGCCGTGAACGTGGGGGCTCATCCTGCCCTCGCCGGGCCGCCCCAAGCGGGCAGGCGCCCCCTCGGGGGGCA
>Ga0136644_10003442_pt1 | contig 11855 bp, 9 predicted proteins | sample C_130820_EF_Meta_FD_94780 | JGI IMG/M metagenome (GOLD analysis project Ga0136644, IMG submission 94780) | Freshwater microbial communities from Lake Croche, Canada to study carbon cycling - C_130820_EF_MetaG (v2) (version 2) | ecosystem: Environmental > Aquatic > Freshwater > Lake | place: Lake...
ACGCGATCCGCGTGGGCCTCCGCATACGCCAGCGCCAGCGTGGAGCCCCAAGAGCCGCCAAAGACGAGCCAGGTCTCTAGGCCCAGATGGCACCGAAGGCGCTCGATGTCTGCGACGAGATGCCAGGTCGTGTTATTCTTCAGACCCGACAGGCCCGTGGGTGTCGATCTACCGCAGCCCCTCTGATCATACTGAATCACACGCCACTTGGTGAGATCAAAAGAGGCGGCTGGAACTTTGCGTTCTAGACCCCCACCGGGCCCGCCATGTAGAATGACGACTGGTGCTCCCTCGGGATTGCCCGTCTCTCTGTAATACATGATGTGCCCTTCTGTAAGTGGAAGAGTTGGCATGCCCCCTACTAGTATCTGTTATTCTCTGCCATCAGCTAATCACTAAGTGAAAATATAAAAGTTGACTGACATCCTAAGGGGTGATGGGGGTAGCACGATGGCCTTTACGATGATCTCACTTATTTTCTCTGCTCTTGTTGCCTTCCTCCTCCCACCTGAGGGCGTAGCCAGTCTAATCGACTGTGGTTCGGCCTTCCCTGTGAATCACCTTGCAGTGGATCCCCCCTCTGCAGTGGCTGCGAATCAGCGGGTAAGCATGCAGGCCTCCTTCTATGTCCCTGAAACAGTCCTGAATGGCACAGTTCATACCAAGGTAAGTATGAACTTTGTCACTGTCTTTGAATCGACCGAGAATCTATGCACTCATGTGGCCTGCCCTCTCGAAGCCGGCCATCAGACTCTGAATCGGACTACCACCTTCCCCCCCGAGCTTTGGGGGCGCGTTCACACGACTATGCAGTTCTATGATCAGGTTAAGCGCCCGTTCCTCTGTCTGCAGTATAATGTCTATGCGACAGGAGCTCCGACGAATCACACGGGCTGGCTAAGCTTCTTAGCCGCTTAGTTTCTTATCGACAAAAAATTAAACAAATTTGCTACATCCAAAAAGAGACCCAGTGAATCGTTCGGATAGTTAGGAACTTTACAGACACCCGCCTTTTGTTTCAGGCGCTGCGTATCATAGGCCAGGTAGATTGTAAACAGGAGGATACCAAAATCGGCAATATAGGAGAGGGGCGATGTATCTTTTCCACCTGCAAACAGATAGGCCCCATAGCCGAGTTCCGCGGCAAGGAGCCCCAGAAGACCCGCAAAGAGATAGGGGCCGAAACCTAGCAGATTTTGGCGATCATAGAAGCCCAGTGCTGTCATGCCAGCGAAGAGTCCGCCTAATGTCATGAGAACACGACCCAATATCTGTTTATGCTCATCATGCTGCAACAGCGTCTGACTGCTCTGACCTACAGAGAGAGCAAAGATCACAAAGCAGATATACTGAAGTGCGGAGCCAGGGGCCAGTAACATGATGCCAAAGAGAGCTCCAAATCCAATTAGAGCATTGAGAATCGAGGTCCAGGCCGACTGTTCAATCCCCTGGATGAATTCTGCCGAGCAAAACGCAATAGCGCAGGCAGCTGCCAAGTGAAGATAGACAAACGCAAAGTAATTAGGACAGCCCATTTGCTCTACTTAGGCGGTCCATAAAGTGCCAGGGTGCGGGCAGAGGGATCCGTGGCCCCTTCAATGAACCGCGGCATCCACATGGCTGGGATCAGGGACGCAGCGGCCTCAGGATAGGATTCATGAAACAGAGAACGATACCAGGCTGCTTCCGCTGTCTTGGGTTGATTAATGGCAAAGCGGCAGATCCATCCATCTGGAAATTCCTCTTCACCTCGTCGCTTCGCTGTCTCAAACCAGGAGTTCTCTGCACGACTGATGCCATCGCTGAAGGCTTCCTTAGGCCGCCACAGCACAGAAGGCGGCAGAAGTCCTGAAGCCTCAAACGCGGCTCGTAGCACATGCTTTTCCAGCCTATCGGCTGTGGGCCTCAAGAGTTCCGTTGGAATGCTGCGGGCTACCGAGACAAACTGGCGGTCCAAGAAGGGTGAGCGGGATTCGAGGCCGTGTGCCGCCATCGACCGTTCCGAACGTAACACATCATATCGGTGAATTTCCTCCAGGAGTCGTGTTGTCTCGGCTTCAAAGGCCGCATCTGAGGGGGCCGCGCGCATATACAGATACCCTCCCAGGATCTCATCGGCTCCGTCCCCATTTAGCACAACCTTCACAGTCGGTGTCACGCGCCGAATAAAGGCGCCCAGCAGATAATTGCCAACAGAAGCACGCACGGTTGTAATATCAAAGGATTCAATTGCGCGGATAACCTTGGGAATTGCCGCCAAACACTCCGCCGCTGTCACAATGCGTTCATGATGGATGGAGCCAATATGCGCCGCCACTTCACGAGCCTTCTCTAGATCTGGTGACCCTTCCATACCAATACTGTAGGTGTGCAAAGGCTCTTTGAGGTTTCGTGCAGCGATCGCCGCAATCAAGGAAGAGTCCAGGCCGCCTGATAAGCAAGCGCCTACTTCCCGCACGGTCGCAAGTCGTTTTACGACCGCTTCCTCCAGTGTAAATTGGAGTGCCGGTCCGGGATTCATTGACCCAAAATGCGGTGACTTCAGCCACGGCACCTCATGCCATTGTGTCCGTGTCACTTTCTGTGGATCTGATAGTGGGAAAGATACAACCGTGCCGGGCTCGATTGCCATAATACGGGCCAGGGCCCCCATATGCCGGGGGAATCCCTTGAGCTCACTTGCAATACAAGAGAGTCCTGTATCATAGGAACCCATAAAGAGGGGGCGCACACCATAGGGATCTCGTGCTACGCTTATACTGCCAGCAGAGGGGTCCACGACCACAATGGCAAAATCACCATCTAGAAGACGGCAGACAGCCGGGAGGCCCATAGTTGCCAGGAGCGCAGGGATCACGGCACAGTCGCTTGCGCCTTGCTTCACAGGGAGGCGGAGAGAAGAGACCAGTGCCGGCGCATTAAAGATTTCCCCATTGCACATAACGATACGTCCATCCGCCATCGTAAAGGGCTGTTCTTTCCCAGAGGCCCCCTGCACATGGAGACGCGTAAAGCCGAGGCCTACACGGATTCCCGATGGGAGAGCCAAAAGATCGCTGAAAGCATCATCCGGGCCGCGATCCATTAAACGCTGTATACAGTTATGCATTTCATATTTGGGAAAGGGGTATTCAGATGCATGATTCCATACTAAACATATGCCGCACATCTCTACTCTCCTTCAGCTCTGGTTTATTTAGGCTACAGGGACTACGGATTCCACTTCAGCGACTACTGAAACTGCTGCGGGCCCAGTATAGCGTGCCTCATAGTTCACGAGCCAGAGCTTGCGCGCAGTATCCTGGCGATTCATAAAATCGCGCAGGGCCGGAAAATAGGGCGGAACAGCGGCATGACGAGCCTCCCACAACAACTTCCGATACTTCTGCGGTGCCGAGCCCAGCGGCAATTCATGCTTCTTGTAGATCTGGATGAAGAGGTCATGGAATACCTGCGTGCAGCCCTTGAAGGCTCCAACAGTAGCCTGTGCGGCCACCGACTCCTCGGGGTAGAATGTAAGATACTCCTGGAAGGAACGTGGAGCACGAGACCACAGATCAAGCCACAGAAAGGGCAGCTTTGCCTGGTTCCCACGCAGGAAGCGCACATGGGAATACAGATTGGATCGTAGCTTCCATCTGCTCGATCCATCAGATCCCTTCAGCACCACACCCTGAAAGGCCTGGCGATCTGCAGCAGCACGGGCAGCAACATAGGTCACGACACCCTCCAGAGTCTCAAGCGTCTTGTAGACAATGGGGACCTTCATATTCAGAATTGAAGGCGTCGTGACGGTCTCGTAGGACCCCGTGCCCGAATCAATCCGGTAGGTTGCAATGAGCGTGAGGGTCGGTGTCCCATACAAGGCCGGCACAACAATTCGTTCCTCGGGGTGATTTAGCACAAAGGAGTAGCACAGGCTCTTGTCAAGGGTTGCCAGGTCAACCCCCTGCACCCTGCATGTCTCTGCAAAGAGCTCCGCAAAGGGGCGGGTTCCATAGAAACTGGAGCCAGCTCCGAGCTGCGTGCGGCTTGAGAGCTTCCAACTATCGGTGGTTCCGTCATAGAAGGCATTGATCATTACCCCATCCACGAACTCCTCTGCGACCCATCCAGAGGTTGGAGCTCCAGAAAAGGGAGCCCCGCGTCCTGGCGAAATGCAGGCAGGTCGATTGGTGACCATATTCCATACAATGGAGCGGAAGAGTTTGGTATTAATGTGCGTCATATCACTCACCTCCTTGTCATAATGCACAAGAACATAGGGGTCAGAGGGCCCCGGCGAGCGAAAGTCGCGGATAACAAGGCGGCCACCCTCGGGGCTCTTGAGGTAGGCCATGAGCGCCTCTGCTGTGGGATACACACTGATAAGGTTTGCGAATGTTGTATTCATAGTCATCGTGCTATCCCTCTCTGTGGGGTGACCCCTGTGTCAAGTTTTGCCGGTTCAGATAGGAGGATCAATTTCCGCATAGACAGTAGCGGATGGCACTTCCTGAGGACCAGATTGATTTGAATTATGATGAAAGTCCAGAGGCTGCCGGTCAAGAGGCAGCCGTTATAAATTTAGAAGAAGCAGTCGCTCCGGCAGCAGTTACTCTAGAAGCTCCTGGTCCTGCTACCGCTCCTGGTCCTGCTACCGCTCCTGGTCCTGTGACCGTGACCGCGACCGCTTCTGCATCACAGCCAGAAGCCGAAGAAGCAGAAGAAGCAGAAGAAGCAGAAAAGGCAGAAGAAGCAGAAGAAGCAGAAGAAGATGCCGACCCACTCCACATCGGCAACTTGGTCATGATTGTTAGCAGCAAACTCGGAACCATCACAGGGCGCGTTACATTCCGAAGTATCCTACTTGTCCGTGTAACTCCCCAGGAATCCAGTAACACAGCGGTTGAACTCCCCCTTTTGGCAGATGGCACCGGGTTCATCCCCGATCTTGAGATTAGTGAAATTGAAATCATTGAATCACAGGCCTCTGATTACTATGTGGATACACTCGGCGCCAAGCCAGGCGAGCATCTCGAATTCTTTAAGGCAGATGGCTCCATTGCCGCACCACCAGGCATTGTTGCGACTGTTACCCGATCGCCAACAGAGGATTCTATCACTCTCGAAGATGACCGAAAGTTCCTGTTCCAAGGCGAGGGCCCTCAGGACCCGATCGCTGTCATTCGTGTGACCAGTGCTAGCAATGCTGCAGCTGCTACTGTGGGCGAAGGCGAAGGTGTAGCCGCTGCTTTAGAGCAAGATGATGATTTCGATGTGTTTTCTCTGTTACAAGAGGTCATGCCATCCATTGCCCTAGAGGCCGTGCCTCTTGCAGAAATGCGATTCTCCGATTCCATTCAGCGCGAAGATATGTTTCAGGATCTGCTCAAGGATCTCAAACCCAAACAGAAAACAAATCCCCGCCGCATCCGCTTGCTAGAGCGCGAAGTCGATCTGTCCATCTCTCTCAAAAACAGGATTGCACGGCGTGGTCCCTCTGGGCAGATTGAGGGGACCCTTACCACCTCTGTTCTCACAATGGCCGATGCGCTTGCCATGAACTCCGCCATCCCTGCCGCTATTCCTATCGTGAACGCAGCACGCATTCTCAATCTCGATAAGATCGGTGAGGGGCGATTCAAGGATTCTGATGTAACCCCCCGCGTCCTAACTGATGTAGAGAATGCAGGCGTCCTTGCCGCCGAACTCTATGAAGAAGGTGCTGCAGAGAATCGGGATTATTATGCCTATATCTATGGAGTCCTCGGGCGCGATCTGCAGACTCTTACTTCGAAAGGGCAAGGGGCCAGCAAATGGCAACAGGACCAGGATGTCATTCGCACGGCCGGCTATAATGAACCGGTCCAGGGTCTGAGTTACATGTTGCCAAAGGCGATCCCGGTATCTGCCGATAAGCCGCTGGTAACACCGGTCTCCACATCACAGCTCATCTTTAACGTGCACGATCGCTCCATTCGTGTATTACAGGAGGATACTATGGTGATGCCTGCATCCGGAAAGCGATCCCTTATCGCGCCGAGTGATCCCTCCTCCGTGAAGGGCTACATGATCCTTCCCCTTAAGGCGGCGCTCACACTCCGCCCTCCCACTCGCATGGGTGATCTGCCGTCTGCTCTTATTTACTCGGCGGCTCTTCAGGAAGATAACCTGCCAACGATTGCGGCCACTCTTACACAACTGAACTCCATGGAGCCCGGCAATCCTCATCAGCCATGGACTCTTGCAGCGGAATCGGCAGCCGACTTTCAGATCGCAGAATGGCTACGCTTGGTGCTTCCCTTTGCAGTGCACCCGGCAGACGCACTCGGAGGTCGCACATCGCCGCTGCTAAATACGTTCGACACACTTGGACTCAATATAGCCGATCTGTCGCCCCCTGTCGCAACTGTCCTCCACGAGTTCGTCGCTGCATCTCAGAAAGAGTGGCGCACGCAGTTGGTAGCACGCCGCAAGGCAATTCAGGAATTTCTGAATGCTGAACCCGAGCGCACGTTTCAGAGTGTAACCGGGTCTGATTCTCCTCTATGGTCCGATGCAGAGGGTTCCTTGGTGCGCACGCCGGCCCTGACTGAACTCCTGGATGATATACGACGAAGAAACCCCACCATTGCCGGCTCCCCTACACTCCTTACGGCCTCATTTCTGCTGGAGGCACAGGGTGATGCAACTCCCCTGATTGCCGCAGCCATTGCCACCATGGATGCGCGTCCGATACCTGTGGATCCTATTGTAGCTGCCACTGGACTCGCTCAATCGCGTGCCTATGCACTCCGCCGGAAAGCACTCCAGGATATTGATCTAATTCGCCTTCGGGCCGAGCCAGAACTCAACAGCTGCCCCCATGCCAAAAAGCTGGAAGCCATCCGCAATATTCGCGATAACCTAGAACGATCGCGTCTCCTTCGCGAGTTCGTTGAATTATACCAGGGCGACGACAATGGCTCCTGGATGACCTGTGCACTCTGTTCCGAACCCTGTGTTTGCTACCATGAACTCCTAGAGCTCGAAGCCTTGGCCCAGCCGGCACGCCTGGAAACTATACAAAAACAGATCATGATTCGCTTTGGCGGGGAACGGTATCAGGGCAAGATTGTCTGTAAGAACTGCGGCCAGGGGTTACGAGATATTGACTACGCCGAAGGACCTGAATACGATGACGAAGGCAATGTGGTTATAACGCGCTCCGTGCTAACAGAGGATCAGCTGCGTGAGGACCCCGAAGAATCCAATTTTGCAGCCACGGTGCGCGACCTGATTCGCCCTACAGTCGAATTTGCAACGGGACCGCAGAGAGCGTTGGCGGCGGCGCTGGATGTTATCTTGGATCGTGCCGGCATTCAGATGGACCCTGATGTCATTCGCCAAACCGTGCGGTATGCCGATCTCTATGTCAGCGCTCGCACTCCACCCCCGGCTGCGTATGAAGCCAGTCGCAAAAAGGCCATGACGGCTGCAAGTGCCAAGATTAAAACGGCAACGGGTGTCGGCGGTTCTACAGTCGCCATGCCGACCTATGAAGCCGTCATCGATAACCTCCGTATCTCAGCATTAGGAGGCCTCGTTGTGCTTGCTCTGCAGATGGCGGATCCTCCTGTAGTCGTCAACAATCCCTTTCCCATCTGCCCGTTCAGTCGCGGCGGCTGGCCCATGGAGGAAGGAGTGGAAACGGATCCAACCAAGGGCGCACTTCACTATGTAGCCTGTGTGGTTGCATCGATCGATCGTGATGAGGCCCCGTGGTCCAACCTGATATGGGCTGCTCTCGATTCACTGGAGTCGCGCAAAAAGAAGGTGGGGGTCGCCCTGGTAGCACCGATCAAAGTGCTCCTGGGTCTCGATGAAAAGGGGGCCACACTCTCAGTAACGCCGGAAATCCGCTCTGCGATGCAGCGATCCAAGTCCGATGTAGTAGCACTGAAGGCACGCGCTCTTATCAGCAAGAAGGATGAGTTGCCGAACCGGTTTCGCCCTGAGCCCTTTCCCGAACCTGCGGATCATCCAGTTCTTGAAGGTGCCTTGCCCGCAGGCCCTACGCCTCAAGTAAGGGAGGCCCTTGGCCGAGAGGCACGTGCAGTTATAGTAGGGCTGCATGACCCTGACTCCTTTCGCCCTGTTACACTGCAGGAAGCCGGGGCCGGTCGTCTCCAAGGAACTGCCGGGGCCGGCATGGATCGTCTACAGGCGATTATGGCCGCTCCCCCCAGTGATCCGCGACTCTGGCCGGCCTTTGCTACACCTATTCCAAAGCCTGTTGAACAGATTGTGGATCCCGCGGAGTCCTTTAAGCTCTTTCTCAAATTCTGCTACTATGGGCCCGCCGTAGGACTGCAACACGAGTTTTCCTATGGCAATGCCTGTCGCCAATGCGGCATGGAACTTGGATCCCCGATTGATCTCGTCAACATCGAGACGGATGGTGCACGGATTTTAAGTGAACAGAAGGGGCCGCTGCTCTTGCCGACACCCATTGCGGAAGAGACATTTATCGCACTATCGAATGCAGTCCGTCGTAGAAAGATGCTGGAAGCACCCCGCTCCGTTGAGCCGCCTGCCTGGCGCCGCGGCTTACAAGAACTGGCGGCGGCCCTTCGGCTGATCCCTGCCTATGAAGAGATAGTGGGACCTCTAGAGGCTGTCTTGGCAAATCCAAGTCTGGAAACAGTTACTGAAGAACTTGAGCGAGGGCTCCTCTGGTCACCGCTGACAGTTCACATGGATGAACTCCTTGCTGAAATTACAGAGCGGATTGGGCCTGTGGTTGGCGGTGGAAAGCGTGGCGCCGAGGCATCGGCCGCGTTGGCCACCTTTCAGATCATTACGGAGGAACCCTTTTTACAGGGACCACGTGTGCTTCAAGAATACTGGTGCGCCAAAGCGATGGCAGCGGGCACGGGAACATCGATTGTGACTGCCAAGGGCTCCAAGTGGTTCAGAATCTCGAAGCAGCACAGCGATATTATCAACAAAATGCTCACGGAGAATGCGGTATGGTTTACAGAGGCCGTGCAGGAGGGATCTAAGGTAGCCCTGCGCCTCATGGCAACGACACTGGGTCCTGTGCTGCGCGCATGGATCGATCATGTCAAACCGTCGCTACCATCGACTCCAAATGGGTGGACTGTGGTCGAAGCGCAAATCCTGCTACGAACCCTTGTATATCAAGTGTGGAGGGATGCAGTGGTCTCGACATCGCGCCTCTGGACTCCTCTGCAGAATCCTCTCGATGGTGCAGCGCAACTGGCGAACTGGACACGGGGCCTCATGCTTCACGTGAAGAAACACTACATTCGATATTCGAAGGATCGTATCCAGCAGATTCTCCAGCAGATTGCGGATTTGGATCGTGAGAGCATTGTGAAGGAGTTCCGCGATTCGAATGATGAGGATGTATTGGGGGCGATGATCTTCATGAAACAGCAGGGGATTGGTCGCTGGGCTGTCCAGGCCACTACCAAGAAGTATGATGCGGATCTATTTGAATTTGAGGCAACGCAGCGGGAGGCGCAGGGGCGCGGGGCGGCACCTCCTGTAGATCCAGCCGGTCTGCTGGAGGGGGAAGCTGAGGGGGCAGCTGTAGTTGTTAATGATTTTGGTGCAATGGCGGGGCCCGCCGTTGAGGATGGCTACAATGTGGCCCAGCAGGCAGATGATGATGGCGGTGTGGATGGTGGAGATGCGGGGTTTACCGCTTGTTAAATTCGGTGTGGGCGTTAGATGGAGCTGCTCTGGTTGGCCATTGTCTTTTATAGCATTGGCCTTGCGACAATCTTGTATCTTCGACCTGCCGTCATGTTCAATGAGAACGGCACGTGGAAGGAGTTTGGTTATCAGCGGGATTCCCGGCATACAATATTTCCGGTCTGGCTATTTATCATAGTCTGGGCTATCCTAAGTTATGTGCTGTCGATGGCGACCTCATCTATTCTATTTTCTTCTTCTGCAGTTGCAGTCGCAACAGCCGCAGTTGCAGGATCAGAAGCGCACACGTTTGCATCCAGGATGTTTGACAATAAGAATGAAGGTGAATGCGAAAGCGAGGAGGTCATCGAGATGCCTGAGCCAGAGTATCGTAAGAAACGGACACCATTAAAAGAATCAAAAGAGAAAGAAAAGCCCAGGCCCGGCTATTATGTTTTAGAACCTGGCGATCAAACCAAGGGACTGCGCAAATATGTCTATTATGGCCCGAATCCGCCTACAGCAGATTAGCCACCAACTTAGCTGCATTGAGACCCTGATACCAAATTCCCAAACCCAATCCCACAGGCTCCTGCCAGGAAGGCCCACAGTGGAGCTGCAATCGTTGTTTCAGATAGAGTTTGTTTATCATATTCCTTCTCATTCAGTAAGTTCTGAAGAGCAAGAATATTCTGAGGTGGTTGCTGCAGCGGCTGCTGTAACGCCGGAGGTGCTGTTTGAATCATACTGATCTGCTGTTCTGTAGATGGACCCCTGTTCTCATCGGCGCCTCCCTGCTGGCGCATTACCGTCACAAATTTAGACGCAAATGCCGTCACTTCCGGTGTTATCTTTGCATAATGAGTCATAATCATATCCGAAAAGGCTAGGCGTCCCCAGTCCATATGCAAGGGAATTGCTACACATCCTGCTGCGAAGAGGGCACCGACCATGGATCCAATCCCAATGGATCGAAACGATTTTACACCCGAGCAGGCCTCTGCCTGGAGCCATGTAAGAAACCCAAAGTGAATAATCCATGAAAATACGAAAAAGGCACCGAGTATTATATATTTATCTGGCCCTCCTATTGATAAAAAGTTAATGGCTACTGCAGCAACAGCCGCCATCAGGGCGCCACCCCCGAACATGTAGCCATACAACATCGAGGAGTCCATTCTGAGGGCGGCGCAGAAAGTAATTGCAGCGGCTAAACTATTCTATGCGAACCAAGTAAATGGCGCAGTTTGCAAACCCTGCTGATATTAAGAACCTGAGTGATTGGGTGGCCCGGTATGGCAAATATAAGAACGTGGTGCTGGATACAGAAACCGGAGAGCCGATAGTTCTCGAACCCAAGAAGGATAATCCGGCGAAAGTCCTCACAATTCCGTGGCGCCGCGAAGGAGATGCGATAGTCGTGCTCACAAATCCGTCACAGTTCTCCCCTGCTTCTGTTGCTGCTGCAGCTCAGCGGTTTGCAGATGTATATACGCCTCAAAATGAAGCTGCGTCGATCGATACACTTCGACTCTTGGAACGACGGCTTCTGGAGGCATGGCGGGCCTATCGGTTAAATCCCTCAATTCCTCTCATGAAAGATGTGAATGGAATTGAGAAAGAATTATTGGCATTTGAGCTATCCTTGACCAGACCGGATCGGGCCATTCTAGACGGCCGCTACATGGTGCCCATTCTGCCGATTGATAAACGTGCAATTGGGATTGCGGCTGTTGGAGCAGCCTCTTTGGCAAGGAAAGCAACTGCAACTGCAACTGCCGCTGCCGCTACTGCAGGGGATATGGACTAATACGACCTTCATTCTTATCACAATCCACCGTATCGGCATGGTATTTAAAGCATACGCCATTCCGATCCTGATAGACGATTTTCCCCGCATTGTCCATATTCGGATATTTATAGATCACGACCGGTGTAGGCTTCAGCACATAGATGAAGAAAATACCGAAGAAGACACCAATCAAAAAGGGCAACAGCTGCAGATGATTGAAAAACTTCATAGTGGATCCCCTACTAAGTGAGTAGATAAAATCTCCGTGATTTACAGGGATGGTCAACTATTGGATCCTTATGGAAAATCCGTGGCTAGCCGCAGTTCTAAGCTTCTTTATCGGCTTCGGCATTGCTGCCATGTTTCGCCCCATGTGCCG
>Ga0136644_10003445_pt1 | contig 11849 bp, 10 predicted proteins | sample C_130820_EF_Meta_FD_94780 | JGI IMG/M metagenome (GOLD analysis project Ga0136644, IMG submission 94780) | Freshwater microbial communities from Lake Croche, Canada to study carbon cycling - C_130820_EF_MetaG (v2) (version 2) | ecosystem: Environmental > Aquatic > Freshwater > Lake | place...
AATCCAGGAGTTTCTCAGCCCGGCAAAGTTTCCTTGAAGGATAGGATGAAGGGATCAGGGGCAGTGAAAGGGGACAACGCTAAGGGAATTCCTCTTTCGTGGTTCGTGCTGGGAGCGCTGGCAATTCTCCTGTTGCTCGGAGCGTTTGTTTGGAGAAATGAACTCGTGAGCATTTTAGATTTCAACCAATCAACGAAAATCACGGTAGCAAATCCGGTTTATACTCAGACCATGACGCCGTTACAGACGCCGACGCCGTTACAGACACCGGCGCCAACACCGGCGCCATTACAGAAATCAAATCAGGAGATTAAATTAACCCTGGATCGAAAAAGTCTTAATAATGGCCAGTCTATAGAGGCAACAAACGGTCAAAGATTTATTCTTGAAGCTTCAGCTCAGTCTGGGCGACCCACCAGCAAGTTATCAGGACCAGGACAGATGAATGATAACATCCTTACCATTTGTGGGCTAAGCGGGACGGGAACCATCACGCTCCAGTTAAATGCTACGGAAAACGATCAGGTGAATGCCGTGGAAACAAACATCCAGATCATCATTATTCCGCCGGCTGCTAGAATCACAAAAATCGATTTTATTAATCCAGGCGAAGTTGCATGGGCTAAGTTTTTTAATAATACCGCTACAAAGGGACCTCTTCCCGGTTGGGGATTTTACCAGACTAATGGTTTAGCAACAAATCTTAATGAACTGTTAAGCGTGCCGTTCTCGGCAGTTCCAAACTCTGCATTTCAAACGTATTATCCTCAGAGCCAAAAGCAAACCATCAATAGTAATGCAACGAATCCAGCGAGTTGTTTCTTCAAGAAGATAGAATCTGATAACTCCATAATCCTAACAATTACTTTAAATCCCAATGGCCCGATTGTTAATAGACTGGGTTTTCAGCCCATCGATTTTGAGATTCAAGGAGAAGATTCGGATGTCAAAATTAAGTGTAATGTTTCAAAAAAAATCAACAAATGCCTTAATCTTCTTAAGGAAACCGGGTATTCAATCCGATACAAAATTGATAAATATGATGAGCAGGAAACTGTGCCCATTGAAGAAAAAATAAATGGTTATATTGCTGGCTTGAGATCTACAGTTCGAGAAAAAAAGAAGGCCCTAGATCAAGATGCATTAAATAAGCAACATACAAATGCAGCAAGCACAAGCACTCTAGCAATGGAAGTGCCAAAAAGTAAAAAATATCCCGCCTTAGATGATGCGGGAAAAATATTGAGTAATCGAATAAGCTTTAAAAAGTGCTCGACAAACAAAGAGGGTTTATTCCCTGAAAAACTTTTATCATTTTATATTTGGCTAGGCGGCAAAGACCCAACTAATGACCTATATAAGGAATATATACATAATGTGCTTTTACAAGTTTTCACTTCGGAGAAAGATATCACATATAAAGACTGTGCAGAGTTAAGAGGTAAGTTTACAGGTAAGTCGAGAATTATTGAGGATTTCAACTATTTTATAGAGCTAAAAACTGGCGCTGGTGTTGGTAGTTTGGCGGCGCCTAATCCAAAAACTGACGATCAACAATTTATAGATAATCTCAAAACCTATTTTACGAAACAAAATCTAGAAGATCTTAATGCAATGCTGGCTCCAGCGAAGCCTGCTCCAACCCCGATAGATTTTCAGAGAGAGCTAGAGCAGTCGCAGAATGATTTAAAGAACTATAAAGACAGGTTTTTTAAACCGGACACAGTCAATAAGATTGAGGTGTTACAGGATGGGAAGCCGATTTTAATCTTCACCGAATGACCCCGGCCGAAAACATCAAGGAGCAGATACTCTCTGCACTGCGTAAGCAGGATGCCAATCCCGCATTGGCGGCTGAATACGGTCGCCTCTGTAAGGAACTCAACCGCCGTCTTGAGCAGATCGAGGAGGTGCTTGACCGAGGCGATGAAATCCAGGCCCTCCAAATGGCCGAGATCTATCCGCCCGTCATGGAGGAGTCGGACGCATTGTCTTTTTTCAAAAGTCTCGAGTGGGGGCGTCTCTGCGAAAGGAATCAGACCGCGACGGCTCCCGAGATCAGATCACAAGCAGTTGCAAAGCTGAATGCCGTTTATGGCAAGGGGCTCAGCTCCACCCACCCGATCTACAGAGACCTCCGCGAGGCCGTCTTGGGCCGGGATGATGAGAAGGCCCTTAAGATCGCGAGGACGATCGAGGGGCTCTCCCCCGGGGATGCCGGCGCCAAGGCTGAGAGGGAGAGATTGGAGCGCAAGGTCTTCGCTGGTCTGGTCGCTGAGTTGGGCCAGGTTCTTTCCTCGGACGACAACACACGCATCATTTCCCTGCTGGACGAAGTGGAGCAAATGGCGCCTGCGGGAGAGGCCGACGGCTCGGCGGAGATCCGCGGAGCCCGAAAGATCCGCGATGAGAGGGATGCCCGCGAGGCGGGTGAGCGCATCCGGGGGATTCTGGCGGAGCTGGACATGAAATCAGGCCTTCAGGATTGGAGGACGACGATGGAGCATGCGGCGCTTGTCCAGAATCTCTGCGAGCGTCACCGGATCGCACTCGATCCCGTCCAGCAGGGAATCCTCGGCAACGCGCGGGAGTTCTCGGAAAAAAAGCGGGCTGAGGCCGTGAAACAGGCCGCATTCGACGAGGCCTTGCGTAGCTTCCTGATCTGCCTGGATGACGCCACGAGCAGAACCCAGGCGAGCGGAACGCTGACCATCCCCGAGGTGACGGATGTGCTGGTTCGTCTGAACAAGGAGTGGCAGGTGGTGGAGTCGTTCGGCCTGCCGGTGGATCCCGCCCGTGTGGAGGAGACGGCGCGGATGGTCGAGATCCTCCGCAACGAGCTGGTGCGGTTACAAAAAAGACGCGTCTCCTCGGTCGCTGCGTTGGCCGCCGCCGCCTTGGTGACGCTGGCCTTCACCGGGTGGTTCGTTTCCATTCAGTACCGGGCAGGCGAGATGAGCAAGGCGCTCTCATCAGGACGCCAGTCCCGCTCTTTGGCCTCGGTCAAGCGGCTCGTCGAGGACGCGGACAACTTGTCACTTCCCAGATTCTCCTCGCGTCTCTCTGCCGAGATCGCCGCCAGCAGGAAATGGGTCGAGGGTATGGAAAAGGAATCCTCCGCCTGCACGGAGGGACTTGCTGACTTGCTAAAGAGATCCCCCAATTATCAGGTCGAGGATCCGGTTCGGCTCGAGGGCGAGTATCAGGGACTCAAGTCCCGCACCCAGCAGCTCCCCGATGAGCAGCAGAAAGTGATGCAACCGGATCTCCTCAAACTCGACAAGGCTTACAGCGATCACCTCGCTGCCCTCGGAGCCAAGGATGACAAGCTGATCGGCGGACTCCTCGAATCCATCGGTGAGATTTCAAAACCTCTCGCCACGGGCGGACTCTCACTGCCTGAGGTGGAGAAGATCGTGGCTGCCCGAAAAGAAAAGGAAGCCGCCTGGGGTGCGGCTGTTCATTCGACAATCAAGGATCTACCCGTCAGTGCGGATCTCAAGGTGAAAGCCGAAGCCGAGGAGGAAAAGACCAAGATGCTGTCTGCCGCCGCCGACAAGGCGGAGGCAGCACTGAAGGCCATGGCGGCATCCTCAAAAGCCGATGCCTACCACTCTGCTTTGGGAACGCTCAAGGAAGTGGATCTTCCCTGCTGCGGACTGATACCGGAGGCACGGGTTGCCTGGAATACGGAGGCGACTGTCGAGAGCATTCTCCCGGAGCTTCTCTTCCCGGGAAATGCCGCAGCTTATGCATCCCTGAAACAGGCAACTTCCGACGACGATCAGGCACACCGACTTTACCCCAAAAGTATTGTCGGCAGCGAGGTGACCGCGTTCACCGAGATCCTGAACGACGAACTGACTCCTGATGTGAAGGTCTACTCGCTGGAGGGGGGGGATCCGTCGAGAAAAGTCTACGCCATGTTCGACATCAAAAAGACCCTCGACGACGGAGATCTCTCAATCTTTACGGGGAAAACCTATGATCCGAACAAGGACTCGGGATCGAAGCCGGCCTTTACCATCAAGACCTATAGATCCAGCAGCAAGGGCTGGGAGAAAGCCAAGAAGTTCTCCGATGGGACTGACGCAGATGCCTCGAGGATCTATCGTGAGATCGGCATCAAGGATGCTATTTCTGATTCCCTGGAGGTCCATACCTCGATCATCCAGCTTCTCGATCGGCTCGTTCATTCCGAGGCCAAGGATCCTCTTTATCAGGCCTTCGTGATCCAACAGTTGCTGGAAATGACGAAATCACGCCCTCTGGCATGGGGTCTGCAGTATGCGCCTGGTGCGACGAGTCTCATGAAAGACGTTGATCAGACAATCCGGGTGAACTGCGGAAGTTTGCCTCAGGGGGCATGGATGTCTCCGTCCTACCAAAAGCTTGTGCCACTACTCAGGCCCTTCCTTGAAAAACCGAGGATGTACAACGCTGAAGCCCAACTTAACAAGCTCCTTGCGGGACTGGTGGTCGACGGAGGTGCGTTTCTCTATGCCGGATACGTCGATGCGGACGGGAAACCCCGTTTGCTTCCGGATCTCAGCATTCCACCAGTCGATCTCTACGGGATCGGGGGCGAACCCGAGGCGCGCAAATCGATGTGTGTTTTCCGGATGAGAAAGGATGGAGAAAAGTCGTCGTATGATGCAATGGCCAAGACCGTGCCTCTCACTCCGCTCTACTATCTTAAGAATGGGAGGGCGAACATGGTGGATTCCGCCCTTCATGCCCTCCGACTCGAGAATAGTCGCAACCAAGTGACCTTGCCGCCGCTCTTTGAAGAAGGGCCTCCTTCGGGGACTCCTATGCCCGCATCCCCCGGAGTGTTCGGAGTTCTCGGAGGACCATCTTTCGCGTCCCCCGGTGCCGGTTCTCCGGCAGGAACAACCAGCAAGCCATGAGCAACAAGAACCATTTCGTCGTCTGGAAAGGAGTCCGCTCAGGTTCTTTTTCCAAGGAGGAGTTGGAAAAGGAATTCATCGAGGGAAGAATGGGTCTTGTCCGGACAGTGAACGCCGCTGGCGTCACGATTTCCGGAAGAGATTTCGTCGCGGATCTCGAGACAAGGCGCAGGGAGGAGGAGCTTGAGGAGCAACTTCGACAGCAGGCCCTAGCAGCCGAGGCTGCTCATCTCGAGTTGGAACGACAACGTGAACAGCATCGAGTGGAGTTGGAGGCGGCTAATGCCAAACAACCAAGCGGAAAGTCGATCCCACCCCCAATTCCCGATGTCAATCCTTGGGCGCCGTCCTCGCCATTTACCTCTGTTCCTGCTCCACAACGCGCAAACCCCCCAAGCCCTCCTCAATTCTCACCGGGGGGAGTCTCATGGTTGGACGGTAAAGGACCCGTTGTCATCGCCTCTTTGCTTTGCCTGTTTTGCTTTCTTTCGGGTCAGATCCTTCGGGAAACAACCGGGATCATCGCCTTGGTGCTGGCTGTGATCTTGTTAGTTAGAAAAAAGACCATCCCGGGAGTTATCCTGATCCTGAGCGTCCTGCTCTGCTACGGCCTGGGCTTCCTGCTCTCGGAATTAATCCACGACTATCTGATAAAAAATTACCCCAACTGATCCCTTCATGAAAAAGACCGGCCCGTTTAACAAACCTGATCTCAAACTCAACTGGACCAAAAACGATATCGAGCAGCGTTTCGGATTCCACGGCGGACGCTACACCACGGCCAATAGTCTTTTCACCTTTATCATGGCCCTGATGCTTGCGGGTTCCTTCTACGCGGCGCTGATTTTCTGGCTCCGGGGGATCCCCCAGGCCAAGGCTTTCTGCGATATTTTTCTGGAGCGAGGCGTTCCAACCTACTTCATCGTGGTTTTCTTCTGCTGGTCGCTTTCGATCCTCTTCGTGAAGCGTTCCAAACTTATCGAGCAGCGCAAAGCACTCGCTATCAAACCAGTCCCAGTGGATCCCGACTTTGTCCTTAACCGCGAGACGGCGAACGAGGTTCTCCAGAGACTGCGATCGATCGTAGACGATACGGGTAACTATGTGCTGCTGAACCGCGTCGACAGAGCTCTCTCCAACCTGCAGAACATCGGTCGCATCGGCGATGTTTCCGAAATCCTTAGAAGCCAGGCCGAATACGACGAGAACCAGCTTTCATCCAGCTTCACGCTGCTCAACGGTTTCCTGTGGTCCACCCCCGTGTTCGGCTTTGTGGGAACCGTGCTCGGACTGAGCCAGGCAGTCCGGGGGTTCGGGGGGACGCTTCAGGGGGCGGCGGATCTTTCCGTCCTAAAAGGCTCGCTCCAGACCGTGACGGGTGGGCTCGGGGTTGCCTTTGAGACCACCCTGGTGGCGCTGGTCTGCGCACTGGCGACGCAACTCCTGATCAGCGCCATGCAGATGAGGGAGTCAAGGTTTCTAGACGAGTGCAACGACTACTGTCACGCGCACATCATCTCCAAACTCAAGCTCACGGCGTGAGGTAGCCGAGGATTCCCCCGCCATGCGCCATGGACTTCGATCCGGAGGGGAGGGAATCAGCTTTTTCTTTTTCCAGGATATCATCACCTGCCTGATAGGCATCGTCCTATTCATCGCGCTCCTACTCACGCTGTTTGCGGGCGAGACATCCTCCGACAACGGGGTTGCAGCCGGGGCTCCTGCGTCGGCGGCGCAGAAAAAGACGCTGAACGAGCTCATCAGAAGGGTGGTGCAGATGCGCAAGGACGTGAAAACCGCGATGCTGAGCGGAAGTTCCGACGCTGAGATCGCCCAGAAATCCGCGGCCGCACGATCCGAGCTCGAAGACCTCAGGAACCAGCTGAGCCGCTACGCCGGCGCCAAGGCACCCACGGGGGGAAATGCGGAGGTGAAGCAATCCATAGACGCCCTTCGCCAGGGGTCCGCGATCCGTCAGGGGGAGGTGGAGGGGCTGGCAAGGGAGGAGACCGAGAAAAACAAACAGATCGGGGAGCTCTCCGCCGAGCTGGCATCGCTTGAGCAGAAGCTGCTTCAGGAAGCCAAGGATGTGGATCACATCTGGCTGGATCCCACGGCGAGCAACACCACGAAGCACCCGCTGCTCCTGATCGTCAACCGCGAGGGCTACGAGCTGAAAGAGCTCGGCGGGGACAAGAGCAAAACCAAGGAGGGGAAGGACCTTTCCGAACTACTCGCGGCCTACACACCCTCGGATTTCTTCACGGTCATTTACTTCCGGCCCTCGACATGGAACCGGCACAGGGATGTTACCAAAGCCGTCCGCGCGATGGGATTTGAAATAGGCGCGGATGCCCTCAGGGAAGAGCAGAAACTTGATTTTCAGGACGCCCAGCAATGAAACGCAAACTGGGAAAAACCAAGGTCAACCCGATGGATCTCCTGCTCGACACGACGTCGAACGTGTTCGGGAGCATGATCCTCATCGCTATCATGATCGCCCTGTTTTCGGGCAATCCATCCCCCAAAAACACTGTAAAGCCCGGTGATGTCACCAGTGAAGCAATCGATCGGCAGATCAGGAATGCCGAAAAGGATGCCTCCTTGCTTGCGGCTGACCTTTCCAAGCTGAAGTCCCGGAATGGTGACAAGGAAGGGGCGCGCGACCTAGCGGAGTTGGAGAACGACATCGACTCCCTGAAACGTCAACTCGAAGACGCCAAGAAGACCCAGAGGGATGGAATCCAGGCAGCGATCGTGGACTACGGGGCATCGGTAGCTGGGGCGACCAGTGAGGCAGCGGCGGCGGAGGAGGAAGCTGCGATCAAAAAGAACGCCATTTCCACGGATGAGCAGCAGATAGCGACGCTCAAGGACCGTATCGCCCAGATGCAGGCAAGGGTGCAGAAGGAAAGGGCCAAGAAGGTTCAGCGCTTGAGCCTTCCCAAGGAGCACGACACGGATCAAAAGGCATTCTATGTGATCCTGATCAACAATGAGGTGTTCCCGGAGAGGCTCATTGATTTTTCCGGCAACATGTCACCCTTTCCCGGGATAAAAATCACGGAGCGGGGAAAGGACTCCGAACTCCGGACTCCGATCAGGGGTAGAGGCATATCCATAACCTCCTCCAAAAACGATATCGCGGAACTCATCCGGAGGCTGCCAAGGGATTGTTATGTCGCGGCCCTTGTTTTTCCTGACTCAATCCAGTCATTCAGGGATTTCGAGGAAATCGTCCATGGGCTTGGCCGAGAGATGGGATGGGAGCCCTGCGATATGGAGAAAGAGCTCGTTTTCTCAAATTCAGGATCATCACCAAAACCCCAATGAAAACCACCGCAAGCATTATCCTATCCCTTACCGTTACGATTGGTTCGGCGTGGGCGGAGTCTAAAGACACAAACAAGCCCATCACGCCTAGATTTACTTACGGGACCGGAGCGATCATCAGCTCAAAGGGCCTGGTAGTGACTTGTGCCCACGTGGTGGAACACGCCAAGTCGCTGTCCGTGTATCACAACAACAGGAATCACGACGCAGAGCTTCTGGATGTGGTCAATGACAGGGGGCAGGACCTCGCGATCCTTCGTTGCAAAGACCTAGAAGGGCAACCCCACTTTCTCATCAAGCCTTCCGGAACTGTCAGGCCTGGGGAAACGGTTTTTGCATTGGGGTTCCCCGAAGCCGATGTCCTTGGAACCGAAATCAAGATTACCAAGGGTGAGATCTCCAGCAAGACCGGCTATAAGAACGACTCGAATATCTGGCAGACCAGCACCGACATCCATCCCGGTAGCTCAGGCGGACCCTTTGTCGACGAGTGGGGAAGGCTAGTGGGCATCGCAAACTCCTATATCCCGGAAGAGCGGATCGGATACTGCACAAAGGACCAGCTCCTGCTCGATAAGGCAGAGCCGTATCTGGATGAACTGACCATCGTGCCCACGGAGTCGATCCCGCCCCGTTCATCAGGTCTGGCACGGAAGCTCTACCATCTGTTAGCACATCGCAACGACACCAAGAAAACCATGTCGCAGATCCGCGAAACATCGCAGCAAAAAGTCGTTGTCGTCTGCGCCGAATAAAATCCCTGACCCCTATGGAAATCTACATAGCCAAGAACAAGACTCAGATGGGCCCTTACGACATCGGCCAGGTTACACAGATGCTTCAGTCAGGGATACTTGAGAAACATGACCTCTACTGGCATGAAGGCATGCTAGATTGGGCGCCGGCAGGATGCTTGGTCAAGCAAGTTAAGGATGATAATTATCTTTTCAGCGGAAGCAAGTCATCGGTGGCTGAATCAATAGTTTCATATAATATTGAAACGCCTGTCGATGACATTACCAAAAAGATAATAATGGCTACTAGAGTTTGTCTGGGACTGTGCTTGTTGGGGCCCACCGCTATGGGGATAATGGGATTATTATTTAGTGGTCCTTTCGCATTGGTTGCTTTTATTTTGGGAATAGTGATATTAAGCAAAGGTAAAACTACTGAGGGTATAGCTGCCATTGTGCTTTCGCTGATAGTTCCTATTATGGGATGGGGTATTTGGGCTACCTCCCTAGCCTTATATGCAAATCTATTTAATAAATAACTGATGAGATGAAACACCTTGGTCTATTGTCTGCGAGTCTTTACTTATTATTAGCAGTTAGTGCCCTATCTGCGGTAAAAGTCGATTTCACTGGAGGAAGTTCCATCAGTGGAGATGTGGTTTCTTGGGATGGGGAGAAAGGAATCATTAAATGCGATCTTGGAGAAATTTCCCTTGATAAATCAAAAATAACTCCAGAGTCCCAAACGCGCATCGAAGATGCAGTCCATACCTCACAATCAGTAGAGTTATTACTAAAAAACGGAAGCCTAGTAAAAGGGAAGGTGCTTTCTTGGGATGGAATCAACGTCTGTATTGAATCTGATATAGGTAATATAGCAGTCCCGATTGAAAAACTGTCCGAGGAATCTAATGCAAAACTGAGCGGACTTCCTAAAAACAAACCTGGTTCATTTCCCTCTCCTGACAAGGTTGTCGTTAGTAAGGGATCAGTAACAAACGATGCAACTGACTACAAGGCGTTATGTAAATATATAGTGATTGTGGAAGGCGACAGATCTGTAGGCACAGGATTCCTAGCGCAATACGAAGGAAGGACGTATCTGTTCACAAACCTCCACGTTCTGGACGGAAACAAAACAATTAAATGCAAAACAATGGATGGAAAAGAACTGCAATTAGGGAAACTCTTGGCATCTACGGAGTACGATCTGGCCGCTATTGAATTACCACAGGAAAAAGAGGGGCTCGATTTACAGCAACATGTCGACACATCGGTGACGCTCGGCGAAGAGGTAGTTGTATTCGGAAATAGCTTCGGCGGCGGTGTTGCCACAGACCTTACGGGAAAAGTGTTGGCAGTCGGCCCCCATATCTTGGAAACGGATGTCAAATTTGTCAGCGGCAATAGCGGTAGCGCGATTATTTCGAAGCAATCGCACAAAGTGCTAGGGATTGCGTCATATTGCAGCATCCGCAAAGCAAATGATTTTGGAAAAGACTCAAAATTCAATAATGTGGAAAGACGGTTTGCATACAGGCTAGACAATAATCCAGGTTGGCAGACGATGAGTCTTGTTCAGTTTGTAAATGAGACACTTTTTATTAAAAAAGCCGAAGCCCGAACAGATGCGTTATGGGATATTGCCCATGACATAGCTCACAATGACAAAGTAACGAAAAATAATTATAAAAATGAATACGACAATAAAATTGATGAGATTGTCACACCATACGTAAGCCATAGGGATGCCCTAGGAGATGGTATTGGTTCGAGCCGAGCCGATTATATGCGCTTGCATGAGTGTTTGTTGCGCAATCTTTCCAGCGCCTGCACAAGCGATCTAAACATAAACTATAAGTTTTGTAACTGGCATGCTCGCAATGGAGAGATGACGCTAGAGCTAATCCAAAATGTACGAAATATGATAAATGAATTTCTGTTAAAGAAAATAGATGCAATCAAATCATAATATTCATGCTTATTCTGGCTCAGTAGCCTCACAACAACACGGCAAGAAAGTGGCTGTGGAGATTTTGGAGTAAACCTGGCCTTTAACATTTTAGGTGTCAGTAACCTCCGGCAAAGCCGTAGGTTTGGGATAGCGTGAACCGCTCAAAGCGGTTGATTGTTATTCTGAGGCGCTCCAAGCGCCATTAGGTTCATTTGTTCGAGGCGTTTGTCTTCCTTCTCCTGCTCCTGGATATAGCGACGCACTGCTGCCTCGTCTTTTCCTACCGTCGATACCCAGTACCCTCTTGCCCAAAAGTTCTGCCCTACGAAGTTCTTTCTTCGTCCGGCATACACACGAGCAATATGGATCGCACTCTCCCCCTTCATGTACCCTATCACTTTGACCTGACCCCGAAGTTGGGACACATCAAAACTGAAGTTCAGATTGACCTGACCCCCATAAACGGGACAGTTGAAAAATGAAGTTTTGCTGGGCAATAAGGAGAGCAGAACGACATGAAAAAAAGCAGATACAGCGAAGAGCAGGTGATCGGGATCCTGCGAGAAGGAGAGAGTGGCACGCCGGTGAAGACGGTGTGCGCGAAGCACAACATCTCTGATGCCACCTACTATGCGTGGAAGCGCAAGTACGGGGGCATGGATGTGAGCGAGGCCAGGCGACTCAGATCCCTGGAAGAGGAAAACGGTAGACTCAAGCGACTGGTGGCTGATCAGGCTGTTCAGATCCAGGTACTCAAGGAAGTGAACTCAAAAAAATGGTAAGCCCGTCATCCAAGAGGCGGGCAGCCAAAGTTGGCATCGAAGGGAGCGGGAGCAGCACGGCATTGGCATGCCGTGCTCTTGGACTGACCCGCTCGGGTTACTACCGCTCCTCACGGGAGAGCGTGCAGAGTCGTCG
>Ga0136644_10003449_pt1 | contig 11839 bp, 8 predicted proteins | sample C_130820_EF_Meta_FD_94780 | JGI IMG/M metagenome (GOLD analysis project Ga0136644, IMG submission 94780) | Freshwater microbial communities from Lake Croche, Canada to study carbon cycling - C_130820_EF_MetaG (v2) (version 2) | ecosystem: Environmental > Aquatic > Freshwater > Lake | place: Lake...
AATCCGGGTAACCCGGTTGATTGGGCTCGGTCAGCGTCGTGGCCGATGCGTCCAAGCCGGTCGAGATACTATCGCCACTGACGGCGATGACCACGTTCGATTTCGCTTTAAGTTTCCTGAGTGTTTTCTCCAAAGACTTCGGTGACTTGTCGGTCGGCGACGCAATGGAATCAGACCGGCGGTATGTGATCTCGATATTGCGCTCGTGGAACCATTTCCCAGGTGCATACAGCAAATTTTCATCCGGACTTCCTGCCCTGTGTTTGTAACTATTGGGAGATCCAGCAGGCAAAAAAAGCTGAGCCAAAGCGATGGTCTTGACCGGCGGCTTCCCGACCCATTCCAAAACAGACCTCGTCGGGTCCAATCGCCAATGCGTTCCTTCTTGAACGGACTCGAACCCAAGCGCTGTGCGGACCTGCAAAACCTCCGACGCAGGAAACGCCAATCGAGCCTTAATACCCCCCTGGTCGTCTTGGAGCAAAACGGAGCTTTCGTGATAGACGATCGGTGATTTCCAAGCCGGTGAGCGGAGACGCAGGTCGCTGAGTTTTGGAACCTGTGCTCTGTAAAGCGGCTTGGGCGCATCGAGTTGTTTGGTGACGGCTGCAAACCACATCGCAGCAGCATTGCGTTGCCCAAGTCCGGTAAAGTGACGCCTGCTTTGCATGGGCCCTCGATTGGCACCGTCGAGACGGTCCGTGTCCGGTCCTTGCATGAATCCATGCGAAGCGATCAACGTATCGATAGCTTGGCGAATATTCGCTTCATTAACTGGTTCGTTGTAAACCGTCGGATGAAGCGTCGATTTGGCAAGCATCCACGGTCTTGAACTACCCCAAACACGGTCGGCTTGTGCGCGAATCTCGATGAGTCGCTCGACATAGGTTGCCGTCGTGGTTTTCTCGATGACATCCGATTCACCTTGTTGCCAGAGAACCGCACGAAAATCCTTCAACTCAGTTCCGGCTTGGATGAGGCGTTGAAAAAGTTCACCATCGGTTTTCCATTGGCTCGTCGAGGTTGCTCCGACAGCAACATTGACAAGTCCGATAGGGACGTCGTAGCACTGCGCAAGCAAGTCCCCAAAGGGTGGCCAAATCGACCCCCCGTCGCTCGCGTCGGGCGTCGGCTGAGGATCATGGGCAACTTTCCAAGTTTGCGTTTTGAGATCGTAGGCAACCACACGCTCTGCCGGATCGGTGACCTGCAACCGCTCATCGTTGCAATTCGTCGCATAGCTTTGCCCTGCGATGAGAAACACCTCTCCGACCCCGAAAGGCTCCGAGGTGGCTTGCCCAACACTCTGTCCATCGAGCTCGACTCGAAGATCGACCTTATACCAACCGCCGGCCGGGACCGGAATGACGATTTGCGTTATACCCTCTAGAGGCTGCTGGCCATCGGTCCGGTCTATCTCGGCGGCGTGCTTCCAAGCCGATTGTTGCTGCAGTTGTTGCTGCAGTTGTTGGTCGTAGCCGATTCGGTAGAGTACTTTCTGACGGCTGTCGCTCGGGATTCTCAATCCCAGGGCGACTTGCGCATACCCTTTTGCAGGTCCCCCTGGATGATGGTTGTGGGCCAACTGCGGAACTTCGTAGCGTCGCTGGAAAACTTGGTGGCGAACTGGAAAAGCGACCTCGATTCGCCTTGGTTCGTTATCGCCTTGCGCAAGGCATACCGATTGGCCAGCGACAGAAAATCCAGCGACAGCAAGCAGAGTCGCAAGCACCTGTAGGATGCGTTTTTGGAAAAATATTGGGAGTTTCATGAGGTTGGATCGACGGTAGATGGAAGGAGTCGGCTTTAGGATCAGTATAAGTATAACCGCCAATTGGATCGACTCAGAGTCGGTTTTACTCTCCTTGATGTCAATAGAACGAGACTTGATTTCGTCTCAGATTGCGGTAGTCTGAGATTCTAGTGACACGGGTGATCCTGAGCGATCCGGGTCACCAACAAGCGGCTGCCAGGGACCATTTGCGTACTTGAATTCAAAACGACATGAAATCCAATACTAACAAAAAAAACGCTTCGACAAACCCGCAGAAGCTTGACGATTGTCGCAGTTCAACCCTGCTGAGGCTCTGGCTCGTTTGCTTGCCCATTTGCTTTTCTATCGGATCGATTGCATGCGCAGACAAGCTAGTCTTGGGGCAAGATCAGAAAGAGTCGCAATCGGTTCCATTAACGGTCGAAGAGTTCCAAAAACGCGCAAAAAACAAAGATCTCGTACCTTTCATCACAGAACTTGACAAAGCTCTGGAAAAGACGCCCAGCGATCCATCTCTCTTAGGTTTGGAATTACAAGTCGACCAGCTTCTATTGATGAATGAGCGAGGGAAAGGAATTGAGCGGTTCCGGGGCTGGATCTCAAAACTCGAGAAACTTCCGCGTTCGAATTCTGTGGATAAGCTACTTGTGGCAGGGGTATTCAATGCAACGGTTATCCAAGACGTCGCCTTGGCTAATGAGTTCATTTCTTGGATTGATGCAGTTTCAGATAGGATACCCCAAGGGGAAAGTATCACCCAAGCGAATCTCAGAGGCAATCGCCTATCTCTACAAGGCTTGGTGGAGGACAAGGCAAAGGTGGAAGCTGAATTTTCCAATTTCATTGCAGGGTTGCAGGAGGCCGCTTCGAATCAGAGAATTCCTCCATCCGTCTTAGCGTCGCAATCGATGCGCTACAAAAGCCTATTCTGGACTTCGCATCGGGAACAGTCGCTCGAAAACCTCCTCAAGGCGAGACAAACTTATAAAGATTTCTTGCAAAAAGGAAAAGTCTCTCCCCAAGATTTGCTGGTCTACATTCAATTTATGACTACCTTCGCCAGCGAATTGACCAAAGAGCTACCAAGAGATTCCTACAACATCCTGACTGAATTGAAGGATCAATTAAGGCTGGTTCAACCCAAGCTTCCAGAAGATCAGAGCAAGAGCCTTGAGACAACGATTAAGAGTCTTGAGCAAGGCTTGAAACAGTTGGATATTGCAATTCGCCAACTGGATTTGGTCGGCACGCGAGCTCCGGCAATCCTCGATGCAAAATTCCTCGATGTACCGGAGGAGTTAAAAAAAGAGCTCAAGGGAAAGGTAACACTTCTAGTTTTTTGGGCGGCCTGGAGCGAACCATGCTTGAAGTCCCTCCCAAGAATTGAGAAAATTCGCAACGAGTTCAAGGATCAAGAGCTAGTAGTGATCGGTGTTACAAAGTCCTACGGTATCGTTTGGGATGAGCCCACCAAAACGGTTGATCGACAGGCTGAGATTGCCCCCGAAGCTGAACTTCAGGCCTTGAAGGCAATTGCTAATCACTACAGCACTTCATTTGGACTTGCCGTTGTGCCTGAAACGAGCAAGTTGTTCGAGCAATACCTAGTTTCTGGTATACCGCAGTTAGTGTTGATCGACTCAGATGGAACGATCAAACTCATTCGCCCAGGTATCACTGAAGCTCACTTCTCATCGATAGAAACCGAAGCTCGGGAGCTTTTTAAGAAATAGCAATCCGCATCGAACATGGCGGCGGAGCTAGTAATTCAACCCCATCGTCAGATTCACGCCAAAGAGGTTGAGGTATCGATTGTCGGAGATTGCAAGCGATTCGACCCGACCTGAGAATTCAGGGGTTTTTCCCCGAAGGCTCGCAAACGATTGGCTCGTAGCGACCCCCGGTCCGGTATCCCAATATTGGTAAACGAGGCTCGTCCTGAAGGAAGCCGAAGCTGGGATAAAACCCAATGGCCTACAATACTCGAGTCCAAGTTGAAATTCACCATTGAAGAGATTCATCTCATTAGGTTGATCGAGATAGGACTTGTCTGCGCTTCGAGCAATCCCTTGAACTCCGGTGTCAGGCGAGTAAACACCCAGCTGGCTTTCGGAATATGCAGAGGCCATCACCTTGGACCGCAAGACTGAACCGCGAAGTGTCCAAAAGTAGTTCCATCCCAAGTTTCCACAATCATTCAATTCACAATTTTCAAACATTCCACAACCGAACTTCCAGGGTAGATGCCGCTTGGCACTTAACCCAAATGTTGGACCGATCCCTTCGGTTTCGCGGAAACTGTGAGCAATCGCATGGGCCTCGAGGTTCTTAGCAAACTTGCCAACTCCGACGGCCATGTCTGACCCCCTGTACTCCGCATAACGCACGCCGAAAAAGGAATCGATGCAAACATCATTGATCGTATGCCTTTGCGTTAGCTCGATATCTGCAATGTTCATGTCGATTCTGGTCATCGAGGACAAGTCAGGCCAAAGCTCCCGAAAATCCGGCCTATCGAATCGGGAGGTTTCCTCGAGTAGATTCGAATAAGACGCGCGGTAACCAACGAAATTACCTCGGATGCCGACTGTCGCCCTTTGTCCAAGAGCATAATGCGACTCAACGACGCGGTCCTGGGATGTTTGAGTGATATCGTCGATGAATCGGATGCTCGTTGCCCCAGTGCTTTCGGTCCTTAACGCATCGAGGCTGTACGATGCAAAAACTCCGCCCTCAAAAATCGGTGTCAATTTGCCTTGAAGGAATGAACCAAGCTCCTTGAGAGTGCGATTGGCATTGCTGATCGTGGGCGTCGGAGCTTGTGGTGCAACTGGCTTATTGGTGCTTGGGCTCGCCGCGCTTGTATTTGCGCTATCCTTACCTGGAGCCTCCTTTGCTGCTGCTGAACCCGCAGAAGCGCTAGGCGGTGCTTGCACGGGGGCCGGGTTGGGTTGCGACGGAGGCTGAGACTCCGGCTTCGCAGAGCTCGATGTGCTTTCGGCTGGATTGGGTGGTTTCGAACTAGGTCCTGGTATAGATGCAGGTGCAGGCATATCGGTACTCGGTGCAGGCAATTTCGCTGGAGGTACGCTGCTTGGAGGCTTTTTCAAGGGCCCGACCGGCGGCGGATTGTTCGGATCGCTTTGACCAGGCTCCTGGACAACTGCACTAGCCAACTGCACCTTACCTACCGAATCCTGATTGAGACTCCTTTGTGCAACGGCAAGGCTAACCGCCGGCGACTTACTAGTCGGTGCGGGATCTATAAAGACCCTTTGGGGAGTATGCCTTGGGTGACTCTCGGGGTGACTCTCGTAGTTATCGGGCGACTGCTCGGAGTTATCGGGCGACTGCTCGGAGCGAAATGCGAACAGATAGAGTAGGAACCCGAGGCTTGCAACAATGATTGCTAGGCTAAAGAACGCCTGAAAAGAAGGGGCCGATGAGTTCGATAAATCGGAATCTCGATTCGATACGGCGGCTAGAGGTGCTTGCACTCTCGGCGTAGCGTCACCGGGGAGGGATATGCTTTTTCTAGATACGCGCCTGGGTGAAACCGCCAAGAACCCAACCCTTACAAATCGAACTCTGAGCACACCCGACCATGCGGACAAGTGTTTTAATCAAAGGATCCGAGGGGGACTCTAGCTAAAACAACCCTTCGACCGCAAGGTTGGGTTGCCCAGAAAGCAACCCGAGAGCCAGACGTTCAGGTTATCTGGCAAAGCCAGCTCCGAATCCACCAATTTCCGCCTGGATACGTTGGAAAACACCGTTGATAGTCCATCCAAAATCGACATTGATCGAGTTTGACCGAAAGACGCTAGCTCCCGATGCGCCACTGGACTGAATTTGAAAGATATTGGTGGTGCTTCCGGTTGATGGGTCGATAAGAGCCCCGATCAGAATGCTGGTTCCTGAGGAACCAGCGGCTAGGCCCCTGACCTCCGAGGCTGAGCTGTCATCGATGATTTTTAGGCTGGATAGGCCAATCTCTGCTAAGAGGGACTCAGGCTCATCGGGGGCCGTTGTGGCAAAGCTCCACTGGCTAATCCCGAAGGTGCAAATTGCAAAGACGATAACTTGGAACCAAACATAGTGTGTTAGGCGATTTAGCATGGTATTGGCTGAGTGGGTAAAATGACAAAGGTGCGTAGCGGACTGTAGTTTACCAATAATTAGGTTCTTTCTGGTGGTCAGTCAAGTTCTTAAGAAGTTTTTTCTAGTTTGACTGTTTGATTGCATCGATTTAGTCACTTTCGCTAGCTACTTGCGAATCCCAGACTCCTTGATCTGGACAAAAGGCCCCTCAGAGTGACCCACCTGGCATAAACCTTGCATGGCATAAACCTCGCAATCGTCAAATTTTACCTAAGCATCAAGGGGTGAAAAGGCCGAAGACTCCCTGGTAAGGGTTAGTAGGCCTTGCAAATGATGTTTGGAGGAAGCGACAAGCAGCGATGAAAAGCCAAACACAACAAACCTGGCTTCACACGACTGCGCTGATCGTCGCATTAGCGGCGCTGTGCGCTGCGATAGCAACCTCGAATCGCGATGCTCAAAATCGTAGGCGAACACTCGCTAGCCCTGAGTATTTTCGAAATTCCGAAGCATTCGAGTATCCGAACACACCGCTGGAGCACCCAAGCCAACCGCTTCAGGTTGTCCACTCGGAGAGCCAATCTTCGTCTAGTGATGTCGGATCGCCGGCGAATCGTGCGCTGATAGGGTTTCGCACGAAGAGGTCCCTAGCGTCTGCAGCACCGTCTGCAGCATCGTCTGAACCACTGGCCTTTGCACAAAGCATGAAGGGGTCTGTGCAAGGTTCAATCGGGAACGACTCAGAAAATGGGGTTACCCAGGAACAATTGCTGATGATCGGCCAAGTCGCAGGGCCGGCGGGGCAGTTTCAAGAGTCCAGAGACTTTGAGCCGAACTTCCAGTCCGGGAGCACAGGCTCCACAAGCAATCACAACTGGCTCAAGGGCGAGGGTTTTATCATCGGTTGGGATGGCAGAAGATGCATCACCGCAGGCCAGTTGAACGATCCCGAAGAACTTTCCTACGCATTGGCGACCCTTCCAACGATTTCCCCTAGAAATCGTGCAGACTTGGCCCTGGCCAACTACACCGAGCCATCGGGCGTGGCGCGCCGGTATGAGGACAATGATCTTTGGGAATCGGATCAGGACGGACCGAACGCACCCTCAGGTGGGTCTGGATCGACCAAACAACCTGATAAACAACCCGAGGCCATTGGCGTTCCGCCACCTAGAGCACAACCGCAATTTCTTCGAGACACCTCGGTCTTGCTCGACCCGGGCGAGTATCAATTCGAGTACGGAGTCAGTTACACGAGCAACTTGCAGACAACTGCGGTCGGGCTCAACGTAAACGCTAATACCGTCGTCACCTCACTTAGAACATTGACACGCACGGCAACGGTACCGATGGAGTTTCGCGTTGGCTGTCGCAACGACACGCAAGCATTTGTGTCACTTCCCATTGGTTACAGCCTACAGCAGATCTCGATTGCAAACACCGCAGATTCTAGTGACGGGGTGGGACTCGGCGATTTATCTTTCGGAATGACTCGTGTCCTGCGCAAGCCCCAACCTGAACGATTCACGATTCTTGGGAATTTTTCAGCATCGGCTCCAACTGGACTTTCTCAGCTATCGAGCATTCAGCAGGTTCCCGGCGTGGCCTTGGGCTCCGGGTACTGGTCGCTCTCTGGAGGACTCGTCTTTATTCGTACGATCGATCCGATCGCGGCCTTTATTGGTGTGAATTACACCCAGACGTTTGAGACAATGATCAACAATTTGGATCTCCAACCAGGAGATATCTTCTCCTACCGATTCGGTCTTGGATATGCAATCAACTCCCGGGTGACGATTTCGAGTTCCTTCAATGGTGCCTACATCACGGATTTAGAGGTCGGGGGTCGATTGATTCCTGGAAGCGCCAGAGAGCCTTTGACCGTACGCTTCGCCGCAACGATCCTGAGCAAAGGGCCTTCGTTAGTCGGTGCTTCGAAGGGTCGTAGAAAGACCACTGAGCCATTCATCACCTTGGGTGTCACCGACGCTGCACCAGATACAAGTTTTGGATTGAGGTGGACCTACTAATGAGCAAACGATTCTATCACCTGCGATCCGAGCCTGAACTTTTGAAACGCACTTGGATTCTCGTCATCGGATGCATCTTATCCTGTGTCCAAGTCTCTATGTGCTCGGGCCAGGACGCTCCCAATTCGCTTTCCCAGGAGCCAGATGAGCGTTCGATGGTCCCAATATGGGATCAAACCAGGCAATTTTCAGTTTTTGTGAGAAACGCCAAGGAGATAAGGACAGCCGGAGTTGTTTTGCAGCAGCGAGACTTCTCTTGCGGTGCCGCAGCCCTTGCGACGGTTCTCAATAAGTTTTGGGGGGACAAAACAGATGAGACAACTCTACTGTTTGCGATTGCCACTACCTTGACCAAAGCCGAACTTGAGGAACGCATCAAAAATGGATTAACGCTCACGGATCTCAAAAGGGTATGCGATCGATTTGGGTACACCACCGTTTTGGGCAAGTTGACCGTAGATAAACTCGCCGAAAGCAAAGTTCCACTGATTGTTGGTATCACCGTCAATGACTACGACCATTTCGTTGTAGTCCGAGGGGCCGATTCGAATTACGTCTATCTTGCCGACCCAGCCGTCGGCAGGATGCGTGTGCCGATCGAGGAGTTCGCCCAGCAGTGGCAAAAGAACGCTGTTTTGGTTGTTGTAAAGCCAAAGACCCAACCACCAAAGAACCCCCCAATGGCACTGACCGACGAGGAAAAGTCGATTGGTATCTCCAATAAATACTACCTTCGAAATAACCTCACAGGACGACCCTAGAGGAGAATTAATATGAGAAAAGCAAACCGCAGAATCCTTGAAATACGCCGACATAGATTTCTTTTGCAATTGGTCGTCGGATTATCGATCTTGGGAATCCCTGTCTCCATCGGATATGCGCAAACTGGCCAGTACGGGCAACCTAGCCAGAATTCCTACCAGAGCAATTATCCAAACTCAGCCTATCAAGCTCCACTAGGGGCTCCAAGCGCTTTTGCAGTCCCTCAGTTAGCACAGAACCCCTACGCGCTCCAACAACCACAAGCTTACGCACTCCCGGCTCCGCTTTCGTATAGCAACCCTCCAGCCGCGCCCACGGAAGACATTTATTCCAACTCGATCTCAGGTGGCGCTAGCACTCAATACAGTGCCCCTACAGATACCCGGCAGCAAGCGGCCCCTCCAACGCGTGGCAATGCGTACCAGGAACCCACGACAGAAAATTTTGAAGCCGAGCAATCAAACTCCGAGCTGGTTATCGCCGAAAGGCTAGGACCAGTCGTTGATGAACAAAACTGGATCCACGGATCTTGGAAAAGCTTCTGTCAATCCGGTTGCATCGCAGGAATCGAAGGAACCTTTTTAGGGATACAGAGAGACAGTTTAAGATCCGTTATTGCGACCGATCTACTCAAAGATCAAACGCTAGAAAAGGGTCCGCGGGATGGGTTCGGCGCCGGCTATCGAACTTGGGTCGGCATGCAAAGCGGATCCGTAGGCTTTCGAGTCACCTATTGGGCTTTCGAAAACTCGTTCTATCAACCTTCTCCAATTCTCGTTCCCTGGAACTCCTTCGCTTTTTACGACAGCAGCATGCTGCGTGCTCAGACCGTAGATGTAGAGTTCCTACAGCGGTTTTGCTTCCACCAGTCTTGGCTAGAAACGAGCTTGGGCGCAAGGTACGCAAACCTGGACCGCTCCGGCTTACTGCAAGGCGCCGGAAAGCTCGGTGGGGTCAATCTACTAGGATCTTCTGCTACCAACTGCGAATTAGACGGATGGGGAGGGGTGGCATCCATCGGTGGTTGGATCCCAATATTCTGTAAAGATGATCTTGCGCCAGGATGCTATCACCCCTGGTCCTTTTTCTGGAAATGCCAAGGCTCGGCGCTGCAAGCACAGTCAAAGGTCCAGGCAATCACATTGGTAAACGCCGTTCCAGGAATCGATTCGGTCAACTCTGCCTACTCGAGAGATGAAGCGATCGCAAGTTGGGACGGTATGGTCGGCGTCGGGATGCTTCAGGTAGGCCTGGATTATCGATGCCCCGTTTCTTGGATCGATTGCAATCCAGCATCGCTCCACTTGAGAAGTGGGTTTGAGGGGCAGTATTGGCAGACCGGCAGTATCGGGGCTCGCAGCCAGTCGGTCGCTAGCATGGCAGGTCAAATCAACACCAACGAGTTCGGCGGCGCCGTCGCCACCCGAGCTGATGCAAATCCTGCGGATTTGCATCTATTGGGCTTCTTTGTCAGTGCAAGCCTTAGCTACTAGGGCATGACTCCAAGTTCTAGGGACTACAGCTCAAAAAGGGGACCAAAACCGTTTTATAAGCAATGCTAATGCGTTGGTTTTTAACGGTTTTTCCGTCTGCGTAGGTTAAAAATCCTTGCCAGAATAAAATCGTCTGATTAAACTCGTTACTCAATTGGTATCTAATTATCGACATGCGACCGGCGATAGCTAGATCTTTACAGTATAGAGGTTGCAGAGGATTATTTCATGAAGAAGCTATTTTTGATTCTCGGTTTGCTCATCGGCAATGTTGCTGTTGCTAGCGAACCATCGGATTTGTCCGATTTGGGTTTGGGTTCTTTGCAAACAGTTAGCGAAGACGTAGGCAATGAAGTCCGTGGTTTGAGCGCTTCGGCGAACTCCACCGGCTTGAGCGCCCTGACTGCAGTCGTTTACGATCCTACCACTTCGTCCCAATTCAATTTTGCAACCAATAACTTCTCGAAGTCCAACGACGAGAACGCGGGCGCTGCAACTGTAGCAACCTCGGGTGCAGAGACCGGAGCAGGTATCTCGGCATTCAAGATCGACATCGGTAACTTCAGTGCTTCGTTTACCGCAGGTCTTCTGTTCGGAACCGGACAAGCTGCTGGTGCGTCCAACTTTGTCGTAACCTTTACCCTACCGTAGTTTACATTCCGCTTACGCGGATTGCTTGAAACTAACAAGACACGAAAAAGGTTGGCGTTTACGACGTCAGCCTTTTTTCATTTCTAAAAAAGCGTTTAATTAAGAAAATCTTGCTTTTTAACGAGCGCAAAGCCTTGATTACGTATCGTAACTAAATAAATTTGAGGAACGTTCAGCCGTTGGCATTTCCGTAACAATTCCAATAGGCTGGGTGTCGTTGTTTTTTATTTTTTGGAGAGTTCGAATGCGAAAAATTGTTTTGAGTTTTTGCCTATTGTTTACCGGTCAAGCGATGGCGGCCGATCCAGTTGATCTGAAGGCGTTGGGGCTTGGTAGTATCAAGCCGATGAGCCAACAGGCTGGCGATCAAATCCGAGGACAAAGCAGTGCCGCTTACGCAACTGGTCTGAGCTCTTTTATGGCTGTGATTTATGATCCTGCTACAGGCTCACAGTTTAACTTTAGCTCGAATAACTTCGCTCGCTCTACCGACGAGAATGCTGGAGCCGGCAATTCATCGACGGCAGCCGTAGAAACCGGGGTCGGGATTTCAGCTTTCAAAATTGACATCGGCAATTTTAGCGCTAGTTTCTCACCGGGATTGCTATTCGGAACCGGCCAAGCCGCTGGATCGTCCGGTTTTGCTGCAGGCTTCACCCTCCCGTAGCTCCAAACCCATTCGCAGTTAGCAAACTCTAAAGGCTGACCTACCAACGGTCAGCCTTTTTCTTTGGTGTCGGTGGACGCTTTCAAAGGGGCCACTTATGGGCGCTTTGAAGAGGTCGATTTTTGATTTTCGCTATACTGCTTTGGCTCAGCGTAAGTAGCGTAGACGTTGGTTGGGTTTAGCTTAGTAAATGAATGAAAAAACAGGTGCTGTACGTCTTGGGGGCTCTGCCTCCAAACCCTGGGATTTATCGCATTGTGGCCAAAGGCAATTGGCACTTGCCTTCGGCATCGACTCGGCGCTGTGATGATTCTGCCAGGGGGTTGCTTCCCAGCATTGCCCTATCCTCCGGTCGAGTACT
>Ga0136644_10003450_pt1 | contig 11837 bp, 11 predicted proteins | sample C_130820_EF_Meta_FD_94780 | JGI IMG/M metagenome (GOLD analysis project Ga0136644, IMG submission 94780) | Freshwater microbial communities from Lake Croche, Canada to study carbon cycling - C_130820_EF_MetaG (v2) (version 2) | ecosystem: Environmental > Aquatic > Freshwater > Lake | place...
AAGAATTTCTTTTGCCACATTTCTTATTATTTTATCGTAGTTTCTTTCGTTGTCTTCGTCTTTTATCTCTCCCATTGAATTATCCAAAATCTTCATATATTCTTCGTGTTTTTTAGTAGAAATATCGTCGGCTTTTGGATTTGCTTTCAACCACTCCGGGACTAACTTGATATTCTTGTGTTCTATCAATTTAATCGCGCGTTTCATGTGTTTTTTATCTTCGTCCTTTACCCAAGTATCATTATCTTTCACGTGAATCACCTCGCGTTTCAAGTCACTGCAGTGAATAGGTCTTTTATACACATCAAGTCCTTTCAATTCTCGGATAAGAATATTATTAATACTACCCACATAACCAAGTCTACCAAAATTCTCAAAATCTTTAAAACCAACATCAATACTGTTGATAAAATCGGTAATATTGAACGCATCTTTGCATTTTTCATTCAAGAAAATTTGCAAATTAAACTTGGTATTGTTTGTTGTGTTGTTGGTTGTATTGTTTGTAATGTTGTTCGTAATACTATTATTCGTATTTACAAGTTCAAGAATTTTCTTGTTTTGTTCAATAATAAGTTCTTTAAATTCATTGTTTTGTTTCAATAATTCAAGAATCATCGTAGCATTCATTGGATTTTCTTCTTCGGACTTTTCTTTTAATTCTTCTGTTATTAAAAGAATATTTTCTTCGGAGTTTTTATTTTTTTCTTCGGAAATTTTACATTTTTCTTCGGAAATTTTACATTTTTTTTGATGTTTCCACAGTCCGCTTTTATTCTTGTAACTTTTACCACACTCACACGTTATATCAGTTTTCTCGTTTTTGCTCATTTTTATTTCCATTTCGGTTTCCGTTATTTTCTTTACATGTCGTGATGTTAAAAAATGACGTTCTAAATTAAATTTTTTACTGCATTTATAGTTACACTTTTCACACAAATATAACGGTTGCTCGTTTTCGCTCGTTTTTGCTCCAAAAATAGTTCCTAAAGTTTCCATATTTTATAAAAAGATAAAAATTTAAGTTCTTTTTTTTTAAATCAATTTTTATGCTCACAAAACTATGGTCTCACACAAAATATGAAAATTTGAAATTTAGAGCATTATGATGTAAAACACGTTTTGAAAACTAGTTGTTTCCAAAATACCTAGGGTATTGAAAATTGGACATTTATTTTTGTCCATTTTTTCAAACCCCTATGGCTTTTGAGCAAAATTTTTACCATTTTCTGCCTTCGGTAATTTTCTTTATTTTAACACTTTTTATATTGAAAATAAGAATACCTTCACATTTTTTTGATTTTTATGCAAGGGATGTAACTGAAAAAAGGCACTACGATAAAATTATGGTTTTTACTAAGAAAAATTTTTCGGATAAAAAATTAAAAAAGTTATTGACCAAGTCGGCCTCACTTTTTATTTTAATTAAATTACAAAGAATAATTTCCTACTTTTTCGCGATAGTTTGCATTGTATCTGTAGTTTTTAGTTGGGTCAATTAAGATGCTCATTGTCTTCATAATCTTGAACGCATGTTCCGGATTCAATGATTTAAACTTGAGAATTGCATATTGAAACATCATCTGTATGTCTCGTTTATTTTCAAAATTGATATGCCAATCCGGAGAATAATGTGCGTTGATAAATCCTACTTGTGTATTAGAATTCATATGTCTTTTTCTCTGTAAATTTGATAGTGAGTTCAAGTATTCTGGACAGTTACACAATTTTTCTAAAAATCTAATCTTGAAGTAGTCATAACCGATTTGTTTATTGTTGTCAATCTGTGAAATATGATTTGTCAATTTTGCAAAGTCAACACGTGACTCTAAAAGTTGTATCCGAACAGTTGTCGGAATAAATGTTGCAATGTAACTGACAATATCTTCCGGCAAAGTATTTGTAACTGCATTCAGAAATTTCTTGGATGATTCTATGTTTGATTTTTTGACTAACTGGTTGTGTTCTATTTTTTTTTCATTTTCGTTTTCCTTGACTAAAGTTTTGCACATATCCATATAAATTAACTTTGTTTTTTTGGTTTGTAGTTGGATGGATTCTATTGACAACTGGTTTTTTCTTTTATCTACTTTTTCACTTTTTCTTGCATTTTCTTTTAATTTTTTGTAAATATCTGTTTGTTCTAGGGTTAATTTTCTTAACTCTTGTTTGAGGTATATTATTTCCATGTTATTTTCATGTGACTTTTTTGTTAAAGTAACCCATTCTACTTCTAAATTATGTTCCTCTCTTGAAGTGTCTTTCACTTTCTTATCAACTGCTACAATTTCTTTGGTTATTTTTTCTATTTTTTTTTTGTATGAAGAGTTTTGGGCAGACTGTTGAGTTTGAGTTGACATTTTAAATGATTGGTACGTTGATGCTTTTTTATGCTTCCGTTAAAAAAAGCATTTTATAAATCAATTTTTTTTTACAATAGTGTAAAAAACAATTGACTAACTATTTATAGACCACCTCTTAATCGTAACACGAGATGAAGGGTTGATTCCTTTTGCACCCCATAATCTGCTAATGTTCTACCGTCTTCTAATTGCTTACCACTGTATATAAGTCGTTGCTGGGAGATTGGGATCCCTTCCTTGGATTCAATTTTTGTTTTTACACTTTCAATGGTGTCACTTGGTTCAACTTCAATGGTAATCGTTTTTCCGGTGAGTGTTTTTACAAATATTTGCATATTTTATATTAGTATAAGAAATTTTTTTAAGTGTTTTGATTTTCATTATTATTAACTGGACGAATATAAAATGAAATATTATCCGTATCAGTAATGTCTCGTAAAGTAGTATTGATAGATGGTAATAAATGTTCTCCTTCTTCTTGTGCATTTTGGCCGGCAATTACAAAGACAAAGTCGTTTACTTCACTCAACTCTAAATATAAATCATTACGAATTCTTGGTCTCATAATGTTATATAGTTGCGAAAGTGTAAATTTAGATGAGATGTCATATGTTATGATGTGTGTGGTATATGATATTTTGAAATAACAAGTAATAAAACTTTGATTTAAATCATTGTGTCTTGTAGTGTCATATATTCTTGGATACTGTCCGGTCATTATGTATTATACAATATAAATATATACTTGAATTGTATTCAATTTTATTTTATATAATATTTATCCGATAACCATTCTTTCAGAAGAACTATGATTTATGTGTGAATATAATTAATCTTTTTGAAATATGTTTTTTTACAGCATAGTAGTTAATAAATGATTCATATTCTTCATCGTATTTTATTCCACATTTCATATCTTGCGAGTTTTCATCAGTGTTTACATATTTTATTTGATAACCACCTTCATAAAGTTTATTATTAAACTCTCCGTATTCGTTGTATTTTATAACGTTGATAATGGTATAGTCTACGTTTTTATCTTCAAACTGAAATTTATCGCCAACTTTAGGTTCTTGCATTATACTATAACGTAAAATTATATTTATTATTTTTTATTAAAATAATAATAAATTATAGGTGTTTTAATTTGCTTCCGATGGGTTTAAAATAATTACCATTATACGGTATATTTTTATTTAATGCTTTTGTAAGTGTCTTGTCGCTCATTTGTAACTGTTTGATACAGTCATATTTACAAATGAATTCTTTTACTAAAATACCATTTGAATTAAACTGACCGATTCCGTCCTTGTATAAAAGTGGTTTTCCATATTTTTCAATAAAAGCTTGTTTTAATACATTTTGACATTTGTCAAACAACATATAATAGTTTCCTTTTGTTAATGTTCCATTTTTAACTGGATTATCCAAAGCAGATACAGATTCATACCCATTGTTTGTTGCTGCAGTTTTTCTGTCTAAATATATATTTAAAATTTCTGTTTTTTCGCTATTTAGTTTCGCAATATAACCAAGATTTTGGATTTTTGTTACTTTTGTAGGAATGATATTATAAATAATATTCGGGTCTTTGTCACGTTCAACATACATCCAACGATATCCTTGATAAACTGTATTTTCTTTTATCGCCTTATCAATACTAGGTCGTTTCATAATAAAATTTGATTCTTTTATACATTCAGCAACACTTTCATATATTTTGATTAAATTCAAATTTTCTGGATTAATTTGTTGTAGTCTTTGACCCAATGTTATAAGCGGTTGTTCAAACCCAGTAGTTGTTTTTGTTTGCATAGAGTTCATTTTTTCTAATATTTCTTTGTTTGACTTTTCCAATTTTTGAATTATTTTCATCATTTCTTTTTGAGTGTTTAATAATTCTTGAATTTCCATATTATAATTGTGTTGTTCTAATGTTTGATTTGATGAGGCAATAACTTGTTTAAGTGTTTCATTTTCAACACGTAAATATTCAACATTATTATTGAATGTTTTTATATTTGTATTTACTAAGTGGAGTAACATTTTATAGGTTAAATTTTTTCCAATTAAAAATAGTTCGTTTTCTTTTTCGTGGTTAGGTAAGTCGGTTACTTTATTAAATTTCACATTTTCGTGGGATAAAATGAATTTTTCAAAATCTTTACTTTTATCTACCAAAAAACAATCCAATAGTAAGGTTTCTTCATAATTTGATTTATGTTCGTTGTATCTATTTTGAATACCTCTTCTACTTTCACCAATTTTTATTATGTAAGTTCCGTCATTGTTTGTTTTTACTTTTATTATATAAAATAATGAACCAATATGACCATATTCACGAAGTAACATTTTTTCTCTTTCTCTCAAAACTTTTTCATCTAACTCTTTTTTATTAGTTTCTTCTATTTGGATAATTTCATTTTTTGCTTGTTCTAGTTGTAACTTTAACTCATTACTTTCTTCTTGTATAGTTTGTTGTAATATTTCTTCTAATTTCACAAAATATTCGTGAATTTCTTTTGCTTTTTTTGTTTCTGCTTTTATACAAAATAGTTTGAAGGTTTTTATAGTCATCATTACTTTTTGTATATTATGACCACCTCTTTTTTTTTTTTCGTTTTTTTTTGCTTCACTATTGGGTGAAGAAAAAATTTTATAATTTTTTTTAAGATTAAAACTTTTTTCTAAAGTTCTAATAGCGGTAAATTTTGAAGCAAACTCCAACCATTTCCATACATTATCTAAATCAATAACAAAATCTGTGGTTGAATTATAGTTTAAGTAACAATAAAACGAAGAAACAAATAGTTGTTGTTCTGTTTCTGAAAAATTTTCTTTAATTTTCATCAATAATTTGTTGTTGTAGTCATTTGTGAGTTTTGTGATTGGATTAGACTCAATCAAGTTAACAATATCAAGCGATTGCATGACTATAATGTATATTATAGATATCTCTTTAAGTTGGTTTATATGCTTTTGTTTATTAAAAACAAAAACAATTATTCACTTTAATACTATAAATGACTATAGTATTAAATTACTTGGTTAAAAAGTAAAATAAATTTGTAAAATATAACACGATATATGCTGTATAAATATTTTTAATTGGAATATGCCAAGCCGCCCATGCCGGACATAATTCTTAAAACGTTGTAGTTGGTGGCATAGACACGAACCTTGGCAGTTCGGGTGCCTTCAACGGTGGCGTTGGAAAGAACTAATTGAAGAGTTGCGTTATCAATTCTGGAGAAGTTGCAGGTGCCGCTTGGTTGATGTTCTTCTGGTCTCAATGCGAATGAATATACGTTAATACCTTCATCTGGGCAGCGAGTGTGGGCTTGGTATGGTTGGACCCATGAGAAGTAAGAACCTTCACGTTCAGAGAAGCGATCTTGGCCGTTAAGTTGAAGTTTGGCAACAACAACTGGGTTTTGGCCCCAACAGTGCATATCAAGGGAGGTTTCAGAAAGAACGAAGGTACCAGCATCAGATACAGATGAACCTTCATTGTGACCACGACCATTGAAGTCAGCAGTTGATAAACCAAGAGATGCAAGAGCAGCGGTGTTGTCAACATTTGGGTTCAAAGGAACTCCTTGACCACCGAAGTTGGTTTCGTTATAAGCGTTGTTGTAAACGCCACCGTGCCAGTATCCGGTGAATCCAGATGGAATAGCAGCATCAAGAGCACCAGCGTCTTGGAATAAACCACGAGCATCAATAAAGGCACCTTCACCGGCAGTAGCATCTGGACCGCCAAATGCATGGATAGCATTAGGAAGGGCATCAATAGCGTCGGTGTAGTTGAATGGTTGGGCACCTAATACCTTGAATAAAGTGGCATCACAAAGAAGGGATGAACAGTAATCAACGTTTTGATCAGGTTGGACGACCCAGATCAATTCCTTGACTGGATGGTTGAAGTTCAACTTAATCTTGTTGGATGATGAACCAACAGATTCATCACCAGTGAATTGAAGTTGAGTGATTAAGTACTCGTGAGGGTTTTGTGCGAATCTTCGGCGTTCATCAGTATCTAAGAAGACATAGTCAACGTAAAGAGATGCGGCAACAAGAGATTGGTTGTATGCAATAGTTGCAGTAACTGGAGTACCAACACCATATTGACTTGATGCTGGATTAGTGTATGGACCACTCTTAGGGTTGTTGTAAGTGTTGCAACTCAATGAAGTGACAGCCCATAAGCATTCATCAATTGGACGTAAATCAAGGTTAATCTTGACTTCGTGGTATTGAAGAGCGATTAAAGGAAGGGCAAGACCAGGGTTGGTACAGAACCAGAATTGAAGAGGAACGTATAAGGTAGTTTCTGGTAAAGCGTTACGAGGAGCACAAACTTGACGTGGTGCAGTAGAGTCACAAGGACCATCAACATCAGCGAAGGAAGGATCGGTGATGAAGGTTAATTGAGTAGTGTTACCAATCATCTTGAAGTAACCCCGTTGTTGTTCAGCAGTCATGGTAAGTTGGTTCCAGATATGCATCCAATCACCATATTGACGGTCAATGCGTTGACCACCAATTTCAACTTCAACTTGGGCGATTAGTTGTTCACCAGGGAAATCTAACCAACGAGCATAGACAGAGTATGCACCAGAAGATAAAGAAGCAGAGTTACCCATAAGTTGGTTAATTTCAGGAAGAGTAACTTGTAAGTAAGTGCGGTAAGCAAGATCACCGTTTCTACTGATGATACAAGTTACACGACGACCGAAATCGGCTTGACCGTTGAAGGTTTGTTCAATTGATTCAATTGAGAAGTTAGTGTATCTTCTGTATGTGACTTTCCAAAAAGTAATTTGAGGGTTACCAGTAAGGTAAACGTCCTGAGCTCCGTAAGCTACGAGTTGCATTAAACCGCCTCCCATGTTTATAATATTGCTAAAGAAAAAAAATATTTGAAAAATAATTTAATTTAATTAATTAATTCATATTTCTAATATTCAACGCCAAACTTGTAAAATTATGAAACAACTTTATTCAAGTCCGAATTTGACTTCATAAATGTAAGTAAATATGAATCGTGTAAGATTTCTTTTTTGCCTTCGTGATTTTTCGTAAAAATATAGACATCATTCTTTTTCTTGATTTTCCAACCATCATTCAATGCATTGTACAAAAATACCATTTTATGAAATTTTTCATTTTCTAAAGTAATATCTTTTTTATTTTCAATATTTATTTTGATTTGAATTGGTTCTTCCATTTATCCTTAATATTTTCAAGAAAACTAAAAATAATTTTAAACCAATGAAAATTATAATATTTCCAACAATAACTAATTAAAAAATACAGTTTATTTTTATAAAGTACAATATATGCCAAGTTTCAAACCGAAAACCACCAAAAAAATAAAGGTGAATAAAAAAAGTATAGTTACACTAGATGGTAAACATAATGATTTTATTAATGAGTTTAATAAAGACGAACAAGATAAAATACCTAAACTAAAAAATGAAAAGAGAGAAATATTGGGTAAATTGAAAGAAAATGAAGAAATGCAAAATTTATCAATAGAACAAGTATTAGACCTAAAGGACCGTATTGAAGAAATAAATGAAGAAATAAAAAATATTAAAATGAAAAAGAAGGAATATTTTTTAGATAACTCTAAATATATATTTGATTATTTTGAAAATAAAAAAAATATTTCAAATGGTGTTGAAGATACAAATAAGTCAAAAAGTAAAATATTAAATTCTTTTTTCAAAATAAATCAAGATGATACAAATCAAGATGTAAATAATATTAATAATAAAAATAATAATATTTTTAAAAAATATTTATCCAACATAGACGATTCTTTTTTGGATATAAATGCATTTATAACACCATCTGATATATGTCAATATTGTTTTAAAGGTGAGTTAATACCCTTAGACGATGAAGGAGTTTTGATATGCAACTCTTGTTCAAAAAATGTTCAGTATTTAATAGAAAATGAAAAACCATCTTATAAGGAACCACCTAAAGAAGTTTGTTTTTATGCTTATAAAAAAATTAATCATTTTAAAGAAATTTTGGCACAGTTTCAAGGAAAGGAAACCACACAAATACCAGAAGAGGTGATTGAAAATTTAAAACAACAGATTAAAAAGGAGAGAATTGATATGAATAAAATGACTTATTATAAAACCAAAGAAGTACTGAAAAAACTAGGATACAATAAGTATTATGAACACATCAATTTTATTAAAGACAAGTTGGGATTAAAACCGCCTATTATTTCACAAGAATTGGAAGAAATATTGTGTAATTTTTTTATGGAAATTCAATACCCATATGCGAAACATTGTCCGGATTATCGTGTTAATTTTTTACATTACTATTATGTTTTATACAAGTTGTTTGAACTATTGGGAGAGAAACATTACTTATCAGAAATTCCAATGTTGAAAGATAGAGAGAAACTAATAGAGCAAGATACTATTTGGAAAAAAATATGTGAAGAACTGGATTGGGAATTTATTGCTACTATTTGATTATTTTTGAGTAAATATATAGTTTTTATTATAAACTATATATTTATCTTTCATATGTTAACTTGTAAATTTACACTACTATAGACCCCCCGGGAAACCTACCAGATTTGCACCAATACCAAAACCAGCGCCAGAACGGGCAGTTACACCAATACTTGGAATATAAGTATCCAAGATACTAAAGGTGGCTGCAGCAGTTAATGCGAGTAAAACAATTTCATCAATCTTCAAAGATTGTTTTGGAATAGCGTATGCGGCAATAGCAACCATTAAACCTTCAACAAGGTACTTGATAACTCTTTTGACAAGTTCGGCAATATCAAACATTTATAATAAATAATAAGAAAAAAAAATGAAAATTAAAAAATAATTAATTTGCGAAATAAAAACTTAAATGAATTTATACAAAATAAATTATAATGAGTACCCCCAATAGTAGTTTTGAACGAAAAACCGATTTATCTGGAAAACCAAATCCTAAATATGTTGATTTATTAGAAGAAGACAAACCAATCGCCGGACAAAAATTTGTTTGTGTATCTTTTGTTTCTCCGGACAAAATTTTAAAGCAAAAAGAAATTTTTTTATTTGAACAGTTCCTAAAGAAGTGGGACTTTTCTAAATCTATGGAAAAGTTTCATCAATTTTTAAACTTCTTATCTTATAAGTACAAGTTGGTTTTTGATGATATTACTAAAGATTTTCAAGAATTTATTAAGGAAGAGTATGAAAATTTATTAGAAAGTAGTATGGAAGATGACTTCAAAACATTTTTAGACCAAAATGAAGAAGACCTTGAAAATGCGTTTAATGTAAAACATAACTTTCAAACTTGCACACGTGGATTAAAAATTAGAGGTGTATATCCTACAATGGAAGAAGCTGAGTTGCGTTGTAAGATGTTGCGTGAGTTGGATCCTAACCACGATGTATTTGTTGGACCAGTTGGTTTATGGATGCCTTGGGACCCAGAGGCGTATAAAACTGGACGAGTTGAATATATGGAAGAGGAATTGAATCAGTTAATGCACGAGAAGACGAAGAACGAAGATTTTGCTAAAACTGCATTTGAACAACGTGTGAAAGAAACTAAGAAAAAGGCAATTGAGGAAAATATTCGTAAAGCAGAAACTACTGGTGCTTCTTTAACACAAACCATAGATGAAGAAGGTAATTTGATTGGTGTAAATAATATGAATACACAAGAAACATTTTTGAAAGAACAAGATGTTATTTCATCTGCAGATATTCGTAAAGAATTATTTGAAGGTGATAATATTATTACTGGAAAAACTGATAATGGACAAAGTGAATTAATTAGTGGTCCTTTTGCTAAAAAAAAGAGTGAGTAAAAGAAAAATAAATATTTAGTCGTAGAAAATAAGGGGTTTATAAAAAATCTAAAAAAAAATATTTCATAACTTATATAAACTATGAAAAATACTAAATATATATTGTTGGTTTTAATTGTAATTTTTGCTGTTTTTAATTATTTTGTATTTAGAGGAGTTGAAGGTTATCACGGAGGTGGTGGAGGTGGTGGAGGTGGTGGTCACGGAGGAGGTGGTGGTCACGGAGGAGGCGGTCGTGGAGGATATGGGCGAGGAGGTGGTTACTATGGAGGGTATGGCGGTTATTATGGTTCAAGTAGTTATGCTATTAATCCATTGTTTTTAGACTACTATGGAGGATATAACTCAAATTATTATTACTTGTATGACGACAACGATTACTATTTAGTAAAAAGACCTCACGGTGAATATATATTAGATATATAAGTGTAATGACTTAAAAATATATTGTTAAATATTTTTAAGTCTACAAAGTATGACAATCAAAAGATTGACAAGTATATTTTCATCTTGTGGAAAAGAGTAAAATTATTGTTGTGTTGGTGTAATTATTATTTATACTTTGTAATAAATAATAATTTAAGTATCAAGTTGTATAAAAATAATCATTGTTAAATATTTTTTTTAGTTTTACTGCATTACTCATTTTAGTTGCAGATATATTTTCATACTGCGCAGCTTTTGCAATTGTATCCCAAGTTCCTAAAATTTCATTTGTTTCAAAATGTTTTTTATATACTTTTTTACCAGTTGTTGATGTTTTTTTAAAATTATATTCATCACTTTTCAAATATAATCCATAATAACCTTGACCGTTACCATAAGGGGTCCAAATTGTAGTGTACAGTGTATATTCACAATTTTTCAGATATTCTTTTATTTCATTGATTTCATTTCCATTTATTTCCTTACCTACACTTTTTTTCCATTTTTGAAATTCTTCTGTTAATGTGGTATTTAAAATAGTGCCGCTTGGTGAAAATTTACATACTTGAAAAATGAATGTTTGTGCATCACTTTGGATAATATTTTTTTTATATTCAATTGCTTTTAACGAAACACCTTTATAACCATAAACAACGTGACCTTTATCTTGTTTTTCTAACCTACACGGTTTGAATCTAGTGTCCAAGTAATGTTTGAATGCATGAAATGTTTCTTTTTTTGGTCTTTCTTTATTCCATAAACGATATTGTCCTTCAATATCTTTGCTTGAAACTTCAACGTCATTTCTAATAATACACATTTCATCAATAAATTGATTGAAATTATTTTTAATATTGTTATCATAAAATAATAATGGTGTTGTTTCTACTACACTTTCATCAAAATCAGTTTGACAAGCAATTTCCGCAGTTGAAATTTTTATTTCTGGTTTTATTTTTTCAAGTAACTGATTCAGTTTCAATACTTTTTCTGAATTATTTGTTATACTGACTGTCTCAAATAAATTAATTACATTTAATACAATTAATTTTGCTTGTTCAACATCTATTTGAAAAACCTCATCTTTTACTCTAGAAAACGATAACAATGAATGTATGTAGTATTCCATAGTTTTTAGGTTTGTATTTTCAACAGTATGAGTAAATTCTAATTTACCATGTTTACATATT
>Ga0136644_10003451_pt1 | contig 11837 bp, 13 predicted proteins | sample C_130820_EF_Meta_FD_94780 | JGI IMG/M metagenome (GOLD analysis project Ga0136644, IMG submission 94780) | Freshwater microbial communities from Lake Croche, Canada to study carbon cycling - C_130820_EF_MetaG (v2) (version 2) | ecosystem: Environmental > Aquatic > Freshwater > Lake | place...
TAAATGAAAAAGAAGATATTGAATTAAAAAAAAAAATAATTGAAGAAAATTATAATGAAATGGATTATTATGATAAAACTGGTGATTTAATTATTCAATATTATGAATTGAGAGACGAATCAAATGATGTAAAAGAAACCAAAAATATATTAGAATTTTTAGGTAAAAAAAAGAAGAAATCAAATACTGAAATAAATAAAGCCGAATTATTTGAAAAATATTATAAAAGAATAGAAGGAATAAGAATTAATATGGATGATGGATCACAAAGAATTAAATATTGTAATGAATGTCATATAGAAAAGATATTAGATTATAATGTATCATCATATATTTGTCAATGTTGTGGAGATATTGAAGAAATAATATTAGATGAAGATATTCAAATAAAAGATTATTCGCCATATAGAAGAATTAATCATTTTAGAGAATGGTTAAATCAATTTCAAGCCAAACAATCACCAGAAATACCAGAATATATATATCAAGACATTATAACTGAATTAAATAAAAATAGAATAACTGATTTATCACAATTAAATAAGAAAAATATGAAAGCAATTTTAAGAAAGTTATCATATAATCCATATTATGAACATATTCATTATATAATAAATAAATTAAGCAATCTACCACCACCTAAAATAACAAGAGATATGGAAAAGATATTTATAAAAATGTTTATCTTAATAGAAACACCATGGGAAATATATAAAAAACCAAATCGTAAAAATTTTTTATCATATTCATATGTATTATATAAATTTTGTGAATTATTAGAATTAGATCATTTATTAGAATGTTTTACATTACATAAAGATCCAAATAAATTAATGGAAAATGATGAAATTTGGGAAAAGATATGTAAATATTTAAAATGGGAATTTATTTCATCATTTAAATAAAATATTCTAAATAAAATATAATGGAGGATGTTCTATATAATATATCAATAATAATAATATTTTTTGGTATAATATTATTAAGTTATTATTTAGGTCAATCGGATAATTTATTTAATTATTCAACAAATAAATGTACTTTATCTAATAATTATGGATCATATAATGATTCACCATATATTTTAAATGGAACAGATGATTCTAATAATATTCCAAATATAGATCAAGTATATAAAATGCGTCCGTCTAAAATATTTAATACCATGTTTTTACAACCAGATATTTGGCAAGGTTATCAATCGATTCCAGTAATTAAAAATCCTCAATAAAATATTATAAAGAAATATTATTATATTAATTAAATGTCAGAAGACTATTTAACCGAAGATAATATTAATCCATCTGGTCAAAATTTTATTTGTATTTCATTCTTTAGTAAAAACTATGTAAAACAAATAGTTGAAAATAATAATGAAATGAGACCAGAAGATCAAAAAATAGATTATTCTACTGAAGATAATATTTTAGCATTAAAATTTCGTGGTGCTTTTGATACATATGATGAAGCATGCAAACATGCTCATAATTTAAGAACGGTTGATCCATATCATAATGTTTATGTAATGGAAAGTGGTAAATGGAGTCCTTTCGTTATTGAAGATTCAGATAAATTTGTTAAACAAACTGAACATGCTAATGAACAATTAAATGAAATGATGAAGAAATATGTTGAAAATCAAGAAAAAGCTAAATTATATCATGAGTATAGAAAAAATCAAATGATTAATCAAAGTATTAATGATAATTTATCAAATAGAAGATCAGTATTAAAAGAAATGGAAGAAGAGTTAGTTAATGCAAATACAACAGAAGATGTTGTTAAAATTAATTCTCAAATGGAAAATCTTGATGAACAAATTAATAAATTATTAGAACAACAAAAAGACTTGGAAGAACAATTAAAGAATTTAGAGTTAGATTTAGATATTAAGAAGTAATTAAATTACTTGTGGGGATAAATATAAAATTAAATAAATTATAAAATGAATTATTTAATTTTATCAACAACAATGTTATTTAATTTTATCAACAACAATGTTATTTAATTTTATCAACAACAATGTTATTTAATTTTATCAACAACAATATTAATATTATTTCTTTTAGAAAAAACAATAGGATCAAAAGTATTGATTTTTTTATCCCAATCATCATTATAAACTTTTTTATGAAATTTATTAAATTGGGAAGAACCAATTTTAAATTCTGGTGTTTCTTTAGCTTTATACCAAAAAACTTTATCTGTAATATTTTTACTATGAATACGATTATTAATAACCATACATCCAAAATTTTCAGTTAATTCAGTAAATACTTGTTGAAATATATCAAATGTTGGAAACATACCAGCGTAATGTTCATATAATCTTTTACGATTAGAAGTAATATCTTCCGCTAATAAAAAAATATAATCAAAATTAGAACGTAATTCTGGTGGAATACCTAATGAAAATTGCATTGTCAAAATAAATGAAATATGATGATGCCTTCCATTAAAAAATAATTCTAAAATATTAGGATCTTTTAACCATGTACCTTTAGAACTCATACAATCATCCATAATAATCATAACACTATCATCTTTTTGTTTTTTTCCCATTTCTTTTCTTTTAGCATTTTCTTGATTCATAATACTTTGTCTTTCATAAACTCTTGATAATATATTAGAATCATATTCTGAATAAATAAAAGAATCTGGTATAAAATCACTATAAAATTTATTTAATTTTTCAGTTCTACTAATAGCAATTGATGCAGGTATATTTCTTTTATTGTACATTATTTCTCTAGTCAAAAATGATTTCCCTGAATATCTTTTAGCAATTAAACATATTGTACAATGTTCAGCCATTTCTGCTAAATTAAATCTTTTTATTTGTAAATGTGTTGCACCAAATTTTATATTTTTAGTACTCATTTTATATTAAATTAGATTTTTATAATCTAATTTATTATAAAAACGCTTCCATTCGGGTTCGAACCGAAGACCTCAAGATTAACAGTCTTGCGCTCTACCTACTGAGCTATGGAAGCACGAGGATTTTTATCCTAAATATATATATAATTAATCTTTAAATGAATATATTATAAAAAAATAATAATTATATTTTTAAAACGGTGTAGATATTTTTAGAACGGTGCAGATATTTTTAGAACGGTGTAGATATTTTTAGAACGGTGCAGGACCTACAAATACATCGTCAAATGGTTTGCTAGCAGACATTTTATTAGGAGATAGTAAATTATTATTTAATAATGCTTCTGAAATTAAATCATTTTCAATAGGTTGAATATTTTTATAGAATAAACTTTTAATATAATTGTAACATTCCATATAATTAATATCAATAATTAGAATAACAATTAAACTAACAATTAGAGGTAATTTAATTTTATCAAATAATGATTTTCTTTTATCTTTATTATTAAATCTAATATCATCATTATTTTGTAAATACATTATTAATAAAAAAACACAAAGAAAAACTAAAATTTTTTTAATATTCATTAAAAAGAATAAGAAATTATTTTCTATTTAATAAATATATAATGCAAAAAAGTTTAAAATTAAAAAATGATAATAAATCTAAAAAAGTTATTAAATATATTTTATTTGGATTAATCATGGGTATGACTGCAAGATATATTCCAAGATGTACATTGAATAATAATGAATTATTACTTATTGCAATGATAGCATCAATATCATTTGCTATAATTGATATGGCATCACCATCAATTATTGTTTCAAGTAATTAAAATTAATTAAGATATTTATTAAAAAATTTATCTTTATTTTCAATAGGTTTAATAGAATTTATATTATTATTAATTGAACCATTAGAAAATATTTCTTGATAATTATTTTTATTAGCAGTTAAATTTGCATCTGATAAATTATCAGTTAAATTAATCTTATTAATAATACCTAATATTTTAGAACCTACTGTTTCATTACTTTTAGTTAAAACATTAGATTCTTTATTAATAGTATTATTAGGATTAATAGTATTACTAAAATTAGGAGGATTAATAGAATTAGTATATTTATTAGGAGATTTATAGTCTAATGTTAATACTTCATTATTATATTGTTTATAATCATTATTAATTAATTTATCTTTATTAATTAATTTTGATAAATTTTGTTGTTCAACTTCAGATATACTTTTATCAATATCAATAGTACCATAACTAACATCTTCACCTAAATAAATATTTAAAATATGTTTTAATGGCAAACATTTACGAATTGCTTCTTTAATACAATCTTTAATTAATATCATTGTATCACGTTGATTTCTTTTTAATTCAATTGGTGGATATTTATGATATAATAAATATGGATTATTCCATATTTCTCGAGCACATTCAATATAAATTTTATGAATAAAATCATTAATTTTAATATTTTGATAATGATTAGGATCTAATTTAACTTGTTCTTGACAAGGATTATAAGTTAAAACAATAATATTTGATTTTATTGTAGCTTTAATAAGATCTTCTAACCAACTAAAACTCTTAGAATTATTCATAATACGATTAGTTTCATTATTAATAGTATCATTATTCCAAGTTGGAATTTTTTTTAATGCTGATTGTAAGTTTTTAAGAATGTTATCCGGAATAGATATTTCTAATACTTCAATATATATAGATTGAATACCTTCATATATTAAAGGAGTTAATACATTAATTAGTTGGGTAGTATATTCTTGTTTTGTTTCAACTAATAAATTGATCATTATTAATATATTATATATTTTATTTTATAAATATAAATTAAAACGAAATAATTATGGACTAATATTTTGTCCATGATTGGCTAAATAATCAGTATCTGATTTTTTAATACATACACAACCCCCACCAGTATTACCTAAATTACATGAAAAATTTGAACCAATATAATCTTTTAAATCAGCATTACTAGAATTAGGATCAACAGTATTAAAAGGAACTGGCCATTGAACAAATTTACAACATTGTTTAGAACAAACTTTAGTATCTAATTTAACTAAAGATTCATCACCTAAATTATTAAATTGTTCTTTTAAATTTCTTGAATCACTATTATTAAAATTATCAACCATAGGAACTACAAAAATAAAAAAAACCATACCTACAATAACAGCGATTAATAATATTTGAGTATCTGTAAATTTTAAATTACCAATATTCATTATATATTAAATAATTAGATTATTTTTTTTCTAATTTTTATATAATGATAAAAAAAAAATCAATTATAATAAATAAGAATCGTAATTCATCGGATATATTAATAAAAATAAATAATTATAATAAAGAAAAAGAAAAGGAAATTAAAAAAATTATAAATTTATTAAAAGATTATTATATTAAATTTGATAATAGTAATTTATTATTATTAAATAATAAAAATAAAAAAATATTATTAAGTGAATTTATATTTTTTGGAATATATCAACCCGAAACTAAATTATTTATTTGGGCATCTTCTATACCTGGTATATCAAAAAAAAATATAGAATTAATAAAAAATATAAAAGCTAAAAATTATTTATTTGAAAATAATGATAATGTTGATGTATTATTTTTATATCAATTATTAACTAATGATGTTTTATTAATTAATAAAAATCAATTTAATTTATTAAATATTACATTGAAATTTTTATCTGATAGTTTTATAATGTTAAATCCAGTAAATAATAATAATTTACAATTTATTGGATTAACTAATATAATTGAAAAATATTATTAAATAATAAATAACTTATTAATATTCTTTTTTTCTTTTGAAGTAAGAACATTAAAATCATTTGTTTTATCTATTTTTAAACATAATTCTAATTCTTTAACCGTTATATCTTTGGAATAAGTTTTTAATAAATTAATTAATTCTTCTTCTCGATTATTAGAAATTAAATAATTAGATATTTTGTTTAAAATAAGAATATCATAAATAGTTAAATTTGGAAAAATTTTTAATAAATTATTTATATTTTTTTTATTAATATTTTTTAATGATGTTTTATTTAAATCTGATGAAAATTTAATTTTATTTATATCTATTTTACATTTATTATTTTTATTAATCCAATAAGATGTATTTAAACAAGTATAAAATCCATGAATATTTTGTAAATACCAATTTTGATCAGTATATATTCTAGTTTCAATATTATCTCCTCTAGAAATAGAATCTGATATTTTAACTAAATCATAAATATTAGTATCCCATGAGGATTTATTTTTATATAATATTTTTTGTATATAATTTTCATGAATCATTAAGGGTAATAATACTTTTTCAAATTCATATAATTTTAATATAGTATCATATTCTAAATAATTATTAAGAATTTGTAAAGTAGCATCAAATAAACCAGTATCTATATTCTTTTCTCTTGAATTAGTAATAAATGTATTTAAATTTTGTTCATTAATAATTTTATAATGAAATGATATTTCTTGTAATAAATTAATTAAACGTCTAATATCATATTGTGAAAAATCTATTAATAAATCTAATACTTTATTATTCATAATTTTTATATTTTCATTTTTACAAATTTTATCAACTAATTCATATATTTCTTTTTTTGTTGGATATTCAAATTTTATTTCTTCACAATTTTTTTTAAGATCATTTAATAATTTAGAATGTTGATTATTTGAAATAAAAATAATAGGAAACGCATTTAATTTATTATTTTCTTTAAAAATATCCATAATATATTTTTTTTCACTTGATAATGTTATATTTTCAGTTTCTTCAAATATTAAAACTAAGTTTTTATAATGTTCTTTATTAGTAAAATTTAATTTACGATAAACCGAATTATTATAGTTATAATAATCATTAAAATCATCAAAGTTATGATTTCTATGTTCTTTAATTTCATTAGGGAAAATAATTTTATATAAAAAATTTAATTCTTCTAATAATAATTTAACAGTAATACTTTTACCAATACCATGGACACCAGAAATAATAATACCTTTAGATTTATAATTATTAATATTTAATAATTTATTTTTAAGTTTATTAATTTTATCTTTATTACCGATTATATCATTAATAGATTTAGCTTTATATTTATTAACCCATAAATTATTCATTATTGTAATTATAATTTATTATCTTTTAAATAAAATTATAAAAAGTTTAGTTTAATAAAAATAATTTAAAAAGATTTATATAAAAAAAATTTCTAGTTATAAATATATATCATATGGCTTACGATAATCAAAAACCAAATAGATCAGGAAAAGGAAGTTCTGTATCAGTTGATGAACAAGTTCAACAGTTATTTAGAAATAGTAAGGGTAAAGTTAATCAATCTGATTTTCAAAATTTAAGAATGAGAATTGGTGATGAATCACTAGTTGATAAGATTCAAAATAAATTTGTTGAAAAATATACTGAAATCACCAAGAAAGCAAAGAAATTTGCTCAATTAATTCGTGAAAAGTATTCAAATTCTCAATATCCATTCCATATTTTATTGGAAAAGGCTTATAAATATAAGGTCAAGTATGGTCTTACTGATGCAGAATTTGGTGAATTTCAACGTATTTATGAGAATGAATTAATTGGATTAAACAGTCCAGATTTATTTACTCCAAATACTAATTTACAAAAGGTATTAGGAAATGTTAATGTTGATTACCAAGGTTTCACTTCTAAACTATCTGAAAATGATTTCAAGATTTTACAAGAAATTTTAAAACTTCACTCTACTAGTAAGGCTTTACATTCCCAAGTTCTTTTACAATCTATTCAATATGAAGATTGTGGTCCAGAAGCTTTAACTGGTAAATATGAGCGTAGTCGTGATAACATCTTTACACATGTTCATCCAGTCGTTGCTGCTTTATTTTTACCAAAGATTGATACTCTTGAACAACATTTCTTACATTCTAACATCAGTAATATTATTAAATGCAGATACAATAAAGAACAATTTACTACTATGCCTGATGCATTGTTATATGATGCCTTGATTAAGGATCCAAATGATATTGCTTGTGATTCCCGATCAACTATATTAGATTTATATAACCGTGCTCAATTACAAAATCAATTATGGAACTCTGTTTTATCATTACGTAATGGTCAATATTATAATTCTAGTACCAAAGAATTTATGTCTGCTGTTGATCTTTGCAGAATGAATAAATATGATACTCCTGATCTTGTTTATGGACGTTACGATGGAACTATCTTGAAGAGATTATTATCTGCTTTCTCTTTCCGACCAACTATTGTTACTACCACTACTGCATTCTCACCAGTTTCATTGAACCCATACCAACAAAATATTAAACCACTTGTTACATTTATCCACATGATTAATTTCAAATTGCCATTTTATAATAATAATGCTGGTGTTACATATAATCTTGAAGATGCATTAGAACAAACTCAATATTTGATTGATCAAAGTGGAGTTCCAACTCCAAAACATACTTCTTTGATTTACTCAAAGGGTATTTTGGTCTTCTATGTTGATAGACGTAGTAATGTTATTTACCAAAATAAGGGTGTTCATGGATATGCATTCAACTTCAGTAAATTACCAACTGCTATTGCTGGATTTGAACGATTAAATGATAGTTTTGTTAATTTCAGAGAAAGTTTCCCAATTAGACAAGATAAATATCAATTAAGATCTGTTGTTGTTAGTCAAATTAATGAAAACAGCGCTGATAAAGTTGTTATTGGTTCTAGAACTTTGGTTGTCCAACCACCTAATATTGAAAAGGGTATCTATAAACCATGTTATTATCAATATGATCCAATTGATGTTCAAGAAACTATTAATCCTAAAGTTAATCCTGATAATTCTTTCCGTAATAATCCAATTACTGCTATTGGTCAAGTTAGTACTGAAACCATGGAAGGATTTAATGATCAAGCCCATACCCGTGGTATTATCTTCATTTATCAATTAGTTGAAGATAAGAGTAGTGGAACCCTAGTTTTTTAAATAATTAAATATTATAAATTAAATTTTTATTTATATAATGAAAATTTATTTTATATTAATGAAAAACTTATTAATGAAAGAAACTTAAATTAGCTGTTGGTAATGTTCTATCTGCTGTACTAGAAACAGGTAACGGAACTAATTCACCACGTTTTTCAATATCTTTTAAATAACCTAATTTTTGTTCAAAATTGGTAATTAAATTAGGAATAATTTCACCAACAACAATACAATTTAATTCTTTAATTTGATCTTTAATATCATATGGTAAATGTCTTGCATATTCATTAAAAACATATTGCATAATAATTATAATTTTATCTTTACTTTGAAAATTAATTCTATATTGTTTATTTGTTTTTTTAAATACTGTTAATACAATTTGTTTATTAATTAAATCAATATTTTCATCCGAATAAAAAGATGTTTCTAAATTTGAAATATCATTAATATTTATTTTTGATATATTTTTTACTAATAGTTTTCTAGTTGCTGCAACATTTGGATTATTATCTTGAAAAAATCCAACGGGTAATCTTTTAAAGTCCATATATATTAATTTAGATTTATATTTAAAAATTAACTTATTAAATTAATAAATGCAATGGGTTGAAAAATATCGTCCAGATAATTTAAATGAAATTACATCACAAAATAATATTATTAATTCGTTAAAAAATGGAATCATCACAAAAAATATTCCACATTTAATATTTTATGGAGGATCAGGTAGTGGTAAAACTTCTACTATTTTAGCTTTAGCAAAAGAACTATTTGGTAAAAATTATAAAGATAGAATTATTGAATTAAATGCTTCGGATGAAAGAGGTATTAATATTGTTAGAGAAAAAATTAAAATGTATGCCAAACAAACTATAAAATATGATGAATCATCTCCACCATGGAAAATAATAATATTAGATGAAGCTGATACAATGACAGCCGATTCACAATTTGCATTACGAAGAATAATAGAAGAATATTCTAAAGTAACTAGATTTTGTTTTATTTGTAATTATCATAATAAAATAATAGATCCAATTATATCACGATGTTCTTTATTTTATTTCAAACCAATAAATTATCATGACATTTATAATAAATTGGTTGATATAAAAAATAAAGAAAATTTTAATTGTTCTGATGAATTAATTCATAAAATTATAAATATATCCAAAGGCGATTTAAGAAAATCAATAAATTATTTACAAAAATGTTATAACTCATATGATAAAAATTTTAATAATTTTTTATTAAATGAAGTTTCGGGAATAATTTCATCAGATTTTTTTAATGAAATTATTTTTAATATTTATAATAAAAATTTAAAAGAAGTTGATATTCTAATTAATTCTTTTTATTTAGAAGGTTATTCATTTATTAATCAAATAAATTTATTTTATGAATTTATTTTAAATGGAAATTTTAATAATAATCAAAAATCTAAAATAATATTAAAATTAATAGATATTGATCAAAATTTAATAAAAGGTTGTGATGAATATATTCAGTTTATTAAATTTATTTATTATATTATTAGTTTATTATAGTTTTATTTAAAGAAAATTATTTATAAATAGATATGACTGAATATTTACCATGGATAGAAAAATATAGACCATATAAATTTGAAGATATTATAAGTAATGAACAAAATATTTCTATTTTAAAAAATATGATAGCTAATGAATCATTACCTAATTTATTATTTCATGGAACATCAGGAACTGGTAAAACTTCTACTATAATGACTATTGCTAAAGAATTATATAAAAATAATTTAAATTTGATGGTTATGAAATTAGATGCATCGGATGATAGAGGTATTAATTCAGTTCGTGCAGATATAAAAGGATTTGCAGAAAAAAATAATATGTTTCAAAAAGGGGTAAAATTAATTATATTAGATGAAGCTGATTCAATGACATTTGATGCTCAATTTGCATTAAGAAGAATAATAGAAAAATATTCAGATACAACAAGATTTTGTTTAATTTGTAATTATGAAAATAAAATAATACCTGCTATAAGATCAAGATGTGCTAATTTTAGATTTAATCCAATTAAAAAAGAAGAAATAATTAAAACATTAACTTTAATTGCTAAAAATGAAAAATTAAATATATCTATTGAAGCATTAGAATTAATAGCGTATTTATCTTTTGGTGATTTAAGAAAAGGTATAAATATATTACAATCTATATCAATGAAATCAACTGATATTTCAATAAATATGTGTTATGATACATTAGGTTATCCAACTAAAGAAGAAATAAATACAATTTATGAATATTTAACTAATTCTAAATTAAATTTTAATGATATTTATAGTAAAGTAAATATGATAATAAAAAATAATGGTTATTCATTAGATATTATTTTAAAAGAATTAACTTATAAAATTTTGAATAATAAAATAAATAATAAAGCAGAACTATTAAGTAATTTATCTGATTTAGAAAATAAGATATCTAAAACAATATCCAATGATATCTATATAGGTGGTTTAGTAGCTATATTTATAAAAATTGATAAATAAATAGCATAATTAATAATATTTATATGTCAGATATAGATATTAATTTGGATTTTGTAAAAATAATAAATTATAATAAAGAAACGTGTGAATTAGATGTAAATATAAATAATATTAATTATTATATTAAAAGTGATTTTAAAATATATGGATATATAGAAACTGATTCAGAAGAAATAGATATTGAATTTATTAATAAAGAAATTTTATTAAAAAATTATTATAAGAAATTAGAAGATTTATTAACTTTTTTAAAAAATAAATATAATAAAAAAAATGTAATAACTTATGAATATCCTGATCTTTATAATATATTTAATAGTATTTCAGAAAAAACAAAATATTATATTGATTGGA
>Ga0136644_10003452_pt1 | contig 11836 bp, 11 predicted proteins | sample C_130820_EF_Meta_FD_94780 | JGI IMG/M metagenome (GOLD analysis project Ga0136644, IMG submission 94780) | Freshwater microbial communities from Lake Croche, Canada to study carbon cycling - C_130820_EF_MetaG (v2) (version 2) | ecosystem: Environmental > Aquatic > Freshwater > Lake | place...
ACAGCTAACGAAAACAACACAGCTAACGAAAACAACACAGGTAATGAAAACAATACAGGTAATGAAAACAATACAGGTAATGAAAACAATACAGGTAATGAAAACAATACAGGCAATGAAAATAGCAACAACACAGGCAATGAAAACAACACAGGCAACGAAAACAACACAGGCAATGAAAACAACACAGGCAACGAAAACACAGGCAACGAAAACACAGGCAACGAAAACACAGGAAACGAAAACAGCAACAACACAGGCAACAATGAAGCTGAACAGGCTGGCGGATTTCTCTCAACTGCAAAGCGCGCCTACAAAAAGAAGGGAGGTTTTAAGAAATACGGACACCTGCTAAATAAAATAAAAGATAAAACCATTGCTGTATAGAATTCATAACTTTCGGCGGATCTACCAGTTCTATTAGTCCTGGATTCCCGAGGATGACAGAAGCCATTATATTTTGATCCTTTCCTATAAAGCGGTCGCTAAGATAGTATTTCATAAGCATGGCATCGTATGCTTTGCTCCAGGATACCCAGCTGCTAATACTACCCGCCAAAATACCACCTCCCACCGTAACAGTATCCTTCGTATGCCCAAACATTCCATTTTTATCCGCCAGCTCCTCAAAAGGTGCTATACGCAAAATTAACATTTTAAAGGCTGGAATATTCTCTCGCATGGGAAATCTTCCAAGATGCTGTATCCATTCAGGAGATCTACAAATCCCTGCGTCACACCATACAAAACTATCCGAGCCAAATGGATTCAATTGAATCGCCCGCAGAACAAACTCCTTTTTTTCATACCACATCGCATATAATTCAGGCGAGTGTGTCTCCTTTTCCGGGTCATATTGATGTGTATGCCTCCACATTTTGGGTGACAACCGTGTAAACGCATGTAACATATGAAATGGAATCCCAACCACACGCGTCGGACCCTTTCGGTCCTTGAACATGGCCTCAAATTGACCAGCTATAAGAGGATCCGTAAAAAATATAAGCGGAAAAGTTGTTTTCGGCCAGAATTCAATTATCCATTTTATATATTGTTCCACACCGAATTTACTGGGAATCGGATAATATGCCGATACGACCGTTGGCTGTGACATGCTATGAAATATAGCTAGAGCTACTTTAGGTTTCGGCATGGTATTTTTTGAGCCCCTCCAGATCTTGGACCCCTTTTGCGTTAAACGCAGAGTTAGCATGTACCCTGTGATTTACTAGGGTATAATGAATATTAAAGAAAGTTAACCCCTTTTTACAGAGTCGTAACCATAAATCATAATCATCTAGTCCAAGAAATCGATCTTCCCAGTGGGCGTATTCTCTTCTTAGTATGGCACTTGAGTTTATAATGGGATTCGACTCCCAAATATCTTTTTCTGTTAATATGCCCGCAGGGATTTTAGGAATTCCTCTCATATCTCCAAAATAAGTACAGAATGTTCCAATCACGTGAATGGGAGTAGGATATTTTTCAATGAATATTTTTTGATAGAGTAGCTTGTTCCTCTCCCACGTGTCATCGCAATCAAGCACAGCAATCCATTCTCCTGTAGATCTGGCAACGAGTTCATTTGAAGCGGCCACTTTTCCTCTCACGCCAGGGAGATTTACGACATGTATCTTATTGTCCCCTATATAGTTGCTGCAAATGTCCCGAAGTTCTTCTGCTTCTTTCAAGGCAACTCCACCCGTTTCTCCGTGCCCGTTTATACCAATCCACCATTCCCACGTGAATTCTGTATCCTTGTCCTTACAATTCTGGAGACATACACTCATAGCGCATTCCTTCAGAAATTCCACTCCGTTGTATACAGGCGTTATGATAGATACCCATGGCACTGTCATCTGTAAAGCCCTACACTCGGCCAGTCGGCACTCAATTTTAATAGGAGTGTCACCGGATGTAGGGGTGGGTGGCGAAATCGTCCGTCGCTCACCGCGAGATATATCCAATGTGTATTATGCGTCTGTTTTATAATATGGACATAGGAGGTGTTTTTAAAAGTTAGAAGAGATTCCATTTCATTCTGAATTTCTTTACTAGCTCTTGCGCGGATAATAGGAATAGACCAAACGGACGCAATCAACTGGAACAAATCCCTCCCCTCTTTCGGGCAAGGATCTATTTTGGGAACAATACCATCGCTCAGACTTATAATGGAATGCCCCTCGTCGTTTCCTAAACACGCAAACCCAAAATCCAGAATAACTACTTGGAAGGGGGCCTTCAGCTTCCATACAATACCCCCTATAGAGAGAGAATAGTGAACAGGAATATCTCGGATCCAGATATTATCCGCCTTCAAATCCCGATGATCCAAGTGTATCGTTTCTTCTAAATATCCTAGGAGTAAACTCACCTGTGCCAAAATCTGGAGCCAGGTGAAATCTGGATCCGCCGCTTCTGTAACACATTGTAACGCACTGCGGCCATTTATAAAATCCATTGTAAAACGCGTTTCCCCCGCGTATTGAAATATATCATATATATGCGGTATTGCGCCATAAATACCCGCACGTCTAAGAATTTCACTGGCGTGCCATTGAAGAATCGCCTCGGGGCATAAAGAATACGTGGGAGTGTGTGGCGATTTTACGCAAAGCTCCTTTCCTAAAGATGGGGTGCGTTGTATTTTGTGTATGCTCCCATAGCCACCTCTGTTTTCACGTTTCTTGTAGCGTATAGAACATCGCAGATCTTTTCCTACAGTAATTCTACCATCAATAAGCTGTTTTGGTAGAATTACTATAGGAATAGATGCGCCTTTTGAAAAATCTACTATGTGTGCAATCTGAAAAGGGCCCTGTAAATTAAACGGCCCATTCATACCCTCTAGATGGATTCCAGTTTTCTTCTGAGATTTTCTTCTGTATTTAACTTGGCCGCGGAAAACTCTACAGCGAGCAGTTCATAGGGATGTTCTGGCTGCGACGGGCTGGACCCATATCTCGCAGAAAAAGAAGAAGGGGTCTCCGTAAAAAGGGCTCCGTTTCGCAGATCTAGCCATTTTATTGTAATATCGCCGAGGGATGGATAATCATTTCTTACAAAAAGAGGAAGTGGGACGTGAACTGTATCCCATGCCCAGAACGGACAGTCCATTGTATCAGGATTTATCCTACAGCGATCTACAAATTCGGTGGGAATTCGATCGTTGGAAATGCGTGTCCAGCCATCTCGAGAACATGCGCGTGACCAGAGTTCAGGGTTACGACGCTGGTGTATATGAATGGCCTCATGTAAAAGTGTTTCACTGAGAGATTCATTGTCGGCCCCTAAGACGGCCGAGCTTGGAAAACAGAGAATGGAATGGGGGCGCGTATGAGGATAGCCATTGTCCGCGGATGGATGTAGAATGACTACATCCGTTTTCTTGACCAGTGGAATGCGGCTTATACATCTGTAGATGCGGGTCATTTCCGATTCTTCTACGAAAAAAGGGGCGTATATATGGTTCTCTCTTGCAGCGGAATTTAATATAGAGGCGTCGCATGCCGCACGATAGCCATCGAGGCTTTCCGCCATAGCAAGAGCTTCTGTAGCCGACATTCTATCTTATATCAAGTGTCTTTCTTTCCTTTGGGTGCCTTCTTCTCCATGGCTTTCAGCATCATTTGTTGAGCAAAGAGTGTGGTTTGGACTTTTATACGCGTTTCAGGAACCAGTTTACTACGAGTGCGCGCGGCGATAGGTGTTGTTGCTTTTGCTGTTGTTGTTGCCGCTGTTATTGCCGTGGAAACTCCAAACATTTTCGCCACGAGCCGTTTTTTTGCATCTTTCTCGCACTGCCCTAAGGCGCTTTCAAAGAGATAGTCCGTCGCCGCCATTTCACGATCTGCCTCGGTGGCCTGGGCCCAAGGCTTTCGCCCAGGACAGACGCAACCGGGAAGTTCTTCTACGATGAGTGCAAAGAGCTGCGCGAGCGGATTCATGAGCTGGTGTTCCATATAATAGCGGAAATCAATCTTGAGCCCCTTTTCCTTGATCCACGCGGGAGTTTCAATACGATCCCCTTGAAGCTTGGACGCGACCTGCCCTGCCGTCGGCATCACATACAAGAAGCTAATACGATCCCCCGAGGCTGGCGCATTTCCTGGATCCCGTTCTTTGATTCTATCGGCCAACATCTTATGGGCAGGGGGCGTCACAGATTTGTATTCCGCCCGAAGCGATTTCGTGAGTGTTAGCTGCGTCATACTTACCTTCCCATTCGCCAGATCCATTAGTTTTTCTCGGACAAAGCTCGCCGCCGCCACAGGGTCCTTTTCACTCAGAAGAATTCGAATAGCACCCCCATAAATGATTTTCACAATACCCGCATAATCCCGCCTCTTCGTTGCGATACCCATACTGTTCTGGTAGTAGTCTTCCGACGACTCTTCATACTTGTTTCCCACGTAGCGCTTCTTACTGAATATGATAAACGGCGAGAACACCTTGTCATACTCAAAGTCGTGTGGGGGTTTCAGACACGTGGTGACGAGCTGACCGGCCTCTGTAGTGAGTTTCATCGTGGCTTCTATTGCCTCCTTGCCCCCGAGGCTCTCTCCTGTTATCGGATTCTTCACACCAAAGTCCACAAACAGAGAATCCGTATCACCATATACGATACGCGCGGCACAGTCGGCTCTCCCAGCCGCCGGTCCATAAAACTCCTCAATCACATCTTTGGCAAACATGATCTGTTTTCGGCCATAGGCAGTCACCGATGCCGCCAAGTGTTGGAGGCGAATCTTGAATGTGCTGGAACCCAGCTGACCATAGAGAGAGTTCGCCGTCAATTTGTAGGCCAACTGCTCGGCATCCAGGAGGGCCTTCTTGAATGCATCTGGCTCCTTTTCCGCCTCCTTCCGTTTCGCCTTTCGGGCGGCCAAGAGCCCCGCCACAATATCTGGAAGCGTTCCTTTGAAATTCTGGGCGTAACGGCACACGCGCATGCCGCGTTTCACCTTTTCGGGATTCTTTCGGTAATCGCCATCCTTCGTTCCCCAGACATCAAACTCAATATCCGTCCAGGATGTCCCAGGAGGCGCATTCTTTTCGTCTTCCTGCGAACCATAATCAAATCCGAGAAAGACCCCATTCAGATCATAGTTTTTCACCCACACCAAGGAGTCGTAGGATATATTCTCGCTGATGATGGTGCTGGGATAGAGCGAGGCAAAGTCCGCAACTCCTACAGGGGATTTGAAGTAGAAGCCGGGTTCGGGGGTCAAGACAATCGCCCCTTCATAGGAATCTTGCTCGGCGGGTTCTTCGCCTCGTGGCTGTCCAGGCAACACCTTCACGCACTGCCCTCTCTCGTAGCATTCCCGAAAGATGAGGGACTCAATCTTGATTCCCTGGCCTCGCGTGAAGATGTAGCCGATGGGAACGGAACACGTATTCGCCATGGCCATTGCATTGTTGAACACGTCCAGCTTCTTATAGAGTTCCACTGTCAGGTCGCAATCCTGAATACAATAGGCGGCTACCGTGGCGCGTCCTGCCGATCCACCCTCCCGATGAAGTTTGAAGATATCTTGTGGCCCAACGTCATCTTTCACCACGGCCCATTTGACGACATCCTTCGTGGCCGCCCGAAGATCCTCTACATCTTCGTTCGGCGCCTCCAGAATGAGGGCCTCTTTTGCCCTGATACCCACTATCTTGAGTTTTTCGACTACGGCATCGCCCGTCTCATCCAAGAGGACGACATAGCGCCCTACAACCACATCCGCAGTGTTCTTTGTCTTTACAATCCACTCGGTATCTGTAGTATCAATACCGGAACACTTGCCACTCATAAAGTGCTGACATACATAGTCGAGCTTGTAGGCAGGGAGTGAGAAGTTGCGTTTGATATAGTGAAAGAGATCCACTTGAAGACGACCCGATGCCGTCCAGATATACATGGTATTGTCGCCCATTGCCGAGCTGGATAGGAGCTTCTTTTCCAGCGTGACCTTCTTATCAAAATCCAAGAGTCGGGATAGTTTCTGGATCGAGTCATCCTTCTCAATCCGCAACTCTTCCGCCCGTTCCCACACGTATTTTTCATCAAAACCAAATACATTGTAGCCCGTGAGAATATCGGGATCCCACTCTACCATTTCCTCCGCCCAGCCCAAGATGAGCTCTTTCTCCGTGTCAAAGCTGTGGACAATGGCCCCAGGCACGGGATCGCATGTGCCAAGAACAAAGATGTGTTTTTCAATAACTTCCGCGCCTCTTACGAGCACTGCGCCAATCTGAATGACGGGATCTCCTGCGAGTGGTAGGACGCGCCTGAGATGTGTATGTAGAATCCCGCGTAAATCCTGTATACGATCGTCGCGGGAGGCGATACTCAATCCCTCCTTCTTTGCCAGTAGGGGTGTCACCTGTTCTATAAAGGCTCTTCCACGACAAACACTGCAGTCATTCGTTTTACAGTCGTCACATACACCCTTCATTCCTAATGCGATTTCCAAGGCACCCGTATCAAGCTTCCCTTTATGATACAGACCGTCTATCCCTTCGGGGGGATCATAGGGTGCGGTGGCCGCTGCAAAGATGAGATTCGCCGCCTTTTCCGCCGTATTCGCCGCGGCATACAGCTGTTTGGCAAGACGATCATACCCCTTGTTGGCCAATGGGAATTCACCATTCCCGGAATAACACTCTATATCCCAAAACACATTCAGAAAGGGGGCCGAGGCAATAGGCGCTTTCGCCGGCTCAATTGTATCCCAAGGAATGCTTACTATTCCGTCGGGAACATCCGTATCCTCATTCCCATCTGTAATCCACCCACATGGCTGAATCTTGCGTAAGTGGAAGAAACGCAGCATGGGATCCAGATTTGCGTCACAGACTTCGAGGGGAGTAGTGCCGGCATACAATACAAATTTTGGCTCTGAGGTTTCATATGCGAGAAACACTTGTTTCAGGTCGCGAAAGGCTTTTAGGGAAGGGACTGTGAGTCTCGCAAACATAAATTCCCTGTTGGCCGTGTAGCCGAAGAGGACTTTTCGTTTCTCAAACGATACATCCACGACGGCTCTCAGCCATTTGCGACTATATAGCTGCTCCCCGAGTTGTCGTTTAAAATCCTCCTGCGTTTTTTTTGAATCGTTGGGAAGCCGCACAAAGAAGAAGGGGGTGAATCCTTCCACGTGTGTTATCACAGAGGTTCCATCCGCGGTTCGGCCAAAGAGGTAAATCGCCATGCGAAGTTTTGCAGGATCTACCTGGGTCTCTTCTACGTTCGCCTTTTTACGTTTGACAGTCTTAATTTCGTCGTCGTCGTCCGATAGATTTCCACCACGTGGAATGATTTCGTTCTCTTTATCGGTTGGCTCCACATCCTGGGAGATTGCATCCAGTATATGAAAGAGCACCATGTAGTAATTACATACAAGGAAAATGCTTTCCAATTTTTCACAGGCCCTGTGAATAATAAGATGGCATTCTATTGGCACATTACGTGCGTTTGACAGTCCCTCTACGGCGGGATTTCGACTTGCGTGTGCGCATACTAGCCATGGCGGTAAGTGCCACAGGAACCGCTAATTCGCGAGTAGCTTCTAAAAGAGAGGAGTAAAGGGATCCTCCGATGGCGGGCTTTTTGCGCTCTTCTTTGCTGACCTCTTCATTGTGCGTCTGCATAATATCGTCTTCTGTATCCGGGGGATTCTGCGTAGTTGCGGTATTGTATGATTCTATATTTAGCGAATTCAGGGCATTCTCGGCATTTTCTTCCCGAATGATACTCGCTTCGGGGGTTGGTATAGCAGAAGAGGATTCATCCGTTTCCGTGGTTAGCGCATTTGCATTGGCATTGCTGTCAAGCGAGTTCATTTTAAGAACTTCTGTTGGATCTGCTGTTACAAGGCGTTCCATAGATGGACGATCCCGAGAATTGGGGAGGGAGCTTGTAATCTCGCCTGTTTCGGGATCCTTATTCATGGCTACTTTCATGTCTTTTCCAACCAAGGCGGAAGTAGGGTATCCATCGACTTTGAACCCTGGTATAAGTTTCATCAGATGTTCCAGCATTTGTTCATTCACTTGAGCCATAGGCATCTTGCGCCCTTTAAAGGAATGAAGGTGTTTCCAAATATCATTCTTGAATGTGGTACAGTGACCACACCAGTCGGCATATACGAGTAGAAGCGTAAGAACATTGTTTTTAATAAGCTCTGTTAGCTTTTCTACATCTTGAATGGTTTTCACATCAATATTGTCGTATTTATGAAGTTGCTTGGGCACATGTTTTTTACCTTTATATTTCTTTGTAGGGGGGTTTTCAGTTCTTTTGGCCTTTTTTGTCAATGAACGAGCGATAGCCATATCTATATATTCTCGCTACTTAAATTCATTCTACAATGGTAGAAGTGTCTATGGACGGGCAAAGCGTATTTATGCTTCTGTTTGGACTTATATTAATTGGATATGTAGTATTATATTTGGGTGGGCGCCATTATTTGAGGGAGTCTTTTCAAAGTGGCGCGGGGGCAAATAGTCCGACTGCGGGTGAGCTTTACCCAACCCCGATGCCTGTTGCCGCTGCCCCTCCTGCTGGATCTGGCCGGGTGCTTATGGAATATACGACTCTAGATCCTGTGGCGAAGGGCGCCATTCAGAAGTTAGATGACTATGAATACAATTACGTGTATCAAAATGAATCGGACAGGGGGCTTTCACAGGAGCTGAAGAATAAATTAATGTCGCAGAGGCCTATGGAGTGGGCAGGTCTTCCGCCCTCTTCTTCCCAATTTCAGGCGGGACTTCGGGAATCTTTTCAAAATGCAAATCGCACCGTGCCGAACAATCCAGAACCGTTTCAATCCATAAGTGGCGATACGGTACAACCTCCAGATACGGAAAGTATGGAGATGGAGGAGAGGAAGATATTACAGACATATAAGGCACCTAGTGCCCAGGAATTGAGTTCTTATAATGTGGATGAAGATCCTGAAACATTGATTCAAAAGGTGTATGATGCGAAGGGCCTTATACCCATGGTACATCATAAAGAAGGGACGAATGTCTATGAAATTATAGGGGTCCGACGAAAGGATGAGAAAATTGTGTATGAAGATGAGGAGGCCCCGGCATCTTTATCTCCCGTACAAAGCGCGGGAGAGGCAAATATCCAAGTTCCACCTACAGCATATGATACAGCAGCTGCGAAGGACCCATATTACGATATGAACGGGAGTGGTAAAACACGTATAGGAAAATGGGATTATCAGGCATGGACTCCTGGATTGGAACGTATGTTTGCTCCAACCAATGATACGCAAAAGTGGAATTAATTTACATCTAATAATTAGGAAATGTCTACCACAGGATCTGATATAGGGTCTATTATAGGATCTATTATAAGATCTAGCAGTGGACCTACCATGGGAACTAGCACTGGAGCTAACACGGGAACTACCACGGGAGCTACCACGGGAACTACCACAGGAGATAAAACTGGTTCTACCACTGGAACTACCACTGGAGCTACCACGGGAACTACCACAGGAACTAGCAGTGGACCTACCATGGGAACTAGCACGGGAGCTACCACAGGAACTACCACAGGAACTAGCACAGGAACTAGCACAGGAGCTAAGACTGGTTCTACCACGGGAACTACCACAGGAGCTACCACAGGAGCTACCATTGGAACTACAACTGAATCTACTACAGGGCCTAGTGCTGGATTTACTACTTTACCTAACATCGGATCCACTATAACCCCCACACCTATTACTAGCTCAATTGGTTCAAATATTGCCACAGGGCCATTTTCAGATGTATCCTCAGGGCCATTTTCAGATGTATCCTCAGGGCCATTTTCAGATGTATCCCCTGGGCCATTTTCAGATGTATCCCCCGGGCTCCCTCTACCCTCAGGGCCAATTATACCCTCTATCCCAGATTTATCTTCAGGGGCTTCAGCTCAGCCAACAATTACGGATGTATATTATGCTATATCTATAATTGATCAAAAACTCAATTATGTATTAAATTTGATGTATCCTAATAACTCAAGTAACCCGCTCCCAACAAGTATGAGTAACCCGCCTCCAACAAGTATGAGTAACCCGCCTCCAACAAGTATGAGTGACATGACCCAAAATATGAGTAACATGCCCCAAAATATGAGTAACATGCCCCAAAATATGAGTAACATGCCCCAAAATATGAGTAACATGCCCCAAAATATGAGTAACATGCCCCAAAATATCAGTAACATGCCCCAAAATATGAGTAATATTACCCCAACAAATACGGGGGAAGAATTTGAACCACCAACTATGAATAATACACAAACAAATATGAGTAATGACTCTATCACACCCAATTATGAGCCAGAGAATTATGGTCAGTATGGTGGTTATCGTACAAAGATCAGGAAAAGTAGGCAAAAGCGGCCTACACAGTCCGGTCGTAAGCGAGTAACTCGTAGGAGTCATTAAGACCTAAACCTATAATTCATGAATGATAAAGATGACACAGCTCTCGTGCGTAGTTGATACCCGCGAACGAGATCTTATAATTCTTTTATCGTGGCCCGTGAAAACACTCCCTGTAGGAGATATTTGGATTGGCCTCAGTGGCGAACAGATGATTCCAGGTGGAATTGTTATAGAGAGAAAAACAACCGATGACTTGGAGGCATCTATTCTAGATGGCCGTTATCGCGAACAACGCACACGGCTTACGACATATTGCCAAGAATCTGGTGCGCGCCCTCTATATGTTATAGAAGGGCCAATGGATCGTCTCTGGGGAAAATTAACCCAAGAAACACTCCAAAAATATCTGAACCGTTTGATGCTCCGTTATGGAGTAAGCGTGATACATGTGGATTCAATGGTCAATACAGCTAAGCTGTGTAGGACACTCTTATCACAGATCTCTGAAGATGCAACCGTATTTGTATCAACGAATCCAGCGTCACTCCCCTATAGTTCCACTGTCTCTATAAGCAAAAAAGGGAACCGTGAAGATCCTAGGAATTTCGCCGCATGTGCTCTTCAAGGATGTCCTGGCATTTCTTTTGCGGCATCTGATGCTATACTGAATACATTCACGAATTTTAAAGGAGTTCTGGAGGCAGATGAAGCGACCCTCGCATCTGTTGTGGTGGGGAAGCGGAAATTAGGACCTGCGACGGCGAGAAGACTTTTTACGCTTCTTCATAGCTAGTTTCTGTGTGTTTCTTTTACCACCATAATAGGCATTTTCATTGGCTGTGTTGCCTGTGTTGTCTGTATTGCCTGTGTTGGCTGTGTTGCCTGTATTATTGCCCACGTATTCTGGATCTCTACTCCTATTTATTGAATTATTAACAATATTTTCTGGTGTATTGATTATATTTGACTGTTCATCACTTCTATTTTCTGGTTCATCACTTATTTCTGGTGTAGGTGTAGCATTATTTTTAGGCTTTGTAGGTGTAGCATTATTTTTAGGCTTTGTAGGTAAGTTCATTATAGTATACAATATATAATTTAGTTTTTTGTCAAGTTCTGATATTGCATTCGCAAAATACGATTCGCTTGCCCCTGTTGCTCCAAATATTCCTGGAGTTGCTGGAGTTATTGCTGTGCTTGTTGCTGGAGTTGTTGTTGGAGTTGTTGGAGTTGTTGTTGGAGTTGTTGGAGTTGTTGTTGGAGTTGTTGTTGGAGTTGTTGTTGGAGTTGTTGTTGGAGTTGTTGGAGTTGTTGGAGTTGTTGTTGGAGTTGTTGGAGTTGTTGGAGTTGTTGGAGTTGATGCAGTTGTTGGAGTTGTTGTTGGAGTTGTTGGAGTTGTTGGAGTTGTTGGAGTTGTTGGAGTTGTTGGAGTTGTTGGAGTTGAT
>Ga0136644_10003456_pt1 | contig 11828 bp, 10 predicted proteins | sample C_130820_EF_Meta_FD_94780 | JGI IMG/M metagenome (GOLD analysis project Ga0136644, IMG submission 94780) | Freshwater microbial communities from Lake Croche, Canada to study carbon cycling - C_130820_EF_MetaG (v2) (version 2) | ecosystem: Environmental > Aquatic > Freshwater > Lake | place...
AATCGAGATACCTATCGCGACAATTGCATCAGCAAAAACGAGGGCGATAGCAAATATCGTCATCGAAATATATTTACCTGCAAGAATCTTCATACGTGCCGGTTGGCGGAGTAATAAGTTCCGTAGAGTGCCGAGGCTATATTCCTGTGCAGTCTGTGATGCAAAGACACAGAGTGCTGTAATCCCCAGAAAGAAAGCTACGAGTTTGAATCCGAAGACAAGTCCATCTGCTTGACTTAAGGTTTCTACGGTGATTGGTACCCCGCGTTGACCTTCACCGTGTCCAGATTTCACTCTCAAAAATACAATCGAGGTGAAGAGCCCGGTAAGCAATACGACCACTAAAAATGTTGAATAGAGCAAAGTTGGCCTGCGCAGCTTGCGTAGTTCCGCATTGACAACACGTAGCATCTTATTCCCCTGTCATTTCAAAGAAGGTCTCTTCTAGTGTTGGCCGAACCGCTGTTAGTAGGGCTAGCGTAATTCCCGCTTCAAAGGCCAATCGATTAATTGTCGGTGCAACATCTGCATCAGCGACAATATTGACTGAACCATCTTCGATGGTGACATCGTATTCGGCTTGAGTGAGGACCGACACAAAGGCATTGAGATCTACTGCAAATTCTGGCTTGGCGATCAGCATCGCGCTCTGCGATTTGAGCAAATCCTGGGTTCTGCCAGAAAAAAGTACTTTTCCTTGACGAAGCATGACCAAATGTTCGGCAATCATCTCCAGCTCACTTAAAAGATGAGATGAGACAAAGACGCTCGTACCGTCTGCTGCCAAATCTTTGATCAGGTTTCGAACTTCTTGTATTCCTGATGGATCCAGGCCATTGGTTGGTTCATCGAGCACCAACAACTTTGGTTGGGGCAAAAGCGCGGCAGCAATTCCCAATCGTTGCTTCATTCCCAACGAATAGGTTTTATATTTTGAACCACCGCGATCATGCAGGCCCACTCTCTCCAACAACTCGTCGACTCGCGCTTGCGGAAACCCCCCGAGTGAAGCGAGTACCCGTAGGTTTTCGGAGCCAGAGAGTGCGGGGTAAAAAGCTGGTCCTTCAATCATTGCTCCCACCCGCGGTAGGTAACGCTCGGGTTGAGCGATGCTCTCTCCTAACACCGAGCCAGTACCCCCCGTCGGTGTTATCAATCCAAGCAACATGCGAATTGTTGTCGTCTTACCGGAACCATTAGGTCCAACAAAGCCACAGACAGAACCCAACGGGACTTCGAAGGTGGCATGTGAAAGTGCTTCTCTTTCGCCATAAATTTTGCTGAGATCTGTAACTGAGATAGCAGTTGTCATGAAAGGAACCTACTACGATCTCGGTGCTGCTAGAACCCCCACCACAAGTAATAGTGAGTAAACACTCAGGTAAGTAATCGACCACTGGAAAAGTTTTGCGGCAGATCGCTCAGATTCTTCACCAGAAATTTTTGTTAACTGAACTCCGAAACCAATCGCCAGCGCAATCGTCAGAGCCCAACTCCACCACGCTAGATTCGCACTTTTGAGCAGTAATAGTGAGGTGATTACCATAAATATTGTGTGAAACCACATCTGTTTCTGAACGTGTTTGATTGACGCAACAACGGGAAGCATGGGGATTCCGGCTGCCGCGTAGTCATCTTTATATTTGATGGCGAGCGCCCAAAAATGTGGCGGGGTCCAGAAGAAAATCATTAAGAAAAATAGCCATGCGGTTGTGGATAAAGTATCTGTGACTGCCGCCCAACCGATTAACACAGGCATGCAACCCGCAATTCCTCCCCAGACAATGTTCTGCGAAGTGCGGTTTTTGAGTCCAATCGTGTACCCGAACACATAGAAAATCACTGCTGCTAAAGTCAAAAGCGTGGCCAGCGGTGTGGTGAAGAGATAAAAAATAATCAGCGAGAGCAGGGTAAGTGCGATCGCAAAGGCCATCGCCTCCCCTTTTGATATTTCGCCATTCACCAACGGACGTTTATCGGTTCTTTTCATCAAGCGATCTGATTCGATTTCGATAATCATGTTGAAGGCGTTGGATGCCCCCGCAGCCAACGTGCCACCGATCAGGGTAGCTAGCGTCAATACCAGTGAGGGGAATTTATGAGAGTGGTCTTGTGAATATGTGGCCAAAAAAAGGACAGGGAGCGTTGTCACCAAGAGAAGTTCAACGACACGCAGCTTCATGAGCGCTATATAAGGCGCTATGGGTACGCGTGTCATGCCCAAATCCTAGTCAGTAAATCATGCCCCTCGCCTTGCGATCGTTCCCATCATCTGGTCAATCGCCACACGAGCTGCCTGGCGATCACCTGCCGAGTTTGGAATGTGATTTGCGACAACGACAAATACATATTGTCGTTTACCGACATTGACATAACCGGCCAAGCTCACGGTGTTGTCGATCCAACCAGTCTTTGCGTGAATCAGACCGACCGCTTGTGGGGCATCAACTCTGAACCGATTTTTCAGAGTTCCGGTCTTGCCAGAAATAGGTAAACCGTCGTAAATCGACCTTAGCTCCGGATTGGTTCTGATTGCCAATAAGAGATCAGAGATTTGCCGCACGCTGACTTTTGTCGCATGCGATAGACCATTTCCGTCTTGAACCAAAAGACCTGTAGCTGAAATCTTCAAATCGGTAAGAGTCTTCGCTATGACGGATCGGATTCCTGACGCTGAATCTGGAAATCCGTTTTTCTTAGCCGCCATCTTCACTAACTTGTTGGCTAATCGGTTATCGCTATAAAGCAGGGTGAATTGCACAATTTTAGATAATGCAGGAGAACGAATAGAGCCAATTTTCTTCTTTAGCTGCTCTCCCGTGGGAGTGGTAGAAGTCATAGGCACGAGTTGGATTTTGACTCGTCCAGAAAAAAAACGTTGCAGAACTTTGACATCCTCAGGATATAGACCAAAATACTGGAGTTTTATCGATTTGAGCTTGGGGTGAGCAAGTAAAAGCGAATTCACCAAAGCCGGCAAATAGGCACGATGATATTTCTTTGCTTCATATGGACTTGAGGTCAACCATGGGTCACTCTGACCGCTTAAGAAAAAAGTATCCGACTTTGAGGTTTCTAATAGCGTAGTCGTAAACGTGGTAGCGGCACTCATTGAATGCAAAACAGCGGTCATTGAAAAAAGTTTGAGTACCGATGCTGGGGCTCGAAATTCATTCGGACTTTTTGAGTAAATCGTAGCTTTTGTCGCGGGATCCACGATGAGAATTCCTGGATTTCGCAGTACGCGTGATGTGGCATATTTGTAGAAGTTGCGCGGCAATTTCATTCCATGGAGTGAACCTGCTGTAGCAACCGGAGTGAAGGTAACTACGCTACTGGCGATTAAAGCGCTCGTCATCAAAGCAACTAATGAAACCCGAAGAGAACGCATGGGGTGATTATCCCTGTTCCGTCATAAAAACTATGGATTGCGGCGCGATCTGTCGGTGGTGAAGTGGCTTACCAACTGGAACGAGATTAACCTGCTCACATGAGCGTTGAAAACCCTTCATCTGGTTCGATTGGTTCCAACGGGACTATTGGTCCCGGTGAGTTTTTCCCAGTGATAGGCGTCGGTCCGCATGCGCTTCCATGGCCAGATGATTCAAGGCTAGATCCGGAGTTACTAGAAAATGGCGACCGTAGAAACGTTCTAGATCATTACCGATATTGGAAAGTTGAATCGATCGTTGCTGATCTAGATACCAAGCGTCATCCCCTCCAGATCGCAATAGAAAATTGGCAACATGATTTAAATATCGGCTCTATCGTGAGAACCGCTAATGCCTTTAATGTTGACTTTGTTCATATTGTCGGAAAACGGGATTGGAATCGCAGGGGAGCAATGGTTACCGACCGATATCTCCACGTGGTTCATCATCCGGGCGTTGCTGATTTCCAGAAGTGGTGTGAGGAAAACGCTGTTCCCATCATTGGAATCGATAATCTGCCAGTCTCGGTTGCCCTCGAGAACTATCCACTCCCCGAAAAATGCGTATTGTTCTTTGGTCAAGAAGGCGCTGGAATGTCCGATGAGGCCGTGGATATTTGCTCCGTCGTTCTTGCGATTGCTCAATACGGTTCAACGCGCTCAATGAACGCCTCGGCAGCTGGTGCCATCGCGATGTATGCATGGGCAATGCAACACCTCAATTAAGCATCAAGGAAGTTGGCGATTGATCTACTCTTCTTCAGTTATTTCGGTAATTGCCAAAACTCTGCGTTCGATCTCTTCTGCCTCAACTTCGCGACCAAGAGTTCGCAACACGGTTGCAATTCGCCTCTCAATTTCCACGATGAAATCAAAGTCTTTCCACTCGTTCTCTGTCGCTACTTCTAATACACGTTGAAGCGTATCCAGGCCATCCTCTACCTCGCCAGTAAGGATTTGAGCTTTGCCTAACTCAAGCAATGAATAGGTTTCGCGACGGTGATCATGTGCGGTCGAAAAGACATCGAGGGATTTTTGTGCAGCGATCAATGCAGATTCGGCATCACCCAATTCGATGAGAGCATGGGCAATCTTTTGATCACAACGGGCAACGTTTATAACCTCTTTCAGGCGTTTGAAAATTGCCCGGGCTTCACGGAAAGCTTCCAGAGATTGTTCGTGTTGATGCAATTCTCGATGGGCACAGCCGATCAGGTGTAAATCATTCGCAGCACCAGATTCATTTCCATCAACGAGATGTTCCTGAACGCATTCACGCATACATTCGATTGTCTTTTCGTAATCTTTTGCACCGAAGCACCATTCACCTAGTGTGCAGGCCAGATCAATCGCCAATGGTGATTTCGATTCGCGAAGTAACTCGACAGCTTTACCCATCGCATGCGCGGCTTCTGAATTTCTTTTCAACTGATTGAGGTTGTAGCCAATCGCAGAATATGCCTGTGCCAATCCATCAGCGGGCACCGTGGGTCCTAATTCGGCGTAGATATCTCGAGCCGTTTCGGCAAGTGCCAAGGCTTCATCGTATTGACCACGGGCATAGATCCGGGCGCTCAGTTCATAAAAAGTATTGGCGCGCTCTAATCCAGATGTTTCTGGAATACGCTCCCATAACATCTCTTCGGTGATGATTTCATCAAAGCCGTCTTCGTCTTCGTCATCGCCCAAGGCAGAATCCCCCCTCTATGGCCACACGATCTGTGCGTAGCCTTACCCTAGCAAGTGGCGAGAGGGTTCGGGGGACATCTTGCGCAGTATCCTTGCACTATGCCATTTAGTCGCCGAGAATTCATCAAGACCGGGGCCCTAACCGCCTCTGCCACGCTTCTCGCAGGGGTTTTCGAGACATCTCGGGCATCCGCTTTGAGTCTAGTGGGCGCACCAGATATCACTCATGGAGCCAGAAATGTCCCTCAAGTGGCGCTAACTTTTCATGGGGCCGGAAGCCCGGCTTTGGTAGAGCGTTTACTACGGATTTTTAAGGAGACGTCGACTCCAATAACAGTATTTGCCATCGGAAGTTGGCTCAAAGGCTATCCACAAGTTGCCAAAGAGATGCTGGACGCGGGTTATGAGATAGGTAACCACACCATGAATCATTATCAAATGAAAACGTTGAGCGCACAGGTTGCTAACCGAGAAATCGCGGAATGCGCGCTCGAGCTAAAAAAACTAACGGGAACCCACGGAAAATGGTTTAGACCCTCTGGGACTCAACGCTCCACTGCCATTATTAGAAAAGCTGCCGCAAAAAATGGGTACAAGCAGTGCATCAGTTACGACGTGGACTCTCACGACTATCAGGATGTAGGGAAGAAAGTAATTCTCCGTGACATCTCCGCGGGGATTAAGAACGGCAGTATCGTGAGCATGCATTTTGGCCATCAAGACACTATTGACGCCATGCCGGCGCTACTAGAAAACTTACACACTCGAGGATTAAAGCCAGTCACGTTAACCACGCTGCTAGGAGCCTGAAAATGATTCGAAAGAGAATTGCTCTCTTTGCAGCCGTGCTACCAATAACTTTCACAGGGATGCTCGCCAACGCGGCCACTCCGGGAACGCCAGCAACTCCGGGAACGCCAGGAACGCCAGGAACAAGCAAGCCGGTCATGACAAAACCACTTGCTGGAATGCCACGGGTGACGAATCCGAACGATATCTACTCAGCGGACCGCCCAAACAAATTAAGCCCAACCGTCAAAAATTTCCCTCAACTCGTCTATGTCCCGAACCATGGCGCAAACACGGTCACTGAGCTTGATCCAAAGACATTTAAAGTAATCCGTACCTTTCGAGTTCCAGCCGGACCACAACATGTGGTTCCCTCATGGGACCTCAAAACGTTATGGGTAAATGACAACGAGGGTAACTATTTGACGCCGATAGATCCGATGACGGGCCTGCCGGGAAGATCAATTTATGTTCACGATCCTTATAATCTTTACTTCACTCCAAACGGCAAGTATGCAATCGTCATGGCCGAATCTGATAAAGAAATTGTCTTCCGTGACCCACATACGATGGCTATCAAAAAAATCGTTCACGTTCCCTGCTCAGGAGTAAATCATGCAGACTGGAGCGCAGATGGCACATTTTTCGTTGTGAGTTGCGAATTCTCCGGAGAAGTTTTATTGGTTGATACAGCAAAGATGAAAATTCTTAAAACCGCAAAATTGCCGCATACCTATACAAAAAATCCCATGCCACAGGATGTAAAAATCTCCCCAAATGGCTCAACGTTCTATATCGCCGACATGATGTCTAATGGCGTTTGGACTATGAAGGCTAATGCTTTCGGCAAATTTGGATTTGTCCATACCGGAGTCGAGGCCCATGGGATTTACGTTACGCGTGATTCACGTTACGCCCTCATCTCCAATAGGGGTGAAGGTAGTATCTCTGTTCTGCGTTTTTCCGATAACGTACTTGTAGCAAAATGGAAAATACCTGGTGGGGGTTCGCCTGATATGGGCGGGATCAATGCAGCTGGTACTCAATTTTGGATTTCAGGTCGTTACAACAATGTGGTTTATGTCTTTGATATTACGCACGGAAAATTCCTTAAAAAAATCAAAGTAGGTAAAGAACCGCATGGACTAGCAATCTACCCGCAACCTGGACGATATTCTCTCGGGCATACCGGGGTATTTAGGTAGTGAAAATCCAGCGCTGGGCGCCTGTCTGGATTGGGCGCGCAACTTTCTTAGTTGGACTTTTCGATATCCTCGCCAATTCGGGTCACCGGTTTCGCGCTCCAATTCACAAAATCGGTACCTATATACCGGTATTTTTAAACGGCTCTGCGCTGGCAACAGCAATTTTTACCGGATTGGTCCTGATGATTCTCGCTCGGGGTCTAACTCGCCGTAAGCGGCGGGCATGGGCACTTGCGCTTATTATTTTGACGATAAATCTGATCACCGAATTTTTCCGACACTTTAATCATCCGATCCAGATAGTTCTGTCGACGTTGTTAATTGCAATACTCCTCTTCACCAGAAGCTCTTTCTATGCAAAATCTGACCCATCGACAAAATTCCAACCTTTCATTGGTTTTGGCATCGCAGTGGTCGTGCTCTTTCTGGCAAGCCTCATTTTGCTCAAATACCGAAATCGGGATCAGTTAGTTGGAGATCCCTCGTTACCCAATATTTTCCTCTTTATCGTTGAAGGTTTTTTTGGGGTAACAGGCCCGGTCCGCTTTAATTCCGAACGCGCATCCGAGCTGGTCAGTTTCACCTTGGGCACCTTTGGAGTTTTCATAGTACTCGTACCTCTTTGGTTGTATTTTCGGCGCATTCAACCAATCCCGACCATGACGCCTGAAGATATGACACAAGTACGCGCCTTGATAAAACATGATCTAGACCAGGATTCGTTAGGTTATTTTGCTACGAGGCATGACAAAAGTGTCATCTGGGCTCCGAATCGAAAAGCTGGTATCGCCTACCGTGTGCAAGGCGGCGTCATGCTCGCCAGTGGCGATCCATTCGGAGAATTCAGCCTGTGGCCCACCGTTATTGAAAATTTTATCGCCGTCGCAGCGGAACACGCCTGGACCCCTGCCGTAATGGGGTGCAGCGACCGCGGAGGCGGAGTCTGGGTTGAACATGCCGGCATGATTGCCATCGATATCGGGGACGAAGCAATTATTCGCGTGAAAGATTTCACTCTCGAAGGTCGCCCCATGGCCAATGTCCGCCAAATGGTCAATCGAATCAGGCGCAAAGGATACCTTTGTGAAACTTTACAATGGTCAGAGATTGATCAAGCGTCTCGAGAGAACCTAAGGAAACTGGCAAAAGAGTGGCGATACGGGGCAACCGAGCGGGGCTTTTCTATGTCTATGGATCGCTTCGGCGATGATGTCGATGCAGGGACCTATATAACGATTGCACGTTTAAATGGATCGATCAAAGGCTTCCAATATTATGTGCCTTGGACGACCGACAGCCTCTCTCTGGACCGCATGCAGCGCGAGCGAGGCACTGATGCCGGTATAAACGAATTAATGATTGCAGAGACTGTCGAGTTTGCCCGCATTAATGGAATGGCTAATATCTCTCTCAACTTCGCTGCATTCCGATCGTTATTCGAACGAGCCGACAAGATAAGCGCCGGGCCAATCACACTCGCGAGCCGGAACTTAATCCGCTTTGCATCGAACTTTTTCCAAGTTGAATCCCTTTACCGCTTCAATGCGAAGTTCCAGCCGGAGTGGGAAACTCGATACGTGCTCTATCCCAAAACCTCTGATTTACCGAAAGTCGCCTGGGCGGCTCTTCGAGCTGAGCAATTCATAAAAGGGCTCCATAGTCGCAATTAAGCGACTATGGAGCCCTTCGATAAAAAACCCGATGTTACCAGCGCTTAGAGCGCTCCTAAGACCACGAATGACATCTCATGACTTGGAGTAACCACCGTGGTGCGACCTGGGTCTAGAACGGTGAAAGGCATTGCTTGAGTCGAAGCATGTTCTTGGTATCCAAGAATAATATCTCCGTGTGCCTGACCAATTCGCTGAATTTCTTCAAACGACTTTGACTGACCGAGTTCCACATAAGCGGAAGCCGGCTTAGCTTGAATGAAGGCTCCACGTGGACCAAATAGCTCGTCAAACACTGCTCCAAGCTCGTTGGTTTCTGCGAGTTGGCTCATCATGAGCGTCGATAGTCGATCGCTGATGACCAAATCATCAAGGTCAATCTGGTGAGCTAGTGATGTATTTGCAACATCCTGAATCTCCGCTACCACAAAGGCGTCCTTGGACTTACACTCAGGATTGCGTTGATCGTGCGCGATTTGAGTACATGTCAGTAATGTTATTGCTTCAGATTCTGCCATTGGCAATCCACGAGTCTTGTATCCGAAGACACCGATACGAGTAAATTCCTGCGAATTCAAAATTGCCGTTAGCTCTGCAGCGGTACCGTTAGTTTGACGGATATCGATAGAAATATTTGGATGTTCCAATCCGTTATATTCCTCAAGACCTACCCGACCCGCCTGACCAAAGAATGTAAATTTTGTACCAGGTGCACACACTTTAGAAATCTCCAAAATAGAGAATCGAGCCAAACGAGACCAGCCGATAATGAGGATATTCTCTGGCGCGGCCTGGGTCTTTTCGACCGGAACGGCAGGAGTTGAAAGCGAAGTTGCACTCTCTGTATTCCTCCAGGTGAACTTGCTATAGTCGACAGCCAAACCGACAATACGATCGCCGGCTTCGATGTGAGTCTCAGCGGCAGGAGCCAAAACAACCTGATTGTTAGATTTGAAGATTCCCAGCGGAATGGCATTGAAACTCTGTTGGATTTCTCCGAAAGTCTTTCCTTCAGCTTGCTTGAAACCTTTGACATAGACCTCTGAACCATCAAAGTCCAACAGGTCAAGAATCACATTTGTAATTCCTGGCTGGAGTACCGAATGGGCGGTAATGCGCGAGACGAAGTCTTCGCGATTGAGTGAGTAAACAGGTGACTTGGATGCCGATTTAAGGATGTTTGCAGTGTTTTCATCACTGATCTCCGCGATGATTGGAATGTTTGTCTCAGCGGGTAGACAGGCTTGAATAGCCAAAATGAGCTGTGTAGTGAGCGCCCAATAGTTACCCAGAACGATGATGTTCTTCGCTTTGGAAATATTGCTCTCGGCCAACACCCTAGGATTCGAAGGATCGCCGCTCTTGAAAATGATGCGTGTGTGCTTAGTTTCGCCAACCCGACTGTGGACCTCATCAACCATGATCTCTCGACCCATGTTGGCAATGATTACCAGAACGCCCTGACGTTCTTCGCTCTCGTTGCTCTTTTCGATTTGAGTGATCATTGAGAAAACCTGGGGGGTCCATCCGATGATCGTGGTGTGACCTACTTCCAGGACAATTCCACGACCCTTTTTCAATTTAGCCATGGCTCCGTTGACGTTGGTGATAACAAAACCGAAGAGGGTAGCCGTAATGATCATTCCGATCGCAATACCGAGCCAGGCAAAGATACGTGCAGTCCACGAGGAGCTGGTGAAATTGGCTTTACCCAAGAAAATTAAGAACGTCTGATAGTAGGCATCAAGCCATTTTTGGATGCCGTGAGGTTCCTGGGTCAGCGTAAGCGATTTTCCAAGAATAGGAACTTTTGTCGTTATCTGGGTGATTTGGACGATCAACATCAGCGGTAGGGAAAGAACGGCAATAATACCAAGTAACCACTTTAGAGCTCCCGTTGGGCCAGATCCAAAACTGGAATCGAAGTTGTAACGCAACCGTGTCCGTAAAGACGGATTCTCGAGTGAAATCATGCGATCGCCTGAAAAGGCAACATTCTCCGCAGATTTACCCGATTTTGATTGGTCCTGTGCCATGTTAAACCGACCTTTCATACATTTGATCTTGAGGATGGAAGGAATATAACCAAATGTGTCGGAAAGCGCTAGCCCCGGGGGTGAACATTGAGCGAAGAAATGTTTATTTTCTAACGGTAAAAAACATGGTTGCCCGGGTTGAATCTTACCCACCTAAAGTCTAATTCGGCCGTCTGCTGAGCGTTCACCCTTACAAAGAATTTGCATCTTTGATACGCTCAAGCATCACACTTTCCCCTGCGCTCAACTGAGAACAAAGGAGCAATAAAACATGTCCTATCGGGCTGAAGAATCCTCGATCATGGAATTTGGCAATCTGACTGAGGGGCCAGCTAGCGAAAACTCGTTCGAGGAATCGGTTGAGAGCGAAAACTCGTCAGCTCAATCTGATTTTGACCTAAAGGAGGCGGCACGTTGGGTCCTTCCTTCCTCGCCGTGGCTACACAATGACCTCCACGCGGAGGAAGCTGAAGTCGAACACTTGGTAGAGCTCGAAGGGGAAGAGCGCAATGTAGTTTCAGCCGCTGGAGCAGCTGAAGGGGAAATGCTATTTGAAGGCGCTGAGGGTGAAGAGTTTCATACTCATGAGCACTCCGAATCGGAAGAAGAAGGTCACGATAAGCATGAAGGGGAAAACACGGCTCCTCCGGGGGATCCTCTACCCACAGAGCCGGAGTTCAGCCTGCCCAGTGATAGCGTCCCTGCCCTATCCGTTCCCGAAAGTGGAGCAAGTCAGTCAAATGTATCCACGATTAGCGACGGCGACACTTCTGGTGCGCAGGTAAGCACGCCTGCCGACAGCGGCGCTAATTCCACAATTTCGGATCCATTGTCCTCGCCCATGTCAGCTTCACCACCTTCAACCCCAGATCAAAGCTCGCTTTCGGATACCAAGTTTTTAGATATGCAGCCCACCTCACCTCAAGACTCCAACTTTGGGCACTCCGACTCGAGTGGCCTGAGCAGTGACTCGAGTGGCCTGAGCAGTGACTCCAGTGGCCTGAGCAGT
>Ga0136644_10003457_pt1 | contig 11826 bp, 15 predicted proteins | sample C_130820_EF_Meta_FD_94780 | JGI IMG/M metagenome (GOLD analysis project Ga0136644, IMG submission 94780) | Freshwater microbial communities from Lake Croche, Canada to study carbon cycling - C_130820_EF_MetaG (v2) (version 2) | ecosystem: Environmental > Aquatic > Freshwater > Lake | place...
ACACTTGGCTGGCCACGGCTTCGATGATGTGCAGGATCACGTCGCGCCCGTCGATGGTGGCGGTGATGTCCAAGAACGTGAGTTCGTCTGCGCCCTGCTCGTTGTAACGGGCGGCGATTTCGACCGGGTCTCCGGCGTCGCGCAGTTCGACAAAGTTGACGCCCTTGACCACACGACCACCGGTCACGTCGAGGCAAGGGATGATGCGTTTGGCCAACATAGAAATCCAGTCATTCAAGTCCGCTCTTGCGGACGGGGGTCTTGCAAGACGGTCAAACGCTGCCAGCCTTGCCAAGTGGCTTGGGGCAAAACCTTCACCGGCGCATCCACTTGCGCCGCTTCAACGCAGAGCATGTGTTTGTAACCGTCAGCCGGCATGTCGGCCATGCGCTCACACAGTGCGGCGCCGGGGTTCCAGACCACGCTGTTGAGCCAGGTCTGGCTTTGTTCAATTTGCAAACGGTTCGTGCCGTCTTGTAAGAGCAAAGGCCGGGCAGCGGCTGCGTAGACGCGGTCAAACTCGCCGTCAAAATGCAATTCAGCAGCAGCTTGGCTGTGCTCATCGGTCAGCGCGTTCCACTCGGCCTGGCCTTGCAAACCGCACAAACGCGTCTGGGCTATGTCGTCCACCGCCAGATAGCTGTGCAAAGCGCCCGTCATCTCCAGTGGCTGGGTATCGCGGTTCAAAACTTTCAGCGTCAACAGCAGGCTGCGCGGCGTCAACTCGATCACGACATGGGCTTCAAAGGCCTGCGGCCAATGGGTACGGGTGGCAACGCTGTCTGTCAGCACCAAGGTCAAACTTACGCCTTCGGCTGAGGACTCGGTTATCTTCGCCGTCCAGGGCAAGTTGCGCGCAAAACCGTGCTTGGGCAAGTTTCCGCACTGGTTGAATTGCGGAAAACACACCGGTACACCACCCCGAATGGCTGCATGACCGTCCATGACGCTTTGAGGGCTGAGGTACAAACGCTCGCGACCTTGGGATACCCACGACACCACATGGGCGCCGTGCAAAGCGACTCTCAGTTCGTCGCCACATGGCAGGCTGAGCCTGCAAACCGGCAAACCCAAATAAGTTTCAACCATTGAGTTCGTCGGCGCGGGCTTGTGCCAAGGCAAAATCTAAATCACCCGAATAAACGGCCCGGCCGCAAATCACGCCCTCGACGCCTTCGTCTTCGACGGCACACAGCTGCTCAATATCGGCCATGTTGGACAAGCCGCCTGAAGCGATCACTGGGATCGTCAGCGCTTGTGCCAATTTGACTGTTGCATCGATATTGATGCCGCTGAGCATGCCGTCGCGACCGATATCGGTGTAAATGATGGACTCCACGCCCCAGTCTTCAAACTTTTTGGCCAGGTCGACCACTTCATGACCCGTCAGTTTGCTCCAGCCATCGGTGGCGACTTTGCCTTCTTTAGCATCCAAGCCCACGATGATGTGGCCGCCAAAGGCGGTGCAAGCGTCACGCAAAAACCCAGGATTCTTGACAGCGGCGGTGCCGATGATGACGAAGCGCAAGCCGCTGTCGATGTATTTTTCAATCGTGTCCAAGTCCCGAATGCCGCCGCCGAGCTGCACCGGAATGTCGTCACCCACCGCTTTGAGGATCGATTTGATGGCGGCAAAATTTTGTGGCTTGCCCGCAAAGGCGCCATTCAAATCCACCAAGTGCAGGCGTCGCGCGCCCTTTTCTAACCAACTGCGCGCCATGGCCGCAGGGTCTTCGCCAAACGTAGTGGCTTGGTCCATATCGCCCTGCTTGAGGCGAACGCAGTGGCCGTCTTTCAGGTCAATGGCGGGGATGAGAATCATGGCAATTCAAACGCTGGTTAAAGATACAGGGGCATGCCTAAAGACTACGGCTGCCAATGGAGGAAATTGCGGTACAAGGCCAAACCTTGGGCCGCGCTTTTTTCAGGGTGAAACTGGGTCGCAAAGATGTTATCGCGTGCCACGGCACACGCAAAGCGGCCACCGTAATCGGTTTGTGCGGCGGCATGCTGGGGGTTGGCGACTTGGGCATAAAAACTGTGCACAAAATAGTACCAGCTGCCATCCTCAATACCGGCCCACAGTGGGTGGTGAGGCGCACTTGGCCAAACCTGGTTCCAGCCCATTTGCGGCACTTTGTAGCGGGTGCCGTCTGGCTGGATTTTGCCTGCCAGATCGAACTTAATCACATCGCCTGCAATCAAACCCAAACCTGGGGTGTCGCCTTCGGCGCTGTGATCGAGCAGCATTTGCATGCCGACGCAGACACCGAAAAGGGGCTTGCTGGCTGCGGCTTGCAGCACGGCGTCCAACATGCCCGAGTCACTCAACTCGCGCATGCAGTCGGGCATGGCGCCCTGCCCGGGCAAGACCACGCGGTGTGCATCGCGCACCACCTGTGGATTGGCCGTGACCACCACCTCGGCATCGTCCACGCCAGAAGCCGCATGGATGACCGCCTGTGCCACTGAGCGCAGATTGCCCATGCCGTAGTCGACGACAGCGATGCGGTTGACACTCATCTCAGAGTGAGCCCTTGGTCGATGGAATCACACCCGCCGAGCGTGGATCGAGCTCCAGCGCCATGCGCACCGCGCGTGCAAAGGCTTTGAAAATGGTCTCGCACTGATGGTGCGCATTGACGCCCTTGAGGTTGTCGATGTGCAGCGTACACAAGGCGTGGTTCACAAAGCCCTGAAAGAACTCGTACACCAGTTGGGTGTCGAGTGCACCCAACGAGCCGGAGGTGAAGTTCACGTCCATGTGCAAACCGGGGCGACCGGAAAAGTCCACAACCACGCGGCTCAACGCTTCGTCGAGCGGCACATAGGCGTGGCCATAACGGCGGATGCCTTTTTTGTCGCCAATGGCTTGCGCAAAGGCTTGGCCCAAGGTGATGCCGATGTCTTCCACCGTGTGGTGGCCGTCGATGTGCAAGTCGCCTTCGCAGCTGATATCGAGATCGATCAGGCCGTGGCGGGCAATTTGATCGAGCATGTGGTCCAAAAAACCGATGCCCGTGGCCAACTTGGACTGTCCGGTGCCATCCAGCTCAACGGCCACGCGGATCTTCGTTTCGGCCGTCTGGCGGGTGACTTCAGCGGTGCGGTTCATAGTGATTCCTTCAGGGCAGCCAGCAGCAACGTATTTTCTTCGGCGGTGCCCACGGTCAGGCGCAGACAATTGGCCAACAATGGGTGCATTTTAGAAACGTTCTTGACCAATACTTTTCGGGCTTTGAGACCGTCGAAAGTTGTGGCCGCGTCAGGCACCCGCGCCAAAATCATATTGGCTTCGCTGGGGAATGGGGTCACGCCTGGCAAAGCGACGAGTTCTTGCTGCAGCAGAGCGCGTTGCGCACGCAGATCTTTGGCCTGCGCCGCGAACACTTCGCGGTGCTCCAGCGCGAACAAAGCGCATTCGTAATCGAGCACGCTGATGTTGTAGGGCGGGCGTACCTTGTCGATCTCGGCGATCAAGGCCTTGGGGCCGATCATGTAACCCAGCCGCACACCGGCCAAGCCAAACTTGCTCAGCGTGCGCATCAACAAGACATGCGCGTGGCGTGCCATGCGTTCAATGTAGCTCTTACTGGCAAACGGCTGATAGGCTTCGTCCATGACGACCAAACCACCCTGCGCGCCCTGCGCCAGCACGATTTTCTCAATCACCTCGTCGTCCCAGAGGTTGCCCGTGGGGTTGTTCGGATAGGCCAGGTACACGATGGAAGGTTTGAACTCGGCAATGGCCGCCAACATCGCAGCCTCATCCAGTTCAAATTCAGCGGTGAGTGGCACACCATGGAAGTCCAGGCCTTGTAACTGCGCGCTCATGGCGTACATCACAAAACCGGGCAAAGGTGCCAAGACCGAAGCGCCGGGCACATCGCAAGCCAGCGCCAACAGCGAGATCAACTCGTCAGAGCCGTTGCCCAGCATGATGTCGCAGCCTTCAGGCATGCCCGCATACTCGGCCAAGGCATGGCGCAAATCGTTCACCCGGCCATCGGGATAGCGGTTCAAAGCCAAGGCCCCAAGGCGCTCGCCCAGGGCTTTTTGCAACTCAGCGGGTAAGCCGTGCGGGTTCTCCATCGCATCGAGCTTGACCATGCCTGCCGATTCTTGAATGGCATAGGCGTGCATCGACTGAACATCTTGGCGAATGCGTTGCATCAACAGGGTGCCGACTTCAGGGGTCATACAGGCTCTCGCATCGGGGGCACAGGACTCAAGCGCAATTCGGCGGCGCGCGCGTGGGCTTGCAGGCCTTCGCCATAGGCCAGCTCGGCGGCTATGCGGCCCAAGGACTGCGCGCCAGCTTCACTGACTTGAATCAAACTCGAGCGCTTTTGGAAGTCATAAACACCCAAGGGCGACGAAAAGCGCGCTGTGCCGCTTGTTGGCAAGACATGGTTGGGGCCAGCGCAATAGTCGCCCAGCGACTCGCTGGTGTAAGCCCCGAGAAAAATAGCACCCGCATGGCGCAGCAGCGGCTCCCATTGATGCGGTTCGCGGCTGGAAACCTCCAGGTGCTCGGGCGCAATTCGGTTGCTGATGGCGCAAGCTTCTTCCATGCTGCGCGTCAAAATCAGAGCGCCGCGATCGTTCAGCGACTTGGAAATGATGGCCTTGCGCGGCATCTCGGGCAGCAGACGGTCAATTGCGGCTTGCACTTCATCGATGTACGCCGCATCGGGACACAGCAAAATGCTTTGCGCCAACTCGTCGTGCTCAGCTTGACTGAACAAATCCATGGCCACCCAGTCTGCAGGCGTGGTGCCATCCGCCAAGACCAAAATTTCGCTAGGGCCTGCAATCATGTCAATACCCACTGTACCAAACACGCGTTTTTTTGCACTGGCCACATAGGCGTTGCCCGGGCCGGTGATCTTGTCGACTTTGGGCACAGTTTCTGTGCCGTAAGCCATTGCCGCCACAGCCTGTGCGCCGCCGATTGTGAAGGCGCGGCTGACGCCCGCCACATAGGCAGCGGCCAATACCAAAGGATTTTTCGCGCCCTGCGGCGTGGGCACCACCATGATGATCTCTTGCACACCGGCCACATGCGCGGGAATCGCATTCATCAAGACCGATGAGGGATAGGCGGCTTTTCCGCCGGGCACATAGATGCCAACACGGTCCAAGGGGGTGACTTTTTGCCCCAACAAGGTCCCGTCTTCGTCACGGTAACTCCAACTTTCACCAGAGGCTTTTTTTTGTGCCTCGTGGTAAGCGCGTACCCGCTCTGCAGCGGCTTGCAAGGCATGACGCTGCGCGCTGGACAAACCATCGAATGCCGTTTTCAACTCGGCTTGGGACAATTCCAAAGCCTGCATGTCATCGGCAGCCAATCCGTCAAAACGCAGCGTATACCCCAGCACTGCGGCATCGCCCCGCAGCTGTACATCACGCAAAATGTCGGCCACGCGCTGCTCAATATCGGCATCTGTGTCGGCTGACCAGTGCAGCCGCAGCTTGAAGGCAGCCTCGAAACCCGCTTGTGCGGTGCTCAATCGCACCGGTTTTGCCAGCAAGGTCATGGGGAATCCTTTTTCACCGCGCCCGCAAAGGCGTCGATGATGGCGCGAATTTCTTTTTGCTTGAGCTTGAGCGCCGCCTGATTGACCACCAACCGCGAGCTGATGTGCATGATGCGCTCGACTTCAATCAGGTGATTGGCTTTCAGAGTGCTGCCGGTTGAAACCAGATCCACAATGGCATCCGCCAAACCCGTCAAAGGCGCCAACTCCATGCTGCCGTAGAGTTTGATCAAGTCGACGTGCACGCCTTTTTGCGCAAAAAAATCGCGCGCTATGGCGGTGTATTTGGTCGCTACTTTCAAGCGCGAACCAGAGCGTACCGCGCTGGCGTAATCAAAGTCTGCACGCACGGCAACACTCATCCGGCATTTGGCAATGTTCAGATCCAGGGGCTGGTACAAGCCCATACCGCCGTGTTCAATCAGGGTGTCTTTCCCGGTCACGCCGATGTCCGCGCCGCCGTACTCCACATAAGTTGGCACATCGGTTGCACGCACCAGCACCACGCGGACATGAGCTTGGTTGGTTGTCAAAATTAATTTGCGCGAAGTCTCTGGGTCTTCAAGCACCTCAATCCCTGCCGCTTTCAATAAGGGCAGGGTTTCATCAAAGATCCGTCCTTTGGACAGGGCAAGCGTGATCACATCAATTCTCCAGACAACGCGTCACTTGACGCGCTCGATATCCGCACCGATGCTGCGTAACTTTTCTTCCATCCGATCGTAACCCCGGTCCAGGTGGTAGATTCGCTCGACCGTGGTCTCACCTTCGGCAACCAAGCCGGCGATCACCAGGGATGCAGAGGCGCGTAAATCTGTGGCCATGACCGTGGCACCCGAAAGACTGGGCACGCCCTCAATCACAGACACTTTGCCATCGATCTGGATGTTCGCACCCAAACGCACCAATTCATTGACGTGCATAAATCGGTTTTCAAAAATGGTTTCAGTGACCTTGCTCGGGCCCTTGGCGATGCAGTTCAACGCCATGAATTGCGCCTGCATATCGGTCGGAAACCCCGGGTACTCGGTGGTACGGAAACTTTGTGCTTTCAAGCGGCCCTTGGAGCGCACTCGCAAAAAACCGTCACCGGCCTCAATGACGACACCTGCATCACGCAACTTGTCGATCACCGCATCCAGATGATCTTCACGAGCGTGTCGCAGGACAACATCGCCTCCGGTGGCAGCCACAGCACACAAGAAGGTGCCCGCTTCAATGCGGTCAGCCACCACTTGATGATTGCAACCATTCAAACGCTCAACGCCCTGAATGCGAATTTTGCTGGTGCCGTGCCCCTCGATCCGGGCCCCCATTTGGATGAGCATTTCAGCCAGATCCGGAATTTCCGGCTCTTGCGCCGCATTTTCCAAAACTGTTTCACCCTCCGCCAAGACCGCAGCCATCAGAAAATTTTCGGTCCCCGTCACTGTCACCATGTCGGTCGTGATGTGCGCACCGCGCAGGCGTTGCAGGCCAGGCGCCAGCTTCGCCAGCATGTACCCGTGCTCGACCCTGATCTCGGCCCCCATGGCCTGCAGGCCTTTGATGTGCTGGTCCACTGGCCTTGAACCAATGGCACAACCACCAGGCAACGACACCTTGGCATGACCGAAGCGCGCCAGCAAGGGGCCCAAAGCCAGCACAGACGCGCGCATGGTCTTGACCAGCTCGTAGGGAGCCTCTGGATTGTTCAAAGTAGCGGCCATCACCTGCACTGTGCCGTCTTGACCGTGCTCACAAGTCACGCCCATATTGCGAATGAGCTTGAGCATGGTAGACACATCCTGCAAGCGAGGCACATTGCGCAAATTGACAACCTGCTCGGTCAGCAAGGCGGCGCACAGCTCCGGCAAAGTGGCGTTTTTGGCACCGGATATCGTCAACTCACCCTGCAGCTGGCAGCCCCCGCGAATTTTCAGTTTGTCCATTTTTTAAATTTGAATTGAGATCACCACCGAATGATCATTTCGCCGTGTCGGCCCATTCTGCTGGTGTGTATGTTTTCATCGACAAGGCATGTACCTCGTCTGTGTGCATTTTGGTGCCCAAAGTGGCATAAACCCGTTGGTGACGCGCAATAGCGCGTTTGCCTTCAAATTCGGTCGAAACCACCACAGCACTCCAATGACGGCCGTCACCTTCGACACTCAGGTGAGTACACGCCAATCCGGCAGCAATAAACGATTGAAGTTGTTCAGCAGTCATAAGTTCAGTTACGGATTTTGTAGCCCGACTGGAGCAATTTCACAGTCACGGCACTCACCAAAAGCAAAGCAGAACCTACGACAGCCAAACTGATCCAAGGCGAGACATCACTTTGGCCAAAAAAACCAAATCGGAAACCGTCAATCATGTAGAAAAAGGGATTCAAGTGGCTCAGTTGCTGCCAAAAGGTGGGCAAAGAATGTATGGAGTAAAAAACGCCAGACAAAAATGTCATGGGCACGATGACGAAGTTTTGAAAAGCGGCCAACTGATCAAATTTTTCAGCCCATAAACCGGCCACCAGTCCGAGGGCTCCCAATAAGGCAGCACCCAAAACCGCAAACACAAGGATCCAAAGGGGCGCTTCGTAATGCAAGGGCGTGAACCACCCTGTCACCAGAAACACGCCACAGCCGACAGCCAAGCCGCGGGTCATGGACGAGGCCACATAAGCGAAAAACCAGCTCCAATGCGACAACGGTGTGAGCAGAACAAACACCAAATTGCCCATGATCTTGCTTTGAATCAGACTGGAAGAGCTGTTCGCAAAAGCGTTTTGCAACACGCTCATCATGACCAAACCTGGGACCAAGAAAGCGGTGTAAGGCACGCTGTCATAGACTTTCACATGATTTTCAAGGACATGCCCAAAAATCAACATGTAAAGCACAGCGGTCAACACCGGCGCAGCAATCGTTTGAAAGCTGACCTTCCAGAACCGAAGTACTTCTTTGTAAAACAGGGTTTGCCAACCGTTCATGCTGCTGCTCCCGACATCACTTGGAGGAAGACATCTTCTAAATCGGCTTTGCGAATTTCAACATCCTCAGCCTTTAAACCAGCCTGCCGAACGGCGGCCAGATACTGCTCGATTTCGATGGCGTTTTGAGCCGGGAACTGCACAATTCGGCCGGTGACGCGGGCTTTGGCCGCCAACTCGGCGGGCAGCTCAGCGTCGACTTTGAATCGCAAAACATTGCTGGAAGCCGACTTGAGCAATTCAGATGTGGTTTCCAGTGCCACGACACGGCCCTGCTTGAGCATGGCCAATCGCCCGCACAAAGCCTCAGCCTCTTCAAGGTAGTGGGTGGTGAGTAAGACGGTGTGCCCCTGCTTGTTCAATTTCGCAATGAATTGCCATAGAGTTTGGCGCAGCTCCACGTCAACACCGGCTGTGGGCTCGTCCAGCACAATGACACGGGGTTTGTGAACCAAGGCCTGTGCGACCAAAACTCGTCGCTTCATGCCGCCCGAGAGTTGGCGCATGTTGGCGTTGGCTTTATCACCCAAGCCCAAGCTGGTCAGAAGCTCGTCAATCCAGTCCTCGTTGTGCTTGACGCCAAAGTAGCCGGATTGGATTTGCAGAGCCTCTCGGACAGAGAAGAAGGGGTCAAAAACGAGTTCTTGAGGCACAACACCCAGCAGCCTGCGGGCTTGGGCATAGTCGAATTGGACATCATGACCGTGCACCAATACACGGCCACTGCTGGCACGCGACAATCCCGCCAAAATGCTGATGAGGGTGGTTTTGCCTGCGCCGTTGGGGCCCAACAAACCAAAGAATTCACCTTCTTCAATGTCAAAACTGACACCGTCAAGCGCCTTCAGTGAAGCACTACCCTGCGATTTAGCGGGGTAGGTTTTCGATACGGATTGGAAAGATAGGGCGGGCATGGAAAAACACTTATTTTACGTGTTGCCCAGCACGTATTGTAAAAACCTTTGAATCAAGCGCTACCGTCAGCGCTTTGAAGCAAGTCAGACACGCCGTAGACGCGGGCCAGTTGACGCATTTGATCGGGCATGTGCGAAACCACAAATGTCTTTTGCACAGACAAGGCCTCGCGGCGGCATGCCAACAATACGGCCAAAGCAGAAGAATCAAATCGCGACAAGCGTGAGGCATCCACAGTGACATGGCTTTCGCCTTCTTGGCGTATCGCAAACATCAAACTTTTAAGCCAATCTTGCGCACGCGCATGGGTCAACTCCAAGGGTAACTGCAATTGGGCCTTGGCGGTCATGGGGACTTTTTGGCTATGGACTTGTTGCGCTCGGCCAAGCTGTTGATGAGTCCATCAATGCCCCCAGCGTTGATTTCCTTGGTAAATTGGGATTTGTAGTTCTCAATCAACCAAATGCCCAAAACATTCAAATCGTAAATCATCCAGCCGTCGCCCTCTCCGGGTGTTTTTTCGAGACGGTAATCCAACTGAATGGGATCACCCCGGCCTTTGACTTCGGTGCGAACGATCAGGTTTTTTTCATCCATGTCCCCGCGCAGAGGCTTGACCTCGATCGTCTGGTCACTGACTTGGCTCATGGCGCCGGAATAGGTTCGCACCAAAAGCAATTTGAACTCTTCTTGCAAACGTTTTTGTTGCTCTGGCGTGGCTTTGCGCCAATTAGGTCCTGTCGCCAATGCTGTCATGCGGCGAAAGTTGATGTGTTGAACAAGCTTGGTGTCCACCAACTGCATTATCTTGCTGACATCACCACTTTTCAGGCTCTTGTCCGCCTTGACTGCTTCCAATGTGTCAACTGCAACGCGCTTGATGAAAGCATCTGGTGCTTCATCAGCGGCCAGGCTCGCGACAGGCACACTGAGGCACAAGGCGCAGAAAACGCCAACCAACTTAAACACAAAAAAATTTCGATTCATACGGCAATCCAAGATGAAAGCATTTCAACTATAGCCAACCCAAGTGACTGTTAGGTTTATTTTTGTAACACCATGCGCTGGCAAAAACGACGACGCTCGGGCTCATTTGGCAGGTGCTGCGACGCTGTCTTGCACACCATCGGGGTCTTCATCTTCAGCCTGCATGGGAGGGTTACCATCGTATTGATCATAGAGGCGCTTTTGCAAATACGCATCGCGTGTAAAAGAATAAGGATCCAAAGAGGCCTCTTTCACAGCGTCAACAATTTTGAGCAAGCTTTCGCGGGTATCCACCAATTTCAAACCCAGAGCCGTATCGCGCTTCTTTGAACTGGCGGATTGCCGAGACAAATCGCCTTGACGGTCGATCGTTAAAGCGATTGCATCGCGAACAGTAGACGGCCCTAACAAGGGCAACACAATGTAGGGGCCAGAGGGCATACCCCAATGACCTAGCGTCAGGCCGAAGTCTGCTCGGTGCCGCTCCATACCCAAATCACTGGCGATGTCCAACAGGCCACCAAAGCCAACAAAAGTGTTAACGCCCACCCGCATGGCGGTTTCGCCGGTAGCCTTGAATTTCAGTTGCGCTGCATTGTTAGCCAATGACCAGACATCACTTAAATTGCCAAAGAAATTGCGCACACCGGTTCGCAAGAATGCAGAAACCACTTGGGCATAGACCTGCGCCACTGGCTTGAAAACGGCGCCATCCACTGCATCGTTGAAGCCTGTGACCTTGCGGTTCATGTTTTCATAGGGGTCCCGGGGATCAGAGACGGCGACAGGCACAGCCGAAGCGCAAGCTTGCAGGAGAACGAAGACTGCGCAAATCCCAAGCCAACGCCAGTTCAGCTGTTTTGTTGTCTGCTCTTGGGTATCAAAAAACCTCATTTTGGCGTTGTTCCTGAAGCTGAAGGTTCAGAGGCTTTGTTGTACAAAAACTGACTGATTAAACTTTCCAAAACCACGGCGGATTGGGTCGTTCCGATTTTGTCTCCGGGCGCCAGAAATTTTTCATCAGCCCCCGCTTCAATGGCGATGTACTGTTCACCCAGTAATCCGCTGGTCAAGATTTTGAGGGAGCTGTCTTTGGGAAAAGCATAACGTTTGTCCAGGGCCAAATAGACGCGCGCCTGGTAAGCCCCGTCATCAAAAACGATCGATTCGACACGGCCCACTACCACGCCAGCGCTTTTGATTGCAGCGCCATTTTTCAAGCCCCCAATGTTGTCGAATTTGGCACTGACTTTGTAATCGGCCGACCAATTGATTTGTAATAAATTGGCAGATTTGAGTGCCAAGAATAAAACAGCTGCGAAACCGAGCATGACGAACAAGCCAACCCAGACATCATTTTTTGAACGTTGCATGGTGAACTCCTTAAATGCTGAACATCATCACCGTCAGGATGAA
>Ga0136644_10003458_pt1 | contig 11825 bp, 12 predicted proteins | sample C_130820_EF_Meta_FD_94780 | JGI IMG/M metagenome (GOLD analysis project Ga0136644, IMG submission 94780) | Freshwater microbial communities from Lake Croche, Canada to study carbon cycling - C_130820_EF_MetaG (v2) (version 2) | ecosystem: Environmental > Aquatic > Freshwater > Lake | place...
CCGCTCCACCCCCTGCCCCGCCACGGCCTGCAAAGCCTGCGCGCTCACACACTGCGGCGCGATTTCGGCCAGGGGGTGCAGCACAAAGGCGCGTTGCGCCAGGCGCGGGTGGGGCACGGTGAGGCTGGGGCTATGGACATGGGCGTGGCCGTACAGCAGCAGATCCAGGTCTAGCGTGCGGGGGGCGTTGCGGTGGGGGCGTTGGCGGCCTGCGGCTTGCTCTAGCGCCTGCAAGTGCTGTAGCAGTGTGGGGGCGGTCAGGCGGGTGCGCAGGGCCAACACGGCGTTGATGAAGTCGGGGCCGCTGGCGTCCAGCGGGGTGCTGCGGTAGAGCGAGGAGCGAGCGGTGACTTCGCTCTCAGGCAGGTTGTGCAGGGCCTGCATGGCTTGTTGCACGCTGGCGCGCGCGTCGCCTAGGTTGGCGCCCAGGCCGATGTAGGCGGTGACCCAGGGGCGCGGCTGCATGGGGCGCTATTGCCAGCGCGGCGGGGGCTCGTCGTCTTGGCGCTGGGGGTAGCGCTCGGGCTCAGTGCCCGGGGCTGTTCGGCCATCTGCCGCATCGCCCGGCGCAGCGCCTGCGGGTTTGCGACGGCGGCGGCGTTTACGCGGCGCAGCGGGGTTGTCAGGGTTGTCGGGGCCACCTTCGGCGCCTTCTTCAGCACCACCGGCTGCGGGTGTTGGCAGGGCGGCTGGCACGGGCTGGGCACTGGTGCTGCTGCCGGGGGGCTCTGCGGCGGCTTTGCCCGGGCCGCGCACGCGGCGCGGGCCGGGGCCGCCACGGGCATGGGATTCTTCGCGGACTTGGCGCACCAAGTCTTCACGGCCCGCCATGTCCAGCAGGGAGAAGTCTTCCCACCAGGCGGCGAGCACGTCAGACACTTCGCCCACTTCGGCACGCAGGCGCAAAAAGTCAAAACCGGCGCGAAAGCGGGGTTGCTCTACCAAGCTGAAGGGCGAGGAGCCGATGCGCTTGTCAAAGCGCGGCTGCATCATCCAGATGTCGCGCATATCAGCGGCGAGCTTGCCGCGCCCGGACACGTCGCCCACGCGGGCGTCGAACACTTCGTCAATCGCCTCTTGCAGCGCCACAAAGGGCGGCTGGCGGCCTTGCAGGCGCTGCTCCCAGGCGGTGCGCACGTCGGCCCACAGCACGCAGGCGAGCAAAAAGCTGGGCGCTACTGGCTTACCCTCGCCCACGCGGCGGTCGGTGTCAGTCAGGGCGGCTTTCACAAAAGGCTGTTCGGCGCGTTCTACCACCACGTCTAGCAGCGGGTAGATGCCGCGCTGCAAGCCCAGTTTGTGGAGCTGGGCCACGCAAGCCAGCGCGTGGCCGGTTTGCAAGAGCTTGAGCATTTCGTCAAACAATCGGCTTTGCGGCACGTCGGCCAGCAGCGGCAGCATGGCGCGCAGCGGCGCGGCGGTTTTGGCCTCCAGCGCGAAGCCCAGTGCGTCTAGTTTGGCGGCAAAGCGCACGGCGCGGATGATGCGCACCGGGTCTTCGCGGTAGCGCGTGGCGGCGTCACCAATCATGCGCAGTTGGCGCTTTTTGGCGTCTTTGATGCCGCCGTGGTAGTCCACCACGGTTTGCGTCTGCGGGTCGTAGTACATGGCGTTGATGCTGAAGTCGCGCCGCGCCGCGTCTTCCTCCTGCGGGCCCCAAACGTTGTCGCGCAGCACACGGCCACTGGCGTCCACCGCGTGCTTCATGCCAGCCAGCGCGCCTTTGCTGCTTTTTTCGTTGCCGGCCACTTGGTCGGCGTCGGCGCTGTCTAAGTAAGCGCGGAAGGTAGAGACCTCGATCACCTCGCTCAAGCCCCGGTCTTGCCGCCCCCGGCCAAACACCACGTGCACGATGCGAAAGCGCCGCCCGATGATGAAGGCGCGCCGAAACAGCCCCTTCACCTGCTCGGGCGTGGCGTTGGTGGCCACGTCAAAGTCTTTGGGGCGCAGGCCCAGCAGCAGGTCGCGCACCGCACCGCCGACGATGTAGGCCTGGTAGCCGCCCTGTTGCAGCGTGCGCACCACGTTCAGCGCGCGCTCGTCCACCAGGCTGGGGTCTATGCCATGGTCTTGCGGGGTTACTTCCTGGCGCTTGCCGAAAGCCGCTTTGCGGGACGGGGTGGCGGGCTTGCCCAGCAGCCGGTTGATGAATCGTTTAATCATAGAAAGTGTCAAGTTGCTCCCGTGGCGGGGGCAAACAAATCGAGTATGCGCCATCCACGCGCCAGCGCCTGTGCGCGCAAGGCGTCGTCGGGGTTGGTGGCCACGGGCTCGGCCACTTGTTGCAGCAGCGCCAAGTCGTTGATGGAGTCGGTGTAGAACACGCTGTGCGTTAGGTTGGCCCAGCCCAGGCCGCGCTGGGCCAGCCAGTCTTGTACGCGGCTGACCTTGCCTTCGCGAAACGAGGGCACGCCCTGAATATCGCCCGTAATCCAGCCATCCGCGTCGCGCGCCAGTTGCACCGCCAGCAGCTCGTCAAAGCCCAGGGCTTGCGCAATCGGCTGGGTGACGAATTCGTTGGTCGCAGTCACCAGCAACAACTGGTCGCCCGCGCGGCGGTGCTGTTCGATCAGCGCCCGCGCCTCGGGCCGTATGGCGGGCTTTATCACCTCTTGCATAAAGCGCTGGTGCGCCGCCGCTGCCGCTTGCGCGCCCTGGCGACGCACGGCCTCGGTGGCAAAGCGCATGTAGTCGTGAATATCCAAGGTGCCCGCTTTGTAATCGGCATAGTAGCGGTCGTTGCGGGCGCGAAAGTGCGCCGGGTCGGCCCAACCCAGCGTCACGGTGAACTCACCCCAGGCGTGGTCAGAGTCCAGCGGCAGCAGGGTGTGGTCTAGGTCAAAAAGGGCTAATTTCAATCACTCTCCAACATGGCTTTGAGTAAGGGGATGGTGATGGCACGCTGGCTTTGCAGGGCATAGCGGTCTAGCCGCTCCAGCCAGTGCATCAGGGTGCCCAGGTCGCGCGAAAAGTGGCTCAGCATGTAGTGCAACACCTCGTCGCTTAAGGCCAGGCCACGCCCCTGCGCGGCTTGGCGCAGCACCACGGCGCGCTCGGCATCACCCAACAGCGGCAAGGCGTGCACATGGCCCCAGCCCAGGCGGCTGCGCAAGTCCTCACGCAGCGGCAGGTCGGCTGGGGGCAGCGTGCCTGCGGCCAGCACCCAGCACGGCCGCGTGCTGGCGTTGACGAACCAGTTAAAAGCCGTTTGCTGCTGGGCGGCGCTGTAGGCCTGCACATCGTCCAGCAACACAGCGCACCACGCCTCGTCAAAAGCGGGCGGCGCGCTCAGTGTGGCGTCGAGCCAGCCAGTGGCGGCGCCCTGGGCGTGCAACACGGCCCGGCAGGCCAGTAGCAAATGGGTTTTGCCGCTGCCCGCCGTACCCCACAGGTAGGTGGGCACGCTGGCATGGCCGGGGGCTTGGCAGCGCTCGCGCAGGTGCGGCAGCAACTGCGCGGCCGTGGCGCTCCAAAAAGAGTCCAGGCTGGGAAGAGGCCGCAGGCCGATATCCAGGGCGATTTGCTTCATCCGGTGTACAGCGGGGAGGCACGGTAATGGCGAATCCAGCGCCGTATGCCCACCAGCAGCACCGCACTGGCGGGCAAGGCCACCAGCACGCCGATGAAGCCAAACAACTGCCCAAATGCCAGCAGCGCAAAAATGACCGCCAGTGGATGCAGCCCAATGCGCTGGCCTACCAGCCGAGGCGTGAGAAAAAAGCCCTCCAGCACCTGGCCACTGCCATACACAGCCACCAGCATCACCAGCGCCTTGAGCAGCCCAAATTGCAGCCCCGCCGCCAACGCCGCCAACAGCAGGCCAATGCCAAAACCCACATAGGGGATGCAGATCGCCATGCCGGTGAAAACGCCAATCGGCACCGCCAAATCCAGCCCAAACAGGGCCAGCCCCGCGCTGTAATACACCGCCAGCAGCAGCATCACCAGCGACTGGCCGCGCAGGTACTGGCCCAGCACGGCGTCGGCCTCGTCGGTAAAGCCCGACACACTCTCGCGCAGGCGCGGTGGCACCAAGTCAAACAGCAGGGGCACGAGCCGGTGCCAGTCCACCAGCAGGTAAAACAGCGCCACCGGAATCAGCACCGCGTTGCCGATGAGGGTAACGGCCACGCTGCCGCCCATGCGCAGCGAAGACAGCACCGACATCAAGCCTTCTTCCGCGTTGGCATTCAGGTACTTCAGCACAAAGGCTTTCACGCTGGCCCCATCCAGCGCCAGCGGAATGCCCAGGTCCCGCGCCCAGGGCTGCAAGCGCTCCATGATGGCCGCCGCCAACAGCGGGAGCTGTTCGCGCATGAGCGGGATTTCTTTGGTCAGAATGGGCACCAAGAGCATCAGCAAAGCCAGGGCTGCGCACACAAACACCAGTTCCACCACGGCAGCGGCGAGCAAACGGGGCCGGTAGCGCCCACACAGCCTATCCACCACGGGGCTTAAGGCGTAAGCCAGCACCGCTGCCACCACAAAGGGCATCAGCACCGGTGCCAGCAGCCACAGCGCGCCCCCCAAGAAGCTGGCAAGCAGCAGCCAGGCCAGGGCTTGTTTTTGGTGAGCACTTAAGGGCATAGGAATGGGCGTCGAGAAAGTGAGAACAGAGCCATAGGGGCTAACCGTAAAATCCGGTCAAATTCTATCGGGCTGCGTGCCTGCCACCGTTCATGAGCCAAGCCCCCCTGACCTACAAAGATGCCGGCGTCGATATGGACGCGGGCGATGCACTGGTTGAGCGCATCAAACCCCTGGCTAAACGCACCCTGCGCGAGGGCGTACTGGCGGGCATCGGCGGCTTTGGCGCGCTGTTTGAAGTGCCCAAGCGCTACCGCGAACCGGTGCTGGTGAGCGGCACCGACGGCGTGGGCACCAAGCTCAAACTGGCTTTTGAATGGAACATGCACGACAGCGTGGGCATTGACTTGGTGGCCATGAGCGTGAACGATGTGCTGGTGCAAGGCGCCGAGCCGCTGTTTTTTCTGGACTACTTTGCTTGTGGCCAGTTGAACGTGGAGACGGCGGCGCGGGTGATTGGCGGCGTAGCCCGGGGCTGTGAAGAATCCGGCTGCGCCTTGATTGGCGGCGAAACCGCAGAAATGCCCGGCATGTACCCGGCGGGCGAGTACGACTTAGCGGGCTTTGCCGTGGGCGTGGTCGAAAAATCCCAGGTGCTAACTGGCGCGCAGGTGCGGGTGGGCGATGCCGTGTTGGGCCTGGCCAGTAGCGGTGTGCATTCCAACGGCTTTAGCTTGGTGCGCCAATGCCTGGCGCGCAGTGCCCATGCGCTGCCCCACACGCTGGACGGCCAGCCCCTGCGCGAGGCCCTGATGGCGCCCACCCGCTTGTATGTGAAAAGCGTGCTGCATACGCTGCGCCAAGCGCCGGGGCATATCAAAGCGCTGGCACACATCACGGGTGGTGGCCTGCTGGAAAACATTCCGCGCGTGCTGCCCGTTGGTTTGGCAGCCCGGCTGCACCTAGGCAGTTGGCCGCGCAGCGAATTGTTCGCCTGGTTGCAAACCAGTGCGGGCATAGACGACCATGAAATGAACCGCACGTTTAACAACGGCATTGGCATGGTCGTGGTGGTTTCGCCTGATGCGGCGGAACAGGTGACGCAGTTGCTGCGCGACAGCGGCGAGCGCGTTTACCGCATCGGAAGCATCGTGGCGCGTGGCGATGGCGCTGCGGTTCAGTTGGTGTAAGTCTCAAGCCCCAGGGCTTTGCGCCACCTGCAAAAAGGGGTTCACGATGCGTACCCCACTCACCATGTGGTGGTGTTGCATGTCTTCCGAGTACAGCGTGTTGCAACCTGCCTCTATGGCGCAGGCAATCATCAGGCTTTGGTGAAAGCTGTAGTGCGTTTGGTGGCGGATATAGAGCGCTTTTTCCAACAGGGCCGGGCTGGGCGACACCTTGCTGATGGGTTGCAACAACTGGTTCACGTAGGCCATGCAACGCTCAATGCTGACGCCCAAGGTTTTGCTGCTGGTCGCCACATTGCAAAACTCTTGCAATACCTGGTAGCTCACCACCCCCAGGCCGCTGCTGGCGGCATGGGTGAGCAACTCTTTAGCCTGCAACTGCTTGCGCGGGTCGCCATGGTCGAAGCAATACAACACGATAGGCGTATCGAGAAAATACAGGTCACGGCCAGCCACGCGGTACACGGTCGCTCAGTTCCCATCTAGGCGTTTAAGCATGTCCGACTCGCGGGTGTTGTCCTTGCGACGCCCCACATCGGGTTTCAGGCGCAGACCCGATTCATCGGCCTCGGGCGCAGTCAGCTCGTCAATCAAGGCCCGAATTTGCGCCGCCTTGCCACCCGCGCCCTGCTGGCCCACATACTGCGTCAGCCAAGCGCGAAACTCTTCGTTCAGCGTGGTCTGGCGTTGGCGCGCCAGTGCACGCGCCAATACGATCAGGTTCTCGTCTGCACTGAAGGTGATGTTTTTCATAGCCACGTTTCGTGTACACGAAAGAATTTTAGTGTACACGAAAAACAAGCGGTTTGGCGGACGGTTGAGCGCTCAGGCGCCCCGGATAGCCTTCCGGCAGTCGGGGCCGCGCTCAGCGGTGCACCAGGCTGCGCAGCTTCAGACCCGTGGCCGCCAGCGTGCCGAAGTAAAGCAAAGCCGCCACCACGATAGCCAGGCTCAGGTAGCCTATTTGTCGCCACGGCTGGTCTTTCAGTTGCAGCCAGGGCACCGCCTGATTGGCCCATAGCAAAAAGGCGGCCAAAACCAAACTCGCCCCCAGCACCTGCGCCCACAAACGCCACCAGCCCGGCTGGGGCTTGTAACTGCCCCGGCGCAACAGGCCCAGCAACAGCCACAGCGCGTTAATGAGCGCGCCAATGCCTATGCTTAGCGTCAGCGCCGCGTGCTGCAACAGCGGCACCAAGAGCATATTCAGCACCTGGGTGATAAGCAGCACCACCACCGCTATACGCACCGGTGTGCGAATGTCTTGGCTGGCGTAATAGCCCGGCGCCAGCACCTTGATAGCCACCAACCCCAGCAGGCCCACGCCGTAACCGGCCAACGCCAGGCTGGTTTGGCGCACATCATGTGCCTGAAAAGCGCCGTGGTGCAGCAGCGTCGCCACCAAGGGCAGCGAAAACACCAGCAGCGCCACCGCGCTGGGCAAGGCCAGCACCAGCACCAGGCGCAAACCCCAGTCCAGCAGCGTGGCGTAGCGGGCCGTGTCGCCGTCCGTGCGGGCACGGGCCAACTCCGGCATCAGCACCACGCCCAGGGCCACGCCCAACATGCCGGTGGGAAACTCCATCAGCCGGTCGGCATAGCTGACCCAGCTCACGCTGCCGGCTGCCAGATAAGAGGCAATTTGCGTGTTGATGAGCATGGAAATTTGCGCCACACCCGCCCCCAGCAACGCGGGCAGCATGAGGCGCAACACGGCCTGCGTGCCCGAGTCAGCCCAGGCTTGGCGAATGCCCCCCCAGCGCCAGGCCACACGCGGCAGCAGCCCCAGCCGCGCCAATGCGGGCACCTGCAAGCCCAGTTGCAACAAGCCGCCCAGCATCACGCCAGCGGCCATCGCAAAAATAGGCTCGATACCCCAGCGCGCAAACACGGGCGCGCCCAGCCAGGCCGCGCCAATCATGGCCACATTCAGCAGCACGGGCGTGGCGGCGGGCACGGCGAAGTGCTTCCAGGTGTTGAGTGCGCCAGATGCCAACGCCACCAGCGACATGCAGGCGATGTAGGGAAACATCCAGCGCGTCATGCGTATGGCGGCGTCTTGGGCGTGTGGCTCCAGGCCGCTGGCCATGCCCCACACCAACCAGGGTGCTGCCGCCATGCCCAACGCGCACAGCAGCAGCAAGGCCCAACTCAACACGGTGGCAACACGCGCAATCAGTAGCCGCGTGGCCTCATCGCCCTGCTGCGCCTTGCTGGCCGCCAGCACCGGCACGAACGCCTGGCTGAACGCGCCCTCACCAAAAAAACGGCGCAGCAGATTGGGGATGCGAAACGCCACGTAAAACGCGTCGGTCATGGCATTGGCGCCGAACACGCTGGCCATCAGCAACTCGCGCGCCAAGCCGGTGATGCGGGAGACCAGGGTAAAAAGGGACACGGTGGACGCCGCGCGCAGCAAGCTCATGCGCCTGAGTTTATCGGAGCACTACACACGCCCCGGCCCGCTCTCAGTCGTCCTCGGGCCCGCAAACCCGAAGTGATTCCACCGTTTACGCGAGGAATGCTAAACTGGAGGGCTTTTTTCGGCATCATCCGCGAACACCAAAGGAAACTATTTCATGGCAACAGCCAAACCCAAAAAAAAGAACCCGCGCTTAGCGTCGGGCCGTAAGCGCGTACGCCAAGACGCCAAACTCAACGCCGCCAACACCTCGCTGCGCTCCAGGTACCGCACGGCGGTGAAAAACGTGGAGAAAGCAGTCGTCACGGGCGACAAAGCCAAAGCCGCCGAACTGTTCGCCAAGGCGCAAAGCGTGCTGGACATCGTGGCCGACAAGGGCATCTTCCACAAAAACAAGGCTGCACGCGACAAGAGCCGCCTGTCAGCCAAGGTCAAAGCCCTGGCCACCGCCTGAGCCGAACCGGCCCCCCGCCCAGACCGGCCCCTGAGCCAGTCTGCCGTTTGAGCAGGGTGCGCTGCCGAAAAAAGCAAAAAGCCGTCGCGAGACGGCTTTTTTTATGGGGGGTGTGGGATGGCGTTCAAACCTCGCGGCTTGCGCGGCCAGTTCTGACAGGAGCTTGGCCCCCCAAGACGACGACAGAGGCGCATCCAGTACGCCTGTGTAAGATGGAGCGGATCGCAAAAACCACTGATTAGCAATGCGCATTGAAATAGACGACCTGTCCCGCCTAGCTGTCCATGAACTGCTGCGTGAGCACTTGGCCAATATGTATGAGTGGAGCCCACCCGAGCAAGTTTTTGCCTTGGACTTGCCGAAGTTAAAGTCCCCAGATATCACTTTTTGGACAGTCTGGGATGATGACACGCTGCTGGGTTGTGGCGCGCTAAAGGAACTGACCCCTGTTCACGGGGAGCTCAAGTCCATGCGCACGCCCACCCAGCTTCGCGGTAGAGCCGCAGGCAAGGCGATGCTGCACCACATTATCGAAACCGCCCGGCAGCGTGGCTATCAATTACTCAGTTTGGAAACAGGAACACACTCTGCATTCTTTCCCGCCCAACAGATGTACCGGAAAGCTGGCTTCCAGGCATCGGGGCCGTTTGCAGGATATAAGGAAAATCCGCATAGCTTGTTTTTTGAGCTCATCCTCGACCAGTGACCCGGGCACTTAAAACGTACTGATCGATATTTCTAATGTTGAACGCGATGTATTCAATGCCCAATATTTTTATACGCAATAGATGACACAATATTTAGGAATTGACTGGCTGGCCACGCGTGCGGCCACGGTTTCTTTGAAATCACGGGTCCGTGCCATGTTCACCTTCCTTGTCTGGTTGATGGACAGGTTGCCCCGTTTTATCCGGCTTAGCGCAACACCTACCCTGGCTACAAACCGGCGCACCGAGGCGCTTATTTATCAGGCTCGATGAGCAAACAAGCCTCGGTCACCTGCAAATCATTGTCGCGGCCAAAGTTGATGACGAAATCCCAGGCCATGGGGTCGGCGTCTTGCAGGTCGCGGTGCACCACCACGCATTTGACGCCATTCACCACCGTGGGCAAACACCATTCAGAGTAGCCCAGATGGCTACCCTGCTGCGGCCCGCCGGGTCGAAAGCCGCTCATCACCCCGGCCAGGCGCTCGCTCCAATCGCTGGGGCGAAAGGCCTTGCCGTCTGGGGTAAGACCGAGGATAAATACTTGTCGGGCGTGGGCGGGTTTGAAATCTTGGGTCATGGAAAGCGTGCCACAGAGCCAAACGGTAGGCCGCACCCCGGTTTATGCTGCACTGCACAATTATTCTATCTGATAGAAGACCTGCAAGCCCTCTGGGGCGAGCCTGCCTGCGCACCAACTGCATCACAGTCATGCATGATTTGCAGCAATAGCAAACCCCGTGCCGCTTAGGATGCAGGTGTGCATGTTGCACCTAAAATCCCATCCCCAAAAGCCTGAAGAAGGCTCATTTTTTGGAGTCGTCATGAACGCCCCTTTGCCCGCCGCCGCCATAGAAGCCGCTTCGCCCCATGTACTCAACACCTATGCCCGATTGCCGATTGCGCTCTCGCATGGTCAAGGGGTCTGGCTGTGGGACGTGAACGGTAACAAATACCTGGACGGGCTAGGCGGCATAGCGGTCAACACACTGGGCCACAACCATCCGCGCCTGGTGCCCGCGCTGCAAGACCAGTTGGCCAAAATCATCCACAGCAGCAACTATTACCACGTGCCCAACCAGGAGGTGCTGGCCGCCAAGTTGGTGGAGCTATCGGGTATGAGCCAGGTGTTTTTTTGCAACTCCGGGCTGGAGGCAAACGAGGCCGCGTTAAAACTGGCACGCAAATACGGCCACGACCGGGGCATAGAGCGCCCCGAGATCGTGGTTTATGAAAAAGCCTTTCACGGCCGCAGCATTGCCACCTTATCAGCCACCGGCAACGAAAAAATACAAAAGGGTTTTGGCCCCTTGGTAGAGGGCTTCGTGCGGGTGCCGCTGAACAACATCGCCGCCCTGCAACAGGCCACCGCTGCGCGGCCCAACGTGGTGGCGGTGTTTCTGGAAACCATTCAGGGCGAAGGTGGGGTCAACCCCATGCGGGCTGACTACCTGCAACAGGTGCGCCAACTGTGCGACGAGCGCGGCTGGCTGTTGATGATTGACGAGGTGCAGTGCGGCATTGGCCGCAGCGGCAAATGGTTTGCTCACCAATGGGCGGGCATCACGCCCGATGTGATGCCGCTGGCCAAGGGTTTGGGCTCGGGCGTGCCGATTGGTGCGGTGGTGGTTGGCCCCAAGGCCGTGGGTATTTTTGGCCCTGGCAACCACGGCACGACCTTCGGCGGCAACCCACTGGCCATGCGCGCCGGGGTGGAGACCTTGCGCATCATGGAAGAAGACGGCTTGGTGGCGCATGCAGGCCAAATGGGTGCGTTGCTGCAACAAGGCTTGAGGCATGAGCTGGCGGGCCTATCGGGCGTCAAAGAGATTCGCGGCCAGGGCCTGATGCTGGGCATTGAGTTGGCGCGGCCCTGCGGCGAGTTGGTGGGGCGTGCCGCCAAAGCGGGTTTGATGATTAGCGTCACTGCCGACACCGTGGTGCGGCTGCTACCGCCGCTCATCATCAGCGCGGACGAAGTGCAGCAGTTGGTGGCTTTGCTGGCGCCGCTGATTCGGCAATTTTTGCAAGAGAGTCCGCAATGAAAACCGTTCCCTTGCGTCACTTTTTGCAGCTCAGCGATCTGACAGCGGCCGATCTGGAGTACCTGTTTGCGCGCACGGCGCAGATCAAGGCCAAGTTCAAGGCCTACGAGCGCTACCAGCCACTTACCGACCGCACGTTGGCCCTGATTTTCGAGAAGGCATCCACCCGCACCCGGGTCAGCTTTGAGGCGGGCATGTACCAGATGGGCGGCTCAGTGGTGCACCTGACCACGGGCGACAGTCAGTTGGGCCGCGCAGAGCCGATAGAAGACACGGCACGGGTTATCAGCCGCATGGTCGATATCGTGGTGATTCGTACCTTTGAGCAAACCAAGCTGGAAGCCTTCGCCGCGCACTCGCGGGTGCCGGTCATCAACGGCCTAACCGATGAGTTTCACCCCTGCCAAATTCTGGCCGATATCTACACCTACATCGAGCATAGGGGGGCCATACGCGGCAAGACGGTGGCCTGGGTGGGCG
>Ga0136644_10003462_pt1 | contig 11815 bp, 9 predicted proteins | sample C_130820_EF_Meta_FD_94780 | JGI IMG/M metagenome (GOLD analysis project Ga0136644, IMG submission 94780) | Freshwater microbial communities from Lake Croche, Canada to study carbon cycling - C_130820_EF_MetaG (v2) (version 2) | ecosystem: Environmental > Aquatic > Freshwater > Lake | place: Lake...
TAACCGCCCCTTCATCGGGCGGTTCATCGGGCGGTTCATCGGGTGGTTCATCGGGCGGTTCATCGGGTGGTTCTAGTGGTGGTTCTAGTGGCGGTTCTAGTGGTGGTTCTAGTGGCGGTTCTAGTGGCGGTTCTAGTGGCGGTTCTAGTGGCGGTTCAACAACCCCAACCGTGAACGTCTCTGTTAGCTCGTTGCGTGGCATCGTCGGAGTAGCGTTTTCTGGATACAAGATAGCCTCGACAGGCGGAGCCGTCAGCTATTTCTCGATCTCGCCTGCCTTGCCGGCCGGATTGAGTTTCAACACGACGACTGGCTTGATAACGGGTACGCCGACCGCCACCTCGAGTCCAACCGACTATACGATCACCGGTACCAATGCAATTGGTTCTGCAACTGCCACATTCTCTCTAACGGTTATTTCGGTAACCTACACATTGACGTTCAGATCTAACGGTGGCTCTTCTGTGACTTCACCGATTATTTATTCTCCTAGCCCTACGCCATTCGTTCTTCCTGCTCCTACCCGCAACGCGTATACATTTAATGGTTGGTTTGATGCTGCAACGGGTGGAAATCTGATCGGAGCGGGTGGCACACAATGGCTGCCTACTTCCACAATGACGTTATACGGTCAATGGACTCAGAACTCCTTGGCTGGCCTTACTGGCTTGCGACAAATCAGCACTCTGACAACAACCGCGGGTGTTGGAACGACATTTATTGCTTCGACAGGAAATACCAGCGTGCAGATTAAATACGAGGCTGATTCGCTCCCGGTAAATACCGTATTTACGGTTTACTTACATGGTGACCTATCTCAAAGTGCAGCGCTGTTAGATCCTTCAGCGAACATCTTGCTCTCAGTTGTTGTGTCATGGTTGGCCACGGATACCACTGTGCCAACCGCAACAACACCTCTTGCAGTGACGATTAATAACCCAGGAATCTCAGTCGGTGCACAGGTTTACACACACTCGGGTAACACCTTGACTTTGGCTGGTACCGCAACGGTAGCCGGCCAAGTAGTCCTCTCGATCTCAGAAGACCCAGAAATCTTTATTGTCAATCCTGCTCTGAAATCCGGAACTGCCCTTAAAACATCAATAGCCAAAAAGAAATTAATAGCCAAAAAGACATCAACAGCAAAGAAAACGGTGGTAGCGAAAAAATCCACCGTTTATGTCAGAAAAAGTTCGTACCTACTGAATCTATCGAACGGATCGAAGTACCGCAGTTACCTTTCCTAATATCTCTGCCTCATCGGCAGGGATGGGCGCGTAATTCTCGTTGGCAGGTAGTAACCAATAGTGGCCATCCTTCTTTGAAAATGTCTTCACTGTCGCTTCGCCGTCAATCATTGCCGCAACGATCTCACCCTTCTCGGCTGTTTTCTGAGATCGAATCACAACAAAGTCGCCATCACAGATAGCTAGATCAATCATCGAATCTCCCACTACTTTGAGTAGGAACAATTCGCCTTGGCCAACCAAGGATTCTGGAAGAGGAAAAATTTCTTCGACCTGCTGTTCCGCCAGAATCGGACCACCCGCAGCAATTCGTCCGACCAATGGGATATTAATGGTTTTTTCGGGCTTCATCCGGTCTGCTTCGGAAGGGTCAATTACCTCAAAAGCGCGACCCTTGGAAGCGTCTTTCCGAATGAATCCCTTGTCTACGAGTGCTTCGATCTGATATTTCACTGAAGCGGGGGAGGCAAGTCCAGCAGCCTGACCAATCTCTCGCATGGTCGGTGGGTACCCGTTCGCCTCTATCGAGCTTTTGATGACGCTCAAAATGAGTTTCTGGCGAGTGGTTAATCCCTGTAAATCGGCAGGACCATCTGGAAGTTCACTAATTGTGCTCATGCATTAAGGGTAGAGGGGTTTTGGGTAAATGTCGAACAGGTGTTCGATTTTTTCTTGCAAATGTCGGTAGGGGGCAGTATTCTTTATTTTAGAACAAATGTTCGAATTCATAGTATTGAAAAAATGACCAGATGTTAGGAGCACCCCATGGCAACAAAGTTAACCACCCGAGGTCGTACCGTGGTGCGCGTTGCAACCTGCCTTTCGCTGTTGATCGTTATTGGTGCAGGTTTTAGCGCCGTAGGAAATGCATCGGAAAAAGTTATCCCTTCAACGCCGACGACAAGTGGCTATCAACATATCGTCGTTGAATCTGGGGAGACGCTCTGGTCGATCGCATCATTGGTGGCTGGCAACCGATCTGTTTCAGATATCGAGGAGGAGATTGTTGAAGCGAACCATTTGAATGGTCCTGACCTGACGGCAGGGATGAGGCTCTGGGTACCCGCGGCGTGAAATCGTCGCTGACTGGATGCAAATAGTGCTGGCTCTGGAAAAACTATTGATTCTTTAGGTGCGCAGGCGTAGCGTTTTGGATAGCAGAAGAGTTTCTGCAGTACACGTTCATAATTTAATCTCAAGGATGAGGAGTCGCAATGACGGATTATGTTGCACCAGGATTGCCCGGTAGTAAAGCTCTCTTTAAGAGCCGCTACGACCACTGGATCGGTGGAAAGTATGTGGCGCCAACTTCGGGGCAATATTTCGAGAATGTGACACCTGTAACGGGAAAAGTATTTTGCGAAATAGCACGTGGAAATGCCGCGGATATTGATCTAGCGTTAGATGCAGCGCATAAAGCGGCTCCTGCCTGGGGAAAGACTTCGACGACCGCGCGCGCGATCATCCTCAATAAAATTGCTGATCGAATGGAAGCAAATCTGGAGGCGTTGGCTGTCGCTGAAACCTGGGATAACGGTAAGCCGATTCGCGAAACGATCAATGCCGATCTTCCTTTGGCCATCGATCATTTCCGCTATTTTGCAGGAGCTATCCGAGCCCAAGAAGGGTCTCTGGGGGAGTTGGACGACGATACGGTGGCATATCATTTTCATGAGCCACTAGGAGTTGTCGGTCAAATCATTCCGTGGAACTTCCCAATTTTGATGGCGGTTTGGAAATTAGCACCTGCGCTCGCTGCAGGAAACTGCGTAGTTTTAAAGCCAGCAGAACAGACCCCTGCTTCGATTATGTTTCTGGTTGATCTGATTCATGATCTACTTCCAGATGGTGTTCTTAATATTGTCAACGGCTTTGGCGTCGAAGCAGGTAAGCCCCTTGCATCTTCTCCACGTATTGCAAAAATCGCGTTCACCGGTGAGACAACTACCGGTCGTTTAATTATGCAGTACGCGTCAGAAAACATTATTCCTGTAACGCTGGAGCTAGGTGGAAAGAGTCCAAACGTCTTTTTTGCTGATGTTGCCGCAGAGAATGATGCCTTCTATGACAAAGCCCTCGAAGGATTTACTTTATTTGCGCTCAATCAAGGTGAAGTCTGCACCTGTCCCTCTCGTGGTTTGATCGATAGTCGTATTTATGATTCTTTTATGGCCGACGTCATCGCTCGCACCCAGGCAATCAAACAAGGACATCCACTCGATCTCTCGACGATGATTGGTGCGCAGGCATCAAATGATCAACTAGAAAAGATTCTTTCCTACCTAGAAATCGGTCAAAAAGAGGGAGCAAAAGTTTTGACTGGTGGAACACAAGCAGATCTCGGCGGAGAACTATCTGGCGGTTATTACGTCACGCCAACAATCTTTGAAGGTAATAACAAGATGAGAATCTTCCAAGAAGAGATCTTTGGACCAGTCGTCTCTGTTACCTCCTTTGATGGATTCGACAACGCCATGGAGATTGCAAATGACACCTTGTATGGACTCGGTGCCGGTGTATGGACACGCGATATGAACACCGCTTATCGTGCTGGTAGAGAAATTAAGGCGGGTCGCGTCTGGACCAATTGCTACCACGCATATCCTGCCGGTGCTGCATTTGGTGGATACAAAGCATCTGGAATCGGTAGAGAGAATCACAAGATGATGCTCGATCATTACCAGCAAACAAAGAATCTGCTAGTTTCCTATAATCCAAACAAGTTAGGTTTCTTTTAAGATTCCAACGTCCGTAAAGTAAAGAGAGAAGTGTTTTATGGAGATCCCGTCGCGAGTGGATTTCACTGAGGATGCAGCAGAACTGTTGCGAAAGCTTCGTGAAGTGCATGGACCATTGATGTTTCATCAATCAGGTGGTTGTTGCGACGGGTCTTCTCCCATGTGTTACCCAAGAGGGGAATTTCGAGTTGGGGGGCAGGACGTTTTGCTACAAGAGTTACTGGTGACGGGCATTGCAGAGCCAATTGGATTCTGGATGTCGGTATCACAATTTGAATATTGGAAACACACGCACCTCACGATTGATGTGGTTCTTGGTCGAGGTGGTGGATTCTCATTAGAGTCCCCAGAAGGCAAACGTTTTCTCATTCGCTCTCGGTTATTTACGGAACCAGAATGGAAAATGTTGGAAAATAGGCCAGTGTTGACGGGTGCCGACTCCAGGTAAGAGTGGTTGGTCAGGGAAAGATTTTTGAGCGCAATCCGCAAATTCATCTAGACACGCCGCAATATTTACGAAAAACCCTAAAGTTGGAATGTATGGTTGTCACAACATCTAGGGGTAAAACACGGTTTATGTTCCATAAGTTGTGTTTATCCACTAGTGTCAGTCCTTCCAGCTTAAATAGTTATTAATCGTCGAAACCAGGAGCCCAACAGATGATCTGCCCATTCTGCCGTTACGAAGACTCTCGGGTCATCGATTCTCGGCCAGCAGAGGAAGGCACGCTGATTCGGCGTCGCCGGGAGTGTGTTTCATGTGCTCGCCGCTTCACGACTTCAGAGACGTCGGTCTTGTTGATCATCAAAAGATCAGGGGCCACGGAACCATTTAGTCGAGAGAAAGTCATCAATGGTGTTCGGAAAGCTTGCCAAGGCCGCCCTGTTGATGATGACGATTTATCGCTTTTGGCCCAACGCGTAGAAGAAGCGCTACGTGCAGATGGCCAAGCCGAGGTTGAAGCCCAAGAAGTTGGGTTGGCAATCCTGGCGCCACTTAGGGAACTCGACGAAGTGGCTTACCTACGTTATGCATCGGTATACCGTAACTTTGCTTCCCTAGAAGATTTTGAAGGCGAGATTGCACTTCTCCGCGCCGCGCCTTCACAAAGTAAAAAGAAGAGCACGTCAAAAGCAGAACAAGCAGCATCACTCTCATCAGTAGCTCAATAGAAACCATTAAAGGAGAAAAGCATGTCTATCGTCGACCGCCAATCCAAGGCTTCCGATTCCAGTAAAAAGTCCTTGGGTAAGGGATTAGTTATCGAACGCATATATACAACCGCAGGCGTTCATCCCTACGACGAAGTGACATGGGAACGCCGTGATGTCGTGCAAACTAACTGGAAGTCCGGAGAAGTCATCTTCGAACAAAAAGGTGTTGAGTACCCTGATTTCTGGTCGGTTAATGCATCAACTATCGTTACAACCAAGTATTTTCGCGGTGCGGTTGGACAGGAAAATCGCGAATGGTCGCTAAAGCAGGTTATTGATCGTGTGGTTTTGACCTACACAAAGGCAGGAAAAGAATTCGGATATTTTGCAACAGATGCTGATGCAGAAGTTTTTGAACATGAACTCACCTGGATGCTTTTGCATCAGGTATTTTCCTTTAACTCTCCAGTGTGGTTTAACGTTGGAACCAACGCACCGCAGCAAGTAAGCGCCTGTTTCATTCTCTCCGTGGATGACACCATGGATTCCATCCTTAACTGGTACCGTGAAGAAGGAATGATCTTCAAGGGCGGATCTGGTGCCGGACTTAACCTCTCTCGCATTCGCTCCTCAAAAGAGTTACTAAAATCTGGAGGAACAGCCTCTGGTCCAGTCTCCTTTATGCGTGGAGCGGATGCATCTGCCGGAACAATTAAATCTGGTGGTGCAACTCGTCGTGCAGCAAAGATGGTTGTTCTCGATGTTGATCATCCGGATATCGAGGAGTTCATTGAAACAAAAGTTCGCGAGGAAGATAAAATTCGCGCACTTCGTGATGCCGGATTCGATATGGATCTCGGTGGTAAAGATATTATTTCCGTTCAATATCAGAACGCCAATAACTCCGTGCGCGTCTCAGACGCCTTCATGCGTGCCTACGAAAACGGCGAAGATTTTGGTTTAGTGGGTCGTGCCACAGGCGAGGTCATCGAGACAGTCGAAGCTCGCGCACTCTTCCGTAAGATGGCCGAGGCAGCTTGGGCTTGTGCTGATCCTGGAATCCAATATGACGACACAATCAATGATTGGCACACCAGCCCAGAGACTGGTCGCATCAATGCGTCGAATCCGTGCTCTGAATACATGTCACTGGATAACTCGTCATGCAATTTGGCATCGCTCAATCTGCTCAAGTTCTTGCAGGCAAATGGCTCATTCGATACCAAAACATTTGTGAAGGCCACGGAATTAATTATCACGGCTATGGATATTTCTATCTGCTTTGCCGACTTCCCAACTGAGGCTATTGGGGTCACGACTCGCGACTATCGTCAACTAGGAATTGGTTATGCCAACCTAGGTGCTCTCCTCATGGCTTCCGGTCTTGCCTATGATTCTGATGGCGGACGTCAGTTTGCCGGCGCAATCACTTCTCTCATGACGGGAACTTCCTATCGTCGCTCTGCTGAGATTGCCGGAATAGTTGGCGCTTATGCGGGCTATGCCCGGAACTCCGCGGCGCACACTCGCGTCATGCAAAAGCACACCAATGCATCTGCATCAGCACGCTCAGTAACATCCCTAGATGCGGATGTTTGGGCAGTGGCAAATAATGAGTGGAGTAAGTGCCTAGAGATCGGTGCAAAGAATGGTTGGCGCAATGCGCAGGCCTCAGTTCTCGCTCCGACTGGAACTATTGGATTGATGATGGATTGCGATACCACCGGTATCGAGCCTGATCTGGCGCTAGTTAAGTTCAAAAAGTTGGTCGGAGGCGGATCTATGCAGATCGTGAATCAGACCATCCCACTTGCCCTTCGCAAACTAGGCTATTCAGAAGAAACTGTTGAAGCGATCGTTGAATTTATCGCCGCCAATGGCAATGTGATCGATGCTCCTGGACTCAAAACCGAGCATTACGACATTTTTGATTGCGCGATGGGCATCCGTTCAATTAGCGCTATGGGCCACGTTCATATGATGGCGGCTTGCCAGCCGTTCCTCTCTGGCGCAATCTCAAAAACAGTCAACTTGCCATCAGATGCAACTGTGGAAGAGATTGAAGAGGTCTACTACCAGGGTTGGAAGCTCGGAGTTAAAGCACTTGCTGTTTATCGTGATAATTGCAAAGTTGGTCAGCCGCTTTCAGATGGTAAAGGTGAAAATAAGGGCACTGACTCAAACCTTTCGGTTGATTCAATCGGACCGGTTCATCCAGAGCGTAAGCGCCTTCCGAAGTCACGTCCATCTATCACTACCAGCTTCTCTGTTGGTGGCGCTGAGGGTTATATGACCGCTGGTGCTTATGCAGATGGCGCGCTCGGCGAAGTCTTCTTAAAACTGGGCAAGCAAGGCTCAACGCTAGCTGGTGTCATGGATGCCTTCTCTATCGCGGTATCTATTGGATTGCAATATGGCGTTCCATTAGAAACTTTCGTGGAGAAATTTACAAATCTTCGCTTCGAGCCAGCAGGTATGACAGATGATGCTGATATTCGTATCGCACAATCAATGATGGATTACATCTTCCGTCGTTTAGCTCTGGATTATCTGCCATTTGATACTCGCTCCGCGCTTGGTCTTTACACCGCTTCAGAGCGCACTCGTGCGTTGGAATCAGGTGATTACTCACCAGATGTTCTCTCGGTGACTGACCCAAAAGTGGGAGCTGCTCCTGTAGCAGCGGCTGCAAATGTCAGTGATGGCGCCGCTGTAAAAGAGGTAAAGGGTGTGGCAGATGTAAAGATTGAAGCAAAGCCAGTTACTCAAGATGGTCCAGGCGTTGGTTCCTCTATGGAGCTCTTCGAGAAGATGAGTGGTCAATCATCGGATGCTCCACTTTGCATGACCTGCGGAGTGAAAATGCGTATGGCTGGTTCCTGCTTCGTCTGCGAAGGCTGCGGTAACACCTCTGGTTGTTCGTAAAAGAAAATGTCGCGAGTAGCTCTTGCCGTGAGGTGAGAACTACTCGCAGTTTCACCTTATTGCCCGTCCTCCTCTCCCATGGGAAGAGTCTGGTGATCGCCCAAATGTGGATTGTCCAGTCTCGCCTTCGAAAAGAGATAAGGTCGGTGACGTGGCCGCCAAAAAAAATGATCTCATGAAACGGGTGGGCGAAGCCCTCACGGCAGCGGTCGAAGCAATCGGGGGAGAGCCTCGCGAAGGTCAGATTCAGATGGCTGAGGCGGTGGCCAGCGCACTCACGGATCGTCATCATTTGTTGGTTCAGGCGGGCACCGGCACCGGGAAATCTTTAGCCTACCTAGTTCCGGCGCTGGTCCATGGCAAAAAAATATTGGTCGCCACCGCGACACTTGCATTGCAGCGACAGTTAGTGGAACGCGACCTACCAAAAATTAAGGCAGCTCTTGAAAAAGTTTTAGAGAGAGAACTTACTTTCGCGGTGTATAAGGGCGTGGGTAATTATCTATGTCTACAAAAAATGAATGGCACAACCCAAGATCCGGACGGAGAGTTTTTGCTGGAAATCGGCGCTCTTGAAAAAGACCAGAAACGATTGAAAGCATGGGCGATAACACCAGGAATTTCCGGGGATCGAGACGACGCTCCCGAAGTCGATCGTCGCGTGTGGTTTGCCAACTCTGTCTCTGGGCGCGAATGCATCGGTAAAGATGAATGTCCGTTTGGTTCACAATGTTTTGCGGTAGCAGCCAAGACCAAGGCACAGAGCGCAGATGTGGTAGTGACTAACCATACGTTGCTTGCAATTGAGATTGTTGATTCTCATCCGATTCTGCCTGAACGTGATGCTGTCATTTTAGATGAAGCGCACGAGTTTATGGATCGAACTACTCAAGCGGTAACGGAGGAGTTAACGGCAGCGAGAGTTGAGCGGGCAGCAAAGATGGCCGCAAAACACATTCCTAGTAAAGCCACCGTTGCATTTAACAAAGCCGCGGACGAGTTTGCAGAGGCAATAGCGGACTTTGCGGCCGACTTACGGGGCGATCTGTCGAAAGCGGGTCGGTTGGCCGAGCTGCCCGCTCAATTAGAGGCTCCGATTCGTGCCGTCAAGGAATCATCGGCGGCGGTGGTTGCATTGATCAATGCCGACTCCGATCTCATCGATGCTGATTCCTTGGCGCAACGAGCGCGAGTTAAAGGAGCTACAAACGAGATTCAGAGTATTGCAACAAAAATGTTGAAGCCCAGTGCTCACCAGGTCATGTGGTTTGAACCCACCTTTTCTACTCTCTACTTGGCTCCACTTGAAGTGTCGGATGTGTTGCGACGAAACTTGTTGACTGAAACCCCAGTGATAGCGACTTCTGCAACATTGACTATCGGTAAGTCATTTGAAGCTATCGCTAGATCAATTGGATTTGTCGTTGGTCAGGATAGCGTGGCTGAAGAAGATGAAGGTAAAGGGGCCATCGATCCCGCGAATGTACAGATGCTCGATGTTGGGTCACCTTTTGATTTTGCTTCACAAGGAATGTTGTACCTTCCCAAGCATTTAGTAGAGCCGGGTCGAGATGGTCCGGCAAAAGATGCCCTCACAGAGCTGGGTGAATTAATTGAAGCAGCGGGAGGGCGTACTTTGGCGCTCTTCTCTTCTTGGCGGGGAGTCGAACTTGCGGATGAGCATTTGCGTCGAGTTTTAGCAGAACTCAAAATACCTATCATCACACAGCGTCGAGGTGATTCTGTAGGACCGCTCGTTGAAAAATTTGCAAAGGATCCACAATCAATTCTTCTCGGCACGATTTCGCTCTGGCAAGGAATTGATGTGCCGGGACCATCGTGCACCCTGGTCGCTATCGATCGAATTCCCTTCCCTAGACCCGATGAACCGGTCATGAGTGCACGTTCGGCAGAGGCAGACGAGGCGGGTGGCAGTGGCTTCATGCAAATTTCGTTACCGCGAGCGGCGCTTTTGTTGGCACAGGGAACTGGGCGATTGATTAGGTCGATAGACGATCGAGGCGTGGTTGCAATACTGGACTCCAGAATTATTACAAAGAGATATGGTTCCGTACTGCTTAGCTCCATGCCTCCTTTTTATCGAACGAGTGATGGCTCGGTGGTTAAAGAATCTCTGAAGCGATTAGATAAGCAATTTCGCGACCAAGGCGTGTAGCGCAGGCCAATCACGAGCCAGTGCTGGATGTAAGTTTTTCTTACTTACCGCGTCAAAGGAGACCCATTCCACCTGTTGCGACTCATCGTTCATTTCGTGAGCAACCAATTCTGGCGAAGCGATAACGATCACGGTGTCATAACGCCAGGTTTCATGGTTGTCCGTAAAAATTCCTAATGGCTCCAACGAATCAGTAATGATCCCCAGTTCCTCTCGGGCTTCGCGCTTTGCCGCTTCAAAAATGCTTTCATGCGAGTCCCTCGCGCCCCCTGGAATTCCCCACGTATCACCGTTATGAACCCATGGTGCTCGATGTTGGAGCAAAACCGTTCCATTTCGAACCAAGAGCAATCCAGCTGCGCCATGGCGACCCCAATGTTTGTGACCACAGGCGCAGTCAAGCCAACCATCACCATCTTTTTCTGCCATGGTCGTAGCGTGGCATTACTTTCCACACTCTGGAAACATCCACAGGCGTGAGCCAAAAGAATTTTTGGAATTACCGGTCAGAGTTAACCTGAATTCATGATTATTTTCGCAGGCCTGCTGATGGCAGTAAGTTGTTCAACCGGTCCCTGTGTACGGGTTTATACCGATCCGCTCACAAATCAAGTGATAATTTCTGCACAGCGCAATACCCCAGGCAGCTCTCCCGTCCCGAAGCCGGAACGGACTCATTCTCCTCGGGTGCAACCAAAACCAGTGAAGATAGTTAAGAAAGTTAAGCCAGTTGTAAAGATTCTCCCGAAGCCAAGACCGAGGGCAACTACCTGGATCCCATATAAGTCGAGACCAGTTCTACACCCGACGTATCACTCGATCACCACGAAGGCAAAGAAAAATATTCCTGTTATTACTCAGGTGGCCACTGCAGCAATTTCTCTCTCTGATCAGGTCTCCAGACTTTTACCAGGGAGCAAGTTGATGTATCAACCAAGCGTGGATCCCATAGCGGGGATCCCAATATATTTTTGGAGTGATTCCAATCCGGTCTTTGAGATTGCAACTGCGATTTTAGGGATAGGGGTATCTGTGACACTGCAACCATCGTTTCTCTGGGACTTTGGCGATGGTCACAGATTGACTACTAGTAGTCCTGGAGGAGCCTTCCCTGATTCGACGGTCACACATAGCTATAAAGAACCCGGTAACTATGCCGTTGCCTTAACGATCTCATGGGCAGGCAGTTGGTCAACTGCGGGAGAAGTCTTACCTGTATTAGGTGGAGCCATTGTTCAAACCATCTCCACAAACGTCCTGGTTTCCCCAGGCCCAACAAATTACACAGCCTAAAGTTATGCACATTTCGATTTCAGCGATCATTGCGATCACCATTCTTCGGGCAATCTTCAAACCATGACAATACATTCCGCCACGCAACTAACATCTCCTCAAGACCTATTAGCGGCCGTACCGTTTATGGTTGGTTATCATCCCAGTAACTCGCTGGTTATTATGGCAATGCGTGAAGATCATATTTCCATGGCAATGCGAGTAGATTTTCCACCATTTGAAGCTACTGAAGAGATTGCCACAAACATTTATAGACACCTAAGCCGCGCTTCAATCGATGA
>Ga0136644_10003463_pt1 | contig 11815 bp, 22 predicted proteins | sample C_130820_EF_Meta_FD_94780 | JGI IMG/M metagenome (GOLD analysis project Ga0136644, IMG submission 94780) | Freshwater microbial communities from Lake Croche, Canada to study carbon cycling - C_130820_EF_MetaG (v2) (version 2) | ecosystem: Environmental > Aquatic > Freshwater > Lake | place...
TTAAGAAAGCTAATTCCAACTCTAAGATTATTAACATAGAGCCTACACACTTTCATAATATAGTACAAGTAAAAAATTCATACTTAGATACAACAAAGTTAAGTAATTTTGGATATGAATGTGAATACAATATTGACAGTATTGTAGAGAAGCTTGTAGAGTATTACGATAGTTGTAAAACTGAATAGTCTTTCTTATATTAATAAAAAGTACAATACCAAATGAGTTATATAACAAAAACAAATCTCTCTCTTGGACCACAGTTCGGATCTCAGATGAGTCAATATGCCGGATTACTTGCTCTTTCAAAACATTTAGGAAGTGAGATATGTTTTTTTCAAGAATACTTAACAGCTTTTAGAGGAGTAAAGTTATTTGAAGCATTCGACCTACAGCAGATAATTCGAGATAGTTCTCAAAAAGACTACAATACCTACGTACTAAAAGATGTAGTCTGTGATAAAGAAGTCTTTACTTTAGATTCGAATAAGAATTGGGATATCCAAGGATGGTTTCATTTATACCATTACTGGGATAAGTACGAAAGTGAAGTAAAAGATGCTTTTAAGTTCAAAGAAGATATTCTTAAACAAGCTATAAGTAATATAGAAAAAGTAAAAGAAGGAGAAGACTATCCAGTAATCTCTGTACATTTTAGAAGAGGAGACTACTTACAAGTAGCTTCGTTAAATCTCACTTTAGATTACTACAATGAAGCAATCTCAATATTTCTAGAAAAATTCCCGTACTTTAAACTATTAGTATTCTCAGATGATATAGAATGGTGTAAAGAAGTTTTAGAAGGAGATAACATATACTTCAGTGAAGGTAATTCTAATTACGTAGATATGTGTATGATGACTTTATGTGACCATAACATAGTTGCAAATTCTAGCTTCAGCTGGTGGGGTGCTTATTTGAATAATTCCTCAGAAAAGATAGTTGTATGCCCTGAAGATTATATTGGACCTTCTGATAGGGAGAGTCAATTTATAAATAAAAATTACTATCCAAAAGACTGGATAGCTTTAAAATTAAATTATACAGAATAATGACAAAAGTAGTTTACGTAACAGGATGTTTAGGGTTTATAGGATCTTATGTAACAAGAGCATGCCTAAATAAAGGATGGTATGTTAAAGGAGTTGATAAAGGAACATATGCAGCCAATAAAGCTCTCTTAAAAGAATTTAAAGAATATAGTAACTTCTCTTTTGTTGATTGCGATATAAATGATTTAAAGTTTCTATATGATTGCGATTATATTATTAATACGGCAGCAGAGACTCATGTAGGTAATTCAATTGCTAATTCAGATGAGTTTGTTTCTTCAAATGTAAATGGAGTTCATAATTTATTAGAGTTAATTAAAAACCACAGAGGAGAGCATTCAGCAAAGCCGGTACTATTACACTTCAGTACAGATGAAGTATATGGCGATATTGAAGAAGGTGAGCATGTTGAGACAGATTTACTTAAACCTTCTAATCCGTATTCGGCTACAAAAGCAGCAGCAGATATGCTTGTAACAGCATGGGGTAGGACTTACAATCTTCCTTACATTATTGTACGTCCAACTAACAATTATGGAATTGGACAATACACAGAAAAATTAATTCCTAAGACTTGTAAGCATTTAAAGTTAGGTAAGAAGATTCCTTTACATAATAACGGTACTCCAATTAGGACTTGGCTTCATGCTCAGGATACAGCTAATGCTGTTATAAAGATAGTTGAATCAGGAATACAGAATGAAATATTTAATATCTGTGGAGGATTTGAACAGAGTAATTTGGATACTATTAAGAAAGTTCTTACATTGTATAATAAAGATCAAGTTTATATGCTAGAAGACTTTGTTGACTTTTCATATGACAGACAAGGACAGGATGTTCGTTATGCTTTAAATGATGATAAGCTAAGAGCATTAGGATGGAAGCCTCAAATTAATTTTGATACTGAATTAAAGTATATTGTAGAATATTATAGAGAAAAATTCATATGGTAAAAGAAGAGTTAATCTCATTTGAAACTGAGATAGGGGAAATATTTAATGCAGGAGGAATAAAAGCTCCTATACACCTTTACTCAGGTAATGAGGACTTGATGATAGAACTGTTTAGAGATATTGATATAGAGAATGACTGGGTATGTTGTACTTGGAGAAATCATTATCAAGGACTACTAAAAGGTATACCAGCAGAAGTATTAAAGCAAAACATACTGGAAGGTAAATCTATGGTAGTTAATCTTCCTGAATATAAATTTGTATGTAGTTCTATTGTAGGAGGTATTCCTTCCATAGCAGCAGGTATTGCTCTATCAATTAAGCTTCAAGGAAAGTCTAATAGAGTTTGGTGCTGGGTAGGAGATATGTCAGCAGAGACAGGAGCCTTTCACGAAGCATATAAGTACAGTTTAAATCACGATCTACCAATTACTTTTGTTGTAGAGGATAATAAGAAATCAGTATGTACTCCAACACCAGATATCTGGAAGAGAGAAAGACCATACTATCTTGAATCAGACTATACAGGAGGATTACTAAGACAGAAGAATTTAATATACTATCAGTATACTAATAACAAATACCCTCATGCTGGAGCAGGAATGAGAGTTCAATTTTAATATAGAGATATGAAATACTTTGAAGAGTTACAGAAAGCAATGAGCTTGTTAGCAGAACATCCTAAAACATTTTTTATAGGACAAGCTGTAGAGTATGAAGGGACAGGTTTATTTGATACAATGGCTCACCTACCAGCAGAGAAGAAATTAGAACTACCAGTAGCTGAATATTTTCAAACAGGACTAGCAAATGGAATGGCAATTGAAGGAATGATTCCTGTATCAACATATCCTAGATGGAATTTCTTACTTATGGGAGTTGATCAAATAGTTAATCACTTAGATAAGTTTATTGAGATGTCAAATGGAAAATGTAATCCTAAAGTTATCACAAGAGTAGCAGTAGGGAGTGAAAGGCCAGTTGATCCTCAATGTCAGCATAAAGGAAACTTCTCAGAAGCTTTCCGTCAAATGACTAGAAATATAGAGGTTATAGAATTATTTGAACCAGAAGATATAATACCAGCATATAAAAAAGCTTTAAATAGAACAGATGGAATAAATACTATCTTAGTTGAATTTGGAGACTTTAGTAAAGAGAAGTAATATGAAAATATTAATTACAGGCGGGAATGGTTATATTGCCAAAAGTATTAGAAATTCTTTTTGGGAAAAGTATCATGTAATTTCTCCTGGTAGAGAAGAACTAGACTTAACAGATAGTAAATCTGTTGATAAATTCTTTGAAGGAAAATACTTCGATGTTGTAATTCATACAGCTACTATAGGAGGTAGTAGGTTACAGGAAGATAATGAGACTGTTAGCTTTTATAATTTAATTATGTTCTATAATTTAATTAGAAAAAAAGATCAGTTCAGTAAATTAATCTCATTCGGTTCAGGAGCTGAATACTTCAAGGAATATTCTCCATATGGGTATAGTAAGAAGATTATAAATAAGCTTATTCAAAAATATGATAACTTTTATAATTTAAGAATCTATGGTGTGTTTGATGAGAATGAATTAGAGACAAGATTTATAAAAGCTAGTATTAAAAATGTATTGGAAAATGCTCCGATAAAAATACATGAAGATAAGTTAATGGATTTTATCTATATGCCAGATCTAATCTCTATAGTCGAATACTACCTAACAGGTAAAGACCTTCCAAAAGAGATAGACTGTGTATACCGAGATACTGTCTCATTAAGTAATATAGCTCAGCAAATAAATAAACTATCAGTAAATAAAGTTCCAATTAATATAGAAGATCCTATACCAGGACAGAACTATATAGGAAACTATGAGGAACTTCCAATAGCATTTATAGGATTAGAACAAGGAATTAAAAATGTATATAATAAATTAAAATGAGAATAAGTTTTATAATTCCTTCCAGGAATAATTTAAAATACTTAAAACAAGCAGTAGGTTCTATTCAAGAACATTACGGAACACAGCACGATATTGTACTACTTGATGATGCATCAACAGACGGTACTTGGGATTGGATTCAATCTTTAGAAGGAGACAATATAGTTAAATATAGAAATGAAGGTCCAGAAAGACAAGGACATACTATTCTATATGACAAAGGAGTTGAGATATCTAAAACAGAAGTATTTAGCATACTGCATGCCGATATGATTGTTGCTCCAGGCTATGTTGAAAATTTACTTAAGCACTTAAAACATAAGACAGTAGTAGCAGCTACTAGAGTTGAACCGCCTTTACATCCGCCAGGTCCTGAAAAATTTGTAAGACTATTTGGAACAGAGCCGGAAGAGTTTAAGAAAGAAGACTTCTTACAATTTGTAAAAGAGAATCAAATTACATCTAAAGATCAAATAACAAATGGTATATTTGCTCCATGGTGTATGTATAAGGAAGATTTTCAAGCCATAGGAGGACATGACAAGTTATTTGCTCCAATGGAGTTAGAAGATTCAGATATCTTCAATAGAATGTATCTAGCTGGATATAACTTAGTACAATCAAGAGATTCTTTTACATACCATATGACTTGTAGAGGAAGTAGATTTAAAGACGGATTAGAAATAGAAGCTGAAATTCCATTACCAGATGGAACTATATGGTATAAGCCAAAAGACTCTGAAGAGTATAAAGCATTGCGTAATATTAAATTCAGAGAATGGTGGAGAAAATGGGGAAGTAATGTTCTTCATGATGAGCTTATGATGCCAAAGGTATCTCCAAAGTACAATATTGCTTTTGTTGTCAAGCATTGTAACTTACAGGCATTGGAATTATTAGAACCATGGTGCGATAGAATTTATATTGATGATGAACTGGGAATATTGTTTGCAGCATACTATGAAACTGAACATAAGAATACATTGTACGATTTGAAAAAACGAGTACTTAATACAAAGTGGAACGATCCTCAAGGAGAAAATGATATAGTAGTAGAGTTTGATGCAAAGCAAATCACTCAACAATCATTCGATACTATTCAACAACTATCAGAAATAATAAAAGAAAGTGGAGAGGTAGGAGAGTTTGAATTAGGTATATTTAAAGTAACTATTAATTCACTTACAGAATATCAGAATGATCTAATAGTATGTAAAAACTAAACTATTTATATTAAAAACATATGAGCTTAATCAACGAAATAAAAGAGATGTTATCTGAAGTTACAAAAGTAAATTTCAAAGGAAATAAATTTGTACTTAAGATAGATGTAAATGAAGATCCAAACAAGAAAGGAATCAAAATACAGTTCCTTCCAACCACATTTGCAGGCATGTCCAAGCAACAACAAGACGACATCGCTATTGACTTAGGAGCTAAGCTAAATCAAGGATTAGCACCTCTAGGGTTAACAGTAGAGAGAGACAGAGAATTAAAGGATAAGACGATTGTAGGATTCTTTATCTACATCGAATATTTAGATAAAATTATTATTAATGCTTTATCACAAGCAGCAAATGAACCAGACACTAACAGTTAATTAAAAAGATATGCCACAGTTTTGTTTTTATTCAAAGAATAATCCTACACAAGAGCCAGTAGGGGTAGTATATGCAACAAGCAGAGAAGAAGCAGTAAGGTTCTTTTCATTATCAAAACAGTTATCGACGAATGATTTTCTAACAATTTTTGAAGTAAAGAGCTATAATTATGGTGCACAAGAAGGAATTGCGGAAAATACTAAACAACTACTTAAAGGGTAGTATTAGTATAAAAGAAAAGGATATGGCTAGAGAGGTAATGGAAAAAAAGCTCTTCATAGAAAACATTATCCTTTTAAGAGAGATAGAGGATAGGAGAGACTTTATGGAGGAAGAGATAGGAGTTGATATGTCTATCTATGAAGAAAAGTTCTTACAAGTAATAGAGAATTTATTTAAAATACATTTCAGTAAAGAGCAATTTGCATTAATTCAATACTACCTATACCAAACACCTACCATAATAGACTGGGATGGGAAGATTGACCTTTCAGATGGAAAGGATATGATTACAGTTGATTTTGAAACTCCAGAACAAGTATGGAATGTGATTACTAGCTTAAAAGAAGTAAAAAAATAGTTGCTAGAACGAATCTTTGTTCGTATATTTAGGTATAATTAATAAACAAAAACGGTTATGATAGAACAAATTAAGTGTACAAGATGTAAGAATGATATGCCAAAAGCCAGACTAGACCTATATGGCTATGACTTTTGTGTATCATGCTCTGATGTAAAACCTAAGGTAGGACGTATTAGAGTAGTAGGAGAAGGAGACTATACTGCTACAGAACTGGATGTACTAGATCAAGACACAGCAAGAAGACTCCAGGAGATGGAAAACATCTCAAGAGGAGTAAGAAATGTTCCTTTAGAGATCTTAAACTTTGACGAAGATGAACTATCTGATAACAGTAGAGCAATCTCAGAAGCTACTGAAAAGGCATTGGAAGGAGAGTTAGAAGTTGAAGAAGTAGAGGAAGATGTAGAAGATCTAGAGGACGTTGAAGATGTAGAGCTTGAAGACGAAGACGACGAATAGATGCCACCACCAAAATTTATATCGAAAGATGATTGCTTAAGAGCAATGGCCAATACTAGAAGTAACCGAGGAGCAGCTCGGTTTCTTCGTTGTAGCTTTGTTCACTATAAAAAGTATGCAAAGACTTATGTAAATGAGGAAGGAGTATCTCTATGGGAGGTTCATAAGAATCCAGCCGGAATAGGTATTCCTAAATATCTTCCTAATAAAGGCAAGCAAGCACCTCTTAAAGAATTAATAGAAGGAAAGATATCAGTTGCTTCTTTTGAGCCGGCTAAAATCAAACAGAGATTAATCTTTGAAGGGTACTTGAAAGAGGAATGCAGTCGATGTGGCTTTCATGAAGAGAGAGTAACAGATCATAAGATACCCTTAATACTTCAATTCAAGGATAAGAATAAAGTCAACTATGAGCTTTCCAATATTGAGCTTATGTGTTACAATTGTTCTTTCCTGTACTCGGTATCACCTATTACCGACAAGCAAGTCATTGCAATGGAAGACTCTGTTGATAAACAAGTAGCTGATTTTGATTGGGAAGTAGATGATGCAATGAAAGAGCATTTAGAATCTTTAGGTCTTTGGAAAGAAGAAGTAGATCCTACAGATGGTTCTCAATACATCTCAGAAAACTTTAAACGAAATGAAAAAGAAGAATAAGCCTTCCAGAGAAAGAATTGTAGCCAACAAGCTTGTAAAACAATCTGAACAGAATGAGAAGCTGAGAGAAAAAACAATCAGTAATTCTTTTTGGAAATTGTTTGGAAAATAGTTGCTAGAACGAATCTTTGTTCGTATATTTAGGTATAAATAAAAAAGGTTATGGCAGAGAAGACAGGTAATACAGTAAAGAAGCTCTACGATTTTAATACCTCAGGAGTATTAGAAGTATGTATCAAGGATAATTGGTATAGAGTAACTTCAAACGAATTCAGATCATTTGACGGAAAGAGAAGAATAACTGAACCGGTAAAGCAGCCAGGATTAGGAGAGAGCTTTGACGATATAGAATTTAAGACTTATGACTATAATGGTCCAGTTTATATTCTTTTAACTAACCTAGAGGTAATCAGAATGGATACAGAGACGATTGTAACTAATCCAAAGATGCCAGTAAATCAAAAATCATTAGAAAATAGTAATCGTATATGAGAAAACTACAGGTTGAATCTCTAGAAGAACTAGAAAGTATCTTCAGAGAAAAGTCAGTTGATATGACTAATAATATCCGAGAAGGTATTCAAGAGGCTAGAAGTAAAAAGAAAAAGACAGCTACTTTATTTGAAATAGAAGTAGATGGATTGGATACAGTCTTTGAAATCTCTCTTACATCTAAAGAATGGATAACAGCTCTAGAGAATTGCCTAAGACATTACGAGGAGTGGGAGATGGGAGACGAAGCCATTGATACTTATTTATTAATTAAAGAATTGAAAGCATGATAAAGCCTTATGTAAAAGTATTTGTATGTGAGTTGACTGGAATCAAGACAACCTACACTTATAACGGTGCTAGTATTGTTAGCGGTATAGTAAAAGCCGAGTTCGAATATCCTAAAGAATACTTAGATGAATTCGCTAAAAAGGAAAAAAGACAGAGTAATCTTCCGAAAACTAAACAAATGTTCTTAAATCCTAAGACAGGAAAAGAAGTAGGATATTACAGAGCTAAGAATTTAGGTCTTGTAAAATAAATTAAAAAAAGTTTGTGAATTAGTTGCTATAACGAATCTTTGTTCGTATATTTAGGTATATTAATCAATTAAAACAATCAGTTATGTTATCAAAATTCAACACAGGTTTAGATTCTTACCTTTCAAAAGATCAAGTAAAAGCTTTAGCACCAGTAGCATTCGCTACAGCACCTACAAGTACTAAGGTTAGTAAGGATTACTTACTAGTAAATACAGAGACAATCATCGACGACTTAGCACAGTTAGGATGGTTGCCAGTAACTGCCTCTCAAAGAAAATCTAGAGGCAAAGGTACAATCTTCTCCAAGCACATGGTATCATTTCAAAATCCAGATCTTATGATTAAAGGTAAGAATGGTGATGATGCTTTCCCAAGAATTATTTTAACTAACTCTCACGATGGATTTAATTCATTCCAGTTTAGAGTTGGTATCTACAGATTAGTATGCTCAAATGGACTGGTAGTAGCTGATGAGGAATTCTCAGCATTCAGAATCCGTCACAAAGGATATACCTTCGAAGAATTAAGAGGTGTAGTATCTCAAGCAGTAGCTGATCTTCCTAATAAAGTACAGATCTTAAATCAAATGCAATTAAGAGAATTGACTCCTGTAGAGCAAAGACAATTGGCTATTGATGCAATGCAATTGAGAACTAATAGAATCGATGCTGAATGGGATGAAGAAACTATTCAAGACGTTTTAACTCCTACAAGAGATGCTGATAAAGGAAATGACCTTTGGAAAGTATTCAATGTAATCCAAGAGAAGATTACTCAAGGAGGTTACTCAGCAGCATTAAATGGTGCTAAAGTAAGAAAGGTTAGAAAGATTAAATCATTCGAGAAAGATCTAGAAGTTAATCAAAAGCTTTTTAAATTAGCTACAGCATTGATCAACTAATGGATAGAGAAAGATACATACAGATGAGAAGATCAGGCCAGTACGATCTGGCCTGGTTCTACCAGTACTTCTTAGAGCATAAAGATAAGAATAGAGATACTATCCCCTTTGAATTATTCCAACAAGTCTTTAATATGTACTTCCAGATGAATGGAGGATTTATTTTAGAGTATATGGATAAGAAAATGGATGTAACAAAGATAGAAAACGAACAAGGAAATTTAATATACATAAACTAAAATGGCAGAAGGAAAAGTAAAAACACCGAAGGAATTGATGGCAGACTTGAATGGCAATTATATTCAAGTAATTAAAAAGAACGGAAAGACTCATGATAAGCTTTACAAAGATCCTCAGAGAGCAATCAGAGGAGTAGGAGGAGTAGACAATGTAAAATACCTAAGAGAAGTTCTTAAAGAGCAAGTCAATTCAAGATACACAGAAGTAGATTCATTAACAGGAACACCAGAAAACGAATTATAATTATGGAAAAATTAGGAATAGTATTAGCGGCATTAGGAACGCTAGTTGTAGTAGCGATTGTATTAGCATGGCCAACACAGTGGCTTTGGAATAACGCTTTAGTAGAAGCAGCAGATGGATTTAATCCAATCGGCTTTTGGCAAGCATTAGGAATTAATATCCTATGTGGAATTTTATTTAGAAACACTAGCTCAAGTAAATAAGATGAAGACAAAAACAATTTTAAAGACAATTGGATTTTTTATAGGATGGTTACTATCATTCCAATTGATAGGTGTGGCAACATATCTAATGAATCAGCCAAGTAATATTTCATTCACCTTTGGAGCACTAGCATTAGTAGTAACATTTGGAACTATATTTTATTTTGCCTGGAATACAGGTGGGTATATGGCTAAGTTATTAAGAGAGCATTTAGAGAGTAAAGAAGTTAAACAAGATAAAAAAGAAGAATTATGATATTATTAATAGTAATTTTAGTAGCGTTAGTAATTGCATCTATAATAGTACTAGGAATGTTTTTAGCAGATTATGATGGTATATTAGATGATCAAATTATAAAAGATTATCTAGATAAGCTAGGAGACAGTTACACCATGTACCTTGGAGAATATTCTCAGAGAATAGATCCTACCTACTCAGCAAAGGTAAGAAAAAGTATTGAAAGGTCTCCTACATTGATTCGATTAGTTTTCCCATATTACATAAGATATGTAGGAGTAATTCCAATATGGAGTAAGTCAAAGCCTAGGATTGATGCAATGTTTGGAACAGGAATAAAAAGAAATTTTAAGAGAGAAAAATTAGGATTAGATTAAAAAATTTCGTATATTAATAACAAATAAAAATAAACAATTAAATTTAAACAAAAGTAGTTATGAACAGAATTTTAGTAGCAGTAGCAGTAGTCCTAGTATTATTAGGAGTAGCAGGATCATGTAAGATTGCCGATTCGGCAGAAGTAGCATTGGTAGTAGATCAGATTGGAACCAATAAAGGAGTTCCTAACATTGAAATGGCAAGTGGGTTTATTTTCTATTTCCCTCCAACACAGGATGTCTTTATGTATCCAACATCAGTTCAACATAAAGTATGGACAGCAGATGAGAATGAAGACTCTCCAACAGATGAGCATATTGACGTAACATCAGCAGATGGAGCAACATTTGGATTAGATGTATCTATAAACTTACAATTGCAAAGAGCAAGAGCAGCTGATTTATTCATCAAGTATAGAGTTGATATGGAAGATCTAATTGATTCAAGAGTAAGAACTATAGTTAGAAAAGAATTACTAGACAATGCAGTTAACTTTGCTTCAGATAGTTTATTACAGCATAGAAACATATATGAGGCTAACGTAACAAGAACATTAGCAACAGCATTAGATAAAGAAGGATTCACTCTGAATAACATTGCAATTTTAAAGATGGCTTTACCTCCATCATATAAGAAAGCTATTGAAAGAAAGATTGCAGTATTACAAGAGACAGCAACTATTATCTCTCAAACAAAGCAAGCAGAGCAGACAGCATTAAAGAAAGTAGCAACAGCAAAAGGTAATTATGAAGCAGCTATCTACGATGCTAAGACAAAAGAAATCTTATCTCAGCCTAAAATGTTAGAGTTGTATAGAGCAGAAACAGAGAGAGTATGGGCTGAAAAAGGTGTATCGCCTTATGGAAACAACAACGTCTTTGGATCAGCACAAGGAATGCTTTTAAATAGAAAGTAAAATATTTTAAAAATAATTAGGAAAAGAGTTGCTAACGCAGCTCTTTTTTCTTATCTTTAAGTATTAGAAACAAACAAATAAAGGTTATGAGAAAAGTATACTTGAATAAGATCACAGGAGAGAGAGTAGAGGTTACTTCTATTAGAAGATCGATGTTTGATAATAGATGGTTTACTTTTGTAGACTCTAAAGGAGCAGTCGAAGACATGAGAGAGGATGAGTTCAAAGAGTATTATGAGAAGGATGAAGAGGATGAATATATCACTCAATGGAGAAATAGTTTAACGCAAGAGCAGATTGATTCAATGTATGAACTTAGGGGAGGGGGCTCAAATCTACTCACTGAAGGTGTCACGCGCAATTTCTCCTAACCCTACGGATTGGATGAGGATGATTTGAGGTAAAATCTAAATAAA